>Ga0307409_100000540_pt1 | contig 16375 bp, 12 predicted proteins | sample 322Ometagenome_2_FD_203888 | JGI IMG/M metagenome (GOLD analysis project Ga0307409, IMG submission 203888) | Maize rhizosphere microbial communities from greenhouse at UC Davis, California, United States - 322HYB-O-2 | ecosystem: Host-associated > Plants > Roots > Rhizosphere > Soil | place... | reverse complement strand
CGGGCGGACGACGCTGGCGCTCGCGGCCGGCCGCGGCACGTTCACGAACGACGCGTGGATCCGGCCGGACGTGCTCAACGGCGTCATCACCCTCCTGGCCGCGAGGGACACGCGCAACTACTACCGGGCGGACCGCGCGGAGCTGAGGCTGGCGCGGGTGTGGGAGACGGAGGGCGCGGAGCTCGAGCCGTTCGTCGCCGCGCTCACGGAGCACGCCTGGTCCTCCGGGTCCCGCGACCCGAGCCCGGAGCACGTGGCCTGGAGCATCGTGAACCGCCACGACACCCTGGGCATGGCGCGCCCCAATCCGGCGGTGCGGCGCGGCCGGACCTCGTCCGCCGTCGTCGGCAGCCGCCTGCGCTATGCGAAGGCGGGGCTGCTCGGCAACCTGGTGCTGGCGGCGGAGCTCCCCGTGGAGAGCCCGGGCGACGAGCGCTACGTGCAGACGACGCTGGACGGCGACCTGGCGTTCGACGCCCTGGCCGATCACCGCCTCCAGTTCTTCGCGCACGCCGTGATCACCGCCGGCGACCTCGCGCCGCCACAGCGCTTCGCCTACCTCGGCGGCAACGGCACCATCCGCACGCGGCCGCTGCTCTCCTTCGGCGGCGACCAGCTCCTGTTCCTCGAGTCGCGCTACGTGATCCCGTTCAGCGGCCTCTCCCTCCCCCTGGTGGGCAGCCCGACCCTGACGCTTCGCCACCTGGCCGGGAGCGCCGGCGCGGAAGATCTGCCGCCGCTCGTCCAGAACGTGGGCGTGCGGCTCACGGTGAGCGCGCTGCGGGTCGACTTCGTCATCGATCCCGACTCCAGAGACACGAATCTGGGCCTCTCGCTCGCCTTTTTCCGCTAGAGCGGAGGCCGGCGGCCGGAGGGCGGGGCGCCCCCCCGCTGCGTTTGATTTTCCCTCCGTCGGGACGTACCTTCTCTGGAATGCAATTTGCTGCCGAGCCCGCGTTTTTCAGGGGCGAATGAGGACGCTCGCGGTGATCCCGGCCCGCCTGGGCGCGACGCGTCTCCCTCGTAAACCGCTGCGGCTCCTGGCCGGCGCACCGCTGGTCCTCCGCGTCTACGAGCGCGTCAGCGCCCTGGGCGTCGCCGACCGGTGCGTGGTCGCCACCGACAGCGACGAGGTCGCCGGCGCGGTCCGCGGCGGGGGAGCCGAGGTGGTGCTCACCAGCGAGCAGCACCCCTCGGGCACCGATCGCGTGGCCGAGGTGGCGGCGCGGCGCGAGTTCTCCGGCTTCGACGCGATCGTGAACGTCCAGGGCGACGAGCCCTTCGTCGACGCCGACGCGGTGCGAGCCGCCGCGGAGCTCGTCACGGCCGGCCGCTTCCCGCTCGGCACGGTGGCGGCCGGCGCGCCTCCGGCGATTCTCGACCGCCCGGACGTCGTGAAGGTGGTCCGCGCGGACGACGGCCGCGCGCTCTACTTCTCGCGCGCGCCCATCCCGTACCTCAGGGACCGAACCAGCGAGGCGGACGCGGACGCGCGCGACCGCTGCGTGGCGCAGCACATCGGCGTCTACGCGTACACGCGCCAAGCGCTCGCCGCCTGGGTGGCGCTGCCCCCGCACCCGCTCGAGCGCGCGGAGCGGCTGGAGCAGCTCCGCCCGCTGGCCGCGGGCATGCCGATGGGCGTCGCCCTCGTGCACCGAGCGCCGGAGGGCGGCATCGACACCGAAGACGACCTGGCGCGTGCGAACGCGCACTGGACTGACCTCACCGCGGGACGACGCTGATGCAACAGAGCACCGGACAACAGAGCACACGCTACATCTTCGTGACCGGCGGCGTCGTGTCGTCGCTCGGGAAGGGAATCGCCGCCGCGTCGCTCGGGCGGCTGCTCGTCGAGCGCGGCCTGCGCGTGTCGATGATGAAGTTCGACCCGTACCTGAACGTCGACCCGGGCACGATGTCGCCGTTCCAGCACGGCGAGGTGTTCGTCACCAACGACGGCGCCGAGACCGACCTGGACCTCGGCCACTACGAGCGCTTCATCGACCGCTCGCTGTCGCAGGCGAACAACGTCACCACCGGCCGCATCTACCTGAACGTCATCACCAAGGAGCGGCGCGGCGAGTACCTCGGCTCGACGGTGCAGGTGATCCCCCACATCACCGACGAGATCAAGTCGGCCGTCAAGCGCATCGCGGCCGACAACGACGTGGTGATCGTGGAGGTCGGCGGCACGGTCGGCGACATCGAGTCGCTGCCGTTCCTCGAGGCGATCCGCCAGTTCCGCCAGGAGGTCGGCAAGCAGAACGCGATCTTCATCCACCTCACCCTGGTCCCCTACATCGCCGCCGCCGGCGAGGTCAAGACGAAGCCGACGCAGCACTCGGTGCGCGAGCTGATGGAGATCGGGATCCAGCCCGACTTTCTCATCTGCCGCACCGAGCGGCCGCTCTCCGAGGAGGTGAAGCGCAAGATCGCCCTCTTCTGCAACGTGGAGTTCGGGAACGTCATCGAGAGCCGCGACGTACCCACCATCTACGAGATCCCGCTCTCCTTCTCCGAGCAGGGGCTCGACCAGCGCGTCGTCGCCCGCCTGGGCCTGACCACGGGCTCGCCCGATCTCTCCGCCTGGCGCTCGCTCGTCCACCGGATCGTGCAGCCGGCCGCGCGCGTGCGCATCGCCGTCGTCGGCAAGTACACGGACTTCGTGGACAGCTACAAGAGCGTGCAGGAGGCGCTCATCCACGGCGGCATCGCCAACAACGTCGGCGTCCAGATCGACTGGGTGTCGAGCGACCGCTTCACGAGCGCGGAGGCCGCGCGCGAGGTGCTGTCCGACTACGACGGACTGCTCGTGCCGGGCGGCTTCGGCGTGCGCGGGGTGGACGGCATGGTCGAGGCCATCCGCGCCGCGCGGGAGACGGGGCTACCCTTCTTCGGCATCTGCCTCGGCATGCAGACGGCGATCATCGAGTTCGCGCGCAACGTGATGCACCTCGACGACAGCCACTCGAGCGAGTTCGCGCCCGAGTGCTCGAACCCGGTCATCACGCTCATGGAGTCGCAGCAGCACGTGACCGACATGGGCGGCACCATGCGCCTCGGCGCGTACGCCTGCCGGCTCGCGCCGGGCTCGCGGGCGGCGGAGGCGTACGGCGTCGCGGAGGTGAGCGAGCGGCACCGGCACCGCTACGAGGTCGCAAACTCCTACCGCGAGGGGTTCGTCGCGAACGGCCTGCTGCTCAGCGGCCTGTCGCCCGACGGCTCGCTGGTGGAGATCGTGGAGCTGGCGGGCCACCCGTGGTTCCTGGGCTGCCAGTTCCACCCCGAGCTGCAGTCGCGCCCCACGCGCCCGCATCCGCTGTTCGCGCACTTCGTGGGCGCCGCGGCGCGCCACCGGCAGGCGGCCGCCGGCACGCGCTCGGCCGGCGCCGACCACACCCTCGTCGCGGCGGACTAGGTGACCGGCACCGCCCCGCACACCGCCGCCGCGGCGTCGCTCTTCCGGAGCGACGCGCTCTTCCTCATCGCCGGCCCCTGTCAGCTCGAGGGCGACGACCTGAACCTGCGTGTCGCCGAGCACCTGGCGCGGCTCGCCGAGCACGTGCCGGGCGGCGTCATATACAAGGCGAGCTTCGACAAGGCGAACCGCTCGAACCCCGGCGCCGCGCGCGGGCCGGGGCTCGACGAGGGGCTCGCCCGCCTGCGGCGCGTGCGCGAGGCCACCGGCCTTCCGGTGCTCACCGACGTGCACCTCCCGGAGCAGTGCGCCGCCGCCGCCGAGGCCGTGGACGTGCTGCAGATCCCGGCCTTTCTCTGCCGCCAGACGGACCTCCTGGAGGCCGCCGGCGCCACGGGGCGCCCGGTGAACGTGAAGAAGGGGCAGTGGCTGCATCCCGAGGGGATGCGCGGCGCCGTGGACAAGGTGCGGCGTGCGGGCGGCACGAGCATCGCCGTCACCGAGCGCGGCACGTTCTTCGGTTACGGCGACCTGGTCGTGGACATGCGGTCGTTCGCCCGGATGCGCGCGGCGTGCGGCGTGCCCGTGATCTTCGACGCCACGCACAGCGTGCAGCAGCCCGGCCGCGGCGAGGGGGGCGCGAGCGGCGGCGCCCGCGAGTTCATCCCCTCGCTCACGCTCGCCGCGCTCGCCGCGGGCGCCGACGGCCTGTTCATGGAGACGCACCCCGACCCGGACTGCGCGCCCAGCGACGGCCCGAACATGGTGCCGCTCGCGCAGCTGGACGACCTGGTGCTCCGCGCCGTGGACGTCTGGGATCGGTCCCGCCGATGAGCCCCGCCGACCAGAACGCGCCCGCGTCCCAGCAGCTGGATCCGGCGCTCGCGCGCCGGATCCGCCTCGTGGGCCTCGACGTGGACGGAGTGCTGACCGACGGCGGCATCTACCTGGGCGACGTGGACGGCGCGCCGCTCGAGTTCAAGCGCTACGACATTCAGGACGGCCTCGGCGTGCACTTCCTGCACGCCGCCGGCCTTCAGGTCGCCATCGTGACCGGGCGCGTCTCCGAGAGCGTGCGGCTGCGCGCCGCCGAGCTGCGGGTGGACGAGGTCGCGCAGGACGCCATGGCGCGCAAGCTCCCGGCGCTCCTCGCCATCCTCGAGCGGCGCGGCATCGCGCCCGAGGAGGTCGCGTTCGTGGGCGACGACTTCCCGGACATGGGCATCCTCCGCGTGGTCGGGCTCCCCGTGGCGGTCGGCAACGCCGTACCCGAGGTGCGCGCGGTCAGCCGGCTGTGGCTCACCAGGTCGGGCGGCCGCGGCGCCGTGCGCGAGTTCGCCGAGATCCTGTTGAAGGCGCGCGGCGAGTGGGAGCAGGTGTGGGAGGAGTACGTCGCGAGCCGCTCGCGCCCCGAGCCCGCGGAGGTGACCGGTTGAGGGGCGCGACTGCCGCGCCCGCCCGCCCGGAACGCGCGCTGGCCGTGGAGCGCGGGCGGCGCGTGCTGCGCATGGAGCGCGAGGCGATCGCCGGCGTCGAGGCCCGCCTCGGCGACGAGTTCGCGGCCGCCGTCGAGCTGATCGCTGCCTCGCACGGGCGGGTGATCGTCGCCGGGGTGGGGAAGTCCGGACTCATCGGGCGCAAGATCGCCGCGACCCTCACCTCCACCGGGACTCCCGCCGCCTTCCTGCACCCGACCGAGAGCGTTCACGGCGACCTCGGCATCGTGGGCGCGGACGACGTCGCGATCCTGATCTCGAAGAGCGGCGAGTCCAGCGAGCTGCTGCCACTGCTGGAGCATCTGAAGCGTCTGGGGGTAAAGGTGATCGCCCTCACCGGCGAGCGCGGTTCGACGCTCGCCCGCCAGGCCGACGTGCCGCTGGACGCGTGGGTGAAGGAGGAGGCCTGTCCGCACGACCTCGCGCCCACCACGAGCACGACCGCGGCGCTGGCCCTGGGCGACGCGCTGGCCGTCGCCCTCCTCGAGGAGAAGGGGTTCCGGCGCGAGGACTTCGCGCGCATCCACCCGGGCGGCTCGCTCGGCCGGCGCCTCCTGACGCGGGTTCGCGACGTGATGGTGGCCGACGCGCTCCCCCTGCTGACCGAGGACGCGACGATGCGCGAGGCGGTCGTCATGCTGGCGGAGCGCCGCGGCATCGCGATCATCGTGGACCCGGCGGGCGCGGTCTCCGGCGTGGTGACCGCGGGCGATCTGACGCGTTTGATGGAGCGTATGGACGACGTGTTCACCGTACCAGTGCGCGAGGTGATGACCAGGTCCCCGAAGGTCGGCGAGGTGGACGAGCTGGGAAGCGCGGTCGTCTACCGGATGGAGCGCCACGGCATCATGGCCATGCCCGTGGTCGACGAGGACCGCCGGGTGGTGGGCGTCGTGCACCTGCACGACCTGCTCCGGGCGGGGGTCGCGTGAGGGCGGCGCTCGCGGCCGCCGCGGTCACGCTGCTCTTCGCGGCCTGCTCGGACGCGAAGGCGCCGGTCGTCGTGCCCCGGAACGCCCTCGCCGACAGCGCGGAGCAAACGATGTTCAACGCGCGCTCGATCCTCACGAACGCGGGGGTGCAGCGCGCCGAGCTGTTCGCCGACACGGCCTACTTCTTCGACGAGAGCACGCGCATCGAAATGCGCGAGGTCAGGACGCTCTTCTTCCAGTCGACGGGCGCGAAGAACGCCACCCTCACCTCGCGCGAGGGGACGTACAACACCCGCCTGGGGACCATGGAGGCGCGCGGCTCGGTGGTGGTCGTCTCCGAGGACGGGCGCCGCCTCACCACGCCGCAGCTCCGCTTCGACCAGAACAAGAACGAGATCTCGAGCGACAGCAGCTTCGTCCTCACCGAGCCGGGGCGTCGCCTGGAGGGGGTGGGGTTCACTTCGGACCCGGACATGAACCGCATGCGCTGCCTGGCCGCCTGCCGCGGCAGTGCCGGGCAGATCCGCCTCCCGGCGGCTGGCAGCCCGCCCGTCGCCGAGCCGGCGCCGGCCCAGCGCGCCGACACCGCCGTCCGCGTGCAGCCGCAGGGCAGCACCTTCCGACTGCCATGAGGTCGGCGTCCCGGTTCTCCCCGGCGCCGCGCTCCGCCGCCGCCCTCGCCGCGCGCGCCGCCGTGCTGGCGGCGGTGACGCTGGCGGTGGCCGCCGCGCGCGGCGCGGCGCAGGGGCCGGGGCAGCGCTGCGACCTGCAGCTCGAGAACACCACCAACACGCGGCTGTCCGCCGTGCGGGCGGCGAGCGGGAACTACGACTACTACGCGGGGGGCGGCGTGCTCGCCCGCTGCGCCGGGCAGGAGATCACGCTCCGCGCGGACAGCGCCGAGTCCTACACGGACCGCAGCGTGCTCTACCTGATCGGGAACGTGCACTACGTGGAGCCGCGAGTCCGCGTGGACTCGCGGCGCATGACCTACTTCCGCGCCGACGAGCGGCTCGTCGCCGAGGGCGACGTCTTCGCGGTGCTCCCCACGGGCACGACCATGCGCGGCCCGCAGGCGACCTATCACCGGGCGGTCGTCGGCATCCGGCCGCGCGCGCGCCTGGAGGCGCCCGGCCGTCCGCAGATGGCCATCGTGCAGCTCGATTCGCTGGGGCGGAAGAGCGAGCCGGTGGGGCTGGTCGCCAACCGCATCCTCTCGGAGGCGGACAGCCTGGTCTACGCCTCCGGCAACGTGGAGATCACGCGGTCGGACCTCGACGCGCGCAGCGACTCGGCCTTCCTCGACAGCGGGCGGGAGTTCGCCCGCCTGATGCGGCAGCCCGTCATCAAGGGGAAGGGCGAGCGCCCCTTCACGCTCTCGGGGGAGGTCGTCGACCTCTACTCCCGCGAGCGGGTGCTGCAGCGCGTCGTGTCCACGCGCGCGGCCAAGGTGACGAGCGAGGATCTCAACCTGGCGTCCGACACGATCGACATGCGACTCGACGCCAACAAGCTGCAGCGGGTGTACGCGTGGGGCGGCTCGCAGGCCCGCGTGACGGCACCCGACCGCGACATGATCGCCGACTCCATGGACGTCCTGATGCCGGGCCAGCGGGTGCGCCAGGTACGCGCCATCGGTCACGCCTACGCGGCCACGGCGCCCGACACGCTCCGCATCCGCTCGCCGGAGCGGGACTGGATACGAGGGGATACCATCTTCGCCTTCTTCGACAGCACCGCCGTCGCGGACACCGGCGGACGCCCGCGGCTCACGGAGCTCCGCTCCAACGGCAGCGCGAGCTCCCGCTACCAGGTCGCCTCGCAGCAGGGCGGTCCGACCCGCCCCGCGATCAACTACGTCCGCGGCCGGCAGATCACCGTGGCGATGCGCGAGCAGGACGTGGGCGTCGGCACCGTCACGGTCCGTGATCAGGCAGCCGGCGTATTCCTGGAGCCGGCCGTGGCGGCCGACAGCTCCGCCGACAGCGTCGCCGCCACCGGCGCGGGACGGGCCGCGAGCGGCCGCGCGGCGGACTCCAGCACGGCGCGGCCGGCCGGCGGCGCGGCGCGCCCGGCCACCCCCACATCGCAGCCCGCGGCCGGCGGAACGACGCGTCCACCGACGAAGGCGAGGCCCAAGCCACCCACCGCGCCCATCGCGCCGGAACGGGGGAGGAGCCGATGACGGCCAACGAGGAGCTTCCGGCGCGCATCCGCGCGCTGATCGAGCACTTCGCCCCGGGCGACCGCTCGCCGGTCCTCGCGCTGCACGCGCTGATCTCCGCGGCCAACGACGACGGGTCGGCGAGCTTCAACGACGTGGCCATCCGCTACCGGGACGACCACCTGCTGCTCTACCAGGCGGCCGGCCGCGACGCCGAGCGTGAGGCCGGACGTCTCAGCCTCGACGAGGTCCGCACCTTCCTCGAGCGCTCGGTCTTTCCGCGCCTGGTGAACGACGGCGTGATCGTGCTCCCGCCCGGCGGCCTCGCCGACCCCACCGCCCGCGTGCGCCTGGTGGAGAACTTCTGGCGCGACATCGCCGCCAAGCGGGCCACCGTCGCCGCGGACGTCTTCAAGCACACCGGCGAGTACGCCGCCGTGATGCCGACGCGCCCGGCGATGCTCACGCCACGCACGGTATCCCGGCTCAGCACCCTCCAGGCCAAGGGGCTCACCAAGACGTACCGGCGGCGCAAGGTGGTCAACGACGTGGCCTTGCGATTGCAACAGGGGGAGATCGTCGGCCTGCTGGGGCCCAACGGGGCGGGGAAGACCACGACGTTCTACATGATCGTGGGACTCATCCAGCCGCTCTCCGGCGGCATCCTCCTCGACGGGGAGGACGTGACCGCGATGCCGATGTACAAGCGGGCGCGCCGCGGCATCGGCTACCTCTCGCAGGAGCCGTCGATCTTCCGCAAGTTGTCGGTGGAAGACAACATCCTCGCGATCCTCGAGACGCTGGACATCTCGCGCGCGGAGCGGAAGGAGCGGCTGGAGTCGCTGCTCGATGAGCTGAGCATCAAGCACCTCCGGCACAGCAAGGCCTACGCGCTGTCGGGCGGCGAGCGGCGGCGTCTCGAGATCACCCGGGCCCTGGTCACCCGGCCGAAGTTCATGATGCTCGACGAGCCGTTCGCGGGCGTCGACCCGATCGCCGTGCACGACATCCAGACGATCGTCTCGGGACTGCGGCACCGGGGCATCGGAGTGCTCATCAGCGACCACAACGTCGAGCAGACGCTCGACATCGTGGACCGCGCGTATATCATGTTCGATGGGCAGGTCAAGGTGTCCGGAACGGTGCGCGAGCTCGTCTTCGACGACACCGTCGCCGAGATCTACCTCGGACCGACGCTCACGGCGCGACTGCGCGCCCGCTTCTCCGCCTCCGAGCAGGGGGACGCACAATGAAAGCAGGCCTCAATCAAAGCACCCAGCTCCGCCAGGAGCTGAAGATCAATCCGCGCCTCTACCAGGCGATGGACCTCCTGTACATGCCGCTGCTCGACCTCCAGCAGCACCTGAAGCAGGAGCTGCTCAACAACCCCTTCCTCGAGATGGTCGAGCCGGAGGAGGAGGACGAGGAGGAGGGCGCCGAGACGGAGGAGGCGCCGCAGGAGGAGGCGGAGAAGGACACCTCGGACGAGATCGACTGGGAGGAGATCCTCCTCGACGGCTTCGACGCCGGCGGGCGCCGCGAGGAGCACGAGGAGAAGGAGTACTACGAGCCGGTCACCGTCGACACCCGCGACCTCAGTGACCACCTCCTCGACCAGATCCAGCTCCTCGAGCTCTCCCCGCGCCAGCGCTTCCTCGCCGAGGAGTTCGTCGGGAACATCAACGAGGACGGCTACCTCGCCTGCCCGCTCGACGAGATCCTGAGCGGCGTGAACGACGAGGTGGAGAAGCTCGCCGAGACCACCGGACGCGACTCGGAGGAGCTCCCGCTGTACGCCAAGGCGGAGGCCGAGGCGATGCTCGCCACGATCCAGAGCCTCGACCCGCCGGGCGTCGGCGCTCGCGACCTGCGCGAGTGCCTCATGCTCCAGCTGCGCGAGGCGGGCCTCGAGCACTCGGTGCCGTACCGCCTCGTGCGCGACTGCTTCGAGGAGCTCATCAACCACCGCTGGAGCGAGATCTCCAAGCGCTTCGGCATCAGCCCGTCGGACGTGCAGAAGGCGGCCGACGAGATCCAGAAGCTCGACCCGAAGCCGGGGATCAAGTACAGCAGCGGCGGCGACAACTACATCATCCCCGACCTCGTCGTCGACAAGATCGACGGCAAGTACCACATCTTCCTCAACGACGCGAACCTTCCGCGGCTCAAGCTCAGCCGCGCCTACCAGGAGATCGCGCGCGACAAGAAGAAGTTCGAGGGCGAGAACAAGGAGTTCATCTCGAACAAGCTGAACTCGGCCAACTGGATGATCCAGGCGATCGAGCAGCGCCGGCAGACGATGCTGAAGGTGATGAACTACATCGTCGAGCGGCAGCGCGACTTCTTCGAGAAGGGCGTGCAGTACCTCAAGCCGCTCACGCTGCGCGAGGTGGCCGAGGTGATCAACATGCACGAGAGCACGGTGAGTCGAGTGACGAACGAGAAGTTCGTCCAGACGCCGCGCGGCGTGCTCCCGCTCAAGTTCTTCTTCTCCTCCGGGCTGTCGACGACCGGCGGCGAGGACGTCTCGGCCCGCGGGATCAAGGACCAGATCCAGAAGCTGGTGGAGAACGAGAACCCGAAGCACCCGCTCACCGATCAGGCGATCGTGAACATCCTGAAGGAGAGTGGCGTCCAGATCGCGCGTCGCACGGTCGCGAAGTACCGCGACCAGCTCGGTGTCCTCTCCGCCCGCATGCGCAAGCGGGTATGAACCCCGCCACCTCCGTGGCCGTCCCGAGCACCTTCTCCCGCGATGTCCTCCCGCCCGCCGCCGAGCGGGTGGACGTCAGCGTGCTCGTCCCGGCGAAGGACGAGGCGCCGAACCTGCCGCTCTTCATGGAGCTGGCCGCGGAGACGTTCGCGGGGTGCGCGGAGCGGTACGAGGTGATCGTCATCGACGACGGGTCGTCGGATCGCACCTGGGAGGTGCTCACCGAGCTCGCCGAGCGCTACCCGTTCCTCCGGCCGGTGCGGCACCGCTCGCAGCGCGGCATCGCCGACGCGCTTCGCACGGGCTACCTGAGCGCGCGCGGCGACGTGCTCGTGTTCTACCCGGCCGACCTCCAGTTCAAGCCGGTGGACATCCCGCGGCTCGTCGCGCCGATCCTCGCCGGCGACAGCGACATGGTCACCGGCTTCAAGCAGGGCAAGTACGAGAAGGCGTTCGTCTCGCGAATCTACAACACGCTCAGCCGAACGCTCTTCCACGTCCCGGTCAAGGACCTGAACAGCGTCAAGGCGTACCGACGCGAGATCATGGACGTGCTCCCCGTGCGGCCGGACTGGCACCGCTACATGATCGTCATCGCGCACGCCGAGGGGTTCTCCGTCTCGGAGATCCCCGTGCCGCTCTACCCGCGCCACGCGGGTCGCTCCAAGTTCGGCATCGGCCGCATCCCGGTCGGCGTGCTGGACATGCTGTCGGTGTGGTTCGAGCTGCGCTTCGGACGCAAGCCGCTGCTCCTGTTCGGGATGCTCGGCGCCGCCCTGTTCATCATCGGCGTGGGCGTCGGCATCGGTGCGGTGCTCTGGCGCATCTTCGCCGGCGAGGGGTTCCGCCCGCTGCTCAACTTCGTCGAGACGTGCGTCATCGTCGGCAGCGTGCTCTTCGTCGGCGGCTTCATCGGCGAGATGATCGCGGTGCAGCGCGCGGAGATGCGCGAGCTCCGCCGGCTCGTGCTCGACGAGGCGCGCCTCGGGACCGGCGAGCGCGTCCCCTCGCGCGACGAGTAGAGCGCGCCGACGGTGGCCACTCCGGCGGCGGATCGGCCAGCGCCGCCCGCACCCGCCGCGCCCCGCGCACGGTGGCGCGCCGTTCAGATGCTGCTCGCGGCGGTCGTCCTCGTCGCCGCCGGGATGGCCCTCTGGCGCCAGTGGCAGGCGGTGCCCGCGACCGGCCTCCATACGGAGCTGCGGCCCGGCCCCCTCGCGCTCGCGTCGCTCATCGTGCTTGGCACGTACGCGTTGCTCATCGAGACGTGGCGCCGCACCCTCGCCAGCTGGGGAGCGCCGATCCCCTTCGCCGAGGCCTCGCGCGTCTGGAACGTCTCGAACCTGGGGAAGTACGTGCCGGGCAAGGTCTGGCAGATCACGGCCATGACGGTGATGCTCCAGCGGCTTGGCGTGCCGCTCGCCACATCCGGCGCCGCCGCCGTGGTCGTGACGCTGGCCAATGTCGTCGTCGGGTTCCTCATCGTTCTGCTGCTGGGTGCCTCGACGCTCGACGTCGTGCCCGGCGGGGTCCGGATCGCCGCGCTGCTCATCGGCGTGGGCGGCGCCTCACTGCTCGCTGCGCCGGCGGTCGTCCCGCGCCTCGCCCGCATGGTCGGTCGTCTCTCCGGACGTCCGGTGCCGCCAATGGCGGTGCCGGCGCGAGCGGTCTGGTGGAGCCTCGCCGGCTGCGGCATCGCCTGGCTGCTGTACGGCGTCGCGTTCCGACTGTTCGTCGTCGGCGTACTGGGCGGTGCCTCGGGGCCGACCCTCTCGTACGTGGTCGCGTACACGGGATCGTATCTCCTCGGCTACCTCGCCATTTTCGTCCCCGGCGGCCTGGGTGTGCGCGAGCTCGCCCTCACCGCCACGCTCCCGGCGCTCGGCCTCGCCACGGCGCCCGAGGCGGTGCTCGTGTCCGTTGCATCGCGGCTCTGGCTGACGGCTCTCGAGCTGCTGCCGGGAGTCGCGTACCTGGTCGCCGGCAGCCGCCGCCAGCGGTAGGGCGACCAACGCGCCGTGCGGATTCTCGTTGCAACACACAATTACCCCCGGCGGTCGGGCGACCACGCCGGCTCGTTCGTGGCCCGGCTCGCCGTCGGCCTGCGCGAGCGCGGCCACGAGCTTCTGGTGGTCGCGCCGCACGCCCCCGGCGCTCTCGAGAACGAGACGCTCGACGGCGTCGCTGTTGCTCGCTTTCGGTATGCGCCGGTTCGCTGGGAGACCGTAGCGTACCGCGGAGACATGCACCGGCGTCCGCTCGCGTCCATCTTCGGCGCCGTCGCCCTGCCGGCGTTCCTCAGCGCCTTCGCGATCGCCCTCCGCGGCGCCGAGCGGAGGTTCGCCCCCGATCTCGTCCACGCGCACTGGTGGCTCCCCGCGGGTCTGCTGGCGAGCCGCCTCCGCGTTCCACTGGTCGTCACCTCGCACGGCAGCGACGTCCGCCTGCTCGAGCGCTCGCCGATGGTGCGCCGGCTGGCCGCTGGCGTGTTCGAGCGAGCCGGCGCGGTCACCACCGTCTCCGAGTTCCTGGCGCGCGACCTCGCCGCCGCACTGCCGGGCGCCGCCCGCGACGTGCGAACGCTGCGCATGCCCGTGGCTCTCGAGCGGTTCGCCCCGATGGCCTCGGCGCGCAGAGCCGCGCCGCCCCTCATTCTGTACGCAGGGAACCTGCTCGAGAGCAAAGGCGTCGGCGACCTGCTCTCGGCGTTCGCGCTCCTGCGCCGGCGCGGCGTCCAGTGTCGCCTGCGACTGGTGGGTGGCGGGCCCGACGAAGGGAAGTTCAGGAGGCTCGCCCGCGAGCTCGGGTTGGACGACGACGTGAGTTGGGCGGGCGTGGTCGCGCACGACCGGATGCCGGCGGAGTACGGCGCGGCGACCGTGACGGCGCTCGTCTCGCGCGGGCAGGCCGAGGGCCTCGGCCTCACACTCGTGGAGGCGCTGGCCAGCGGGAGCGCCGTCGTCGGCTCGCCAGCCGGTGGGATACCCGAGGTGGTTCTCGACGGTCAGACCGGGCTCATCGCTCGTGACGGAGACCCCGACCACCTCGCCGAACAGCTCGAGCGCCTCCTTCGCGACACCGCACTGCGCGAGAGGCTCGTCGCGGCCGGTCGCGACCACGTGCACCGCCTGTTCGACGCCGGGCCGGCCGTCACGGCGTTCGACGCGCTCTACCGCGAGGTCGTCGACCGGAGGAGAGGGCGCGGCGCCGGCACGGGTTCCGCAGCGAGGCGCAGCGGTTGAGCGCTCGCCCGCCACCGTGGTCCGCACGCTGGCGCGACGGGGGCGGCAGGGTCAGTTTTCAACCGCTTCTGCCCGGCTTCGCAGGCGCAACCCGCTCTGGGCGGGTCGGTCGCTGACACTCCACCCGCCGAGATGTCCCACTTCTCCGGACCCGCCGGTCAGCCGGCGGCGCCCCGCTTTGCGCTCGGCTTTGCCGCCCTCGCGTGCCTCGCCGGCGCGATGACGCTCGGCTATCCGGCGCTCGCCGGGCGGTTTCTCGCGAGTCCCATGAGCGACCAGTACGTCGCCGGCTACGCCTTCCGCGAGTTCGCCGCGGCCTCGCTGCGGGAGACGGGGACGTTCCCACTCTGGAACCCGTACCTGTTCGGCGGGATGCCGTTCGTGGCGGCGATGCACGGGGACGTGTTCTATCCCACGTTCCTGCTGCGCATGGTCATGCGCACCGACGCGGCCATGACGTGGGGACTGATCCTCCACGTCTGGCTCGCTGGCGTCCTCACCTACGCCTTTCTGCGATCCTGCGGCTTCGGATTCTACGGCGCGTTGCTCGGCGGCGTGGGCTACGAGCTGAGTGGCCAGATCGCGTCCCTCGTCGCCCCCGGGCACGACGGAAAGCTGTTCGTGAGCGCCCTCTTTCCGCTCGCGCTGTGGATGCTGCAGCGCGGCGTACGCGACGGCCGCGCCTGGAGCTGGGGGGCCCTCGCGCTCGTCGTGGGGCTGGCGGTGCTCAGTCCCCACCCGCAGCTGACGCAGTACATGCTCCTCGGCTCGGGCGCATTCGCGCTCTACCTCGCCCGCTCGGAGACGCGCGGCGGCAGGCTCGAACAGCGGGTCGCCGTCCGGCGGCTCTCCTTCGCGCTCGGCGCCGTCCTGATCGGCCTCGCGATCGGCGCGATCCAGTACCTGCCCGTTATCGAGTACGTGGAGTGGTCGCCACGCGCCGGCGGCCTTGGGGCGTACGAGCTGGCCACGGCCTTCTCCATGCCGCCCGAGGAGCTGATCAACGGCTACCTGCCGCAGTTCACTGGAATGCTCGATCAGTACTGGGGGCGGAACGGGATCCACTTCCACAGCGAGTATCTGGGCGTCGGCGTACTCCTGCTGGCCGGAGTCGGGATGGGAGCGGGGTGGGGGGCGGACGGGCGGCGACGCTCCTTCGCGCTCTTCTGGCTGGGAGCGTTGCTCGTGGCGCTCCTCTGGGCGCTCGGCGGGCACACACCCTTCTACCGCCTGGTCTACGCTCTCGTCCCGGGCACCAAGTTCTTTCGCGCGCCGAGCAGCGTCTTCTTCATCGTGTCGTTCGCGAGCGCCGTACTCGCCTGTCTCGGCGCGGAACGACTGCTCGAGCGAAAGGTGGGGACGTGGTACTACCTCGGCTGGGTCGGCGCCGCCGGGCTCGTCGCGGCGCTGGCGCTATCCGGCGGCCTCACGAGCGTGGCCGCTGCGATCGCCGGCCCCGAGCGCTACGACCTCGTCGCCGCGAACACCACGTCGCTGGCGAGGGGCGCGGTTCGGGCGTTCGTCTTCGTCGCCGTGACCGCCGGTGCGGGCCTCGCGTACCTGCGAGGTCACCTCGGCCAAGAGGCTACGGCGCTCGCACTTATCGCAGTCGTCGCAACCGATTTGTGGACCGTGGCACACCGGTACTGGCTGTTCTCGCCGCCAGCCGAGGCGCTCTACGCAGCAGACCCCACCATCGACTACGTTGTTCGGCAGCCGGAGCCCGGCCGCGTGCTCGCGCTCCAGCTCTCCGGGGATGCGGCCGCGCGCGACCCGTTCCTGCGCGGTAACGCGCTGATGAGCCACGGCATCCGGCAGGTGCTCGGATACCACGGAAACGAGATCGGTCGTTACCAGGCGCTTACGCGCCAGGTGGAGAACCTCGGCAACCCGAACTTCTGGGCGCTCTACAACGTCCGCTACCTTTTGACGAACGTGGCGGAACCGCCGGTGCAGGGCGCGAGGCGCGTGGTCGGCCCGGTCTCGAACGCTCGTGGGAGCACCGTCTACCTTTACGAGATGCCGGGGGCCAATCCGGCGGCCTGGGTCGCACCGGCGATCGTCAGGGCGGACGATGCCTCGACCCGGCAGTCGATGCTCGATCCGCTCTTCCCGGTGCGCTCCACGGCGCTCTTCGACAGCGCGGCCGCGGTGACCGCGCGCGACAACCTGGCGAAGCCACCCAAGCCCCTCACGATCAAGCCGATGTTCTCCCGGTACGCCCCCGGCCGCATCTCGATCACCCTCGACGCTCCCGCACCCCGGGGCTCGGCACTGGTCGTCTCCGAGAACTACTACCCCGGCTGGCGCGCGTCCGTGGACGGCAGGGCAGCCAACGTCGCTCGCGCCGACTACACGCTGATCGGCGTTCCACTGGCGGAAGGTGCGCGGAAGATCGAGCTCAGCTTCG
>Ga0307409_100000539_pt1 | contig 16378 bp, 19 predicted proteins | sample 322Ometagenome_2_FD_203888 | JGI IMG/M metagenome (GOLD analysis project Ga0307409, IMG submission 203888) | Maize rhizosphere microbial communities from greenhouse at UC Davis, California, United States - 322HYB-O-2 | ecosystem: Host-associated > Plants > Roots > Rhizosphere > Soil | place... | reverse complement strand
ATGCCGAGAACTATCGGACTCACGATCTTGTGCAGCAGCAGGCCGAACCGCGCCCACAAGCGGTTGAATGGCGCGAGCAGCCCCGGGGCGACGACGGACACCGTGCCGAACGCCGCGGCGACGACGGGCTCCAGACATGAAGCGCGTGCCCGAACGCGAGCGGCGCCAGGCCGATCACGAGGAACACGACCGTAAATACGAACCCGAAGTTGCGATCGGACGGTCCCTGGACGGTCGAGTCTCGCGTCAGATTTTCATGCATGGCGACAGTGGGACCCGACGTGCGGGCTCCTATTACGGCACAGCGGCGAAGTCGATTAAAGACTTCGTCCGCCGGACGGCGCACGACCCGCTTCGCTATGTCAATGGCACGGGAATTGCACTCGCGACGGGCGAGATTGACGCAGACGTACCGGCCAAGAGGTTGCCATGGATCTTTACTGGGTACCCATCGGGTTCGGCGTTGTCCTGGTGCTGCTGGTCGTGCTGCTCGCACGGATGGTGGGCAACAGCAAACGCCGCGAAATCCGCAAGAAGCTCGGCCTGCCCGAAAGCAGCCGCCTGACGCCCGAGCAGGCTGCGGCGTTCCAGGCGTTCGAGAACACGGACATGAAGCTCAAGAAGTCGTTTCCGAACATTTCCGACACGCAGCGGCAGGCGATGGCGCGCGAGGTCCTGCGCGACAGGGGCATGCTGCCGAAGAAGAAGAAGCCTGCGTCGTAGCAGCAGGCAGCGCGACGCCGGAAAAAGGGGTCAGGCCAGGGGCGCGACCTTGAACACTTCGTCGACCGTCGTCAGTCCCGAGGCAACTTTCATCGCACCCGACACTCGCAGCGGCTTCATGCCGTCGCGGTAGGCCTGCTCGCGGATCACGCGATCGTCGGCATCGCGCGTCAGCAACCGGCGGAGCACCGGCGTCATCAGCATGATCTCGTAGAGGCCGATGCGGCCGAGATAACCGGTCATCCGGCATTCCAGGCACCCGTGCGCCGCCATTACCCGCGCCGGCTTGTCTCCCCGCCACGGCGCGGTCATCGTCGACCACGTTTCATCGTCCGGCGGGTCGGCGGGCTCCTTGCAATGCGGGCACAGCGTGCGCACCAGCCGCTGCGCCATGACGCCGAGCAGCGTCGAGTTCAGCAGGTAAGGCGGCACGCCGAGATCGAGCAGCCGCGTGACCGCCGTGGGTGCGTCGTTGGTGTGCAGCGTCGACAATACGAGATGTCCGGTCAGCGCGGCCTGCACGGCCATGTCGCCGGTGTCGCGATCGCGGATCTCGCCCACCATGATGATGTCCGGATCCTGCCGCAACAGCGTTCGCACGCCCGCCGCAAAGTCCACGCCAAGCCCCGGCTGCACCTGCATCTGGTTGAACGACGGCTCGATCATCTCGATCGGGTCCTCGATCGAGCACACGTTGACTTCCGGCGTCGCGAGTCCCTTGAGCGTCGAATAGAGCGTCGTCGTCTTGCCGGAGCCGGTGGGACCGGTGACGAGGATGATGCCGTGCGGCTCGCGCGTCATCGACTCCCAGCGGGTGCGATCGTCGGCCGTGAAGCCGAGATCGGCGAAATCGCGCACCAGCACCTCGGGACTGAAGATGCGCATGACGATCTTCTCGCCGAACGCGGTTGGCATCGTCGAAATGCGCAGCTCGATTTCGTCGCCGTCGGGCGCGACCGTCTTGATGCGGCCATCCTGCGGGCGCCGCTTCTCGACGATTTCCATCCGCGCGAGCAGCTTGATGCGCGACGTGATCGCCGTCAGCACCGCCGTCGGGATCGTGTAGACCTGGTGCAGCACGCCGTCGATGCGAAAGCGCACGAGGCCCACGTCGCGCCGCGGCTCGACATGGATGTCGGACGCGCGCTGGTCGAACGCGTACTGCCAGAGCCAGTCGACGATGTGCACGACGTGCTGGTCGTTCGCGTCGAGGTTGCCGTGCCGGCCGAGCTCGACGAGCTGCTCGAAATTCCGGGCAAGCGAAAAGTCCCCGCGCGTGTTCTCCTGCGCCTTCTTCATCGAGCGCGCGAGATTGAAGAACTCGCCGATGTAGCGCCGGATGTCGACCGGATTCGCGAATACCAGCCGTATTTCGAGCCGCAGGATCCTCGACAGCTCGTCCGTCCACGACCGCACGAACGGCTCGGCCGTCGCGACGGTCAGCGTCGTGCGGTCGACCGCGACGGGCAGGATGCGATAGCGCTCCGCGTAGGCGTTCGACATCGTCGCCGTCACGGCGCCGAGCTCGACCTTGAGCGGATCGATGTGCCGGTAAGGCACGTCGAGCTTGCCGGCGAGCCACTCGACGAGTGGCTCGAGGGCCAGCGTCTTGTGCGGCGGCGCGAGCGACTTGAGCCGCTGCTCGGCGACGAGCTCGAGCGGGTGCTCGAAGCGCTGCGTGCGCGTGCGGCCGATCCGTTCGGCATCCGCGGGCAGGATGAGGCCGCCGGCGACCATCAGCCTCAGGATGTCATCCAGTCGCAGCCGCTGATCCTGCGAGGCGGCGACGGCCGCCGCGGACGCGCGGCCGGATGCAGGGGTCGATTCGTCGGGATAGGCGGTGGCCATGGGTTGACTTTACACTGTCGCTCTCCGCATTCGCCGATCGTGCCCATGCCCACGGTTGCCGGCACTGCGATCGAAGCGCGCAACGTCGACATCACCACGCTCGCCGTCGATGCGATCGTGAACGCCGCCAATGCGTCGTTGCTCGGCGGGGGCGGCGTCGACGGCGCGATTCACCGTGCCGCGGGGCCCGAGCTGCTCGCCGAATGCCGGACGCTCGGCGGATGCCCGACCGGCGACGCCCGGCTCACGCGGGGCTATCGCCTGCCGGCGCGCTACGTCATTCATGCGGTCGGCCCGGTCTGGCAGGGTGGGTCGCGCGGCGAGCCGGAGCTGCTCGCGAGCTGCTACCGCCGCGCGCTGGCGCTTGCGCTCGATGCCAACGTGGCCTCGATCGCGTTTCCTGCGATCAGTTGCGGCGTCTACGGCTACCCGCTGGAGCCCGCGGTCGAGATCGCGGTCCGCGAGGTCGCCGCGGGCGCGCGCGCAATGCCATCACTGCGCCAGGTCGTCTTCGCCTGCTTCGGTGATTCGGTGCTGGCGGCCTACCAGCGCCAACTTCGCGCGATCGACTGAACCGGTTCGGAACCGCGCGACGAACGCCGCAGCGGGAGAAGCAAATTACCCGTTGGCCTCGACGGGCACCTGGAACACCTCGCGCAGGTATGCGACGTACGAGGGATCGTAGTCCATCGTCTTCGACGGCTCGTCGCTGATCTTCGCGACGGGCTGGCCGTTGCAGCGCGTCATCTTGATGACGATCGCCAGCGGCTCGTGACCCAGGTCGTTGGTGAGGTTCGTGCCGATGCCGAACGCGGTCTGGCTGCGCCCGCGAAAATACTCGAACAGCCGCTGCGCGAGCGGCACGTCGAGACTGTCCGAGAACACCATCACCTTGCTGCGCGGATCGATGCGCATCCGCTCGTAGTGCGCGATCAGCTTCTCGCCCCATTCGAACGGGTCGCCCGAGTCGTGGCGCACGCCGTCGAAGAGCTTGCAGAAAAACAGGTCGAAGTCGCGCAGGAACGCGTCCATGCCGCACACGTCCGACAGCGCGATCCCGAGGTCGCCGCGATACTCGCGCGCCCAAGTGTTGAACGCGAACACCTGCGAATCACGCAGGCGCGGCCCCACCGCCTGGCACGCCTGCAGGTATTCGTGGGCCATCGTCCCGAGGGGCGTCAGTCCATGCTCGAGCGCGAAATGGACGTTGCTCGTGCCGACGAACTTGCGGCGGATGCCGTCGCGCAGCGCGACGATCACTTCCTCCTGCCAGGCGCGAGAAAAGCGCCGGCGCGTGCCGTAGTCGGCTATTCGGAAATCGGGATCCGGCACCGCGTTGAGCAGGTCGATCTTCGTCGCGAGGCGGCGGCGGCCTTCGGCGAGATCGGGCTCCGGATGGACGTTGCGGTTGTAGACCTCCGACACGATGGCGAGCACCGGCACCTCGAACATGATCGTGTGCAGCCACGGGCCCTTGATCGTGATGTCGATGTCGCGCGTGCCGGGAATCGCGCTCACGTGAATGAAGCGCTCGTCGAGCTGGAACAGGCTCAGCAGGTCGACGAAATCGCTCTTGAAGAATCGCCAGCTGCGCAGGTAGTCGAGCTCGCGACGGGTAAACCGCAGCGTGCACAAGGCGGCGATCTCCTGGCGGATCTCGGCGATGTAGGGCGTGAGCTCGACGTTGGCGTTGCGGCACTTGAAGCGGTATTCGACCTGCGCCCCCGGGAAGTGATGCAGCACGACCTGCATCATCGTGAACTTGTACAGGTCGGTATCGAGCAGCGACGCGATGATCATCGGAATGGGTGCCGAGGCGAAGGCGAGGTTCGAGCCATCTTACCTGTCGTCGGCCCGTGCGGCCCGGCCCCGCGCAACCGTTATGATGGCGGCCATTCGATCGCGTTCCTGCATCATGCTCGTCAGCTGCGTCGCCTACGAAGACGGCCGGAAGATCGCCGACATTCCCGTCGCCGACGTGAGCGAGTATGTGCATCGTCCCAACTGCTTCGTCTGGGTGGCGATGTTCGAGCCGACGCAGGGCGAGCTCGACGAGATCGCGCGCGAGTTCGACCTGCACGAGCTGGCCGTCGAGGATGCGCGCAAGGGCCACCAGCGTCCGAAGATCGAGGAATACGGCGACTCGCTGTTCGCCGTGCTGCATCCGGTGGAGTTCGTCCGCGGCGAGGACGGCAGCGAAGAGCTCCGCGTCGGCGAAGTCGACATCTTCGTCGGCGTCAATTACGTGCTGACCGTCCGGCATCGCACGCAGCTCGGCTTCGCCGGCGTGCGCGCACGCACCGAGCGCGAGCCGGAGCTGCTGCGCCACGGCGCGGGATTCGTGCTCTACGCGCTGATCGACAACGTCGTCGACCGCTATTTTCCCGTCCTGGACCAGCTCGAGACGCGGCTCGACGCGTCGGAGGAGCAGCTCTTCAGCAGCGCATCGTCGCGCGACAAGCTGGAGGAGCTCTACGGCATCAAGCGCCAGCTGATGACGCTGAAGCACGTGGTGGCGCCGCTGATGGAAGCGGTAGGCAAGCTCTACGGCGGCCGCGTTCCCCATCTCTGCCAGGGTACGCAGGAGTATTTTCGCGACGTCTATGACCATCTGGCGCGGATCAACGGCACGGTCGAGAGCATCCGCGAAACGCTGACGACGGCCATCCAGGTGAATCTGGCGCTGATCGGCATCGCCGACAACGAAGTGACGAAGCGGCTCGCCGCGTGGGGCGCGCTGATCACGGTGCCGACGCTGATCGCCGGCATCTACGGCATGAACTTCAAGCACATGCCCGAGCTCGACGCCGCGCTCGGCTATCCGCTGGTCGTGTCCGGGATGGTCGCGATCGACGCGCTGCTGTTCTTCCGCTTCCGGCGCGCCAAGTGGATCTGAGGCATCCGACGGCCGTTCTGCGCCGCCATTCCGGCTGATCGCGAAGGCTAGCCGCCGTCGGCCGGCGTGATTGGAATCACGCGCCGGTCGCTGAATGGATGCGACGCCGGCCACGACGGCTGGAGCGTGACGTGATCGATGTCGAATCGCGTCGCCAGCATGGCGCGCGCCTCTGCGAGGATGCGCGGCCATTGCGTGCCGTCCTCGATCGCGACATGCGCCGACAGGGCCGCGTGACGCGCGCTCATGTGCCAGACGTGAAGATCGTGCACGCTCGTGACGCCCGCGACCCGCGACAGCGCCTGCCCGATCGCCTGGTAGTCGAGATGTGACGGCACGCCCTCCATCAGCACGCCGGTCGTGCGCGTCAGCAGGCGCCACGTCGAGCGCAGGATCAGCACGGAGGTCAGCAGCGACAGCAGCGGATCGATCGGCGTCCAACCCGTCGTGAGAATGACGACGCCTGCCACGATGGCGGCCACCGAGCCGAGCGCGTCGGAAATCACGTGCAGAAGCGCGCTGTCGGCACCGGTGGAAGACGGGGCCCGCGACAGCATCCAGGCCGTGCCCAGGTTGATCGCGAGTCCGATTGTGGCCAGCGCGAGGACCGTGCCACCCGCGACGGGTGCCGGGTGCGCGATGCGCGCGATCGCCTCGACGACGATGAAGGCGACGAGCAGCAGCAGCGCGAGCGCGTTGACGAAGGCCGCGAGCACTTCCGCGCGCGCGTAGCCGTACGAGGCGCGCGGCGACGGCGGCCTCCGCGCGATCCACTGCGCGAACAGCGCGAGCCCCAGCGCGGCCGCGTCCGTGGCCATGTGTCCCGCGTCGGACAGCAGCGCGAGCGAGCCGGCCAGCCAGCCGCCGACCGCTTCGACGAGCGCGAAGCCTCCGGTCAGCGCGAGCGCCGCACTCAGGGCGCGCAGCGTCGTCGCATCGGCGACGGCGTGGTCGTGCGCATCGCCGTCGTGCGCGTGCAGCGAATGGTCGTAAGCGTGCGGGGGACTCACTGAACTTTGTCCGGTCGGCATGCCAGCGGGCGGCCACCCGATCGCTAAAATAGCACTTGCATGACGCACGCGCCCGATCTCGCCGATCGCATCGACGACCTGCTGCCGCAAACGCAATGCACGCGTTGCGGCTACGCGGGCTGTCGTCCGTACGCAGAGGCGATCGCCGATGGCGCCGCGGGCATCGACCGCTGTCCGCCCGGAGGCGATGCGACGATCGCTCGACTCGCGCAACTCGTCGGTTGCCACGCACCGCCGCTCGACACGTCGCGCGGACACCCCGGGCCACTGCGCGTCGCCCGCATCGACGAAGCGGCATGCATCGGCTGCACGCTGTGCATCCAGGCTTGTCCGGTGGACGCGATCGTCGGCGCGCAAAAGCGCATGCACGGTGTGCTTTCGGCACTGTGCAGCGGCTGCGAGCTGTGCGTCGCGCCCTGCCCGGTCGACTGCATCGCGATGGTTCCTGCAGGGCGCGAATGGGGCGAAGACGATGCGAAGTCTGCGCGCGTGCGCCATGCCGGCCGGGCTCGCCGGCTCGCGAACGCAGCCGCCGCCGCGCGCGTTCACGAAAGCCGCAAGCGGCAGGCGGCCATCGCCGCCGCACTCGCCCGCGCCCGCGCGCGCCGCGCGACCCCGGTGTCGAAGGTGTAAGCCCACCGGCATACGACGAAAGTTCGATCGCGGCGCACCTTCGGCCGTCCGCATGAGCGCGCTTCGACCGAACGCCGGATTCCCGCGCGATTGCTCGCCGCCCACAATTCGCCTCGGCAGTTTCCAACGTGCGTGCGACGACGGGAGAGCGAGATGGGCTTGCGCGAGAGTGACCGCAACGAGCCGACGTGGCGTGCGGTGATGAGCGTTGCCGCAACGCTTTGCGTGCTCGGCTTCGCGGGCTTGCTGTGGATGCATGACTTCGGCGGCGCGGCGACGACGCGGGCGGCACTCGCGTCCGGCGCACCCGCACCGCCGAACGCTTTCCTCCGCGCGCCGGCGGCGACCGGGGTCCCCTCCGCAGAGAGCGTGTTCAACGGCGCTGGCTATGTCCCGCCCGAAGAGCCGATCGCGCAGTTCTGACGCGAGGCATCCCGGACGTCGTCGGCGCGTCCTTCTTCGCGGCGCCGCGGACCTCAGTCGAGAAAACGCTGCGCCGCGAGGACGGCCGACGTGCGGTTGCGCACGTCGAGCGCGCGAAACACGGCCAGCAGGTGGACCTTGACCGTGCCTTCGCTGACATTGAGCTCGCGGGCAATAGCCTTGTTGGACATGCCGCGGGCGAGCAGCCGCACGACGTCCATCTGGCGGTCCGTCAGGCCCGAAGGCACTTCGGCCGCTCGGAGCGCGCGGAAGGCGGACGAGCCCGCGTCCATGAGGCGCGGCGGCACGTAGACGCCTCCGGCCAGGATGAGACGCACCGCGCTCGCGATGACTGCAGGCGATTCGGTCTTGGGAATGAAGCCTGCTACGCCGAGCGCGAGCATGGCGCGCACGGCAACCGGGTCTTCGTCCGCCGAAACCACGGCAACCGGCACCTGCGGCGAGCGCGCGCGAACGGCCTGGACGCCCGACAGACCATCGGCACCCGGCATGTGAAGATCCATGAGCAACAGATCGGGACCCGGTGACTGCGCGACGAGCGCGAGTGTTGCCTCCAGGGTTGCGGCTTCGACGAACTGTGCACCGGGCACGGCGTTGCCGATTGCGCTCGCGAGCGCCTCTCGCATGAGCGGATGATCGTCCGCGATCGCGATGCGTATCCCGTCGCTGCCCCTGGCGTCGGCCGGCATGTGAAACCCGCCCATCGCGTTTGTACGCCCGCTCCATTATAGGCAGAATGGGCGCCGTGATGCGCCTGCGCGATCGCGCCGGAAATGCCTTTGCCGCAGCCGTCGTTCGCGGCGCGGCTGCCCTGTGCGTTGCGCTTCTCGTGCTCGCGCCCTGCGCAGCCGGTGCCGCGGACGAACCGGATGATTCGGCGGCCCCAGCCGGCAGCGCGCGCGCAGCCGGCTGGGTGCAACTCGATCGCGGCGGCTTTGCGCTCGGCCAGTTCGACGGCCGCTTCGGCGATCGCTCGCAACGCCCAATCGTCCTGCCGCATGCGTGGGAGACGACCGATCCCGGTGCAACGGGTGACGGTTGGTATACGTTCGAGTGGAAGCTCGACCGTGTGCCGATGGCTCCACAAGGGTTGTGCCTCACCGCGCTGACGGTGCCCACCGAGGTCTACGTCAACGGCGACCGGGTCACCGCGACCGGACCGCTGGATGGCCGCCGCCCGCGCAGCTACGAGCAGTCGCGCTTCGTGGAGATTCCCGTTGATTCGCTCCGCGAAGGCGTCAACTACGTGAGCCTTCATCTTCGTGCCCTGACGCCGGACGTCGCGGGTCTTGGCGTCGTGCTCGCGGGCGACGCCGAGCCGCTGCGCGAGCGCGCGCACCGGGTACTCGTTGTCCATACGCTCGCACCGGCGGCCATCAGCGTCGCGACGTTCACCGTCGGCATCTTCATCGTCGCGCTGTGGCTGCGGCGGCGCGATCCCGGCTACGCGCTGTTCGCCGTTGCCGTCATTCTGTGGAGCGTGCACACGCTGCTGACACTGCTGCCCGAGGCGCCGTTGCCGCAGCCGCACTGGGCGATCCTGTGGACATGGATGTATCTTGTATTCGTTGCGATGCTGTGCCTTTTCTGCGTCCGCTTTGCGGGCGTGCGATGGCGCATGTACGAGCGGCTGGTCCAGGCATACGGCGCGCTGGCCCTGCCGGCGCTCTACCTGTCATATGCGCTCGACAGCTTCGGCCCGTTCTCGTCCGTGGCACGTCTCGGCGGCATCGCCATGGTGCTGATCGCGCTCGCGGCGGTGGCACGCTACTCGATTCGCCGATGGAACCGCGAGAGCGCATTGCTGGTCACGGCCGGCACGATCTCGGCGATATTCGCCACGCATGACTGGCTTGTCGCACAGGATCCCACGAACCTGCGGCCCGTGTGGCTCGTGCCGTACGCCGCGCTGGCCTTCCTCACGTTGTTCGGTTACCTGTTGACGGATCGGTTCGTGCGTGCGCTGAACGCGTCGGAGCGGCTCAACGTCGATCTCGAGCGACGTGTCGCCGAGAAGAGCGCGGCGCTGTCTGCGCAACTCAAAGTGACACGCGCCGCAAGGAACGCCGCCGAGGCAGCCAACCGCGCGAAGTCGAGCTTCCTCGCAGCGGCCAGTCATGACCTGCGCCAGCCGTTGCACGCGCTCGGCATGTTTGCGCAGGCGCTGACCGACCGTACGCATGATGCCGAGGGGCAGCACCTCGCGCAGCGCATCGCGAGCTCGGTCGGCGCACTGGAAGCGCTGCTTTCCGCCCTGCTCGACGTGTCGAAGCTCGATGCCGGCGCCATCGTCGCCAACCCGCGCGACTTCGCGCTCCGTCCGCTCTTCGAGCGCCTGATCGACGAGTGCGCGCCCGAAGCGCTCGAGCGCGGCCTGAAGCTTGCGCTGGTCTGCGGCGATCGCGTGATCCGATCCGATCCGGTGCTGATCGAGCGCATCCTGCGCAATCTGATCGCAAACGCGCTCCGGTACACCGAGCGAGGCGGCATCGTCATCGGCTGCCGGCGGCGCGGCACCGACTATGCGCTCGAGGTCTGGGACAGTGGACCCGGCATTCCCGCGGCGCAGCGCACGCGCGTGTTCGAGGAGTTCTATCAGATCGGCAATCCCGGTCGCGACCGCACGCGCGGCCTAGGCCTCGGGCTCGCCATCGTGCGCAGGCTCGCCGACCTGCTCGGGCACCGCATCGACGTGCAATCGCGCGAGGACCGCGGCTCGGTATTCCGCATCGTGGTGCCCGCCGGTGACCGCACAGCGCTAGCAGGCGAGTGCGCGCAGGTGCTCCCGGAACCGAGCCTTGCGGGCAAGAGAATTCTGATCGTCGACGACGAAGCCGACGTTCGCGACGGCGCGACGTCGCTGCTGCGGCAATGGGGATGCAATGTCGTCGCGGTCGCCGACGCCGCGACCGCAGCGGATGCCTATCGCGGGCGCGCACCGCCGCAAGCGATGATCGTCGATTATCGGCTCGGCGACGGCGCCGAAGGCCTCGCTACGATTGCGGCGCTGCGTCATGTTTTCGGGCCTGCCACCCCCGCGGTTCTGGTCTCGGGCGAAAGCGGAGAGATCGAGCTCGCGCGGATTCGCGACAGCGGCGTGCCGATGCTGCACAAGCCGTTGCCGCCGGCGCAGCTGCGCAGTCTCCTCGCGCACCTGCTGCGGGCTGACCAAGCGCAGGAGACGGCTGAGCTCCTCGCCGGCTGAGGCATCGCCACGCGCAGGCGTGACCGCTCCACCGCGCGCGGCGAAGCGGCGCCCCTCCAAGTAGAATTCCCGCGTGTCCACGCTTCGTCACGCCGCAGCGCTGGTGCTTTTCGCCGCGTCCACAACGTTTTCGGGAGTCGCCGTGTCGCAACCGCCCCACGACTATTCGGAACGGCTCGACGCGCTCTGGAATTTCGCCGATCCCGCGCCATCGGAGGCGCGCTTTCGCGCCGAGGCGCTTCGGCACGCCGCGGGCTCGCGCGAGGCCGCCGAGGCGACGACGCAGATCGCGCGCGCCCAGGGACTGCAGCGAAAGTTCGACGCGGCGGATGCCACGCTCGACGGCGTAGCACGCACGCTCGACACGCAGCCGGCGCGCGTGCGTGTCCGCTATCTGCTCGAGCGCGGCCGGCGCGACAACTCGAGCGGACGCAGCGCGGAAGCAACGAGCTGGTTCGAGCAGGCGCTCGCCGCGTCGCAGAACGATGCACTGCCCGGTGCCGCGTATTACCGCGTCGACGCCTTGCACATGCTGGCAATCGCCGCGCCGCCGGCGCAAGCCATCGAATGGCATCGCAAGGCGCTGGCTGCGGCGAACACGGCGACGGATGCGCGCACGCGCGACTGGCGCGCGTCGCTGCTCAACAACCTCGGCTGGACGCTGCACGACCGCGGCGAGTACGCCGCCGCGCTCGACTGCTGGCGCGAAGCGCTGGTCGCGCGCGAGGCCATGGGCGACGTCGGCCGCATTCGCATTGCGCGCTGGACGGTGGCGCGCGGCTTACGCTCGCTCGGGCGCCTCGACGAGGCGGAATCGATGCAGCGCGCGCTCGCAAGCGAGCTCGCGAGCAGCGGCACGCCCGATGGCTACGTGTTCGAGGAACTCGCCGAGATCGCGCTCGCGCGCGGCGATCGTGTGGCCGCGCAGCCGTGGGCGGCGCAGGCTGTCGCGATCCTCGGCGAGGACAAGGATCTGCAGGCCAGCGACGCGGCACGCCTCGCGCGCCTTGCGGACATCGCGAAGCCGCAGCCTCGATGAATCCCCAGAAGCGGCGCGCGATCTTCGAGCGGTTGCGCGCTGCCAATCCGGCACCGAAGAGCGAGCTCGCGCACGCGTCGCCGTTCGAGCTGCTGGTGGCGGTCGTGCTTTCGGCGCAGGCGACCGACAAGGGCGTGAACAAGGCCACGGCCCGGCTATTTCCCGTCGCGAAAACGCCGGCGGCAATGGTGGAGCTCGGCGTCGACGGACTCATCCCTTACATCAGCTCGATCGGCCTCTTCAACATGAAGGCGAAGAACGTGATCGCACTGTCGCGCATCCTGCTCGACGAGCACGGCGGCGAGGTCCCGCGCGATCGCGACGCGCTCGAGAAGCTGCCCGGCGTCGGCCGCAAGACCGCCAATGTCGTGCTGAACGTCGCGTTCGGCGAACCGACGATTGCCGTCGACACGCACATCTTCCGCGTCGCGAACCGCACGCGGCTCGCGCCGGGAGCGGACCCGCTCGAAGTCGAGGAGCGCCTGGTGAAATTCACGCCGGACGAGTTCAAGCCCAACGCGCATCACTGGCTGATCCTGCACGGACGCTACGTGTGCGTCGCCCGAACGCCGAAATGCCCGCAGTGCGTCATCGTCGACCTGTGCGAATACAACGCCAAGACCCGGGCGTTGCCGGGGGCGCCGGGGCCGGAGGCGTTGCCGCTGCTGCCGCCGGTGCGGCGGCGCAAGGCGTGATCGCGTGTTTGCGCCCACACGCGACGAGGCGCGCCGGTTCCTGACGGAAGCGTGGCGCAAGCACCGTGCGGGCGAGCCGCTGTCGGCGCTCGAGCGCACCGCAGCGCAACTGATCGCGATGCACCCGGAATATCACGCGATCGTCGAGGCGCCGGCGCGACATCTCGACCGCGACTACCGGCCCGAGCAGGGAGCGCTCAACCCGTTCCTGCACCTGTCGCTGCATCTCGCGGTTGCCGAGCAGCTCGCGATCGACCAGCCGCCGGGCATCGTCGCGCAGTACGAGCGGTTGCGGGCAGCGCGCGGCGACGCCCATGCCGCGCTGCACGCCGTGCTCGAATGTCTGGGCGAAGTGGTGTGGCAGGCGCAGCGGCACGGCGGCACACCGGATGCGCGCCTGTATCTCGACTGCCTCGAACGCCAACGCTGACTTCGGGGTCAGAGCAACAAGTCGACTTGTTGCTCTGACCCCGAAGTCACCGGAGTCAGTACTTCGGCGCCAGCACCGCCGGCTGCGACGCGTAGTACGCAGCCAGGTTCTCGATGTCCTGCGCGGTCAGCGCGCCCGCGAAGCCCGCCATGATGGGATTCTTGCGCGCGCCCGATTTGTAGTCGCGCAACGCCTTGGCAAGGTAGTCGGGATACTGACCGCCGAGCTTCGGATAATCGGCAACGGTGCTGTTGCCGTCCAAGCCGTGGCAGGCCTGGCAGATTTCCTTCGCCTTCGCCTGTCCCGAGGTCAGATCGGCGCCGTGCGCCGCGGCGGCCAGCGCGAACGACGAAACGAGCAGCGAAATGCGCATTCCGGTCATCATTGGCTCGCGGTCCTGATGCCGCCCTGTGCGTAGTATGCGGCGAGGTCGGCGATGTCGGCGTCCGTCAGGCTGCCCGCGATGGCGCGCATCGACGGATGACTGCGCGCACCGCTTTTGTATTCCTTCAGCGCGGCCGCGATGTACGCCTCGTGCTGGCCGCCCAGTTTCGGCACGCGGTAGACCTCGGGGTACGCAGTGCGCCAGCCTTCGATGCCATGGCACCCTTCGCACATCCGCGTCTTTTCGCGGCCCTTCACGGGGTCGCCGGCCGCTGCGGAGGCCGCAGGCTGCGCCGGAGTCTGCGCGAGTGCCAGCGCGGGAAGCAGCAACAGCAAGGCGATTGCAAGTGATCGGGTCATCGGCTGCGAGGTCAGTGAGGCGCGCGAAACGCCATGTTGAACGTCGCGCAAAACCGTTGATTCTAGTGGCCGCCGCGCGCCGCGGTCAAACGTGACACCGCTCACCGCGCGAGGTGCGAGAGCTTGTCGCGCACGTCCTTCCACTCGTCCGCGTCCGGCGGCGCCGGCTTGCGCTCGATGATCGGCTTCCACAACTTGGAGAGCTCGGCATTCAGCGCCTTGAACGCCTGCTGATCCTCGGGGACGTCGTCCTCGGCGAAGATGGCCTCCACCGGGCACTCCGCCACGCACAGCGTGCAGTCGATGCATTCATCCGGATCGATGACCAGGAAATTCGGACCTTCGCGGAAGCAATCGACGGGACAGACGTCGACGCAGTCGGTATATTTACAGCGAATGCAGCTCTCGGTGACGACGTAGGTCATGGCGGCGCGGTGCGACGTTTCACCTTGAATCTTAGCAGACGCGCCCCAAAGTCCTGCCGTGAGCGCGCGGTGTCGTTGCGGTAAACTCTTGTTCGAGCGCGACTAACGGCCGCGTTCCGCAAACGCACCTCCGGGCGGAAGGACCCATTCGATGAGCGACATGATCAAGCACGTTTCGGACACGACGTTCGACAAGGACGTCCTGCAATCGGCCAATCCGGTCCTGGTGGACTTCTGGGCCGAGTGGTGTGGGCCTTGCAAGATGTTCGCGCCGGTTCTGGACGAGGTGGCCAAGGCCTACGAAGGCAAGTTGACGGTCGCCAAGCTCGACATCGACGCCAATCCCGCCACGCCGGGCAAGTTCGGCATCCGCGGCATCCCGACGGTCATCCTCTACAAGGACGGCCAGGTCCACGCGCAGAAGGTTGGTGCGCTGACGAAATCGCAACTGACGGCGTTTCTCGACAGCAACCTGTAAGCGGTTCCTTGACAGTCGCAGCCAATCCCCTTTACGCTCCTCTCTGACTGACCGGCGCGCGCAACGTCCGCGCCGGTCTGCCGAAGCGCCTACTGGAAAGGCGCCGGCGCATGTTCCGGGTGCCCGCCTCCCGTCGCGGCGCCCCACCGATCCCGATTCCTCCAACCGGCCCTCGAGGCCGCCTCCGGCGTACTCCCACGCAACATGCATCTTTCCGAACTCAAAGCCAAGCACGTTTCCGAGCTGCTCGACATCGCCAACTCGATGGAGATCGACGGCGCCAACCGGATGCGCAAGCACGATCTCATCTTCGCGCTGCTCAAGACGCAGGCGAAGAAGGGCGAAAGCATCTTCGGCGAAGGCGTCCTCGAAGTCCTGCCCGACGGCTTCGGCTTCCTGCGCTCGCCCGATACGAGCTACCTGGCCGGCACCGACGACATCTATATCTCGCCGTCGCAGATCCGCCGCTTCAACCTGCACACCGGCGACACGATCGAAGGCGAGATCCGCACGCCGAAGGACGGCGAGCGCTATTTCGCGCTGGTCAAGGTCGACAAGGTCAACGGCGAGCCGCCGGAGAACGCCAAGAACAAGATCCTGTTCGAGAACCTGACGCCCCTCTTCCCCGACGAGCCGATGGTCCTCGAGCGCGACATCAAGGCCGAGGAGAACATCACCGGCCGCATCATCGACATCGTCGCTCCGATCGGCAAGGGCCAGCGGGGCCTGCTCGTGTCGTCGCCCAAGTCCGGCAAGACGGTGATGCTGCAGCACGTCGCCCACGCGATCACGGCCAACCACCCCGACGTCATCCTGATCGTGCTGCTGATCGACGAGCGGCCCGAGGAAGTGACGGAGATGCAGCGCACGGTGCGCGGCGAAGTCGTCGCCTCCACGTTCGACGAGCCCGCGACGCGCCACGTCCAGGTGGCCGAGATGGTCATCGAGAAGGCAAAGCGCCTCGTCGAGCACAAGAAGGACGTCGTGATCCTGCTCGACTCGATCACGCGCCTCGCCCGCGCCTACAACACCGTCGTGCCCGCATCGGGCAAGGTGCTGACCGGCGGCGTCGACGCGAATGCGCTGCAGCGACCAAAGCGCTTCTTCGGCGCCGCGCGCAACATCGAGGAAGGCGGGTCGCTGACGATCATCGCCACCGCGCTGATCGACACCGGGTCGCGGATGGACGACGTGATCTACGAGGAATTCAAGGGCACGGGCAACATGGAGATCCACCTCGACCGGCGGATGGCCGAGAAGCGGATCTACCCGGCGATCAACGTCAACCGCTCCGGCACGCGCCGCGAGGAGCTGCTGCTCAAGCCCGACATCCTGCAGAAGGTGTGGATCCTGCGGAAGCTGCTCTACCCGATGGACGAGCTCGAGGCGATGGAATTCCTGCTCGACAAGGTCAAGGCCACGAAGAGCAACGCGGATTTCTTCGATTCCATGCGGCGGGGATAATCGCCGCGCGGCATGGCCCAATCGACGGAGGACATGATGGCCCGCAAATATATCGATTGCCGTCTTTTCCCGAGCGACAGCAAGTGCTCGGTGGCCATCTCGGCCGACACCGAGGACGAGGTCGTCGATGCGGCGGTACAGCACGCGGTGACCTGCCACAAGCATGCCGATTCGCCGCAGCTTCGCCAGCAGATCCGCGCCAGCATCAAGGAAGGCACGCCGAACCCATAATCCAGGCGTTTCAATGAGTTGCGTGGCCTTGCTAATCCCGGCCACAGCCTCAATCTTGTCTTGGACCGCGATTTCGCGGATAATCCACGGAT
>Ga0307409_100000538_pt1 | contig 16388 bp, 13 predicted proteins | sample 322Ometagenome_2_FD_203888 | JGI IMG/M metagenome (GOLD analysis project Ga0307409, IMG submission 203888) | Maize rhizosphere microbial communities from greenhouse at UC Davis, California, United States - 322HYB-O-2 | ecosystem: Host-associated > Plants > Roots > Rhizosphere > Soil | place... | reverse complement strand
TCCGATGGACGCAAGCCGCCCGGTCGAATCACGCTCGCGCTGCTCGATTTCGACGGCGGCACACTTGCGCTGACCGAGGCGGGAACGAAACGCCGCGCATCGCTCCACGTCGTCGAAAATGCGGCGGCGCTGGCGGAATTCGACATGGGCGGCCTCGAGGTCGAAGGCGCCGACGTCGCGACATTCGCCGCTCGATTGCGCGAGGAGAATCACACGCTCAAGCGCGCGCTGACCGATCCGCGCATCCTGAGCGGCATCGGCAACGCCTACTCCGACGAGATCCTGCACCGCGCCCGGCTGTCGCCGCTCGCGCACACGCGAAAGGTCGACGACGCGGCGATGGTGCGGCTGTTCGAGGCGACGCGAAGCGTCCTCGTCGAGTGGACCGCGCGGCTCGCGGCCGAGGCGGGCGACGGTTTCCCCGAGCACGTGACCGCCTTCCGTTCCCAAATGGCCGTTCACGGCAAGTTCCGCGAGCCCTGCCCGGTGTGCGGCACGGCCGTTCAGCGGATCGTCTACGCCGAGAACGAGTGCAACTACTGTCCCGGCTGCCAGACGAACGGCGTGATCCTCGCCGATCGGGCGCTGTCGCGGCTGCTGCACGCGAGCTTTCCGCGCGAGGCATGAAGACGCCGCAGGGGCGTCTTTCGCCATAGACGAGAGACGATGTGCGCGTTCCCGCGCATCTATGCGGGCGACGCGTGCGCTGCAGGCTGTCCAGCACAACGATCCCGTAACAGCCGTGCCGTCACAACACGTCAGCCGACACGCGGGCGCGCGCGCCCGGGTGCGCAACTTGCTTGACGACGTCGGACTCGATCGTGCCGCCGCTGCTTCATGCGCTTCGCAAGCAAACCCGCAGGCCATTCAGCCAGCCGCAAGGCGGCGCTGCGGTTGCTCGCCCGCATGAAGACGCTGAAACCCGAGCGCCCCGGCATGCATCGCGTGCGCACGCGGATCGTCGTCTTCTTCACCGTGCTGCTCGTGCTCGTGCAGGGCGCCGCCTTCCTGCTCGTCAATGCGGCCAATTCCGACAACGCGCGCAGCATCGTCGATCAGGAGCTGGCAACCGGCGAGCGAATCGTTCGCCGCGGGCTCGAGCACGAGAGCGATCGTCTCGCGAAAGGCGCGCTCGCCTACGACGAAGCGTTCGTGCGCGAGGTTGCGCGGCTCACCGAGTTGCAGGTCTCGTTCGCGGTGCGCGAGCCCGGGGGCGCGTGGTCGATCGCCGCATCCACGCTGCCGGCCGGCAGCCGCGCCACGCTTGCCGCGCGCCTGCCTGAAGCGTCCGTGCTGCGCGACGGCCGCGCGCAGGTCTCGCTCGAGGGCCGCGATTACCAGATTCGCACGCTGAACGTTTCGCCAGGCCAGGGCACCGAGATCATGGCCGTCCTGCAGCGGTCGCCCAACGATACGCTGGCGCGCACGGCGGAGCTGCAGACGCTGCTGATGGGCCTCGCGGCGGTGAGCCTCGGTGGCTCGCTGATCGGCAGCGTCTTCATCGCCCGTGGCATCACGGGTCCGCTCAACCGGCTCGCGAGGGCCGCCGCCCGGATCAGCCGCGGCGACTATTCGCAGCCGATCGACATCGCGAGCGGGGACGAGATCGGTGCGGTCGCGCAGGCGTTCAACCGCATGCGTGAAGGCATCGAGTCGCACGAGAAGGAGATCCTGCGCCTGGCCTACGAGGACCGGCTGACCGGACTGCCGAACCGTGCCCTGTTCAATGACCGGCTGGCCGGTGCCGTGAACCTCGCGCGACGCAACGGCACGCCGCTCGCCGTGATGCTGATGGACCTGGACCGCTTCAAGCACATCAACGACACGCTCGGCCACACGATCGGCGACAACGTGCTGCGCGAGGTCGCCACGCGGCTCCGCGCGGCGCTGCGCGAATCGGACACGATCGCGCGTCTTGGCGGCGACGAGTTCGGCGTGCTGCTGCCCACTGCCCACGAGGACCAGATCGGCGAAGTCGTGCACAAGATCCTGCGTGCGATCGAGCAGCCGATCGAAGCCGACGGGCAGTGGCTCGATGTCGGCGCGAGCATCGGCATCGCCCGCTTTCCCGAGCACGGCGACAAGCCCGACACGCTGATCTCGCGCGCCGACGTCGCGATGTATCTGGCGAAGGCGGCGAACTCCGAGTTCGCCTTCTACGACGCGACGCACGACGGGACGCAGCAGGAACAGCTGTCGCTGCTGGGCGAGCTGCGCCGGGCGATGGAGCGGCAGGAGCTCCGCGTCTATTTCCAGCCCAAGATCGACCTGCGCACCGGCCGCACGCGCGGCGTGGAGGCGCTGGTGCGCTGGATGCACCCGATGCGGGGGATCGTGCCGCCGATCGAGTTCATGCCGTTCGCCGAGCGCACCGGCTTCGTCCGCACGGTGACGCGCTTCGTGCTGGAGACGGCTCTCACGCGTTGCGGCCAATGGCTGGCGCAGGGCATGCGGCTGCAGGTTTCGATCAACATCTCGGTGCGTGACCTGCAGAACACCGACTTGCCGGACATCGTCGCGAGCCTGCTTGCGAGCTGCACCGTGCCGCCCGAGCTCGTGTGCCTCGAGATCACCGAGAGCAGCTTCATGGAGAATCCGCAGCGCGCGCTGCACACGCTGGGCCGGCTGCGCGCACTGGGCATCCGTCTGTCGATCGACGATTTCGGAACGGGTTTTTCCTCGCTCGCGTACCTGCGCAAGCTGCGCGTGCACGAGATCAAGATCGACCGCACGTTCATCGCGGCCATGGAGGAAAGCGACGACATGGTGATCGTCCGCTCGACGATCGAGCTCGCCCACAACCTCGGGCTCAACGTGGTCGCCGAAGGCATCGAGGACGAGAAGAGCCTTGCGCGCCTGCGCGCGATGGACTGCGACGAGGCGCAGGGCTTCTTGATGAGCCGGCCGCTGCCCGAGGATCGGCTGCTCGAGTGGCTGCACACGTCGCCGCATGGGCTTCGCGGCGGCCGTCGATTGCAAGCCCGGCTGGCGGCGTGCTAGCGTTGCCCTGTCAACGCGGAAAAGAGACGCTCATGCCTTCCTTCGACATCGTGTCCGAAGTCAACCAGGTCGAGGTCCGCAACGCCGTCGACCAGGCGAACAAGGAGCTCGGAACGCGCTTCGACTTCAAGGGCTCGGACGCGCGCGTCGAGTACGACGGGAAGGCGCTGACGCTCTTCGCCGACGACGAGTTCAAGCTGAAGCAGGTGACCGACATCCTCGTCGGCAAGCTGACGAAGCGGCAGGTCGACGTGCGCTCGCTCAAGCATGGCGACCCCGAGAAGATCTCCGGCAACAAGGTCAAGCAGGCCGTGACGGTTCGCACCGGCGTCGAGCAGGAGCTCGCGAAGAAGATCGTCCGGCTGCTGAAGGACAGCAAGCTCAAGGTGCAGGGATCGATCCAGGGCGACGCGATCCGCGTCTCCGGTACGAAAAAGGACGACCTGCAGGCGGCGATCGCGCTGGCGCGGAAGTCGATCACCGACTACCCGCTGCAGTACCAGAACTTCCGCGACTGAAATCTAGGCGAAGTCGGCGGCGAGCGCCGCGCGCGACGCGGGTGACAGCGTCACCTGCGCGCGGTATTCCGGATGGTCGACGCCGATCTCCACGTCGCGCCCGTCCCTGAACCCGGCGATCATCGCGGGCGTCAGCTCGAAGCGGACGAAGTGCACGGCCGACGTCTTGTCGGCGTTCTCGCGCTCGAGATCCTCGTCGGCAATGGCGCGCACGTCGGGAAAGCCCTCGACGCGGACATACACGGCATCCTCGATTCCGCGCAGCCGCGCGAGCGCATCGCGCCGCTCGTCGACGTCCTCGTACTCGATCAGCATCGTCGCCTTGAGATTGCGCCCATCGGGCACGAGCGGGTTATACGCATCGAGCTCGTCCTGGATGCCGGCCTCCTCGAACGTCTTCTCGATCCGCAGCATCTCCTGGATCTGGTAGCGGATCGTGAGCTCGTCCTCGAAGAGCAGCGTCACGTGCTCGCCGACATGGATCGTGCGATCGCGCTTGTGCGCGAGCGCGCGCGCGCGGAATGCCTTCCGCTCCCTGGCGTAGGCCTCGAGCGTCAGCAGGCTGTCACGCGTGATGGCTGGCATACCGGGATCAGGCGAGGCCGTAGGCGATGCACAGCAGCGTCAGCGGGTGCAGCTTGCGCACGTTGCCGCCGCCGCCCTGGGCGATGCCCTGCTCGATCCGCCGCCCGGCGATCGGGCAGTCGGAGCTGATGAAGTCGGGCTCGCCATCGGCCATCCGGGCGAACACCGGCTTGCCGATCTTCATCGAAGCCGCGAAGAACTCGCGCTTCACGCCCCAGGTGCCGTCGTGCCCGGCGCAGCGCTCGACGGTGTTGACCGTCGTGTCCGGAATCCACTCCAGCGCCTCGCGGGTCTTCTGGCCGATGTTCTGCACGCGCGAGTGACACGGGATGTGATAGCTCACCTTGCCGAGGCCGCGCTTGAACGACTTGTCGAGCAGTCCGTCGCGCTCGCGCAGGACGAAATATTCGAACGGGTCGAACATCGCGTCGGCGACCGCCTGCACGGCGGAATCGCCGGGGAACAACAGCGGCATCTCCTGCTTGAACATCAGCGTGCATGACGGCACCGGCGTCACGATCGCGTAACCCGCGCGGGCGAGCGGCGCGAGCACCGGCACGTTCCGGCTCGCAAGCGACTCGACCCGCTCGAGATCGCCGATCTCGAGCTTCGGCATGCCGCAGCACGCGTCGCCGGCGACAACCTCGTACGGGACCTGGAAATGCGCCAGCAACCGCAGCAGGTCGTTGCCGATGCCCGGCTCGTTGTAGTTGACGTAGCACGTCGAGAAGATCGCAACCTTTCCCGGCGAGCGCGGGCCGTCGCGCACGGGCCACTTGAGCGAGGGCGGCGCCGATTCGCGAAAGCGCCGCTCGGCGTACGGCGGCAGCCATGCATCCTCGGCCACGCCGATGACGCTCTGCATCACCTTGCGCGCCAGCGGGGACGAATTGGCCTTGTTGACCGCCTGCACGACGATCGGAATCGTCGCGAGCTTGCCGACCGCGTCGGTTGACGTCAGCAGCCGCTCGCGCGCGGAAACCGGCCGATTGCGAAACCGGTACGCCTTGGCGCGCAGCATCAGGTGCGGAAAATCGACGTTCCACGGATGCGGCGGAACGTACGGGCACTTGGTCATGTAGCAGACGTCGCACAGGTAGCACTGGTCGACGACCTTCCAGTAATCCGCCTTCGCAACGCCGTCGACCTCCATCGTCGGGCTTTCATCGACGAGGTCGAACAGCGTCGGAAAGGCGCCGCACAGCGAGACGCAGCGCCGGCAGCCGTGGCAGATCCCGAATATCCGCTCCTGCTCCTGGTACAGCGCCGCCTCGTCGTAGAACTCGGGGGCGCGCCACTCGAGCGGATGGCGCGTCGGCGCCTGCAGGTTGCCTTCGCGCTGCGTCACGTCAGCCGTTCGATCGCGTCAATCGGTGAGCGAATCGAGCGCCTTCTGGAAGCGGTTGGCGTGCGAGCGCTCGGCCTTCGCGAGCGTCTCGAACCAGTCGGCGATTTCGTCGAAGCCCTCGCCCCGCGCCGCCTTCGCCATGCCCGGATACATGTCGGTGTATTCATGCGTCTCGCCGGCCACGGCAGCCTTCAGATTGTCGCGGCTCGCGCCGATCGGCAGATCGGTGGCGGGATCGCCGACCGCCGACAGGTAATCGAGGTGACCGTGCGCGTGGCCCGTTTCGCCTTCCGCCGTGGAACGGAAGAGCGCAGCGACGTCGTTCTGTCCCTCGACGTCCGCCTTGTTCGCGAAATACAGGTAGCGACGGTTCGCCTGCGATTCGCCTGCGAACGCGGCCTTCAGGTTGTCATGCGTCTTCGTGCCCTTCAGTGGTTTCATTGCCGGACTCCTTGTGAGAGATCTGCGCGGGTTACGGTGAATCGGCTCGCATCGTGCGGGCCGGCTCGGGGCGCGTGCCCAAGCGCGCCGGCCACGCGGTCATTGTGGATTCGCCGTGCGGGCGTGTCCAATCAACTATGACAATTCTCTCGATAAAGGTTGCTTATGGCGTAGCGCCACCGGGGGAGCCTCAGTCGATCCGCTCGTACGCAGGCAGCGTCAGGAATTCGACGAACGTGTCGTTGTTGACGAGGTCCGCGAAGATTCGCGCGGCTTCGTCGTACTGCCCCTCTGCGTACGCGGCGCCGAGCAGGCTGCGGATGGCCGCGAGCTCCTCGGGCAGCAGCGTCGCGACGAGCTCTTTCGTGACCTTGCGGCCGTCGTCGAGCGTGCCCTTCGGCGAGCGGATCCACTGCCACACCTGCGAGCGCGAGATCTCCGCAGTGGCGGCGTCCTCCATCAGGTTGAAGATGGGGACAGCGCCCTGCCCGGCAAGCCAGGCGCCGATGTACTGAATCGCGACGTTGATGTTGAGCCGCAGGCCCTTTTCGGTGATCGGCTGCTCGGGCTCGAACCGCAACAGGTCGGCGGCGCCGACGCGCACGTCCTCGCGTTTTTTGGACGCGATCTGGTTGGGCTGCGGCATCAGCCGGTCGAATGCTTCCTTCGCCACCGGCACGAGACCCGGATGCGCGACCCACGTGCCATCGTGACCGTACGTCGCCTCGCGCTCCTTGTCGGCCTTGACCTTGGCGAACGCCTCCGCATTCGCCGCCTCGTCGTTCTTGACCGGAATCTGCGCCGCCATGCCGCCCATGGCGTGCGTGTTGCGCCGATGGCAGGTGCGCACGAGCAGCTCCGCATAACTCTTCATGAAGTGCGTCGTCATCGTGACGAGCGCGCGGTCGGCGAGGCAGAAGCCGCGATTGCTGCGGAATTTCTTGATGCAGCTGAAGATGTAGTCCCAGCGGCCGGCGTTCAGGCCCGCGGAATGATGCCGCAGCTCGTAGAGGATCTCGTCCATCTCGAACGCGGCGAGGATGGTCTCGACCAGCACGGTCGCCTTGATCGTCCCGCGCCGGATGCCGAGGTCGTCCTGCGCCATGACGAACAGGTCGTTCCACAGGCGCGCCTCGAGGTGGCTCTCGAGCTTCGGCAAATAGAAATACGGACCGCTCCCCCGCGCGACGAGCTCCTTCGCGTTGTGGAAGAAGTAGATCGCAAAATCGAAGATGCCCCCCGAAATCGGCTCGCCGTCGACGATCACGTGCTTCTCCGGCAGATGCCAGCCGCGCGGGCGCACGAACAGCGTCGCGGTGCGATCGTTCAGCCGGTACGCCTTGCCCTCGGGCGACACGTAGTCGATGCGCCGGCGGATCGCGTCGCGCAAATTGAGCTGGCCCTGGACGTTGTTGTCCCACAGCGGCGTGTTCGCATCCTCGAAGTCCGCCATGAACACGTTCGCGCCCGAGTTGAGCGCATTGATGATCATCTTGCGGTCGACGGGGCCGGTGATCTCGACGCGGCGGTCCTGGATGTCCGCGGGCACGGGGTCGCAGGTCCACGCGCCTTCGCGGACCGCGCGGGTCTCGATCGGGAAATCGGGCAATTCCCCGGCGTCGAACCGGACCTGGCGGGCCGCGCGCCGCGCCAGCAGGTCGATCCGGCGGGGCCCGAACGCCCGCTGCAGGCGTGCGGCAAATGCAACCGCGTCGGCAGTCAGGATCTCCGCGTATTCGGGCGTGACCTTTGCGGTGATTTCGATGCCGGGGGCGTAGCGCGGTGCGTTCATGCGGTCCTCGGGTTCCGGATGGATTCGCCGCGGCACGGAAATTCGAGGCGCGGCGGCGCTGGCTCCGGAGTGGACCGGGGCCATGCTGCACCGCAGTATTCTAGCCTGCGCGGGCGCGAGCCCCCCGCCCGTGCGCGCAGGGGAGCCCGTCAGGCAGCCAGCTGGGGGTTCAAGCGCACGCCGCCGTCGTGCAGGCGATTGAGTGCATTGATGTACGCCTTCGCCGACGCGACGATGATGTCGGTGTCGGCGCCGAGCCCGTTGACGATCCGACCCTCGCGCTCGAGGCGGACCGTCACCTCGCCCTGCGCATCGGTGCCGCCGGTGATCGCGTTCACCGAATAGAGCTGCATCTGCGCGTGCGATCCCGCCATTCGCTCGATGGCCTTGAGCACCGCGTCCACCGGGCCATCGCCGCTCACCTCGGCGACGACTTCCGTCTCGCCGACGGTCATCACGACGCGCGCATGCGGCACGGTGCCCGTTTCCGACGTCACCTTGAGCGCCGAGAGCTTGTAATGCTCGTGCGCGGGCACGATGCCCTCCTCGGACACGAGCGCGTGCAGGTCCTCGTCGAACACCTCGCCCTTCTTGTCGGCGAGCTCCTTGAAGCGCGCGAACGCGACGTTCATCGCTTCCTCGTCGGGCAGGTCGATGCCGAGCTCCGCGAGTCGCGTTCGGAACGCGTTGCGCCCCGACAGTTTCCCGAGCACGAGCTTGTTCGCACCCCAGCCCACGTCCTCCGCGCGCATGATCTCGTAGGTTTCGCGATGCTTCAGCACGCCGTCCTGATGAATGCCGGACTCGTGTGCGAACGCGTTGGCGCCGACGATCGCCTTGTTCGGCTGCACCGGGAATCCCGTGATGCTGGAGACCATCTTCGACGCGGCGACGATCTGCGTCGTGTCGATACGCGTCGTGCAGGCAAACACGTCCTTGCGCGTGCGCACGGCCATGACGATCTCCTCGAGCGACGCATTGCCTGCCCGCTCGCCAAGACCGTTGATCGTGCATTCCACCTGGCGCGCGCCGTTCATCACCGCGGCGAGCGAATTGGCGACGCCGACGCCCAGGTCGTTGTGGCAGTGCACCGACCAGACGGCGCGGCCGGAATTGGGAACGCGCTCGCGCAGCGATTGGATCAGCGCACCGAACTGCCACGGCATCGTGTAGCCGACCGTGTCCGGAATGTTGACCGTCGTCGCCCCCGCATCGATCGCGGCCTCGAGCAGCCGGCACAGGAAATCGGGCTCCGACCGGCCGGCGTCCTCGGGCGAGAACTCGACGTTGTCGGTGTACTCGCGCGCCCAGCGCACCGCTTTCACAGCCTGATCGAGCACCTGCTCGGGCGTCATCCGCAGCTTCATCTGCATGTGGATCGGCGAGCTCGCGATGAACGTGTGGATGCGCATCGACTTCGCGGGTGCGAGCGCCTCGCCGGCGCGGCGGACGTCTTTTTCGTTCGCGCGCGCGAGCGCGCAGACGGTGCTGTCGCGAATCGCCCGGGCGATGTCCTGCACGGCCGCGAAATCGCCGTTCGACGACGCCGGGAAACCGGCCTCGATGACATCGACGCGCAGCCGCTCGAGCTGGCGCGCGATGCGCGTCTTCTCTTCGCGTGTCATCGACGCGCCGGGACTCTGCTCGCCGTCGCGCAACGTCGTGTCGAAAATGATCAGGTGGTCTGACATGAGCGTCTCCGTTGGCGCCTCTTGCACAGCGAGGCTCGCGAAGGGTTGCCTAACCCTACGCCGCGGCTGCGCCGAGCGGCCGACGCAGCGTCACGGCGCCCTGCGTGCAACCGCGGTTCAATGCGGCAATCACGGCCTTCAGCGTGGCGGTGACGATGTTCGGGTCGAGCCCGACACCGTACACGGTGCGCGATCCCGCGCGAAGCTGCACGTAAGCGACGGCCGTGGCGTCCTCGCCGGTGCCGGTCGCGTGCTCGTGGTACGCGAGGACGTGCACGTCGGCGCCAACGCCCTCGCGCAGCGCGTGCACGAACGCGTCGACCGGGCCGTTGCCGGTGCCCGAGAGCAGCGTCTCGACGCCGTCGATCGAAAGCCGCGCGGTAAGGTGCTCGCCGGCGCCTTCGGCACTCGCATGGCCGGCCCGATGATCGATGTACGCGATCGGCGTGTCGCGGGCGACGTATTCCTGCACGAACGCCGCATGCAGGTCCGCTGCCGAGAGCTCCTTGCCCGTGTCGTCGGCGATCGCCTGCACGACCTGGCTGAACTCGATCTGCAGAAGGCGCGGCAGCGCGAGCCCGAAGTCGCGTTCGAGCAGAAATGCGATGCCGCCCTTGCCGGACTGGCTGTTGACGCGGATCACCGCCTCGTACGTGCGCCCGACGTCGGTCGGGTCGATCGGCAGATACGGAACGTCCCACGTCGGATTGCCGCGCGCCTCCTGGGCGCGCTGCGCGGCGAAGCCCTTCTTGATCGCATCCTGATGAGAGCCCGAGAACGCGGTGAACACGAGCTCGCCGGCATACGGGTGGCGCGGGTGCACCGGCAACGCCGTGCAGTATTCGGCCGTGCGGATGACGCTGCCGATGTCGCCGAAATCGAGCTTCGGATCGACGCCCTGCGAGTACAGGTTGAGCGCCAGCGTGACGAGGCACACGTTGCCGGTGCGCTCGCCATTGCCGAACAGGCAGCCTTCGACGCGGTCGGCGCCGGCCATGACGGCAAGCTCGGCGGCAGCGACCCCCGTGCCGCGATCGTTGTGGGGGTGCACCGACAGGACGACGCGGTTGCGGCGGCTCAAATGCCGGTGCATCCATTCGATCTGGTCGGCGAACACGTTCGGTGTCGCGACCTCGACGGTTGCCGGCAGATTCAGGATCACCGGCTGCCGCGAGACGCCTTCCCACACGTCGACGACGCGCTCGCAAATCTCGAGCGCGAAGTCGAGCTCGGTCATCGTGAACGTCTCGGGTGAATACTCGAATCGCCAGTCGGTGTCGGGTTGCGAAGCCGCGCACTCGGCGAAGAGCCGCGCGCCCGACGTCGCGATGTCGACGATGCCCGCGCGATCCTTGCCGTAGACGACGCGTCGGAACAGCGGTGCCGTGGGGTTGTAGAGATGAACGATTGCCCGCGCAGCGCCGCGCAGCGACTCGAACGTCCGCCGGATCAGCTCGTCACGCGACTGCGTCAGCACCTGGATCGTGACGTCGTCGGGGATCAGATCCTCCTCGATCAACCGGCGCACGAAGTCATAGTCGGTCTGCGACGCCGACGGAAACGCGACCTCGATCTCCTTGAACCCGATGTCGACCAGTTGCCGGAACATCCGCAGCTTGCGCGACGCGTCCATCGGCTCGATCAGCGCCTGGTTGCCGTCGCGCAGATCGGTCGAAAGCCAGATGGGCGCCGCACCGATCGTGCGGCAGGGCCACGTGCGGTCGGGCAAGTCGATCGGGGCGAACGGCCGGTATTTCGGTGCGGGTGCGGAGTGCATGTCGCGCTTTCCGTGAACGAATGAACGCATCGGACCGCCTGACTTCAGGCGGCGGGCACTGCTCGAAACGAGGGGAGGAGAGTTATCTGCGCGCGAGGCGCAGCAGAAGCAGCAGGCCGAGCAGGGTCGCGGACGCGAGCGTCCGGGCGCCGTCGAGGGCGAAGCTCGGTTGCGGAAAGAGGCTGCTCATCGTTGAAGAATCTAGCGCAAATCGAGGATCCGCGCAAGCCGTCGGGCATAATCGCCGCCGCCATGAACGCTCGACCTTCGCGCATCGCGCCCTGGCTGCGCGTCGTGCTCCTGCTCGGCGCATGCGTCGTCGTCGCCGTCCTGGCCGCCTTGAGGTGCCGCCAGGACGCCAACTGGGACCTGCAGAACTACCATTTCTACGACCCCTGGGGCTGGCTCAACGGGCGCATTCTCGACTGGGACATCGCCGCGGCGCAGCTCCAGACGTTCCACAATCCGCTTTCCGACGTTCCGTTCTACGCGCTCGTTGCGGCCGGCATCGATCCGCGGACGATCACGGCGTGGCTCGCGTTGCCGACCGGACTCGCCGCGTATTTCGCCGTCCGCATCGCGTGGCGCCTGTTTGGCGACCTCGCGCCTGCCGAGCGCATCGGCGCCACCGTTGCGGCGACCGCGATCGGCTTCACGGGCGCGATGGGCGTCGCGCAATTGGGGAGCACCACCGACGAATGGCTCGTGACGGCATTCGGGATGGCGGCGTTGTGGCTGCTGCTGCCGCCCGCCCGCGCGACCCCGAATGCCGGTCACGCGTTCGCTGCGCCGCTTGCCGCCGGCGCGCTGATGGGCATCGCGAGCGGGCTCAAGCTGACCGCAGCGACCTATGCGGTCGGGCTGTGCGCCGCGCTCGTAACGCGGCGCGTGCAATCGGCGCGGAACGCGCGTGACGTCGCATCGTACGCCGCGGGCGGGATCGCGGGCCTCGCGGCCGCGCATGGCGCGTGGTCGTATGCGTTGTGGACGCACTTCGGTCATCCGCTTTTTCCCTACGCCAATGGCTTCTTTCGCTCGCCCTGGTGGGATTTCCATCGCGTGCTGCCGCGGCAATTCGGTCCGCATACGGCAGGCGACTGGCTGCTGCTGCCGTTCGCGATGCTGGCACCGCAGCCGGGATTCGTGAGCGAGTTGGCGTACGTCGACGCGCGGCTGCCCACGCTCTACGCGCTGGCGATCGTCGCGCTGGGCGGCCTGGTCATCGCGCGGCTGTCGCGAAGCGCCGCAGCGGCGAACCCTCGGTTCGCGACGACGTCACCGCAATGGCGCTTCGTCGCGGTGTTCGCCGGCGCGTCGTTCGTCGTGTGGGCGATCACGCATTCGATCGCGCGCTACACGATTCCGCTGGAAATCATGTCGGGGATGCTGATCGTGGCGCTGTTCGGATGGTTGCTGCGCCCGGCGCACGCGATCGTCGCAATCACGCTGGCGGTCGCGTTGCTGGTATCGACGACGCGGCCCGCCGACTGGGGTCGCACCGACTTCGGCCCGCGCTGGTTCGACGTCCGGGTGCCGCCGATCGAGCCCGGCGCGCTCGTGCTGCTGGTCGTCGACGCGCCGATGGCCTACGTGCTGCCGTTTTTCCCCGCGGATGCGCGCCACGTCGGTGTCCGCAACAACGTCAATGCGCCGGGACGCCACAACCGCCTCTCCGAGCACGTCGCGCAGGTGGTGCGCGATCATCGCGGCCCGCTCTACGCGCTGTCGTTCCCGCCCGGGCAGGGCGAGGCTGACCTCGCCGCGCACCGGTTGCGCCGCGTGCCCGGCGGCTGCGCCGGCGTGCTGACCAACATGCCGACGAGTCCTATCGAACTGTGTCGGCTGGCGCGGGTTGACGCGCCGGCCCGGTGACCGGCACGGGTTGGGCCGAAGACATCGGCACGGACGCCGCACTCGCGGTGACGGCAAGGTACGCGAGGCGCTTCATCGCGCGCTGGCCGCGCGCCACGTTGTTCAGGATGAGACCGCAGCCGAGCGCGAGAAACGAGAGCAGCATCAAACCCGTCGCAAGGATCGCGGTGGGCAGGCGCGGCACGAGGTGCGTCTCCATGTATTCGACGACGACGCTGCCGCCGAGTGCGAGCCCGGCTGCGCCGAACGCGAGCGCGAACGCGCCGAAGAAGATGAGCGGCCGCTCGTCGCGAAACAGCATCGCGGTCTTCCAGAGAATGCGCACGCCGTCGCGATAGGTGGAAAGCTTGCTTTGCGAGCCGGTCGGTCGCTCGTAATACGGCGTGCGGATCTCGCCAGCCGGCAGGCGCTGCTCGAGCGCATGCACGGTCATCTCGGTTTCGATCTCGAAGCCGCGCGAATTCGCGGGAAACGACTTGGCGAAACGGCGCGACAGCACCCGGTAGCCCGACAGCATGTCGGTCGGACGCGAGCCGAACAGCACGCCGAGCAGCGCATTGAACGCGCGGTTGCCGAGCCGATGGCCGCGCCGGTACGCGCCGCCGCCGCCGCCCTGCTCCTCGCGCACCGCGGTGACCATGTCGAGGTCGTTGCCGACGAGCTCCGCGACCATGCGGGGCGCGCTCGCCGCGTCGTACGTCGCATCACCGTCGACGAGCACGTAGATGTCGGCGTCGATCTCGCCGAGCATCCGCCGGACCACCCCGCCCTTGCCGGGCCGCGCTTCGGCGCGCACGACGGCGCCGGCGGCCTTCGCCGCGAGTGCGGTCGCGTCGGTCGAGCCGTTGTCGTAGACGTACACGATCGCCTGCGGCAGCGCGGCGCGGAAATCGGCGACCACCCCGGCCACCGTCGCCGCCTCGTTGCGGCACGGAACCAGCACGGCGATGCGGGGACGCGCGATCAACGCGTTCCGGCGGCGCGAACGCGCCGCTCGCGCAGGAACATCCACGTGGACACGCCGTAGCCGGAGAGACCGTATGCGACGAACGCCGCGAACAGCACGATCGCCGGCTGGTACGAGAGCAGGGCCAGCACCAGCACGATCAGGAAGATTGCGACGAACGGCACGCTCTTGCGCAGGTTGATCGCCTTGAAGCTGTAGTACTTGAGGTTGCTGACCATCGTCAGCCCCGCGAACAGCGTGACCGCCCATGCGACCCAGCGCAGGTCGGCCGGGTCGTAGCCCAGGTCGTCGATGATCCACACGAAGCCCGCGACGAGCGCGGCTGCCGACGGGCTCGGCAATCCCTGGAACCAGCGCTTGTCGGCGACTTCGAGCAGCGTGTTGAAGCGCGCGAGCCGCAGCGCGGCGCCGGCGACGTACACGAACGCGGCGATCCAGCCGAGCTTGCCCAGATCGCGCAGCGCCCATTCGTAGATGACGAGCGCGGGCGCTGCGCCGAAGCTCACCATGTCGGAGAGGCTGTCGAACTCGGCGCCGAAAGCGCTTTGCGTGCGCGTCATCCGCGCGACTCGGCCGTCGAGGCCGTCGAGCACCATCGCGACGAAGATCGCGACCGCCGCCTGATCGAAGTTGGCGTTCATCGCCTGGACGATCGCGTAGAAGCCCGCGAACAGCGCGGCGGTCGTGAAGAGGTTCGGCAGCAGGTAGATCCCGCGCCGCCGGACGCGATTCTTGAGCAGCCGCCGCTCGTCGTCGTAGTCGTTCATCGTCGTGTGAGCGTACCGCAGGCGCGCCGCGCGACTAGCCGCGCAACTCCGCAAGGATCGACGCGGTTGCGTAGACCTTGTCGCCGACGCGCGCGCGCGGGATCGCGTCGGCCGGCAGATACACGTCGACGCGCGAGCCGAACCGGATGAAGCCGTAGCGCTGGCCGCGCGCCACACGGTCGCCGCGCTTCACGTAGCAGAGAATCCGGCGCGCGATCAGGCCGGCGACCTGCACGCACGTCACGTCGATGCCGGCCGGCGTCACGAGCCGAAGCGCGTTGCGCTCGTTGGCCGTGGACGCCTTGTCGAGCGCCGCGTTGACGAACGTTCCCGCCTCGTACCACACGTCGCCGACCGTCGCGTCGACGGGACTGCGGTTCGAATGCACGTTGAACACGTTCATGAACACGCTGATCAGGAGCGCGTCGCGGCCGAGGTACGGATCGCGCGCCTTGCCGACACGCACGATGCGCCCGTCCGCCGGTGACAGCACGGCATCGGGCTGCGGGGGGACCTCGCGCGGCGGGTCGCGAAAGAATTGCAAGATGAACAGGAACGCGACCCACGCGAGCAAGGCGAGCACCCACCATGCCGCGGCCGGAAGCGACCACGCCGCGATCGTGAGCGCGAGCGCGGCGACGAACACGGCGGCGAGGTACGGCCAGCCTTCGCGCGCAATGATCGGATGCGGATAACCGCTCACCTGGGTCCTGTTCACGCCCTGTTCGCGAATGCGATCACGCCGGGGAACGGGCCGGTGCGCCGAGGGTCACTTCGGAATCGCATCGTCGATGCGCTTCTGCTGCTCGATCGCTCCCTGGTTCACCATGTCCTGCACGCCCTTCGCGCGCTCCAGCGCATTGCGCGGCGTGATCGTCGCCGCCTGCTCGGCCTCCGTAGCGCCGGGCTTGGCCTGCGTCTTCGGCTCGTCGAGCACGCCGTACGCCTTGAGTGCCGTCTTCGCGAGCAGGCCCACGATGACCAGCGCCAAAAGAACGACGAGCAAACCGACCCATCCGCGTTGACCGGCGTGCGACCGCATGCGCGCTCCGTGAAGGCCCCTGTACCGGGCGCTCAGTATACCGTCGGGTGCGCGCGAGGCACCGTCAGCCCGCCGCGTTCGTGGCATGCCGGTGGCGAATCCGCCGGCGAAAGGACGCTCAGTTGCGCGTCTGGTCGACGAGCTTGTTCTTCCTGATCCAGGGCATCATCGAGCGCAGCTTCTCGCCGACGACCTCGATCGAATGCTGCGAAGTCATCCGCCGGCGCGACATCAGCGTCGGCGCGCCCGCGCGGTTCTCGAGAATGAAATCGCGCGCGTACTCGCCCGACTGGATCCGCGCGAGCGCGTCCTTCATCGCCTGCTTCGTCTGTGCGGTGACGATCTTCGGCCCGGTCGCGTACTCGCCGTATTCGGCGTTGTTCGAGATCGAGTAGTTCATGTTGCCGATGCCGCCCTCGTAGATCAGGTCGACGATCAGCTTGAGCTCGTGCAGGCACTCGAAGTAGGCCATCTCCGGCGCGTAACCGGCCTCGACGAGCGTCTCGTAGCCGGCCTTGATCAGCTCGACGGTGCCGCCGCACAGCACCGTCTGCTCGCCGAAGAGGTCCGTCTCGGTTTCCTCGCGGA
>Ga0307409_100000537_pt1 | contig 16404 bp, 15 predicted proteins | sample 322Ometagenome_2_FD_203888 | JGI IMG/M metagenome (GOLD analysis project Ga0307409, IMG submission 203888) | Maize rhizosphere microbial communities from greenhouse at UC Davis, California, United States - 322HYB-O-2 | ecosystem: Host-associated > Plants > Roots > Rhizosphere > Soil | place... | reverse complement strand
GCGAGCGTGCAGCCGAGATCCTTCCGCAGCACGGCGCGCGCCTCGACGAGCCCGCCGAGCACGGACGCCTCCGCGCCTGCCGGCGTCACGCTCACGGCGAGGGCGGGTCCGAGCGGCGCCACCTCGGCCGCCACGTACGCGTCGATCACGCCGCGCTCGTAGCGCGACAGATGCGCCAGCGAGCACGTCACCTTCGCCGCGTAGCCCGCCCCGACGTGCACGGCGATCCACAGCCAGCGCGCGCCCGCGGCGAACGCGACGAGCACGACGAGGCTCGCGAGCGCGAGGAGGACCCGGCGCACGGCGCGCAGCATGCCAGCTCCGCGGCGGCTGCGCTCGACGCTCGGCCGAGCCTCCCCGCGGGCGCACGCCCCGATGCCCGCTGCGCCAGCGATTGACTCCCGTTCGCTGCGCATGGTTGAATCGGAAACCGGTCGTGCGCCGAATCGGCCGCACACCGTCGTGGAGGGTCCGCGATGAGCCGCTTCGCCACGATCGTCCTGCTGGCTTGCTCGACACTGCTCGCGTCGGCTGCGTTCGCCCGGCCCTGCGGTCAGGAGGTGCCCTGCGGCGCGATCGTGCTCGAGGGTCCGATCCCCACTCCCTTCCCGGCCGACGACCCGCTCGGGAACCCCAACACGCCGGCCGGACGGCCCGTGGCGGACCTCGCGCACCCGACCGTCGAGGAGGAGTTCTTCTTCTCCGGCACCGTCGACGTCTTCAATTACGACGCGTTCCCCGCGTCGCGCGGCGACCAGCCGGGCGACCGCCTCGTCGTCTACCAGCCCGCACAGCCCTTCAAGACGCGGATGGTGGTGCGCCGTCCTGCGAGCGCCGCGGCCTTCAGTGGCGACGTAGTGATCGAGAGCATGAACTCGACGGCCGGCTTCGACACCACGCCCGTGTGGCTGCCTTCGGCGGAGTACTTCGCACGGAACGGCATCGTCTACATCGGCGTCACGACCAGCGGCAACACGTCGATCCCGTTCCTCCGGAACGGCTGCGGCGGGCTCAACCCCCCGTGCGGCACCCGCTACGCGAGTTTGCTGATGACCGACAACGGGCAGGAGTACGAGCTGATCAACCAGCTCGTCACCGCCCTCGAGAGCGGCGACCCGAGCCAGATCCCGCTGCCGGCCGACTTCGGTCCGGTGCAGCACGTGTTCTTCTCCGGCCAGTCGCAGCAGGGTGGCTCCGTGATCACGCACGCGAGCCAGTTCCACTTCCCGGGCATCGACGGCTACTTCTTCATGGGGGCGTCGAGCGCGCGTGCGATCCGCGGTGGCTTCGCCGCTCTCGGCGATCCGACCTCCCGCACCTGCGGCAGCGCGGGCGCGCTGCCGTATCCGGACTGCGTGGCGCCGCTGACCGGAGCCGAAGTGCGGGTGCGCACCGACCTGCCCGTCCCGGTGTACCGCGGAAGCAGCGAGACCGACATCGGCAACGGCTCGACGCGCCAGGACGACACGGACACCTCGGCGACCGCATCCTTCCGGCTGATCGAGGTGCCGGCGACCGCGCACAACGTCGTGCACGAGACGCTGCTGCCGCTGCCCGGGCTCCCGCCGGACTTCACGATCGGCGATCTGTGCCTGAACACGCCCTACACGCTCGCCGACGGCCCGATCTTCGGAAGCCACGTCTGGAACGCGATGTGGGAGAACCTCCGGATCCAGGTGACGGCGGGCGTCCTGCCGCCGTACGCGCCGCGCGTCGAGCTCGCGGGCGGGGTGATCCAGCGCGACGCCTTCCAGAACGCCAAGGGGGGTGTGCGACTTCCCGAGCTCGCCGTTCCGACGAACAGCTACTTCTCGCCCAACAACGTGGGCAAGCCCGCGTGCGGATCTCCCGGAGCACCTCCGTTCCCCGGCTGCAATCCGCCCTTCCTCGCGCCGCTAGGGAATCTCGCCTGCTTCCTGTCCGGCTCCATGACGCCGCTGCCCGAGGCAACGCTCGATGCCCTCTACCCCAACCACGGGAGCTACGCGAATCTGATCGCAGCCCGCGCGAACGCCCTCGTCCAGCAGCGCTTCCTGCTGCCCGAGGACGCCGAGCTGCACAAGACCGCCGCAGGGGAGTCGGTGTTCGGCCGGTAGCCCCGCTCCCGACTCGGTAGGGCCCGGTGCACCCTCGCGCTAGCCCGACTGGCCGAGCTCCTGCTCGACGTGCTGCAGCCAGCCCTGGGCCTGGGCGCGGGTCTTGCCGTGCTGGAGGGCGCGCTGGAACCAGGTGCGCGCCTCCTCCGGCTTCTGCTGGCTGTAGGAGGCGATGCCCATCAGCAGCTGGGCGTTGCCCGGATCCTGGAGGCGGCCCTTCTCGAGGCCGCGGCGCAGCGCCGCCGCGGCGCCGGCCCAGTCCTCGCGCTGCACCTGCACCTCGCCGAGCCGCACGTAGAGGTCCCCGGTGTCAGCGAGGTCGGCGGCGCGCTGCAACGGCGGAATGGCGCGGTCGAACTCGCGTGCGGCCACCCAGCAGTTTCCGAGCTTCTCGTGCAGCGCGCGGTCGGCGTTCACGCGCTTCGCGTCGAGCGACTGGCTCAGAATCTGCGCGGCGCGGTACGGGATGTCCAGGTACAGCAGCAGGTCCGCGAGGCGCCGGATCTCCGCATCCTCCGTCAGCATGCCCGCGTTGTAGGCGATCTGGAGCGGGGCGAGCGCCTCCTCGTAGCTGCCGATCGCCCCGTTCACGGCGGAGAGCTGGATCCAGTACGTCTTCTTCTCCGGCGCGAGGGCCAGCAGCCGGCGCAGGATCGGCACGGCGGCGCGGTGCTCCTCGCGCTCGAGCCGGAGCGCGAGCAGCAGCTGGAGCCAGCTCTCTTGCGGCTTGTCGGACAGCTCGATCGCCTTCTGCGCCGGCGCGAGGGCCGACTTGTGGTCGCCCTGCTGGTAGTAAGCGACCGCGAGCAGGTAGTACGCCGCCGAGTTCGGGTTCTCCGCGGTCGCGAACCAGGCGTTCAGCGCGGCGACGCCTTCCTTCCAGCGCTCCTCCGCCATGAACAGCTGCGCGATCTGGAAGCGCACCTGCGACTGCTCCTGGTCGTTGAGGCCCCCGGCCGCGAGCGCCTGCTCGAGGTGGCTCCGCGCGCCGGGCAGGTTCTCCTGGGCGTGATCGATCGAGGCGAGGATCTGCTCGACGCGGCTGCGCTCGTAGGGGCTGAGCCGCTCGAGGTTCATCTTCCCGAGCACGGCCTTCGCCTGCCCGTAGCGCTCCGCGTTCAGGTGCTCGAGCGCCTCGTTGATGCGCTTGCCGGTGAGCGGGTCGATCGCGGGAGCCGCCGCCGCCCCGGACTTCTTCTTCTCCTGCGCGAGAACCGCCTCCGGCGCGGCGCCGAGCGCCAGCGCCACCACGACGGCCGCGATCCGAGCGCCCCACCGCCGCACGCGTCAGCTCCCCAACTGGAAGCGCAGCACCATCTGGATGCCGCGCCTCTCCACCGCGACGCCGCCCTCGATCTTCGGGTTGTAGCGCCATTTCCCGATCGCCTTGAGCGCGGATTCCTCGAAGTAGCCTTTCGGCGCGGCGTCCACGACCTTCGCGTCCTTCACGGTTCCCGCGGGCGTGATCGTGAACTGCACCAGCACCCAGCCCTCGATGCCCCGGTTCGCGGCGCGGTTCGGGTACTCGGGCTCGATCCGCACCAGCGGGATCACGTCGCGATCGGAGCCGCCGACGTTGACCGAGATGCGCTGGAGCGCGCCGCGCACGTCGACGGAGGGCGCCAGCATCTGCACGGACTCGGTGGCGGGCCCCACGCTCACCCGCGACATCCGCGGCGCGCTGGGCGCCTGCGCGGGCCGTTCGGGCCGCGCCTTCTCCTCGCGCTTGCTCTGCACGTCGGTGTCGCGCCGGAGACGCGTGAACTCGATGCGCGCTGCCGTCCTCGCGTCGCCGACCTCGGCGCTCACGTGGATCAGCAGCCACAGCACCCAGAACAACACGCCCGTGAGGAGGAAGGCGAGCACGAGAGCGATCGGCAGCCGGACCGCCACGTCAGCCGCCCTCGCCCGAGTCGGCCGCGACCGAGATCTCCTGGATGCCCCCGAGCCGCACCTCGTCCATCACCTGCGCCAGCATGCCCGCCTCGGAGTCCCGGTCGGCCAGAATCACCACGCTGTCGTCGGGGCGCTCGATGTGGAGCCGCTCGATCAGATGCCGCAGGTCGCGGAGCGCCACCGGGCGGCGGTCCATCCAGATCTCGCCGTTCTCCCGGATCGCCACCATGATGTTGCCGGACTCGCGGTACTCGCCGGTATCGGCTTCGGGGCGCACCACGCTGACGCCCGCCTCCTTCACGAAGGAGGTCGTGATGATGAAGAAGATCAGCAGGTTGAGGACGAAGTCGAGCATCGGCGCGAGGTCGATGCCGTGGTCTTCGCTCTCGGGCGTGTGGCGGCGCGAGCGCATCAGCCGGACGTGCTGAAGGTGACGTTGTAGATGCCGCCCAGGTGCACCTGGTCCACCACCTGGACGACGAGCCCGGTCGACGCGCCCGGCTCGGCCACGATCAGGACGCCGTTCTTCGGATTCACGGCGTAGAGGCGCTCGATGTTGGCGCGCACCGCGCGCAGGTCGACGACGCGGCCTTCGATCCAGATCTCGCCGTTGGCGAGGATGCTGATCGGGATCGCGCCGGTGTCGCCGCCTGCAGTGCTGATCCCGCCCGTCGGCCGGTTCACGACCAGCCCGACCTCCTTCACGAACACGGCGGTGATGATGAAGAAGATGAGGAGGTTCAGGACGAAGTCGAGCATCGGCGCGAGGTCGATGCCGTGCGAGGACTCCTGCTCACGGACGCGGTGGCGACGCAGCCTCATCAGAAGCCGAAGCGATCCGCGAGAAGCTCGGTCTCCTGCTTCACGCGCGATCGGAAGTAGTAGACGGGGTACAGGCCGGTGATGCTCACGGCCAGGCCGGTCATGGTGCAGATCATGGCGTGCGACACGCCGCTGGCCATCGTGCGCGCGTCGGCCGAGCCGCGCAGCGCCATCGAGTCGAACACCTCGAGCATCCCGCTCACGGTGCCGATCAGGCCGAGCAGGGGCGAGAGCGGCACGAGCACCTGCATCAGCGTCAGGTTCGCCGTCATCGCGGCGTTGAGGCGCGAGATCATCGCGCCGCGGATCTGGCGGGCGCACCACGAGCCGTGCTCGCTGCGCGCCTGCCAGCGGGCGTGCATCTCGTCGGCCTGGCCGGGCAACACCTGGCGGAAGTACCAGACGCGCTCGAGCACGAGCGTCCAGAGCAGCACGCCACAGGCGAAGATCCAGCCCACGAAGGGCCCGCCTTCGCGCACCAGGTCGGCGACCGCCTCGATGGGCGTGGTCAACTCGCTGCCCCCCGGCGCTTCTCGATGCTCTCGGCCAGGAGCCCGGTGCTCTGCTCGTCGAGCACCTGCACGACCTGTCGCGACATCGCCGCTAGGCCCGCGTTCACGAACAGCAGCGGGATCGCGATGCCGAGGCCGAGCACCGTCGCGATCATTGCCTGGCCGATGCCCTCCGCCATGAGCTTCGGGTCGCTCGAGCCCGACTCCGTGATGCTCTGGAACGTGATGATCATGCCGATCACGGTGCCGATCAGGCCGAGCAGCGGGCCCGCGGCCACCGCGAGCCGCAGGAAGGCCTGGAAGCGCTCGAGCCTCGGCACCTCGCGGAGCACCGCCTCGGAGATCCGGAGCTCGGCGACCTCCGCCTCCTCCTCGATGCGGGCGGGATTGCCCTTGAACGCGAGCAGGACGCGACCGAGCGGGTTGTCGGGCATCGGCCGGTCGAGGCTCTCGAGCTGGCGGGTCACGGCGCGGCGTGTGTTCAGCAGGAACGCGAACTGGTACGCGGCGAGCAGCGCGCCGACGAGGCCCACCGCGATGATCACGTAGCCGACGAACTCGCCCGCCTGAATGCGCTCCAGCACGGTCGGGCGCTCGACGTAGAGCGCGAGCAGTGCACCGCGGCCGGGGTCGACGACCGCCTCCACGTAGCCGCTCTCCGCCTCCGCGAGGTCCTCGGCCGCGTCGGTGAACTCGTCGGGCGGCTGCCGCGGCAGCACGGTCAGCGCGTTCACGCCCGGCCGGTAGGAGAGGAACTTGCCGTCCGCCATCGCTACGAAGGGCCCGATCCGCACCACCTCGGCGTCGACCGCCTCGCCCTCGGGCTGCACGATCTTTCCGGGGAAGCGCGCCACCCGGCCGGCCTCGGTCATCTCCCGCTGCATCTCGAACCACAACCGCTCGAGCTCGGTGAGCGAGGGCAACGCCTTCGCGCCGGCAAGCGTCCGCAGGAACTCGACGCGGTCGGGGTACTGGACGCTGATCAGCGACTGGGACAGCACGTTGGCCGCGTCGCCGGCCACCTGCCGCGTCACGCCGAACAGCTCGCCGAGGTTGCCCTCCCGCTGCCGCAGCTGGGCGCCCAGCTCGGTGATCGCCTTCTCGTTGGCGTCGTACTGCGCGGAGAGCTGCTGGCTGCGCGCTTCCGCCGCGTTCCGCTCGGCCAGCGCCTCGGCCATGAGCCGGGCCTGCTGGTCGCGCTCGGCGCGGAACCGCTTCATGCGCTCCGCGTCCGCCTGGGCCTCGAGGGCCCGCGCGTTGCGGGTCTGCTCGAGCAGCTCGTCGAGCTTGCCGGCCGCGTGCGTCGCGGCCGGGCCGGCGAGCGCGAGGACGGCCACGCACGCCCGGAGGATTCGGCCGCTCACGACTTCACCTCCTCGGGCGCCGGCACCGGCACCCGGAGCAGATCGGGCGCGCCCTTCTTCTTGGCGACGCGCAGCGCCTCGGTGACGGCCTGGCGGTAGTCGTCGTCCTCCACCCACTTGCCCTGCTGCGCGTCCCAGTACCCCGACTCGCGGCCGTCCAGCGTCTGGTACATCAGCGAGATGCGACCTACCCGCACGAACTCCACGGTCTTGCCCGCGTCGCCCTCGCCGAGCGTGCCCTCCCAGGCCTCGAGCGTCCGTCCATACTCCATCTCGATCTGGTAGGCCTCGAGGATGCGCCGGTACTTCTCGGAGATGGTGACGTCCGCGCGGCCCATCATCTCCTTCAGCGTCGCCACGCGGCGCGTACGCTCCTCCAGCAGGAACGGCACGTCGTAGGCGACGAACTTCTCGAGCGTCTCCACCATCCGCTGCATCAGCGGCTGGATCTCCCGATCGGTGGTCTCGATCTCGGCGAGCTGCCGGCGCATCGAGGCGACCTCGTCGCCCTGCGACTTCACCTGCACCTCGAGCTGGGCGTTGTACTTGGTGAGGCTCGCGGCGTCGCTCAGGGCCTGGCGGTACTTCTCCGCCATGCCCTGCGCCTCGTCGTGGAGCTCGTCGATCTGCCGTTGCGCCGCCGCCGCTGCCTGGTCGGCGGCCGCCTGCTGGGCCAACAGGTTGTCGAGCGACTGCCCCCATGCGCCCATCCCGGCCGTCGCCAGCGCCGCCCCCAGCACCGCGAAGCCGCCCGCCCGAAGCCGCCCGCGTTCCTCGTGCCTCATGTGACCTCGCCCCCGTGGAGTGGACCCCAGACCGCGGCGGAGAGTAGAGGGGCTGGCGAAAGCACCGCAACGCCGTCCCGTTCACGACGCGGCTGACGCAGCGCATCAACGCAACTCGTGCTTGTCACCGAGGTGCGACCGGGAATAGCATGCGGCCGCCGTCGAGGAGAACATCGATGCAGCTCAGCCGGGTGTCCATGGGGCTCGTGTGTGCCGTTCTCTGTTGGACCGCGGGGGCCGCGCTCGCGCAGGGCGAGGGTGGGACGGGCGTCCCCGCCGAGACGGAGGCCGAAGCCGAGGCGGACGAGGAGGCGACCGAGGAGGCGGCCGAGGCGGAGCAGCCGCCGGGCGGCGCCGAGGAGATGGTGATCACCGCGCGCAAGCGCGAAGAGAACCTCCAGCAGGTGCCGGTCGCGGTGACGGGCTTCGACGAGCAGACGCTCGCTGACCTCGGCGTCGCCCAGACGGACGATGTCGCCGCGCTGGCGCCGAACGTGTACGTGACGCAGACGCCCGGCTCCGCTGCGAACGTCGGCGTCAGCATCCGCGGCATCGGCGGCGCCGAGCCTCTGCTCACGCGCGACACCGGCGTCGCCCTCTACGTCGACGGCGCCTACATCGCTCGCACGTCCGGAGCGGTGTTCGACCTCGTCGACCTCGAGCGCGTCGAGGTGCTGCGCGGGCCACAGGGCACGCTCTACGGCCGGAACGCGACCGGTGGCGCGGTGAACTTCATCTCGCGGCGCCCCAAGGAGGCGTTCGGCTTCGAGCAGACCGTGGGCTACGGCCTCTACGACGCGTGGCTCACGCGGACCACGATCGACAGCGGCGAGCTCGGCGAGAGCGGCTTGAGCTCGACCTTCACCTACCTCGCGAAGGGTCGAGACGGCTACGTCAACGACCGCAACGCGAGCGACGGCAGCGACCCGGGCGCCTACGACGTCGACGCGCTCCGCGTGGCGTTGAACTGGAACCCGATCGACGAGTTCACCGCCTTCTACTCCTACGACTACTCGGATCTCACCGGCCAGGACGCGCTGTTCCAGCTGGTCGCGATCAACCCCGCCGTGCTCGACGGCCTCCATGCCACCAGCAACGTCCCCGAGAGGGACGACGACCGCCTCGGCGTTGCGAACCTCGACTTCCACAAGCCCAGCACGCACCGCATCGGCGGCCACAATCTGACGCTCGACTACGACTTCGGGATCACGAGCGTCAAGTCGATCACGACGTACCGAGAATGGGACAACACCGAGGAAGGCACCGAGCTCGACGGCAATGCCGGGCTGGTCGCCGATTTCTTCGGCAACCCCGTGCCGGTTCAGCTCTTCGCAGCCATCAACGAACGCAGCCAGGATCAGTTCAGCCAGGAGCTCCAGTTCTACGGTCCGGTCGGCGAGCGCGTCGACTACGTGACCGGCATCTACTACTTCGAGGAGGACTTCGACGAGTTCAACCCGCAGCAGTTCATGTTCCCGACGATGGGCTTCGGCGTTCCGATCCCGACGCCGCCCGCCACCTTCCCCGACCCGGGCACGACGCTCGACTACGACGGCGATGCCGAGTCCTGGGCGGTCTTCACGGACTGGAGCTGGACGCCGCCCGTGCTCGAGGACCGGCTCAAGCTCTCCGCAGGCGTGCGGTACTCCGACGACGAGAAGAGCTTCTCGCAACGAACGCCTGTCCCCAATGGCAACGACGAGGATTGGAGCCACGTCGACTGGCAGGGCACCGGCAGCTACCAGTGGACCGACGCGATCATGACCTACGTCCGGGTCGCCACGGGCTACAAGTCCGGCGGCTTCAACCCGCGCTCCAACATCTCGACCCCCTTCGACGAGGAGACGGTCATCACCTACGAGCTCGGCGCCAAGACCGAGCTCTTCGATGACCGCATCACCTTCAACAGCGCGATCTTCCTCAGCGACTACGACGACCTCCAGATCGACCAGTTCGTGGCCGGCTCCGGGGGCGCCGCCTCGGTCACCGTGAACGCCGGCAAGGCGCACATCTGGGGCATCGAGCTGGAGGGCATCGCGCAGATCACCGACAACATCGACGCCTACGTGAACTACGGCTGGCTCGACATGGAGTACGACGAATTCAAGATCATCGACCCGGTCACCAATGCCGTGGACGACGTGGCGGAAGACGCCGTCTTCGGATACCGGCCGCAGCAGACCCTCGCCGCGGGCCTCGTCTTCGAGTCGGATCCGCTCGGCGATTCCGGCGTGGTGCTCGGCAGCCGCCTCGACGCGCAGTACGTCGACGACATCTGGTGGCACCCGATCGATTTCACGACCGCCGGCAACCCGATCACACCCTTCAACGACGTGATCAAGGAGGGCGGGTACACCCTCCTCGGCGCGGCGGTCTCGCTCGCAGAGATCCCGCTCGCTGGCGAATCCCGCCTCCGGCTCACGCTCTGGGGCCGCAACCTGCTCGACGAGGAGTACCGGCGGAGCGGCATCGACTTCGGGGCGCTCGGCTTCGCCGGCGCCATCTACGGCGAGCCGCGAACCTACGGCGCCACGATGACCTTCGAGTACTAGGGCGGTAGCTTCCGGGGCGGGAGGACCCGCCGTGCAGATCCCGTTCTACTACGACTACGCCTGCCCCTGGGCCTATCTCGGCAGCTGTCGCGTGGAGTCCTACTTCCGCGACCTCGGCGCCGCGATCGACTTCCGGCCCGTGCACCTGGCGGCGCTGCGCGAGGCGGAGGCCGGGCCCCAGACGCTCGGCGGCATGGGCGAGCGCAAGAAGAAGAACTACATGAACGACATGCGGCACTGGGCCGAGATGATCGGCGCCGACTTCGGGCCGAACATCACGGGGCCGCGGCCCGACACGGGGCTCCTGCTCAAGGCCGCGCTGGTCGCGAAGGACGCGGGCCGCTTCCGCGAGCTGCACTACCCCGCGTACCGCGCGCGCTGGGCCGAGGGGCGGGACGTGGGCGACCCGGCCGTGGTGCGCGAGCTGCTGGCCGGCGCGGGCCTCGACGCGGCTGCCGCGCTCGCGCGCGCGCAGTCGAGCGAGCTGACTGAGCGCCTCGCGGCCGACACGCAGGCCGCGATCGAGCGCGGCGTGTTCGGTGTGCCCACCATCTTCGTCGGCGAGGAGATGTTCTGGGGCAACGACCGCTTCGAGCTGGCGCACTGGTACGCGCACAAGGCGGCGCGCTAGCCGTCAGCGGAGCGCCGCGGGGCCGAGCAGGTTCCAGTAGAGCGCCTGCGCGAGCAGGAGCAGGCCCGCCCCGGCGAGCACGGCGTAGTGCAGGCGCGCGAGCGGCGCCTTCGCGCCCGGCGCGGCCCCGCGCACGGCGAACCAGGGCAAGGCGAGCACCAGCGGCACCGCGAGGTGGAGCGCCACGAGGGCGGCGACCAGGCCGCGCGGGATCTCGATCATCACCTCGAAGATCCGCTCGAGGTCGAGCTGCTGCCCGATGCCCGCGAGCCCGCCGAGCAGCAGCGCGCAGGCGCCTGCGCCGACCCAGCGCGCGAGTGGCGTGGTCGGGCTCGGCGCCGCGCCCGCGAGGCGGCGCGCCGCGAAACCGAGGCCCCAGCCCGCGAGCGTCCCGGCGTAGAGCGCCAGCGCCGCGATCCCGAGCGCCGCGTGGAGGCGCGGATTCGCCCAGCCCTTCGCCTTGTCGAGCGTGAGGAACGGGCCGATCACGAGGTGCTCGGTCCCCGTGTCGGGCTCGACGAAGTAGTACGCGTTCTCCGCGAGCTCCTCGACGCGGAAGAGATCCCGCGCGACCGGGACGAGCCGGAAGGCGAGCTCCCCCGTCCCGAGCAGCGTGAGGCCGCCGGCGTCCGCGCTCACGCGCACGTGGGAGAGGAGCGCGCCGAGCTTCAGCAGGTCCGAGCGCATGCGGCGGTTCAGCACGTACGTGCCCGTGTAGCGGCTGGCCTCGCGCGTGAATTCGTCCGGCGCCGCCGGTGCCGCTGGCGCGGCGGCCGGCAGGTAGCGAGCGCCGAGGGCGTCGTCGAAGGCGTCCCAGAGCGCCAGATCGTTCAGCTCGCCGTTCAGCGACACGAAGATCCCGAAGCCTTGCTGCGGGAAGAGCAGCAGCCGGCTCTTGAAGCCGCGCCAGTCGCCGCCGTGGCCGACGGCGCGGTGACCGTTCACGAAGCTCTCGAGGAAGCCGTAGCCCCACCCCGCCACCTCCGGGTGCACCGAGAAGTGTCGCGCCCGCATCGAGCGTGCGGTCTCCGGCGGGAGGATCTGCGCGCCGCCGAAACGCCCGTCCGCGAGGTGGGCGATCATGAAGTTCGCCATGTCGCGCGCCGTGGTGTTGAGCTCCGCGGCCGGGCCGAGCAGCGTGTGGTCGTAGCCCATCGGAACGTGCTGCCCGCCCTTCCACCGATACGAGACGGCGAGATCCGGATCGAGCGGGACGCGCAGGAAGAAGCGGCTCCGCTTCATCTCGAGCGGGTCGAACACGTTGTGCTCCACGTAGTCGGCGAAGGAGAGGCCGGAGGCGCGTTCGACGAGATGGCCCACCAGCGCGAGGCCGTGGTTCGAGTAGCTGACCACGCGGCCGAGCGGCATCACGCGCGGCGGCATGCGCCGGGCGAGGTAGTCCCCGAGCGGCGGCAGCGTGCTCCCGAGCGCTCGATTCGAGCGCAGGAAGCGGTCGTCGAAGCCCGCGGTGTGGGTGAGCAGGTGGTGGAGCGTCACGGGCCCGCCGAAGCCGTCGCCGATGCGGAAGCCGTCGAGATGGCGATCGACGTCGGCGTGCAGGTCGAGCTTGCCGGCCGCGACGAGCTGCATCGCAGCCGTCGCCGTGAACAGCTTCGAGACCGAGGCGACCCGCATCAGCGTGCGCTCGGGGTCCATCGGGCGCCGCGCCGCCACGTCGGCGAAGCCATAGCCCCGTTCGAAGAGCAGCCGCCCGTCGCGCACCACGGACACCACCGCGCCCGGGGCATGGTGCGACGCGAGCAGGCCCGGGAGCAGGCCGTCGAGGAACGCCTCGACCTCGCGCGGATCGCTCGGCCCGAGCCGCGTCTCGCCCGCGGCCGGCGCCGCGACGAGCACGAGCGCGCAGAGCCAGCCGAGCGCCGCCTTCATCGCGTGGCCCCGAGCTTCGAGCTGCGCGCCAGCTCGGCGGCGCGCCGCGCCATGTCCAGCACCACCGCGCCGAAGGCCGCCATCTTCGGGTTGTCCGCCCCACCCGAAACGAAGCGCGCGTAGCCGCCTTCGAGCACGCAGGCCATCTTGAAGCGCGCGAGCACCACGTAGTAGTCGATCGCGTCGAGCCCGAGGCTGGAGCGCTTCGCATAGCGCTCCATCAGGTCCTCGCGGCTCTGCATGCCGGTGTAGTCGAAGTAGAGCGCCTCCGAGCGGCCGCCCCCCGGAGCGGAGCGCTCGTCCGGATCGGGCCAGCTCATCAGCACCCAGCCGAGGTCGAGCAGCGGGTCGCCGACGGTGGACATCTCCCAGTCGACCACCGCCGCCATGCGCGCAGGCGGGCCGTGGTGGAACATGACGTTCGCGAACTGGTAGTCGCCGTGGAGGATGCCGGGCCGGAAGGAGCGCGGCGTGTGGGTGCGGAGCCAGGCGGCGGCCTCGTCGAGCCCCGGCAGCTCGCGGAAGCGGAAGCTCGCGAGGTGCGCGAGCCAACGGTCCACCTGGCGCGCGAGGAAGCCCTCGGGCTTGCCGAAGCCTTCGAGGCCGCCCTTCCGCCAGTCCACGCGCGAGAGGTTCGCGATCGCGTCGACGAGCTCGTCGCCGAGCGCTCGCTTCAGCGTCACGTCGGAGGCGAAGGGCTCGGGCAGCGGGCCCATCGGCGTCCAGCCGTCGACCCAGTCCATCAGGTAGAAGCAGGCGCCCAGCACGGCGGCGTCCTCGCACACGCCGAGCAGCCGCGCATGCGGCACGTCGCTGTCCGCGAGCGCCCCGAGCACGCGCGCCTCGCGCAGCATCGTCTCGTTCCTTCCCTTCGGCACGAGCCGCGGCGGGCGCCGCAGCGCCATGCGCTCGGCGCCGCGCTGGATCTCGAAGATCTCGTTCGAAGCGCCCCCGGAGACGAAGCGCGCGCGGAGCGGCTCGCCCGCGCCGGGCAGCTTCCGCTCGTCCATCCAGCGCGCCAGTCGCGCTTCGTCCACCAGCCCCGCGACGCGATCTTCCTCCGGCATGCCGACCTCCCCGTCGCTGCACCCTTCGCTTGCGGGGGCGCATGGTACTCTGGCCGGCCGGAGGAGACGCCATGGCCTGGGACTTCGAGACCGAGCCCGAGTTCCAGCGCGAGCTCGACTGGATGAACGCCTTCGTGCGCGACGAGATCGAGCCGCTCGACCTGGTGCTGGGCAACCCCTACGACGTCAGCGACGAGCGCTCCCGCGAGATCGTGAAGCCGCTCAAGCAGCGCGTGAAGGAGCGCGGACTCTGGGCCTGCCACCTGGGTCCCGAGCTCGGCGGGCTTGGCTACGGCCAGCTGAAGCTGGCATTGATGAACGAGATCCTCGGGCGCTCGCGCTGGGCGCCCTCCGTGTTCGGCTGCCAGGCGCCGGACTCCGGCAACGCCGAAATCCTCGCGCACTACGGCACGATGGCGCAGAAGGCGCGCTTCCTCGCGCCCCTGCTCGAGGGAGACATCCACTCTTGCTACTCGATGACGGAGCCCCACGCGGGCGCCGACCCGACCCTGTTCAGGACGCGCGCCGTGCGCGACGGCGACCACTGGGTGATCCGCGGCGAGAAGTGGTTCTCCTCGAACGCGCGCTGGTCCGAGTTCCTGATCGTGATGGCGGTGACGAACCCCGACGTGAGCCCCTACCAGGGCATGTCGATGTTCATCGTGCCGAGCGACACGCCGGGCATCGAGATCGTGCGCAACGTCGGCATCGGCATGGAGCACCGCGACGACGCCAGCCACGCCTACATCCGGTACAACGACGTGCGCGTGCCCGCCGACCACCTGCTCGGCAAGGAGGGCTCCGCGTTCGTGATCGCGCAGACGCGGCTCGGCGGCGGTCGCATCCACCACGCGATGCGGACGGTGGCCCAGCTGCGGAAGGCCTTCGACATGATGTGCGAGCGCGCGCTTTCGCGCGAGACGCAGGGCGAGAAGCTCGCCGAGAAACAGATGGTGCAGGAGCGCATCGCGGACTCCTGGATCGAGATCGAGCAGTTCCGCCTGCTGGTGCTCCGAACGGCCTGGCTGATCGACAAGTACAAGGACTACAAGCGCACACGGAAGGACATCGCCGCGATCAAGGTGGCCATGCCGAAGGTGCTGCACGACGTGGCGCAGCGCGCGCTGCACCTGCACGGCGCGCTCGGCGTCTCGGACGAGATGCCCTTCATGGGCCTGCTCCTCGCCGCCGAGGTGATGGGCATCGCCGACGGCCCGACCGAAGTGCACAAGGTGACGATTGCAAAGCAGGTGCTGCGCGAGTACAAGCCGTCGGACGGGCTCTGGCCGTCGGAGCACCTGCCGACGAAGCGGGCGGCTGCCCGCGAGCGCTTCGCGCACCTGCTCGAGGGGGAGGTCGGAAACCAGTGACGCCCATGCTGCGACTGCTGGCTCTACTCGGCGTGCTGCTGAGCGCGGGGGCCGCGCGAGCCGCGGAAGCTTCGCCCGGCGCGAAGGCGCCCGAGTTCGCGCTCGCGGGCTCCGACGGGCGCGAGCACCGGCTGGCCGACCACGTGGGCGAAGAGGCCGTCGTGCTGGCCTGGTTCCCGAAGGCCTTCACCCCGGGCTGAACCGAAGAGCTGAAGGCGCTGCGTGACAGCGCCCCTGCGATCGCGGCCTACGACGTGGCGGTCTACCTGGTGAGTCTCGATGCACCGGAGAAGAACAGGGAGTTCGCGGAGGGGCTGGAGGCGAAGCACGTGCTGCTGTCCGATCCGTCGGGCGACACGGCCCGCGCCTACGGCGTCACCGGCTTCGGCGGCCTGTACGCGAAACGCTGGACGTTCTACATCGACGCGGCCGGCGTGATTCGCGAGATCGACAAGAAGGTGGCGACCGCGACCGCCGGCCAGGACATCGCGAGGAAGCTCGGCGAGCTGGGATTCCCGCGGCGCCACGGGGCCGACTGACGAGGCAGCCGCGGTGGGTGATTTCGTCGCCGAGACAGCGCTCGAGAGCGTCGCGGAGGGGCGCTACCCGCCCTCCTCTCGTCGGACTGGATGCTCTGGGGGCCGGCGGGCGGATACGTGTCGGCGATCGCGCTGCGCGCAGCCGGAGCCGCCTCGTCCTTCCGTCGCCCGACCAGCTACGCGTGCCAGTACCTCGCGATGGCGCGCTTCGAGCCCGTGGACCTCGCGGTCGCCTCGCGCCGGGGCAGGCGAGCGAGGCGCTGCCCGTGAGCATGACGCAGGCGGCAAGCTCATCCGGGTGGCCCAGGTATGGGCGATGGACGGCACGTGCGCTTCCGCCGCGACACGCGCGCGCACGAATGGCTCTACGACGCGGGGCGCGCGGACCTCGCCGAGGACGGGCTGATCACCGCGCAGGGCGCGGCCCGGGCGGGCGCCTGCTCGCATCCGGCGCGACCCAGCTCTTCTGTGCGCCGCGCCCGGAGCGCTTCCGCTTGGCGCCGCCGGCTAGCGCCGGCGGAAGATCGGCTTGCGCTTCTGCGCGAAGGCGAGCGGGCCCTCCTTCGCGTCCTCGCTGGCGAACACCGCCTGCCCGTAGTCCCACTCGTGGCGGAGCGCCTGGTCGAGCTCCATGCCGTCGCACTCGTGCAGCGTGCGGGTGATCGCCTCGACGGCGAGCGGGCCGTTGGCGCAGACCACGTCGGCGATCTCGCGCGCCTTCGCGAGCGCCTGGCCGTCGGGGACGACGTGGCCGATCAGACCGCACGCGAGCGCGTCGCGCGCGGAGAGATGCTTGCCGGTGAGCAGGATCTCCGCAGCGTGCGTATACGGGATCTGACGCGGGAGCCGCACCGCCGAGCCGCCCATCGGGTAGAGCGAC
>Ga0307409_100000534_pt1 | contig 16437 bp, 13 predicted proteins | sample 322Ometagenome_2_FD_203888 | JGI IMG/M metagenome (GOLD analysis project Ga0307409, IMG submission 203888) | Maize rhizosphere microbial communities from greenhouse at UC Davis, California, United States - 322HYB-O-2 | ecosystem: Host-associated > Plants > Roots > Rhizosphere > Soil | place... | reverse complement strand
GACGACGAGAAGTTCGGCCAGCGCCTGAAGGCCTACGTGGTAAAGAAGAAGGGCGCGAGCGTGACCGAGGATTCGATCCAGAAGGTCGTGAAGGCGAACCTCGCGCGCTACAAGGTGCCGCGCGAGGTTGAGTTCATCGACGAGCTACCGCGCAACGCCACCGGCAAGGTGCTGAAGCGCGAGCTCAAGGAGCAGCACGAGGAGAAGGAAGGCGCGACGGCCTAGCCGTCGTCGTCGCCGCTGGCCTCCAGGTTCTCCTTCTTCTCACCCGGCACGCCGGTCGCGTTCGGATCGGTCGGGCCGCCCGGGATCGGGTCGCCCTTGTACTCGTCGGGGTTGTCGACCTCGTCGCCGTCGACCGTCACCGAGCCGTCCTCGTGATGACGCACCCCTGACGGGCCGAGCTTCTCCTCGGGGCCCTCCTGATACGTGTGCGGCCCCTCCGGCCCGCCGAAGGTCTCGTACTTCGCCTTGCCGGACGGCCAGTCACCAAGGTCCTTGGGCGGATCGCCCTCCTCGAGCTGCTCCATCTCGCGCTTGGCCTCGTTCTGCTCTTCCTCGGATGCTTGGGCTTTCTCGGCAGCGTCGTCTGCCATGCCTCCTCCTCGATCGCTTGTTGAACCCGTACCCCGGGTACGTTTCGTTCATGCCCGAACTGGTCCTGGGTCCGGTCCTACGCTACGTCGACGCGACCGAGGCGACCGTGTGGGTCGAGACCGACGCCCCTTGCGAGGTCGAGATCCTGGGATGCACCCAGCGCACGTTCCACGTGGCCGGCCACCACTACGCGGTCGTGCACGTCACGGGGCTCGAGGAGAACAAGGCCCACCCGTACGAGGTCGCCCTCGACGGCGAGCGCCGCTGGCCGGAGTCCGACTCCGAGCTCCCGCCGTCATTGATCCGGACGACCGGCCATCAGGGCCGGATGAAGCTGTGCTTCGGCTCGTGCCGCGTCTCGCTGCCGCACGAGCCGCCGTACACGTGCTCGAAGTCGGACGACGAGCGCGGCCGCGAGGTCGACGCTCTATACGCGCTCGCGCGACGAATGGTCACTCAGGAGCCGCACGAGTGGCCGGACATGCTCGCCATGCTCGGTGACCAGGTCTATGCCGACGAGGTCTCGCCGGAGACGCTCGAGTTCATCCGCGCGCGCCGCGACACGTCGCAGCCCCCTGGCGAGGAGGTGAAGGACTTCGAGGAGTACACGCGCCTCTATCGGGAGGCGTGGAGCGATCCTTGGATCCGCTGGCTGCTCGCGAACGTGAGGACGCCGATGGTCTGGGACGACCATGACGTCCACGACGACTGGAACATCTCGCAGTCCTGGCTCGAGGAGATGCGGCGGCACGACTGGTGGGATGAGCGGATCGCGGGCGCCGGCATGAGCTACTGGATCTACCAGCACCTCGGCAACCTCTCGCCCGAGCACATGGCCGACGACGACATATACGCGCGCGTGCGCGAGGCCGACGACGCGGGCCCGCTGCTACACGAGTTCGCTCTGCGCAACGATCGCCAGACGGAAGGCACGCGCTGGAGCTACTGCCGCGACAACGGCGGGGTCCGCCTGATCGTGCTGGACTCTCGCGCCGGCCGCGTCCTCGATCCGAACGGCCGCAAGATGGTCGACGACGATGAGTGGGACTGGTTCCTCGAGCACGTCAAGGGCGACTGGGACCACCTCCTGATCGCGAGCTCGATGCCGTTCCTGCTGCCCGGTGGCGAGCACGGCCTCGAGGCGTGGAACGACGCTGTCAGCGAAGGGGCGTGGGGCAAGATCGGCAAGCGGATGGGGGAGAAGGTCCGCCAGGCGCTCGACCTCGAGCACTGGGCCGCCTTCCGCCGTTCGTTCGAACAGATGTCGAGGCTCCTCGAGGAGGTCGCGGCCGGGAAGCACGGCAGGCCACCGTCGACGATCGTGCTCCTGTCCGGCGACGTCCACCACGCCTACCTCGCCGAGGTGGCCTTCCGCAAGTCGGTCGGCGCCCAGAGCGCCGTGTACCAGGCAACGTGCTCGCCGTTCCGCAACGGCCTGAGCAAGAGGGAGCGCGCGATGGTGCGGTTCGCGAGCTCCCCAGTCGGCCACGCGATCGGCAGCTTCCTGTGCAAGACGGCGCGCGTCCCGCCGTCGCGGCTGCGTTGGCGGATCGACGAGGGGCCCTGGTTCGACAACCAGATCGCCAGCCTCGAGCTCGACGGCCCGTCGGCCCGCTTCAGGATCGAGAAAACCCACCCCGACGACTGGCGCGAGGCGACCCTCCACGACGTCTCCGAGCGGCAGCTGCGCTGACTAGTCCGCCAGTTCGGGCGGCACGGTCACGATCCGATCGAGGGCAGCGCCCTCGTAGAACGACTGCGGCGGGAACTTGCCGTTCACGCGCATGATCGCGATTCGGCCGGGCTGGACGTCGCCGTTGTCGTCGAGACGGAAGCTGCCGTAGAGCCCGTCCTCTATCCGCGTGTCGAGGAGCTCGGCGAGCACGGACTCGCGCGTGCCGTCGGAACGCGCGATCGCGTCGAGCACGGCCTCCGTGGCCTGCGCGGCGGTCATCACATATGAAGCACGCGAATTGAGGACGCCGAAATCGCGCGCAAAGCGCTCGCCCTCAGGCGTCAAGTACCGGGACGCCGACGGGAAGTCGGTAGTGCTGATGTAGAGGCCGTGTGCGTCGCGGCCGACCGTATCGAGCCACTCGGAAGCCGGCAACACGTCGATCGTCATCACCGTCACGGCGTTTCCGAGGCGAGCCCGCAGCGACTGCAGCACGCGCTCGGCGCCTTCTCCCAGCGGCCCGGCCAGGAAGACACCGTCGGCGCCCGATCGCGCGACCGCGTTGGCTATGTCGTCGGGGTTCTCCGCCCCGGACACAAAGTCGCTCGAGCCGGCGATCGTGACCCCGAGCCGCTGCGCGGCCCGTTCGAACGGGCGTCCGTGGATTTTTGCCCAGTCGCCATCCGTCTGGGATACGACGTAAACGGCCTTGAGCCCCAGATCTTTGGCGAGCACGGCGTCCGCGACGGCCTGCACATCCTCACGAGGGATGCTCCGCGCGTAGTTCCGCGCACCCGTCGGGTAGTAGATGTCCGGCGCGCCGCGGGCCTCCGCGATCGGCGGGCCTCGGGTCAGGCCGGGCCCCGTGTTCGTCGGGCTGATCATCGCCAGGGGCCCGCCCGGCGCTCGATTCAGGATCGGGATCTGGACCTCGGCGCAGTAGGACGAGAACGTGCCGACGACCGCGACGAGCTGTTCGGCGTGAGCGTAGGCGTTCGCGTTGGACGCGCACTTGCGGAACTCGAAGCCGCCAGTCTCAGGCGTCGAGACGTCGCATGACTGATAGCCGACCGAGTAGTCCCCGGCCCTGAAGCCGCTCTGCTCGACCACGGACCGGATCGCGGCTTCTATCCCGCGCACGTCCGCGGCTCCGGGCCCGGTGAGCGGGAAATCGGAGGCGATCAGGACGTCCGGCGTCTCTCCGGCCGCGACCGCACTGCACGGTGGCGTCGGCAGCTTCCCGGCGATGGTTCCTCCGGCGACGCTGACCCACGCCGCTCCCTCGCCCACTGCCAGTGCCTGCGGTGTTCCAACCGCCGTCTTGGCGGCGACTTCGTTTGTCCCGGGATCGACACGTGAGACGGTCCCGTCGATGTAGTTCCCGACCCAGGGCGCGCCGTCGCCGAACGACACGTAAGTCACGCCACGTCCTACGTCGATCGTTCGAGTGACAGGTTCTGGGCCGGGTTCGATCCGCCACAGAAGGCCCTGCGACTGGTCGGTCGCCCATACGGCGCCGCCGCCGACGGCGATGCCCCACAGGAACCCGGCGCCGAACTCGATTGTCTTGCCCACCCGGTTTCGCCGTGGATCGATGCTTGTAACGCACTCGACCGCGCACGGGGCGTCGAGGCTGAGGAACCAGACGCCCTCATCGCCGGCCGCAATCGTCCAGGCCTGGCGGTCGAAATCGATCCTCGCGACTACTCGGCCGCTGTCCGGGTCGATCCGAGAGACGCTTCCGTCCGGATTGATCGCCCACACGGCGCCGTCGCCGACCGCGATTCGCGGCAGGCCAGCGGTCGGTAGGACGCCTGGGCCGCCGCCACCCGGCAGCTTCACCGTCCGCGTGACCTCGCCGGAGTTCGGGTCGATGCGCGACACGCTGACGATGGCGTTGACGAAGTCGCTCCCGCCGACGTTCCCCGCCCACAGCGCTCCCTCGCCGACGGCCAGCTCGCCAGGCTGCCCGCCGGACGCGAACGTGTCGGTGATCTCGCCCGTCTCGGGGTCGATCCGCGAGATCGTCTCTTCGCCCTCGGTGAGTGTCCAGACGGCACGCTCGCCCACCGCGACGTTGCCGGGGATCCTCTCGGTGCCTGTGAACCCGGCCAGCTCCCCGCCCGAGGGCGCGAGCTGCGCGACGCCGTTGCCGAGCGGCTCCGCCTCGGAGTCCCCGCCTCCCGTGACTGCGACGACCCCGGTGACGAAGGCGCCCACCAGCAGGACCGCCCCGGCGACGGCGATCGCCCTTCGGTGCTCCGCCAGACGGGAACGCGCGAACACCTCGGCCATCGGCCGCTGGAGCCCGAGCGCGTCGCGCGCAGCCTCGATCAGCTCGGCGCACGTGCGATGGCGCTCATCGCGATCCTTGGCCAGCGCGTGCTGGAACATCGGATCGAGGACCGGGTAGCCGCGTAGCGGTGCCGGCTGCTCCTGCATGTGCGCCCACATCGTCTCGGCTTCGGTCGCGCGGTGGAAGGGAGGCGTGCCCGAGAGGCACTCGTACAGGACGCAGGCCAGCGAGTAGCAGTCGGTACGCGCGTCGACGGTTTCGCCGCGGATCTGTTCCGGAGCGAGATAGTCGAGCGTGCCGACCATCTGCCCGGTGTCCGTCGAGGCGCCGCCGAGCTGCTTGGTGATCCCGAAGTCGGTCAGGTAGACGTGGCCGTCCTCATCGAGCAGGACGTTCGCCGGCTTGACGTCGCGGTGGACGAGACCGCGGCGGTGCGCGGCGTCGAGCGCGCTCGCGACCTGGGTGAGAATCGAGATCGCACGATCGGGCGCGAGCTTGGCCTCGCGTTCGAGCACGGTCTTCAGGTCACTCCCCTCGACGTAGCGCATGGCGAGGTAGAGCTGCCCATCGTGTTCGCCCGCCTCGTAGATCGGGACCACGTTCGGGTGGTCGAGCGAGGCCGCCATACGCGGCTCCTTCAAGAAGCGCTCGCGGAATCGCTTGTCCCCGGCGAACTCGGGAGCGACCAGCTTGAGCGCGACCGGGCGCTCGAGCGAGAGATCGGTCGCTCTGTAAACGACGCCCATGCCGCCCCGCCCGATGACGGATTCCACGCGGTAGCGCGCGAAGACAGTCCCCGGTTCCATCACGCTCGTCACGCGACGCTCCCCGTGAGCGACCACCCGTAGCGAGTTCGGGTCTCAGGCGGTGCGAGACCGCCAGGGCGCTGGCCCCTGCGAACGAGCACGGTGGGTGCCCGTGGCGCTTCGACGAGCTCGGTCCTTACTGCACCGAGCCCTTCCACCCGCCAGCGCTCGGACAACCCGACGACGAGCAGGCCTGCGCCCTCCGCAAGAGCCGTGATGCTCCGCCGTCCCGGAGCCGCGAGCAGCGGCTCGGCCATGACCCCGGCGGTCTTCTGGACGATCAACGACGCATCGGCGAGCAGGCGGCTGGCATCGCGTCCGTCGCCCGGCTGGTCCGAGGCAGCGCCGATCAACCGCAGCGGCGCGCCGGTTGCGCGCGCAACCCACGCGCCGAGCTCGAGCGCCGCCCAGTCGTGCCAGGCCGCGCCGAAGGGGACCATCACCGGCCCTGCTCCGAGCGACCCGTCCTGGGCGACGACGAGGCCGACGTCGCACGATGCCTGCTCGAGCACGATTCCCGCCTGACCGGCCAGCGGCTCGGCGGCCGCAGTCATCAGCAGCAGGTCGGCGTCCTGCTGAGAGGCCAGCCGGACGATGTCCTCACCCGGCGTCGGCGACGCGAACGCCGCCGTTCGCACGGCAAGGTCGCCTGCGAGCAGCTCGTCTCGGTGGCGAGCCAGCGTCGCGGTCGCGTCCGGGAGTTCTTCCGGGGCCACGATGTTGGCGATGATCAGGTCGTGCGGTGTTTCCGACCGCGCGAGCGGAGCGGCGAACGAGGCCAGCGCCCCCACGCCCTCTAGCGTCTCGGGCACGAGCAAGATCGATCGGTCCGGGCGGCCGTTCGTCACAACCGCCGGTCCGGTTGGCAGGTCGAGCGCGGGGGCGTGGTCGAGGATCGCCTGCTGTAGCTGGCGGAGCTCCTCGCCGGGCTCGAGGCCGAGCTGCTCCGAGAGATCGCGGCGGGCCGTGCCGTAGGCCTCGAGCGCGTCCGCTTGGCGCGCGGATCGATAGAGCGCGAGCATCAACTGCCACCGCAGCCGCTCTCGCAGGGGGTGCTGTGCGGTGAGTGCCTCGAGCTCGCCGACCAGGGTCGCGTGGGCGCCTCGCCCGAGATCGGCATCGATCCGTTGCTCGACGGCGGCCAGCCGCATTTCCTCGAGCCGAGCGATCTCCGTTTGTGCGAACTGCTCGTATGCGAGATCCGCGAGCGCTGGGCCACGCCAGAGCGCCAGCGCCTCGCGGAGCGCGGTGGCCTGCAACTCCGGGTCGGCACCATGCGCCTCGCCGAGTAGCTGCTCGAACCTGGCGAGGTCGAGCTCCGAGGGCTCGACGCGCAACACGTAGCCGGGGGCTCGCGTGATGAGCCTGTCTTCGCCGAGCTCCTTGCGCAGCCTCGAGACGTGGACCTGCACGCTCTTGACCGCCGTCGCCGGCGGCTCGTCGCCCCAGAGCTCGTCGATCAGGCGGTCGGTCGAGACGACTTCGTTGGCGTGCAGCAGCAGCAGCGCGAGCACGGAGCGCGGCTTGACCCCGCCGAGCGCTAGCACGCGATCGCCGTCAACGACCTCAAAAGGGCCAAGGAGCCGGAATTCCATCTGACGAGTCCTTTCTCGACCGTACCACTGGGTTTGGGTAAACGGCGCGAAGCGACGCCCTCGTGGGGCGCCGCCTCGTGCGCACTCGGCCGGAGGGTTGGGGTCAGACCGTCGCGGTGCGGTTCCTGCGATGGACGACCGTGAACGTGACCGAGAGGCCGATCAGCAGCAGTCCGAGGACAGCCCCGGCGCCGATGCCGGCGTCGCCCCAGTCGAAGCCACTCGACGACGCGACGATCGTGGGCTCGGCGACCGTGGGGGCCGGGCTCCGGACGAAGCTGTTGTCCTGAGCGTCCGGGGACCGGTGGTCCACGTAGCCCGGCTGCGCGCGCTGGGCCTCGAGCTTGCGCAGCTCGTTCTGCATCTGCTCCGCCTTCTGCGCCTGGACTCCGGAGTCGATCGCGTCCGGGGACCGATGGTCGACGTAGCCAAGGCTGGTTGCCGGGGCTGCGAGCCCGACGGCGACGACCGCCAGGGCCAGCCGCGGGAACCTGCGTGTCCTGCGAGTCATGTGAGCTCCTTTCGGGTCGAGATCGTCCTTTGCGATCTCTGTTGCCGTGAGCTTCCGCGGCACCGGTAAACGCTCGGGTAGTCGGCCGGTAAACGCCGCTCGCGCTGAGCTAGACTCTCGCCTCGGCTCCGCATCCGCGGGGTCGTTTCTTTCTGACCGGAGGCACCGTGGCACGCGGAGACATCCGAATCGCCGTGACCCTCGCGTGCGAGGAGTGCAGGCGGCGCAACTACCAGACCAACAAGTCGAAGCGGAACAACCCGGACCGCATCGAGCTGCGCAAGTACTGCCGCTGGTGCGGCAAGCACACGCCGCACAAGGAGACCCGCTAGCCCGCCATGGCGCGGAACCGGCAGCGGGCGAAGGAGCGGCAGGCGGCCCGGCGCGCGGCACGTCAGGCCGAGCAGGGCACGCAGCCGCTGCCACCGGGCGACGACATCGAAGAGGACGTCGACCTCGCCGTCGGCTCGCCGCCGCGCGCCCTGGGTCACTCAGACGCCTTCGTCGAGGAACTCGCCGAGGAGGATGCGGCTGCGGACGACCTCGACGCCGCCGCCGACCGCGAGCTGGAGCTCGAGGCCGAGGAGGCCGGCGCATTCGCGTCAGTCGACGATGACGTGGCCACCGGCCCGCGCGGGGTGCGCGGGGTCGAGGCGGGAGCCGCGGCCGAGGAGCGACGCGGACTCGGTAAGGTCTGGCACTTCCTCCAGAACGTCTGGGCCGAGCTCCAGCGAGTTCAGTGGCCGGACCGCAGGCAGGTCACAACACTGACGGGAGTCGTTCTGGGCTTTGTACTGATCGCAGGCGGATACCTCGGCCTGCTCGACGCAATCTTCTCGCGGGTAATCGACCAAATCATCTGATGTTCCGCTGGTACGCAATCAACACCTATTCGGGTCACGAGAACAAGGTCAAGCACAACCTTGAGCACCGCACGATCTCGCTGAACCAGAAGCGGAACGTCCGCCAGGTCGTGATCCCGACCGAGGTCGTGTCCGAGATGAAGGACGGCCAGAAGGTCCAGAGCGAGAAGCGCACGATGCCCGGCTACGTCCTCGTGAACATGGACCTCAACGAGGACTCGTGGACGCTCGTGAAGAACACGCCCGGCGTAACGGGCTTCGTAGGCCCGCAGAACAAGCCGGTCCCGCTCACCCAGGACGAGATCAACCGCCTCCTCCATCGTGAGACCGCCGAGCGGCCGCGCGCGCGCGCGCAGTTCTCGATCGGCGAGAACGTCAAGGTCGTCTCCGGCCCGCTGTCCGACTTCTCGGGTGAGATCTCCGAGATCAACGAGGACGCCGCGAAGCTCAAGGTGCTGGTGTCGATCTTCGGCCGCGAGACGCCGGTCGAAGTAGGTTTCGACCAAGTGAAGAAGGTCTAGGCATGGCGAAGAAGGTCCTCACCATGATCAAGCTGCAGGTGCCCGCGGGCGCCGCGAACCCGGCGCCGCCGGTCGGCCCCGCGCTGGGCCAGCACGGCGTGAACATCATGGAGTTCTGCAAGACGTTCAACGCGCAGACGCAGGACCAGGCTGGCGGCGGCGGCACGATCATTCCCGTGGAGATCACGGTTTTCGAGGACCGCTCGTTCACCTTCATCACGAAGACTCCGCCGGCGGCTGTGCTGATCAAGCAGGCGGCCGGGATCGACAAGGGCTCGGGCGAGCCGAACCGCGAGAAGGTCGGGACGATCTCCGAGGCGCAGGTGCGCGCGATCGCCGAGCAGAAGCTTCAGGACTTGAACGCGCACGACGTCGACCAAGCGTCGAAGATCATCGCCGGCACCGCCCGCTCGATGGGCGTGGACGTGGTCCGATGAAACGCGGCAAGACATATCGCGAGAAGTACGCGGCGATCGATCGCGAGCACAACTACGAACCGCGCGAGGCGATCCGCCTCGTGAAGGGGTTCCAGCGGGCGAAGTTCGCCGAGACCGTCGAACTCCATATCCGTACCGGCCTGAACGTCCGCCACGCCGACGAGCAGCTCCGCGGCACGCTCGCCCTGCCCCACGGGCTCGGCAAGGAAGTGAAGATCGCGGTATTCGCCAAGGGCGACAAGGCGCGCGAGGCCGAGGAGGCCGGTGCCGACTACGTGGGCGCCGACGAACTCGCCAAGCGGATCGAGGAGGAGAACTGGACCGACTTCGACGTCGCGATCGCGACCCCGGACATGATGCCGGTGGTCGGCAAGCTCGGCCGCGTCCTCGGCCCGCAGGGCAAGATGCCGAACCCGAAGGTGGGCACCGTCACGATGGACGTGGCGAAGGCGGTGGAGGAGTCGAAGGCCGGCAAGGTCGAGTACCGCACCGACCGCGCCGCGATCGTTCACCTCACGCTCGGCAAGACCGACTTCGATGAGCAGGCGCTGCTCGAGAACTATGCGGCCGTGATGGACGAGATCATCCGGGCGCGGCCGGCGGCTGCGAAGGGCCGCTACCTGCGCACGATTACGCTCACGACGACGATGGGCCCGGGCATCCGCGTCGACGCGGGACGCACGCGGGACATCGCCGCCGAAGTCGCAGAAGACACGGAGACGGAGCCGGCTGTAGCCTGATCCGTCATACCGTCCCCCGAGACCGCCGGCACGCAAGTAAGTCCAGCGCAGGAGACCGATGAACAAGGAACAAAAAGCAGAGAAGGTTGCGCAGATCGCCACGGCGATCCGCGAGTCGGAGGCGGTCTTCGCTGTCGACTACCGAGGCATCTCGGTGCCTCAGGCCGCTGAGCTACGCACCAAGCTGATCGAGGCCGGCGCGCGCTTCAGCGTCGTGAAGAACACGCTCACCGAGCGGGCCGTCGACGACGTCGGCGCCGACACGCTCAAGGAGTTCCTCGAGGGGCCGACGGCGTTCACATTCGTCGCCGCCGAGGGCGACGTTGCGATGGCCGCGAAGGCGCTGTCGCAGTTCCGCCGCGCCCACGAGGTGCTCGAGTTCAAGGGCGGGATCATGAGCGGCGAGCCGCTCTCGATCGAGCAGATCGAGTCGATCGCCAGGCTGCCCGCGCTCGAGGTGCTCCACGGCCAGGTCGTCGGCGTACTCGCATCGCCGATCACAGGCCTGGCCCGCGGCCTCAACCAGATGATCGCGGGGCTCGCGATCGCGCTCGGCCAGATCCAGGCCGAGGGCAAGCTCGGCGCGGAGGAGCCGGCTCCGCCCGAGGACGGCCCGGACGCCGGCGAGGATGCGGACACGCCCGCCGAAGAGGCGCCCGGCGATGCCGTTGCCGAAGGCGAGACCGCGGAGCAGGAACCGGCCGAAGCTGAAACTGAAACTGACGAAGCGCCCTCCGAGGGCGAGGAAAAGGAGGGCTAGATGGCCACCACCACAGAGGACTGGATCGAGGAGCTCAAGGGCATCTCCGTGCTCGAGCTGTCAGAGCGCATCAAGGCGCTCGAGGAGGCGTTCGGAGTGTCGGCGACGGCGGTAGCCGCCGCTGCGCCGGCGGCCGCCGGGGCGGGCGGCGATGGCGCCGCCGCCGAGGAGGAATCGAGCACCGTCGACGTGATCCTGACGGCGGCCGGCGACAAGAAAATCCAGGTGATCAAGGTCGTCCGCGCCGCTACCGGCCTGGGCCTCAAGGAGGCGAAGGCCGTCGTCGACGAGGCCCCCAAGGCAGTAAAGGAGGGCATCGAGCGCGACGAAGCCGAGAAGCTCAAGGGCGAGCTCGAGGAGGCCGGCGGCAGCGTCGAGCTGAAGTAGTGCTCCGCGGGGTAGACGCCTCCGCTACCCTTTTGGCAGGCCAATAGCCGCAGCCGTCCCTCGAGCAGCGCGCCGCCACATATCCGGCGCCTCGGGGCGGGGTCCGTAAGGCCTTTCTAGAGCCCCCTCCGGGCGGTGGGGGCGAAGCTTGCTCTGTGCTAAGGTAGTCGGTCGCGCTTTGACGCACCGCCTGCTGCCCTTGTCCGACCGAATAAGGAGTTCCCCTTTTGGCTCGTAGCCCTGCTCGCCAGCGCCGTTCTTTCGCGCGGCTCGAGAACCCCATCGAGCTGCCCAACCTGATCGACATCCAGCGCAAGTCCTTCGCATGGCTTGTCGACACCGAGAACGGAGGGCTGCGCGAGACGATCGACGACGTCTCGCCGATCGAGGACTACACGGGCAACCTGGCGGTCGTCTTCGAGGACATCAGCTTCGACGAGCCGGTGGCGCAGATCACGGAGTGCCGCGAGAAGGACCTCACCTTCGCCCGCCCCCTGACCGTCAAGGTCGCCTTCCAGAACCGGGAGACGGGGGAGATCCGCGAGCAGTCGGTCTTCATGGGCGACTTCCCGTGGATGACGGACTGGGGCACGTTCATCATCAACGGGACCGAGCGCGTCGTCGTCACGCAGCTCGTCCGCTCGCCGGGCGCTTACGTGATGGAGCCGAAGGATCGCGAGAAGCAGGTCTTCACGGCCAACCTGATGCCGGCCCGCGGCAGCTGGCTCGAGCTCGAGATCGACAAGAAGGGCAAGGTCTTCGTCCGGATCGACCGCAAGCGCAAGCTGCCGGTGACCGTCCTCCTGCGGGCCATGGGCTACGCCGAGGACGACCAGATCCTCAAGTTGTTCGACAACTCGCTCTACATCCGCAACACGATCGAGGCGGACACCGAGGTCACGAAGTCAGAGGAGGGCGCGCTCGTCGAGCTGTTCAAGAAGCAGCGTCCGGGCGAGCCGCCGTCGATCGACAACGCGCGCAACCTGCTGAACCAGCTCTTCTTCGATCCGAAGCGCTACGACCTCACGCGCGTCGGCCGCTACAAGCTGAACTCCCGGCTGCACCTCAAGGAGTCGCTCGACACCAGGACCCTCACGCACGACGACATCATCGCCCTCGTCAAGGAGCTCGTCTCGCTCCCGAAGACCCTGGGAATCCCGGAGACCGGCGAGGACGAGAACGGCGAGCCGATCAAGGACTACGCCGCCGAGGCGGTCCTGATGCCACGCGAGCCGATCGCCGAGCGCCTCGACGAGTACGAGCACTTCGGCAACCGCCGCCTGCGGACGGTCGGCGAGCTGATCCAGGAGGCCTTCCGGATCGGCCTCTACCGCATGGAGCGCGTCGTGCGCGAGCGCCTCACCACCGAGGACTCGGACACGATCACGCCGCAGACGATCATCAACATCCGCCCGGTCGTCGCCGCCCTGAAGGAGTTCTTCGGGTCGAGCCAGCTGTCGCAGTTCATGGACCAGACGAACTCGCTGTCGGGGCTGACGCATCGCCGCCGCCTGTCGGCGCTCGGCGCCGGCGGCCTCACGCGCGAGCGCGCGCCCATCGAGGTCCGCGACGTGCACCCCACCCACTACGGCCGCATGTGCCCGATCGAGACGCCGGAGGGCCCGAACATCGGCCTGATGGGCTCGCTCTCCTCGTTCGCCGAGGTCTCCGAGCACGGCTTCGTCACGACCCCCTACCGGCTGGTCCAGGACGGTGTCGTCACCAACAAGATCGTCCACCTTGATGCGAACCAGGAGGAGGAGAAGGTCATCGCGCAGGCGAACGCGCAGATCGACTCCAAGACCAACAAGCTGAAGGGCCCGCGCGTGGAGTGCCGCGCGCGCGAGGGTGAGCTGTCGCTCGCGGCGCCGAAGGACGTCGACCTGATGGACGTCTCACCCGATCAGATCTGGTCGGTCGCGACGACGCTGATCCCGTTCCTCGAGCACGACGACGCCAACCGCGCGCTGATGGGCTCGAACATGCAGCGCCAGGCCGTGCCGCTCCTCAAGACCGACGCGCCCCTGATCGGCACCGGCATGGAGCGCCGCGCGGCCATGGACACCGGCGACGTGGTCGTCGCGAAGAACGACGGCACCGCCTCATACGTCGACGCCGAGCGCGTGGTCGTGGACATCTCGTCCACGAAGAAGGACGAGTACCACCTCTACAAGTACATGCGCTCGAACCAGGGCACGATCATCCATCAGAAGCCGCGCGTGAAGGTGGGCGACAAGATCAAGAAGGGCGACCTCCTCGCGGACGGCTCGTCGACGAGTGAGGGCGAGCTCGCGCTCGGCAAGAACTGCCTCGTCGCGTTCATGTCCTGGGAGGGCTACAACTTCGAGGACGCGATCATCCTCTCGGAGCGGCTCTTCAAGGACGACGAGCTCACCTCGATCCACATCGAGGAATACGAGATCGACGCCCGCACGACCAAGCTGGGCGACGAGGAGATCACGCGCGACATCCCGAACCGCTCGGAGGAGTCGCTGCGCAACCTCGACGACCGCGGCATCGTGCGCATCGGCGCCGAGGTCGGCTCGGGCGACCTGCTCGTCGGCAAGGTCACGCCGAAGGGCGAGACCGAGCTGACCGCCGAGGAGAAGCTGATCCGCGCGATCTTCAAGGAGAAGGCGCGCGAGGTCCGCGACACCTCGCTCAAGGTGCCGCACGGCGAGGGCGGCGTCGTGATCGACGTCATGACCTTCTCGCGCGAGAAGGGCGACGACCTGCCGCCGGGCGTGAACGACCTCGTGCGCGTCTTCGTCGCCACCAAGCGCAAGATCGCCGAGGGCGACAAGCTCGCCGGCCGCCACGGCAACAAGGGCGTCATCTCGAAGATCGTCCCGGTCGAGGACATGCCTCACCTCGAGGACGGCACGCCCGTCGACGTGATCCTCAACCCGCTCGGCGTGCCGAGCCGCATGAACGTCGGCCAGATCCTCGAGACCCACCTCGGGTGGGTCGCCGGCGAGGGTTGGTACGACGACGGCACCGAGGCCTACAAGCAGGCCCAGAAGAACGGCGGGAAGGTCTACGTGTCGACGCCCGTCTTCGACGGCGCGACGATCGACCAGGTCGACGAGGCGCTCGTGAGGTGGCAGGAGGAGCACGGCGACGAGCGCGGGATCAACATCGGTATCGACATGAACGAGCGCGACGGGCGCAAGTCGTCGGGCAAGACGCAGCTCTACAACGGGCGCACCGGCGAGCCGTACGAGGACAAGGTCACCGTCGGCTACATGTACATCCTGAAGCTGCTCCACCTCGTGGACGACAAGATCCACGCCCGGAGCACCGGCCCCTACTCGCTCGTCACCCAGCAGCCGCTCGGCGGTAAGGCGCAGTTCGGCGGCCAGCGCTTCGGCGAGATGGAGGTGTGGGCGCTCGAGGCATACGGCGCGGCCTACACGCTGCAGGAGATGCTCACGATCAAGTCCGACGACACGGTCGGGCGAGTGAAGGCCTACGAGGCCATCGTCAAGGGCGAGAACATCGCCGAGCCATCGATTCCCGAGTCCTTCAAGGTGCTGCTGAAGGAGATGCAGTCCCTCGCGCTCGACGTGAACGTCAAGTCCGAGGAGGGCACCGGCGTCGAGATCCGCGACGACGACGACGACCTGCTCCGCGCGGCCGAGGAGCTCGGCATCGACCTCTCAGGTGTGCGCGCGCAGCAGCCCGACGCCGCTGACGAGGCCGAGGAGAAGGTCGAGACCGAGGGACAGGGAGGACAGACTGGAGACGCTGAGACTGAAGGGGCGGAGGCCTAGATGATCGACATCAACAATTTCGACGCAATTTCGATCGGCCTCGCTTCGTCGAAGCAGATCCGATCGTGGAGCTCCGGCGAGGTCACCAAGCCGGAGACGATCAACTACCGCACCCTGAAGCCGGAGAAGGACGGCCTCTTCTGCGAGCGCATCTTCGGTCCGACGAAGGACTGGGAGTGCTACTGCGGGAAGTACAAGCGGGTCCGCTACAAGGGCATCGTCTGCGAGCGCTGCGGCGTCGAGGTCACGCGCTCCAAGGTGCGCCGCGAGCGTATGGGCCACGTCGACCTGGCGGCGCCCGTCTCGCACATCTGGTTCTTCAAGGGCGTCCCCTCGCGGATCGGCTACCTGCTCGACATGGCTCCCAAGGAGCTGGAGAAGGTCCTCTACTTCGCCGCGTCGATCATCACGTGGGTCGACGAGACGGCGCGCGACAAGGACGTCAAGAAGCTCCAGAAGGAAATCGACAAGGTGCTCGACGCCTACACGGCCGAGCGCGAGGAGCGCGTGCAGGAGCTGAACGAGTCGCTCGAACGCCGGATCAAGTACCTGAAGGACGGCAAGACGACGAAGTTCAACGATGACGACCACCTGTGGGCGGACTCGCTCGACGTCAACCTCAAGAAGCTGAACGAGGACGACCGGGCGAAGATGGAGAAGGAGCTCCGCAAGAGCTTCGACTCCGACATTTCGGACACCGAGGCCTACATCGAGGACGCCGCCGAGCGGATGCGCCAGGTGTGGGAGATCTTCCAGGAGATGAAGCCGAAGGACGTCATCCCCGACGAGACGGTCTTCCGCGAGCTGAAGGACCGCTTCGGCTCGCCGTACGGCTTCGGCGAGTACTTCCGCGGCGGCATGGGCGCCGAGTCGGTGCGCGACCTGCTCCAGCAGGTCGACCTCGACGCCGAGCGCGAGGAGCTCGAGGACCAGGTCAAGACGGCCAAGGGCCAGAAGCAGTCGCGCGCGGTGAAGCGGCTGAAGGTCGTCTCGGCCTTCATCCACTCGGACAACAAGCCCGACCACATGGTCCTCGAGGCCGTCCCGGTCATCCCGCCGGAGCTGCGGCCGATGGTCCAGCTCGACGGCGGCCGGTTCGCCACGTCGGACCTGAACGACCTGTACCGGCGTGTGATCAACCGCAACAACCGCCTCAAGCGGCTGCTGGACCTCGGCGCGCCCGAGATCATCGTCAACAACGAGAAGCGGATGCTCCAGGAGGCCGTCGACGCGCTGTTCGACAACGGTCGCCGCGGGCGCCCGGTCACAGGACCCGGCAACCGCGCGCTCAAGTCGATCTCGGACATGCTCAAGGGCAAGCAGGGCCGGTTCCGCCAGAACCTGCTCGGCAAGCGCGTCGACTACTCGGGCCGCTCGGTCATCGTGGCCGGCCCGTCGCTGAAGCTGCACCAGTGCGGCCTGCCGAAGCTCATGGCTCTCGAGCTGTTCAAGCCGTTCATCATGGCCCGGCTCGTC
>Ga0307409_100000528_pt1 | contig 16509 bp, 17 predicted proteins | sample 322Ometagenome_2_FD_203888 | JGI IMG/M metagenome (GOLD analysis project Ga0307409, IMG submission 203888) | Maize rhizosphere microbial communities from greenhouse at UC Davis, California, United States - 322HYB-O-2 | ecosystem: Host-associated > Plants > Roots > Rhizosphere > Soil | place... | reverse complement strand
CGACGCGAACGAATGGCGCAGCATGTGCGGATGGACGTGCGTCGGCACGCCGGCGGCGATCGCGCGCGCCTTCAATCGCGACCGGACCTGGCTGGCGGTGAGTCGCGTGCCGCGGCTGCTGACGAACAGCGCCGGCTCGTCGGCGCCCGCGATCTCGCGGCGCCGCGCCAGCCACGACTCGAGCGCCGCGAGCGCGGGCGCGCCGACCGGCACGGCGCGGCGCTTCCTGCCCTTGCCGAGGACGTGCGCGGTCGCATCGACAGCGTCGATCCAGCCTGCGGCGGCGCCGCTCGCGACGACGTCGAGGCCGACCAGCTCGCCGACGCGCAGGCCGCAGCCGTAGAGCAGCTCGGCGATGCACGCGTCGCGCGCGGCGAGCCGCTCGTCGCCCGGCGCTTCGTCGCGATGCGCGACGAGCGCGACCGCGTGGTCGACCGAGAGCGCCTTCGGCAACGGCTGCGGCGCGCGCGGCGCGCGCACGCCGTCGACCGGATTCGCGTCGACGACGCCGGCGCGGCCGAGCCAGCGGTACAGGCCCCGCCACGCCGACAGCGCGAGCGCGATCGAGCGCGGCGACAGGCCGCCGGCGTGCAGCTGGGCGGCGAAGCGGCGCACGTGCTGCGTCTTGGCGTCGCGCAGCGGCAGCGCGATCTTCGCTGTCAGCGCTTCCAGTCGATCGAACGCCTCGCCGTACAGCGCCAGCGTGCGGGCGGCGACGCGGCGCTCGACCTGCAGGTATTCGAGATGGCGGGCGACGTCGGCGTCGCGCGCGCGCAGCGCCGCGTCGCCTGCGCCGCGCGCGATCATGGGTGCACCCTCGGCCTGCGGCCGGTCCCGCCGAGCGGGACGGAGCGCTTCCTTCGGAGCGGCCGTGCGGAAGCGCTCATCGCGCCGGCAGCAGCCGCGTCAGCGCGGCGCTGGCGACCTCGCCGATGCGGGCGAGGAAGTCGGTCCCCATGTCGGCGCTGTAGCGGGTCGGGTCGGGCGAGGCGAGGACGAGCAGACCGAACGCGACCAGCTCGCCGTCGTGGCGCAGCGGCACGAGCGCGAGCGAGGACGCCCGGCCGGGATCGTCGAGCCACTGCACCGCCTCGAAGCCGGTGTTGACGCCGCAGTACGGCGCCGGCAGGCTGGTGGCGAAGCTCCTGACGTCGTCGCTCACGGCGCGAGTGAACGGCAGGCCGGCGAACGCGTCGGCGGCGTCCCACACGCGCACCGCGGCCTGCGGGATCAGGAACTGGTGCTGCAGCTCGCGGACGAGAACGTTCGCCAGGTCGGCGGCGTTGGCGGTCAGCATCAGCGCGCGCGTCCAGCGGTGCAGCTTGTCGGCGATGGCGACGTTGTCCTGGCCGTGGCGCACCATGTCGACGAACTGCCGCTCGAGGCCTTTGATCTTGTCGCGCAGCATCTCCATCTGCCGCTCCTGCAAGGAGACGGCGCGCTGGCCGTGCGGGCTGGTGAGCTGGATGCTGCCGAGCAGCTCGGCGTGGCGCTCGAAGAAGCCGGGGCTCGCGGCGAGATAGTTGGCGATGTCGCCCTCGGTGATTCCCTGCACGCCGTGCGGCGTCGTTCCCTGGCTGTTGCTCACTGCGCTCCTCTCAAAGCTCGCTCTCTCATAGCTCGATCTCGCCTTCGAACACCGTCTCGGCCGGCCCGGTCATCAGCACCGGCGCCGATTCGCCCGGCCATTCGATGGTGAGGAGGCCGCCGCGCGTCTGGACGTCGACCGTCGGCGCGAGCAGGCCGAGGCGGACGCCGACCGCGACCGCGGCGCAGGCGCCGCTGCCGCAGGCGAGCGTCTCGCCGGCGCCGCGCTCCCAGACCCGCAGCCGCGCCGCGTCGCGGCCGACGACCTGCAGCCAACCGGCGTTGACGCCGCGCGCGAAGCGCACGTGGCGTTCGAGCAGCGGCCCCTGCTCGGCGACCGGCGCGGCGTCGACGTCGGCGACGATCTGCACCGCGTGCGGGTTGCCCATCGAGACGACCGCGACCTCCACCGTGCGGCCGTCGCCGAGCTCGATCGGCCAGAGCGGAAAGCCGCCGCCCTTCACGCGCGGCGCGAGCCAGGTGGTGTCGAACGGCACGTGCAGCGGATCGAACACCGGCGCGCCCATGTCGACCGTGACGCGGCCGTCGTCCTGCAGGCGCAGCTCGAGGCGGCGGTTCATGGTGTCGACGACGAGCGTCTTCTTGTCGGTGAGGCCGCGCTCGCGAACGAAGCGGACGAAGCAGCGCGCGCCGTTGCCGCACTGCTCGACCTCGTCGCCGCTGCCGCCGTTGAAGATGCGATAGCGGAAGTCGGCGCCGGGCCGGCTCGCGCGCTCGACGACCAGGATCTGGTCGGCGCCGACGCCGTAGCGCCGGTCGGCGAGCGACCTCAGCCGGGCCGCGTCAAGCGCGAACGGCTCGCGCGTCGCGTCGAGCATGACGAAGTCGTTGCCGGCTCCCTGCATCTTGGCGAAGCGAACGCGCATCGCCGGATTATCGCGTTCGCTGCAGCGGCGATCAGTACAGCGGCGGCTCGCCCGGCGGCCGCGTCTTGAAGCGGCGATGCACCCACAGGTACTGCGCCGGGTTGGCGCGGATCTCGCGCTCGATCCAGCGGTTCATGCGCGCGCTGTCGGCGACCGCGTCATCGGTCGGGAAATCGGTCCACGGCGCCTGGAAGCGGACCCGGTAGCCCGCGCCGCCGGGCAGGATCTCGGCGAGCACCGGCTGGACGACCATGTCGAGCGCGCGTGCCATCCGCGACGGCGCGAGCAGCGTCGTCGCTTCGATGCCGAAGAACGGCACGAACGCCGCGTCGCGGGTGCCGAAATCCATGTCGGGCAGGTTGAAGAAGGCGTCGCCGCGCCGGATCGCGCGCACGAGCGCGCGACCGGCGTCGTCGCGCGCGAAGATCTCCGCGTTGCCGAAGCGCAGCCGCCCGTGCCGCAGCGCCCGGTCGACCACCGGATCGCTCTGGCGCTGGTAGATCGAGACCACCTTCGTCTTCTGGAACAGCTGCGTCGACACGCCGGCGACGTCGAGGCCCATGAAGTGCGGGGCCAGCCACATCACGGGCTTCTCGCTGCGGTCGGCAAGGTCGATTTCGCCCTCGACCCGGATCAGGCGGCGCAGCCGCGCCGGCGACGCATACCAGAGGAGGCCGCGCTCGAGGAGGCTGCGGCCGAGCCAGCGGAAATGCTCCTTCGCGAGACGCTCGCGCTCGGCCGGCGACATTTCCGGAAGGCAGAGCTCGAGGTTGCGCAGCGCCACCTTGCGCCGCGAGCGGACGAGCCGGTAGCCGAGCCGGCCGAGCGTCGTTCCGAGCACCGCCTGGACGCCGAGCGGCAACCAGTGCAGCGACCACAACAGCCCCAACAGGATCCGCGCACCCACGCCCCCTCCTTCCTCGTCCGCGGCCCCGCTGGCCGCCCGCGCGGCCGGCGCGCAACGACCAGTATCCGCGGCCGTGGCACAGCGCCCCGCTCGGACATCGGGGACTTCCTATAATCGCGTCGTCGCCGAGTTAATGAACTACTTGCGGGGCGACAGGAAAGAACTCCGCTAAAGCGTTCGCCGCTCCTCCAGAGGCCAGGCCGGCAGACGCGAATTCCGCGGCCCGGACGAATTTCCAGCACTGGAGCGCACAGCGTGTCGAACGACTTCCTCTTCACTTCCGAATCGGTCTCCGAAGGCCACCCCGACAAGGTCGCCGACCAGATCTCGGACGCCATCCTCGACGCGATCTTCGCGCAGGACCCGCGCTCGCGCGTCGCCGCCGAGACCTTGTGCAACACCGGCCTGGTGGTCCTGGCCGGCGAGGTCACGACCAACGCCCATGTCGACTACATCCAGGTCGCGCGCGACACGATCAAGCGGATCGGCTACGACGACACCGAGTACGGCATCGACTACAAGGGTTGCGCGGTCATGGTCTGCTACGACAAGCAGAGCAACGACATCGCGCAGGGCGTCGACCACGCCAGCGACGACCACCTCAACACCGGCGCCGGCGACCAGGGCCTGATGTTCGGCTACGCGTGCGACGAGACGCCCGAGCTGATGCCGGCGCCGATCTACTACGCGCACCGCCTGGTCGAGCGCCAGGCCCAGCTCCGCAAGGACGGCCGCATGCCGTATCTGCGGCCCGATGCGAAGAGCCAGGTGACGATGCGCTATGTCGACGGCCGGCCGCACTCGATCGACACCGTCGTCCTCTCGAGCCAGCACGACCCGAGCCAGAGCGAGACGCCGACCAAGATGAAGGCGTCGTTCATCGAGGCGGTGATCGAGGAGATCATCAAGCCGGTGCTGCCGAAGGATTGGCTGAAGGAGACCAAGTACCTGATCAACCCCACCGGTCGCTTCGTCATCGGCGGCCCGCAGGGCGACTGCGGCCTCACCGGCAGGAAGATCATCGTCGACACCTACGGCGGCGCCTGCCCGCACGGCGGCGGCGCATTCTCGGGCAAGGACCCGTCGAAGGTCGACCGCTCGGCGGCGTACGCGGCGCGCTACGTCGCCAAGAACATCGTCGCCGCCGGCCTGGCGCGGCAGTGCCAGATCCAGGTCGCCTACGCGATCGGCGTCGCGCGGCCGATGAACGTGACGGTCTACACCGAAGGCACCGGCAAGATCCCCGACCACCAGATCGAGAAGCTCGTCCACGAGCACTTCGACCTGCGCCCGAAGGGCATCATCCAGATGCTCGACCTGCTGCGGCCGATCTACCAGAAGACCGCCGCGTACGGCCACTTCGGGCGCGACGAGCCGGAGTTCTCCTGGGAGAAGACCGACAAGGCCGCCGCGCTGCGTGCAGCGGCCGGGCTGTAAGGCCCGGCGCCCGCGCAGCGGGCCGGCGGCCTGCGGCGAGGCTCACATCGCGAAGCGATGTGAAGGCGCGAAGCGCCGAGCCGGAGCCACAAGGCGGATGCGCTGCGCGCTGCGGGCGGGCCTGTAGCCCGACGCGCTAGGGTCCGATCAGCAGCGTCGGCAGCCAGAGCGACAGCAGCGGCACGTAGGTCACGATCAGCAGCACGCCGATCAGCGCGATCGTGAACGGCAGCGCCTCGCGGAACACCGCGTTGAGGGGCGCGCCGGCGAGCTGCGCGGTCAGGAACGTGATGACGCCCGACGGCGGCGTCAGCTGGCCGATCATCAGGTTGAGGACGACGACGACGCCGAGGTGGACGAGGTCGATGTGGTAGGCGTTGGCGATCGGCACCAGCACCGGCACCAGCGTGACCAGCGCGACCGCGGGCTCGAGCGCGAGCCCCCAGAGCAGCAGCACGATGTTGATCAGCGCCAGCATCACCCACGGCCGGTCGGTGAGCGCGAGCAGCGTCTTGGCGAGCGTCTCGCCGATCGCCAGGTTGGCGACCAGCCAGGAGAAGATGCCGGCGGCGGCGATCGTGAGCAGGATCATCCCCGAGTTGACCATCGACTCCTGGGTGATTCGCGCGACCTGTCGCCAGGTCAGCTCGCGGTACAGGAAGCGGCCGATGCCGATCGCGTAGAGGACGGCGACGACGCCCGCCTCGGTCGGCGTCGTCACGCCGGCGACGATGCCGCCGAGGATGATGACCGGCATCGCAAGCGCCGGCACGGCGCCGACGAACGCCTCGCGAAAGCGCGCCAGCGTCGCCCGCTCCGAGTACGGGAAGTCGCGCCGGCGGGCAACGATGCTGGCGGTGATCAGGAGGTAGATCGCCATCAGCACGCCGGGAACGGCGCCGGCGAGAAAGAGCTTGCCGATCGAGACCTCGCTGACGAGCGCGTAGACGACGAAGGCGATCGACGGCGGGATGATCGGCCCCATCGTCGACGCCGCGGCGACGACCGCCGCCGCGTAGGCCGCCGGATAGCCGCGCTGCTTCATCGACGGGATCAAGGCCGAGCCGATCGCCGACGCGTCGGCGACCGCCGACCCGGAAACGCCCGAGAACACCATGCTGGCGAGCACGGCGACGTGCGACAGGCCGCCGCGGATGTGGCCGACCATCGCCTCGGCGAAGCCGAGCAGGCGGCGCGTGATGCCGCCGGTGTTCATCAGCTCGCCGGCGAGGAAGAAGAACGGGATGGCGAGGAAGGCGAACGAGTCCATCCCCTGCACCAGCGACGATGCGAGAACGCTCATCGGCACGGCGCCGCCCGAGAAGAGGACGAAGACGAGCGCCGCCAGGCCCATCGCGAAGAAGACCGGCACGCCGATCATCGCGAAGGCGAGGAACGCGACCATCAGCAGGCCGAACATCAGGAGCGGCTGCATGTCAGGAGGATGCCGGCCGTTGCGCCGCGTGCTCGCGCAGCCGGACGAGGAACGCCACCGCCATCAGCACGGCGCCGACCGGCAGCGACCAGTAGAGCGCCGGCTGCGTCACCGGGATCGAGGTGAACGGAATCCCTTCCATCGCGTCGATGACGGCGAGGCTCGTCCAGCCGTAGACGGCGAGAAAGACCAGGCAGAGCACGAGCGTCAGGCCGTCGAGCAGCCAGCGCGTGCGCGGCCGCATCGCAAGGCCGGCGAAGTCGGCCGAGAGGTGGGCGTTGCGGCGGACGCCGACGTAGCCCGACAGCATCGTCGCCCAGACCATCAGGATCACGCTCACCTCGAGCACCCAGGCGAGTGGGTTGTCGAGGACGAAGCGCCAGACCACCTGCAGCCCGCCGATCACGACCAGCGCGGCGAGGATCGCGAAGACTGCGAACTCGACGGCGCGGTCGAGCACGCGCAGCGCCGCCGCCGCGCGGCTCACCGGACGGCCTGGATCTTCTGCAGCGTGCCGGCCGACCAGAGCTCGCCGTCGAACTTGCGGTTGACGTCCTCGGCGACCTTCTTGAACGCGGCGAGGTCGGGCTCGACGATCTCCATGCCGTTCTTCTTCAGCGTGTCGAGCGAGCGTTCGGCGGCCTCCCAGGTCGTCTTGCTCGCCCACTTCTCGGTCTCGGCGGCGGCGTCGCTCATCGCCTTCTGCTGCGCCGGGCTGAGGCGCGCCCACTTGTCGGCGGCGATCAGCACGATGAGGCCCGACTGGATGTAGTCGAGCCGCATCGCGTACTTCTGCACCTCGTAGTACTTGGCGCCGGCGATGGCGTCGAAGCCGTTGTCCTGGCCGTCGACGAGACCCTGCTTCATCGCCAGGTACAGCTCGGCGGCGGGGATCGGCGTCGGCGACGCGCCCCACGCCTTCATCGTCTCGAGGATCGTCGGCGTCTCGGGCACGCGGATCTTCAGGCCCTTCATGTCGGCGGGCGTCATCACCTTGCGGTTCGCGGTCGTCAGCTGCCGCGGCGTCCGGTCGGAGACGTAGCCGACGTACTTGAAGCCGGCGTCGCGCTCGACCGGCGCCAGCATGTCGCGGAAGGTCTGCGACTGGATGAAGGCGCGGAAGTGCGCGTGGTCGCGGAAGACGTACGGCGCGAACAGGGCGTTGAAGTCCTTGCCGCCCTTCGGGATCGCCAGCGTGCCGGTGTCGGCGAGCATCATGTCGACCTGGCCGGTGCGCAGGCCCGCGTAGTTCTGCGGCAGGCTGCCGAGCTGGCCGCCGCCGAACGACTGGATCTTGACCTCGCCGTTCGTGCGCTGCGCGACCTCCTGCGCGAAGCGGTCGGCGATCGGGCCCCAGACCGGCTGCGGCGCGACGAACGCCATCCGCAGCGTCTGTTGCGCGATCGCCGGCGTCGACAGTCCGAGCGCGAGGGCGGCGGTCGCGAGGATCCGGGGCAGTGTCTTCATGGCGCGGCTTTCGAGAGTGTCGGAAGATGCGGCCGCTCAGCGGCGCGCGGCGAAGTAGTCGGCGTAACGGCTGCCGTTGGAGACGAGAACGCCGCCGTCGACGTCGAGCGAAGTGCCGGTGCACATCGACGCGGCGCTGCCGAGGAAGAAGGCGATCGCCTCGGCGACGTCGCCCGCCTCGACCCAGCGGCCGAGCGGAACCATTTCGGCGACGGCGGCCATCCGCTCCGCCGAGAGGTTCCGCTCGATCATCGGCGTGCGCGTCGGCCCCGGGCAGATCGCGTTGACGCGGATCTTGTCGACCGCGAGCTCGAACGCGGCATGGCGGGTGAAGCCGAGCACGCCGCTCTTCGACGCGGTGTAGATCGCGTCGCCGGAATACGAGATCCGCTTGCCGGCGATCGAGGCGACGTTGACGATCGAGCCGCCGCCGCTTCGCCGCAGCAGCGGCAGCGCGGCCTGCGTGCACAGCATCGTGCCCTTGAGGTTGACGTCGATGACGCGGCCCCAGCCGTCCTCGGTGATCGCCTCGATCAGCGATTTCGATTCGATGCCGGCGCTGTTGACCAGCCCGTCGAGCCTGCCGAAGCGCTGCTCGATGGCGGCGAAGGCCGCCTGCACCGAGGCCTTGTCGGCGACGTCGGCCGCAACGAACGTGCAACGCAGCTCGCGGGCGAGCGCCTCGCCGCCGGCGACGTCGCGGTCGAGCGCGACGACGGCGTGGCCGCGCGCCGCCAGCAGCCGCACCGTGGCGGCGCCGATGCCGGCGGCGCCGCCGGTGACGGCGATCACGGACACCGTGTCGTTCGTGGGCATGGCAGGGTTTGCGCGGGTCTGGTCGCAAGGCGAAAGAGCGAATATAGTAGCGATCGTTATTAGTTGGCGCACTCGCGGAAACCCGTAGACGCCATCCTGCCCGCCGCAGCCGAGAACCGCCATGACATCGAACCCCGCCGCGATCGTCCCGTCGTCGTCCAACCTGATCGTGCCCGGCGTCTACGGCTACGACCTGGAAGCGCTGCCGTGGCGCGAGACGCCGCGCGGCACGGTGCGCGAGAAGGCCGTCCGGCGCGAGGCCGAGAGCGGCCGCTTCCTCGGCCTGCTGACCTTCGAGCCGCTCAGCCGCTCCGGCGTGCACCAGCACACGGCGACCGCGACGAGCTACTTCTGCGCCGGCTCGCTGGTCGACTACCAGGGCACGACGCGCGAGGGCGCGGTCGGCATCAACCTCGCCGGCGCCACCCACGACGCCGTCACGTACAGCGGCTGCACCCTCGTCGCACGGCTGGAAGGGCCGGTCGTGATCCCGGCCGACGAGCTGGCGATCCACCCGCACGCCGACGCCGCCACGGTCCGCAACGCGCGCCCGGGCACGCCGCCCGACATCTCGATCTATCTCGAGCAGACGGTCGCGGTGGCGACCCGCTTCGCGGGCGTGATGCGGCGGCCGGTGTTCGACTACGCAGGCACCGGGACCGACCGGCGCCTGAGCGGCCTGACGCTGTGGCCTCGCACCGGCGCGCTGCGCATCCGGCACACCGCGCTGGCCGACTTCTTCGTCATCGCCGGCGACCTGCGGATCGGCGACCGGGTCGTGACGGGGCCCTCGTTCGTCGTCGTCGAGCCCGGCGCGCGGCTCGAGCTCAGCAGCGACTACGGCTGCACGCTGCTGGCCTGGGCCGAAGGCCCCGCCTGGAGCGAAGACGCCGAGGACGCCGAGCTGTACGGCTTCTGCTAGCGCCTGTCGGCCTCGGCGACCGACGGGTCGAGCGAAGCGCGCGCCTGCCGCGACAGCTTCTTCAGCAGCCGCCGCAAGGTCGCCAGCTCGCGCGGGCTGAGGCGGTCGTAGATCTGCGCCTCGCGCGCGACCGCAGCGCGGGCGACCTTGGCGTAGACCTTCCAGCCCTCGTCGGTCAGCGACAAGTGGCGCATGCGGCGATCGGATTCGCTGCCTTCGCGAACGAGCCGGCCCTGTTCCTCGAGCGCGCGCACCGCGCGCGAGACGATCATCTTGTCGAGCCCCGAGTACTCCGACAGCTCCTGCGCCGTGATGCCGGGCCGATCGGCGACCGTGAGCAGGACCCGCCAGCCGGTCAGGTTGAGGTCGAACTCGGCGCCGAATCTCGGGAACGGCTTGGCGGTCAGGTTGCTGAGCACCCACAGCTGGTAGTAGGGCGAGTCGCTGGTCCGCAGGATCACCTTGCGATCGCCGCCGCGCGCGGCGGGGTGGGTGCGCCCGGCGGCGGACGGAGCAGGCGACGCGGCGGTCCGGGCGGACGAGGGTCGGGGCATGGCGAGCGGGCGGCGGTGGCGCGGTGCGATGATCGTAACGTACGTGACCGATCGGCGCGGCGGAGAGCGGCGGCGTCGCTCCGGCAGGCGGCCGCCGGCGCGCGGATTGCCACACCCGCGTGCCGGATTCCGGCAAGACGAGGAGCCACCATGGCCGGTCGGTCAGCGCAAGCCTGCATCGAAGCGTGCGACGCCTGCGCAGCCGCATGCAACCGGTGCGCCGCGGCGTGCCTGCGGGAGAGCGACGTCGCGGCGATGGCGCGCTCCATCGCGCTCGACATCGACTGCGCGGCCGCCTGCCAGTTCACCGCCGCCGCGGCGGCGCGCAGCAGCGAGTTGCTCGGCGCGATCTCCGCGCTCTGCGCCGAGGTCTGCGACGCGTGCAGTGCGGAGTGCGAGAAGCACCGCCTCGACCACTGCCAGGCGTGCGCCGCCGCGTGTCGACGCTGCGCCGAGGCTTGCCGGGCGATGTCGGTCGGCGGCTGAACGTCGCCCGGGCGCGCATCGGCCCGTCGGCGGGTGCTGCCGACGCGCCGAGATCGCGATCGGTCGCCGACGCGGCATCATCGGCGCCGCGATGCCGAAGGCTGCCACGCTCGACGACCTCCGCCGCTACGCCGTTGCGCGGACGCTGTTCAAGCCGACGACGCTCGCGCGCGCGTTCGACAAGCTCGGCTTCGTCCAGGCGGATCCGATCCGGGCGCCGGCGCGCGCGCAGGACCTGATCCTGCGCCACCGTGTCGCGGGCTACCGCGCCGGCGACCTCGAGCGCCGCTACGCACGGCTGAAGATCGACGAGGACGCGTTCGTCAACTACGGCTTCCTGCCGCGCCGCCACCTCGCGCTCCTGCATCCGCGCACGCCCAGGCGCGGCTGGGACGCGGCGACCGAGCAGAAGGCGGCCGAGGTGCTCGCCTTCGTTCGCGCGCGCGGGCCGACCCACCCGCGCGCCGTCGACGCCCACTTCGCGCACGGCCGCGTCACCAACTACTGGGGCGGATCGAGCAGCGCGACGACGCACCTGCTCGACGCGATGCACTACCGGGGCCTCCTTCGCGTCCAGCGCCGCGACAGCGGAACGCGGATCTACGAGGCGGTCGACCGCGCCGTCGCCGACGACTCGCCCGCAGCGCGGGCGACGCGCGCTGCCGCGCTGCTCGATCTCGTCGTCGCCAAGTACGCGCCGCTGCCGGCGGCGAGCCTGGTCTATCTCGCGCGCCTGCTCGGCCACGGCGCGCCGCAGCTCGCCGCCGAGACGCGCCACGCGCTCGCGGCGCTGCGCGAGCGGCTGGCGAGCACGCGGATCGACGGCGTCACCTGGTTCTGGCCCGCCGACGAGAACCCGCGCTCGCGGCGCCACGCGCCCGACGAGCGCGTCCGCCTGCTCGCGCCGTTCGATCCGATCGTCTGGGACCGGCGTCGCTTCGCCCTGCTCTGGGACTGGGCGTACCGGTTCGAGGCGTACACGCCGGCGCCCAGGCGAACGCTCGGCTACTACGCGCTGCCGCTGCTCTGGCGCGACCGGGTCGTCGGCTGGGCCAACGCGTCAGTGCGCGACGGTCGGCTGCGCGTGGCAGCGGGCTTCGTCGACGGTGCGCCGCGCGAGCCGGCGTTCCGGCGCGAGCTCGCCGACGAGCGCGCGCGGCTGGCCGAGTTTCTCGGCCTGTGACGCCGGCCGCCGTCAGGCGTGGCTGACGGCGCGGTCGAGCGCGTTCAGCTCGTCGTCGTTCAGGCGCGGGCCGTCGAGCGTGCAGCGCTCGGCCTGCGTCTCGGCGGTGCGAAAGCGCGCCATCACCGGCTTCAGCTCGTCCTTGACGTGCGTCTCGTCGTAGCCGTTGAAGAGATGGCCGACGAGGCCGCGCTTCAGGTCGCTCGTCTTCATCGCCCAGTCTGCGACGGGGAACGTGAGATTCATGTTGACGTGCATCATGATCCCCATGTTGTGGTGCGCCCTGTGGTGGCGGCGGATCGTGTTGACGAGCGGGATGCGCCGCAGCCAGGACTTCTCCGGGATGTGGCAGCAGAAGTGGAAGGTCTCGTAGACCATGTAGTGGCCGATCATCGTCGCGAACACGACGTAGCCGGCGTTGGCGTTGATCAAGAGCGATGCGATCCACGCCAGCAAGCCGCCGCCGACCGCGAGCACCATCAGGACCCGCCAGGGAAAGAAGACGATGCGGAATTCCTGAACCGTGCTGATCGTCGGGTCGCCGTCGGTGAAGTACTGGTGGTGCTGGCGGGTGTGGCGGTCGTAGATCGCGCGCAGCGCGAAGACGTCGATCAGCCGGTGCATGACGTACTTGTGCATCGCCCATTCGGCGAAGTTGCCGGCAATCGCCACCGGGACGACGAGCAGCCACTCCCAGGTCGCGCCCTGCATCCGGCTGACGCACCACCAGATCGCCGCGATCCCGGCCGCGTACATGACGCCGACGTGGACGAGGCCGTTGTACCAGGGGCTGATCTGGGCCACGTACTGGCGGCGGAAGTTGCGCTGGCGCTCGGTCATCATGGTTTGCCCCCTTGCGGCAAGTCGTCTTGCTGATATATTAGAAGTCGATCAGCCCCATGTCAAGGCATCGATGAACCAGCGCGCCTCGGTCGGTGAGCTCGCTCCGGCGCAAAGCCTGACCGACCGCGCCTATGCAGAGATCGAGGAGATGATCGTCACGCTGCGGCTGGCGCCGGGCAGCCCGGTCTCCGAGGCCGAGCTCACGGCGCGGCTCGGCATCGGCCGCACGCCGATCCGCGAGGCGCTGCAGCGGCTCGCGCGCGAGCGCCTGGTCTCGATCTTCCCGCGCCGCGGCATCATCGTCACCGACATCAACGTGACGAGCCAGCTGCGCCTGCTCGAGACCCGGCGCGAGCTCGAGCGGCTGATCGCGAGGAGCGCGGCGCGGCGCGCCACCGACGACGAGCGGGCGCGCTTCCGCGCCCTGGCCGCGGCGTTCGAGGCGGCGGCGAAGGCGAACGACGACGTCAACTTCATGCGCATCGACCGCGACTTCAACATCCTCTGCTCGACCGCCGCGCACAACGAGTTCGCCGCCGGCGCGATGAGCCTGATGCACTCGCTGTCGCGCCGCTTCTGGTACCTCCACTACAAGCAGGCCGCCGACATGCCGCTGACGGCCAAGCTGCACGCCGACATCGCGCGCGCGATCGCCGCCGGCGACGAGGCGCGCGCGGCGAAGGCGAGCGACCGGCTGCTCGACGTGATCGAGAAGTTCACCCGCAACACCGTGAGTCCGTGACGGACCGCAACCACCAGAGAACGGAGACACCCATGAACGTGCAACGCAGGAAGATCCTCCAGGGCATCGGCGCCGCCGGCGCGGCGGTCGCGGCGCAGTCGTATCTCGGCGCGCCGGTGCTGGCCCAGAGCAGGCCGGTGCGGATCGGCATCATCGCGCCCAAGGCCGGCATCGCCGGCACGATCGGCGAGTGCGGCCTGCGCGGGACGATGTTCGCGGTCGAGCGCATCAACGCCGCCGGCGGCATCGCGGGCAGGAAGATCGAGCTCGTCGTCGAGGAGGAGACCAACCCGAAGGACTCGATCGAGCGGCTCAGAAAGCTCGTCCTCCAGGACAAGGTCGACTGCGTCCAGGGCATCGTCTCCTCCGGGGTCAGCCTGGCGATGGGCGCCGTCGCCGAGGAGATGAAGGCGCTCCTGATCTTCTGGGACGGGACGACGCAGGACGGCGTCAACGAGACGATCCAGAGCCCGCGCTACGTCTTTCGCAGCACCGACAACGAGTGCGAGGCGGTGATGGGATCGCTGCTTGCGATCAAGCACTGGAAGGGCAAGTTCGCGACCATCGCCGGGATCAACCCCGACTACTCGTACGGCCGCAACAACTTCGCCGCCTTCCAGGCGCTGCTGAAGAAGTTCGGCGTCGAGCACAAGGTCGTCGCCGACCAGTGGCCGAAGGTCGGCACGCTCGACCTGACGTCGCACGTCGCGGCGCTGAAGGGCGCCAAGCCCGACCTCGTCTTCTCGTCGCTGCTGTTCGCCGACCTGCCGGTCTTCATGAAGACCGCGCACGGCGCCGGCCTGATGGACGGCAAGACCAAGTTCGTCTTCCCCGCCGCGGGCTTCCAGCACACGCTGCTGAAGAAGGAGTTCACGCCGGAGGGAATGATCTTCGGCCACAACACGCTCTACTTCGATCTCGAAAATCCGACGCCGCTGCAAAAGCAGTTCGTCCAGGAGTACGAGGCCAAGTACAAGGACTACCCGCACTGGGAGGCCGACCGCGCCTACTTCGCGATGCAGATCTACCGCGCCGGCGTCGAGGCCGCGTACAAGGCGAAGAACGCCTGGCCGGGCCAGGAGGACGTCATCTCCGCGATGGAGGGGCTGAAGATCGAGTCGCTCGGCGGCCCCGGCCACATGCGGAAGGACCACATCGCCGAGCAGACCTTCTACCAGGGCATGACGACGCACAAGAACCGGTTCGACTTCGCGACCATCAGCGACGTCACCAAGATGTTCTCGGACCAGCTGCAAAAGCCGCAGGGCACCGACTTCTGGAAGTGGATCGAGACCGCGAACATCAAGCTCTGATCCATTGACCGCGTTCTTCGACGTCCTGATCGGAGGCGTGTTTCACGCCTCCGTTCTCTTTCTCGTCGCCGCCGGGCTGCAGCTCGTGTTCGGCGTGCAGCGGATCGTCAATCTCGCGTGCGGCTCGTTCTACGCGCTCGGCGCCTACTTCGGCATCAGCGCGGTCGGCTGGGCGACCGCGCACGGCGCGCCGACGTGGTCGTTCCTGCCGGTGCTGATCGCCTCGGGCATCGTGCTCGGCGCGATCGGCCCGTTCATCGAGCGGCTGCTGCGCACGGTCTACAAGCGCGACGAGGCGTTCCAGCTGCTGCTCACGTTCGCGCTCGTGCTCATGTTCCAGGACGTGCTGCGCTTCTTCTGGGGCGCCAACCCGCAGCAGCTCGGCAACCTGTCGATGAGCTACGGCAAGGTCACGCTCGGCGAAGTGTCGTTCCCGACCTACAACGTGCTGGTGATGCTCGCCAGCCTAGCGATCGCCGTCGCGCTCGGCCTCTTCCTGCAGCGCACCCGCCACGGCCGCATCCTGCGCGCGACCGCCGAGAACCGCGAGATGGCCGAGGCGCTCGGCGCCGACGTCCGCTGGATCTACGCCAGCGTCTTCACGCTCGGGACCATCCTCGGCACGGTCGGCGGCGCCCTCGTCGTGCCGACTTCGGCGGCGTCGCTCGACATGCCGGTCGAGCTCGTCGTCGAGGCGTTCGCGGTCGTCGTCATCGGCGGCCTCGGCAGCATGCGCGGCGCGCTCGTCGGCGCCCTCGTCGTCGGCCTGACGCGCGCCGCCGCGATCTCGTTCTACGCCGAGCTCGAGGTGCTCGCGATCTACCTGATCGTGATCGTCGTCCTCGTCGCGCGGCCGGCGGGGCTGTTCGGAAAGCCCGTCGAGTGACGCGCGTCTCCCACCCTACCCTGCTCGCCGGCGTCGTGGTCGCCATCGCCGTTCTCGCCCTGTTGCCGAGGTTCGCGCAGCCCTACTACGTGACGCTCGTGCTGCCGGCGTTCGCCTATGCGATCGCCCTGCTCGGCTTCAACCTGCTGTTCGGCGTCACCGGGCTGCTCTCGTTCGGCCACGCGCTCTTCGTCGCCATCGGCGCCTACGCCGCCGCGGTGCTGACGAGCAAGCTCGGCGTCAGGAGCTTCGAGGCGATCCTCGTCGTCGCCGGCATCGTCGCGGTGGCGGCGGCGCTGCCGGTCGCGCTGCTCTCGGTCCGCTACGTGCGGATCTTCTTCGGCATCCTGACGCTCGCGTTCGGCATGCTGTTCCACTCGTTCCTGTTCAAGTTCTACAACCTGACGGGCGGCGACACCGGCATCCGCGTCCTCCGGCCGACGCTGCTCGGCTCCGACTTCAAGGACCTCGACAAGACCGCGTTCCTGATCGGCCCGTTCTACTACGCCTGCCTCGTGCTCGCCGTCGCGCTCGCGTTCGCGATGTGGCGGATCGTGCATTCGCCGTTCGGGCTGCACCTCGCGGCGATCCGCGAGAACCCGCGCAAGGCCGAATACCTCGGCGTCCGCGTCCACCGGTTTCGCCTGCTCGCCTTCCTGATCTCCGCGTTCTATGGCGCGATCGGCGGCGCGATCCTGGCGGTCAACACCGGCCAGGCCGATCCCGAGCTCGCCTACTGGACGCATTCCGGCGAGCTCGTCTTCATGACCGTTCTCGGCGGCTTCGCCAACTTCTTCGGCCCGCTCGTCGGCGCCTTCACCTTCATCTTCCTGAAGTCGGAGCTGATGGGCGCGACGCAGTACTGGCGGTTCTTTCTCGGCGTCACGCTGGCGGTCATCGTCATCGCCTTTCCGCGCGGCCTGATGGGCCTGGCGAGCGACGCCTGGAAGAAGGTGGCGCGGTCATGAGCACGGCGCTGATCGAGACCGCCGGCGTGCGCAAGGCCTACGGCGACTTCGTCGCCCTCGACGGCGTCACCCTCGC
>Ga0307409_100000527_pt1 | contig 16577 bp, 18 predicted proteins | sample 322Ometagenome_2_FD_203888 | JGI IMG/M metagenome (GOLD analysis project Ga0307409, IMG submission 203888) | Maize rhizosphere microbial communities from greenhouse at UC Davis, California, United States - 322HYB-O-2 | ecosystem: Host-associated > Plants > Roots > Rhizosphere > Soil | place... | reverse complement strand
GATACTCACCACTGTTCAGGGACTGATAAGGACCGGCGAAAGAGAATGTCCAGCATGAGAGGTGTCGCTTTCTTTCTTCCGGCGTTGCTCGTCACGCCGACGACTGCTTCCACGCAGACTCCCTACGCCGCGCCCCGGCCGGTCCATGCTTCAGCGACCGCCGGCTACAGCGTCGGCTATGCGCTAAACGACTGGCGGCGGCTTCGGCAGAGCAGCGGCTACAGCTTCGCGGACTATGCCCGTTTCCTGAATGCGAATCCTGGGTGGCCTGAGGAATCGAAGCTTCGCCGCTGGGCCGAGAAGGCGATGCGCTCCGGAGAGAATGCGGGGACCGTCCTCGCCTTCTTCGCGAGCGAACCGCCTCAGACAGGCAACGGCTTTGCCCGGCTCGCCGATGCGCTGAGTGCGGTCGGCCGGCATGCCGAGGCGCTCGTCGCCGTGCGCTCCGCCTGGGCGTCCGAGGATCTCAGCGCGAGCGACGAGCAGAATATCTTCGCGCGCTACAGCCAGCACCTCGCGTGGGAGGACCACGACCGGCGCACGGACGCGCTTCTCTTTGCCAAGAATGCTTCGGACGCAGAGCGCTTCCTGCCGATGACCTCGGCGAGGAGGCGCGGCGCCTTCACTGCGCGTGTGGCGCTGCAGAGACGCTGGCCAGATGCGGAAGCCCGCTACCAGGCCGTCATGGGCCAAGTCACAACGGATGCCGGCCTGATGATGGACCGCGCGCGCTATCTGCGCGATGCGAACTGGGAGCACTCCGCCCGGCAGCTCCTCGCTCGGGATCACAATTTCACCTATCGCCCCCCGGACGCCGAACGCTTCCTCGACATGCAGATGCTGCTTGCCGACAGCGCGGCGGAGAACGGCCAGTGGGCGCTGGCCTACAATATTGCCCGTCAGACAGACGACGTCCTCGGACCGGGCGTGAACGTGTCCGACCAGCACATTGGAATCCGAGACAAATATACGTCTCTCATGTGGCTTGGCGGGACCGCCGCGTGGAGCGGGCTCAATCGTCCCAACGACGCCGTGGCGATGTTCGACCGCTATTCGCGAGGCGGCAAGTCGCTGCAGGTCCAGTCGAAGGGATTTTATTGGGCCGGCAGGGCCGCGCTATCCGCGCGGCGCGTGACGGAAGGCATGGCCTACTTCCAGCGCGCGTCGGCCTATCCGGAGCTTTTCTACGGCCAGCTCGCACTTGAGCAGCTTGGCCGCTCAGTCCCCGCGCCGGGACCGCTGCCCACCTTTGCGGTAAGCCCAGCACTGCGGGCGGAATTCCCCACGAGGCGCCTCGTCCAGGCGACGCAGATTGCCGGGCAGCAAGGCCGCCGCGACGAGCAGACCTTGTTCGTCCGCGCCTTGTCGGAATCGCTCAACAACGACGCCGAGCGCGTGCTCGCGACGCAGTTCGGGCAGCAAATCGGCCGACCGGACCTCGGCGTCTGGGTCGCGCGCATGGCCCGCGTGAAGGGCAACGCCTTCTACGTCGAGACCGCCTACCCGCGCCTGCCCGCAAGTGTGAATGGCGCGAGGATGTGGTCCCTGGCCCATGGCATCGCTCGTCAGGAAAGCTCGTTCGACCGCGGGGCCGTCAGCCATGCGGGTGCACGCGGTATGATGCAGTTGATGCCGGGGACAGCGCGCGAGCAGGCGAGCAAGATGGGGCTTTCCTATGACCCCTACCGCCTGACGTCAGATCCTTCCTACAACGTCATGCTTGGGACCGCTTACTTCCAGCGAATGCTCAATATCTGGGACGGCAATGTTCCGCTGGCGGTCGCCAGTTACAATGCGGGTTCGGGCAACGCCGGCAAGTGGGTCAATCGGTACGGCGACCCGCGCGGACGGAAGGACGTGCTGCAGTGGATCGAGCAGATCCCGTTCAGCGAGACCAAGGCCTATGTGCAGCGAGTCATCGAGAATAGCGTCGTCTATGACCGGATGAATCCGAGCTCCCCGAATGGGACGGTCCACGTCTCCAACTTCCTCGGGAAGAGCCGTCCGGGCTAGGACGAGCGAATGAATCAGGGACAACCGCGGTTCATTACCGCCGCCGGCTTCGCGCGACTTCGCACCGAATATGAGGAACTGTTCGCGGTCGAACGGCCGAAGCTCGTCGAGACGATCGCATGGGCGGCCTCCAACGGCGATCGTTCCGAAAACGGGGATTACATCTACGGTCGCAAGAAGCTGCGGGAGATCGACCGCAGGCTCGGACATCTCTCGAAGGTGATGAAGGCGGCCAAGGTCGTGGAACCTGGCGCACAGGGATCGCGGGACCAGGTGCGCTTCGGAGCAACGGTGGAGCTGGCCGATGAGGACGATGTCCGCCGCACGCTGACGATCGTTGGCGATGACGAGGCAGACGCTTCGGAAGGCCGGATCGGCTGGAGCGCTCCCCTCGCCCGCGCCCTCGTAGGAGCGCGGGTGGGGGACGAACGAGTCGTGCAGCTGCCTGCCGGCGAGAGGAGCTACGAGGTCGTGGAAATCCGGTACCCGGGCGCCTGACTTCAGGCAAATCGGGCGCGCAGCTGCTCCAGCGAGGCGTCGTGTGTCAGGTCGAGGTGCAGCGGAGTGACCGACACATAGCCGTCCGCGATGACCTCCAGGTCCGTCGAATGGCCGGGAGTCTCAACAACGGGCGCAAGGCCGAACCAGAAATAGGTGTAGCCGCGCGGATCCTGGCGCTCGACGAGCCTCAAGCGGCCATAATCGCGAATGCCCTGACGGCAGATGCGGACGCCCTTCACCTGCTCCGGTGGAAGCGCCGGGAAATTCACATTGAGGAGGCTTCCAGGCGCCATCTCCATGTCGATGATCGGCGCCAGAGCCCTTTCCGCCCAGGCCTCCGCCGCGGCGAACGGGACGGTGTCTCCCATTCCCTCACGAGAATAAGCCTGGCTGAGCGCGATCGAGCGGACGCCGGCGAGCGCTCCTTCCATCGCCGCCGAGACCGTACCCGAATAGGTCACGTCCTCGGCGAGGTTCGCGCCCCGATTGATGCCGGAGAGGATCAGGTCGGGCGGCGAATCCTTCATGATATGCGCAAGCGCCATCATCACGGCGTCGGTGGGCGTACCGGCCACGGAGAAACGGCGGTTGTCGTGCCGGCGGACCCGCACAGGCCGCGTGAGCGTGAGCGAGTGCCCAGCCCCGGACTGCTCTTCCGTCGGGGCAACGACCCAGATGTCGTCGGAGAATCGCCGCGCGACGGTCTCGAGCAGGTCGAGTCCACGGGCATTGATGCCGTCGTCGTTTGTGAGAAGAATTCGCATGAGGGGCGGCTATGGGCGAGCGGCGCGCAAGCCGCAACCGTCGGTTAATGCGCTAATTCGGCAACAGAATTGCCATTTGTTCACCTGCTGTTTGACAGTTCTTGTTAAGGCGGCCGCGCTTATTTATAGCGGCCGTGGGGGTAAATCGACTGAGTCCGGGTGCTAAGCCCCGGGAAAGTCGACCTAAATCCGCCCCGGCTGTACCGTGGCCCGGCTGCAGTCAGCGGCGGGAGCATACGGGGTGTCCGGCAAGCTCGGGGGAGCATGGCCGGCCGAACTGGGAGGGGTTCAATGGCTACTGCTCTTGTCGACCTGTACGGCGGTCAACCGGTACCGTTCGATCGCATCATCCTTACCGAAGATTATCGTCCGTCCGAAGACGAAGAATTCATGTGCGACCTGCACCGGGCCTATTTCCTAAGGAAGCTGAAGGACTGGAAGGAAGCGATCGTCGAGGAGTCGCGCCAGACGATGGCTCAGCTCCAGGTCGACTCTCTTCGTGAACCGGACATCGCCGACCGCGCGTCGAGCGAGACGGACTGGGGCATCGAGCTTCGGACCCGTGATCGCCAGCGCAAGCTGATCGCGAAAATCGATTCGGCAATGCGCCGTCTCTACGAAGGCGAATATGGCTATTGCGAAGTGACCGGCGATCCGATTTCGCTGGCGCGCCTGGAAGCCCGGCCGATCGCAACAATGACCCTGGAGGCGCAGGAGCGCCACGAGCGGATAGAGAAAGTCTCGCGGGACGACTGATTGCCGTCCCGCGGAAGGGCCGGTTCTTAGTGGAAGTGGCCCGCTAGCTCGTCCTTGAGTCTCAGCTTCTCTTTCTTGAGCTCATGGAGCTTGATCATGTCGGGGAGCGGACGGTGCTCTTCCTCGTCGATCTGTGCGGCGAGGGAAGCGTGCTGAGATGAGAGCTCCTCGGCATTTGCCTTGTCCATCGGTGACATTCCTTTCTCTGAATGCGTCTGAACAGCGTCGGCAGTAAAACACTTTTCTGACGCTTTGTCGCGTATCGTGGGCGTCCATCCGACCGACTGGAGTCGCGGCTCATCGCGGCAGTGGGCAATGACGGCGAAGTGTGACTGGGGTAGTTCGAAAAAGGCATGATGGACGAAGCGATCCGGGAACAGCTTGATGCGATGAAAGCGGAGCACCGGCGGCTGGACGACCAGATTACCGCCCTTTCTGCGGAGCCGCTGTTCGATCAGCTGGAGATCGCTCGCTTGAAGCGGCGGAAGCTCCAGCTGAAGGACCATATCCAGCTGATGATGAACCGGAACACGCCGGACATCATTGCCTGAATTCCTGTCCCGCGACGGGACTGAGGGCGGCAAATGCGGGACCGTCGGCACACCTTGGGCGTTTTCACAGCGCAGGAAGAATGGCACTGGTTAGGCGATGGACGATTCGATCAATCCAGCGTCCGAGACACGGATCACCTCGAGGCTGATCGACAGCCTCTATACGGAGGCGATGCTTCTCGCGGACGAGGCTCGATCCTATTTCGACGACGCAGGCCGCGGAGACCGCATCTCGCTCGAGCCGTTTGTGCGCGTCGGTTTCGCCTGCGAATCGCTCAAGGTCACGACGCGGATCATGCATATTGTCGCCTGGCTGCTGACCCAGCGGGCAATCGAGACGGGCGAGATCCCCGGCCACGAAGGTCGCCGCCCGGAGCGCCGGCTGGGCCACGCCGGCGACAGCGACCCTGAGCTGGTAGCGAAGCTGCCGCCCGCCGCCCAACGCCTGATCGACGCCAGCGGCGAGCTCTATGCACGGATCAAGCGTATCGACGAGGGGGTCGTCACGGAGGAGCCCGTTTCGAGCCCTGCGCGCGCACTGATGGGCCGGCTGGAGCGCGGCCTTGGTGGGAATCTCGGCTGACCGACGCTAGTCTGCGTTCGATGCGCAGCTTCACGTTTCATCCCGGACCGCGGCTGATCGCCGGCGCAGGCAAGTCGGAGGCGATCGCCGACCTTTTGCCTGAGGGACCTGTGCTGTTCGTGACGGACGCGCAGCTCGTCGAGTTGAAGCTCGTCGACTCCTGCCTCCAGGCGCTCGAAGAATCAGGTCGGCCTGTGACCGTATTCGATCAAGTGGAAGCGGATCCGTCCCGAACGACGCTGGAAGCCGCGGTCGAGGCTGGACGCTCTGCTAACGCGAGGTCCGTCGTGGGATTTGGTGGCGGAAGCCCGATGGATGTGGCCAAGCTCGCCGCCTATCTGCTCGGCTCCGGCGACGATCTTGACGAGATTTGGGGCGTCGACCTCGCGAAGGGCGATCGGCTACCCCTCGTGCTTGTTACCACGACGGCCGGGACAGGCTCCGAAGCGACGCCCATCTCGGTGATCACCTGCGAAGGCGGCGTGAAGCTGGCCGTGAACGCCCGGCCGCTGACGGCCGATTGGGCTGTGCTCGATCCGGGACTGACCGTGGGCCTTCCTCGGGGCGTGACGGCCGCAACGGGCATCGATGCCGTCGTGCACGCGATCGAAGCTTACACGTCCGCGAGACTGAAGAACCCGCTCTCCGACGCGCTTTCCCGCGAGGCACTGCGCCTGCTCACGGCCAATCTCCTCACCGCCTGCACTGAGCCGCGAAACCTGCAGGCGCGCGAGGCGATGCTCCTCGGAGCGCATTTGGCGGGTTTGGCCTTCTCCAACGCGCCGGTCGCAGGTGTCCACGCCCTCGCCTACCCACTCGGCGGGCTGCATCACCTGCCGCATGGGGTAACCAATGCGCTGATGCTTCGGCACGTGCTCCAGCATAATTCGGAGGCCGCTAGGGAGGATTACGCCGAGCTGGCACCGATCGTCGTTCCGGATTGCGAATCCGAAGGAAGCCAGGCGCGTGTTGCCCTGCTCATCGATCGCCTCGATCAGCTCGTTCGCGAGAGCGGCATCGCGACCCGTCTCAGGGATTATGGCATCGACGTTTCGGAAGCGCCGACGCTTGCCCGTGAGGCAATGAAGCAGACGCGCCTGCTGGTGAACAATCCCTGCGAAATCAGCGAAGCGGACGCGCTGCGGCTCTACGAGGCCGCCTGGTGAGCCGAAAGCCGCCGGCCTTCCGGGCCGAGTTCAAGGCATGGCGGCCGATGACGACCCGCTGGGCCGACAACGACGCCTACGGGCACGTCAACAATACGGTCTACTACGAATGGTTCGACAGCGCCGTGAACGCCTGGATGGTTGAGCAGGGCATGCTCGACATCGCTAACGGCGATCCTATCGCCCTCGTGGTCGAGACCCGCTGCACTTATGCCGCGCCGCTCGAATTTCCGCAGCTAGTGCAAGTCGGCTTGTCAGTCGCAGAGCTTGGCCGATCGAGCATTCGCTACCGCATCGGGATCTTCGCGGAAGGATCGGACAGCGCCGCAGCGGAAGGCGAGTTCGTGCATGTCGTGGTCGACCGGGCGACACGCCGTCCCGCAGATATTCCGACGGCATGGCGTGAGAAGCTCGCGACGATCAGCTAGTACAGATGCGTGCCTTCGCTGCCGCATATTCGTCGGCCAGCTTCGCGACGAGTTCTCCGGCGGGCATCACGGCATCGACCGCGCCGACCCCCTGCCCTGATCCCCAGATGTCTCGCCAGGCCTTCGCGCCCGTCGCCGACTGGAAGTTCATCGCGTCCGCGCCAGGCGCCGGCAGGTTTTCCGGATCAAGGCCCGCCGCGACGATCGAAGCGCGCAGATAGTTTCCGTGAATGCCGGTGAAGAGGTTGGAATAGACGATGTCGGCCGCGCTGCTCGACACGATCGCTTCCTTATACTCGTCGCTTGCACGCGCCTCGGCCGTCGCGATGAAGGCCGAGCCGACGTAGGCGAAATCAGCACCCATCGCCTCAGCAGCAAGCACCGCTTCGCCGGTCGCAATGGCCCCTGACAAGGCGAGCGGCCCCTCGAACCAGCGACGAATCTCGTGGATCAGGGCGAAGGGCGACCAGCGGCCGGCATGCCCGCCCGCCCCAGCGGCCACGGCGATCAGCCCGTCCGCACCCTTCTCGATCGCCTTGCGTGCGTAGCGGTCGTCGATGATGTCGTGGAGCGTGATCCCGCCCCATCCGCGCACCGCATGGTTGAGGTCCTCTCGCGCGCCGAGCGAGGTGATAACGATCGGCACCTTCCACTTCGCACAGGCCTGCATGTCATGTTCGAAGCGGTCGTTGGACCGGTGCACGATCTGGTTGACCGCGAACGGAGCAGAGGGTGCATCGGAATTCTGCCGATCATGCTCGGCGAGCGCCTCGGTGATCTCGTGCAGCCATTCGTCCAGCTGCGAGGCGGGTCTGGCATTCAGGGCCGGGAAACTGCCGACGATACCCGCCTTGCACTGGGCGATGACGAGCTTCGGGTTGGAGACGATGAAGAGCGGTGCGCCGATAACGGGCAGCCGCAGTCGAGAGAGGATAGGCGGAACCATCAGACCCCGTGATATTCGCGATACCAGTCGACGAAACGGGGGATTCCCTCGTCGATGGCGGTGGTCGGCCTGAAGCCGTGATCCCGCTCGATCGCGGAGATGTCGGCGAACGTATCCTTCACGTCACCTGGCTGCATCGGCTCGGGCGAGCAGAGCGCCTTCCGTCCAGTTGCCTGCTCGAGCAACTCGACGACCCGCATGAGGTCTTCGCTCCGACTGTTGCCGATATTGTAGATGACGTGCGGACCCGTGCCTCCGCCCGCTTTGATCGAGCCGTCATCCGCCGGCGGGCCGTCGAGGCAGGAGACGATCCCGGTCACAATGTCGTCGATGTACGTGAAGTCGCGGCGCATCTCGCCGCCGTTGAACAAGGGCAGCGGCTCGCCCGCAAGGAGCGCCTTGGTGAAGATCCACATCGCCATGTCGGGACGGCCCCACGGCCCGTAGACCGTGAAGAAGCGTAGGCCGGTGCTCGGCAGCCGAAAGATGTTTGCGTAGGACTCGCTCACGAGCTCGTTCGACTTCTTGCTTGCCGCGTAGAGCGAAAGCGGATGATCGACCCTGTCTTCCACCCGAAAAGGGAGCGATTTGTTTCCCCCGTAGACGGACGATGAGGAGGCGTAGACGAAATGGCTGGAACCGCGGCTGCGGGCGAGTTCCAGCATATTGCCGTGCCCGACGAGGTTCGACTGGAAATAAGCGCCGGGGTTCTCGAGGCTGTAGCGGACGCCTGCCTGGGCGCCCAGATGAACGATGCGATCGAAGTCGGAAGTGCGGCCGAGATCTTCCAGCGCGCTAGCATCCGAGAAGTCGATCCGCTCGAAACGGAAGCGATCGCAGAAGTCGCGTGAAAGCGCGTCCAGGCGCGCCTGCTTGAGGGACGGGTCGTAATAATCGTTGAGATTGTCGATCCCGACGACCTGCTCGCCGCGAGCGAGTAGCGCGCGCCCTGTCGACGACCCGATGAATCCACCCACGCCCGTGACGAGTACCGACATGCGCAGCGGCTTAGCCGGACGCGGCGCGACTTAGCTACAGCTAAATCTTCACGGCTGAACGATCAGATCGCGCGTCGGCCATCGACGTTTCCCGGAGGCGAGTACCGGCAGACGAGATAATCCCAGTTGCGGCTCGGATGGATGGCGCAGCCGACGTGGGTCGTCCCGGGCCAGACCACTTGGGTGTAGTGGGCCACATCGGCCCAGTTGCCGGTTCGGCTAACGTAGGGGAACTGGCCGTGCCGGTAATGGGACCCTATCGCGCTGCACGCCGTTAGGGTTGGGTAACGGGGAACGGCCTCAGCAGAAAAACTGAAGGCCGCTCTCGGGTGTGGCTTACCGGGACCGCCTTCACCCTCGGAACTGTGGGTTGCTTGGCCGCCGCCGGTTAGCCCAATGGCATAGCCGAGTGCTTAATGACGTCAGCCGCGCTCCGGTGCAGGTTCACTTTGGTGAAGTTTCGACACGGTTCCTTGGCCCTCCTTTTGCTGTTCGGCGGCGCTTTGCACGCGCAATCCGGCCAGGGACCGCTGCAAGATGAAGGCGCACGAGCGGAGGAAGCCGCGCTGGAAAAGGCCGCCGACACGATTTTCGCCGAAGCCGGATATGTATGGGAAGTCTCTGAGGACGGGATGAGCGTTCAGTTCGGTGTTCCGCAAACGGACGACCTCGCGTTTCGAGTCGATTGCGAAGACGGCAATCTGATCATCATTGCGCCGGCCAACACCGACGCCCCAGAAGGCACTCCCACGACCGCGTTATTTCAGAATGGGGAGCGGCGCGCAGGCACGATCTCATATCTGGGGGAGGACCCTGGCTTCGCAGTTTCGGTGGCAGCGACAGATCCCATCGTAGGGGCATTGCTCACCAACGATCGTATTCACATCGATACAGCGGAGGCGGCCGTTTCTGTATCAGGCGCAAAAGGTTCAGTGCCCTTGCGATCACTTGTGAAGCGCTGCCGCAACCGAAAGCCGTAGTGTCCGTATTGCATCGATTCTGGACAGCGGCGGAAAAGTCTAATTTTCGAGCCGTTAGGCTCGGATCAGGCCTGTTCCGTCGCCTTAATCGTCTAGCAACGCGGGGGGAGACAGGCCGAGACGCGCCGTCCCTTGCATATTTTCGGAGCCGGCGGGTCTCACCCCTTACTCGAGCGAAGTTGCAAAGAGGCCGCGCCAACTGCCGAATAATCATTGGCTTCAATTTCAAGCAGCCGGAGCACCGCTTCGCCGATTGGTTATGCCGCAATGCCTGCTCGTCGAGGGGAGGTTTCGAGCGACCGTGATAGGCTTTGAGCACGACGGGACGCTGGTGTTATTCTCGCGTCGGATAGGCTCTAATTTACCAGTACGGCGGGTGCGGAACTCGCACGCCCGGAACAGCGGTGACCCTCGATCGGACGTGCGAGCGCACGTCTTACCGAAAGCATCCTAGGCACGCAGCATTCACGAGTTGACCGTCAGGATTTTCACAGTGTCGTTTTCTATCGACAATGCGCTGAGCTGTCCGGTGAGATAGCACCCGGTGTCGAGTGCGATCCGGTTCTCGCGGAACTCCACCTTTGGGACAATCGAGTGCCCATGAACGACCATGAAGCCATGGTCCGTCGTGTCCTCGAGGAACTCTCGCCTGATCCAGCGCAGATCACGAGCAGATTGATCTTCGAGAGAGACTCCGGGCCGGATGCCGGCGTGCACGAAGACATAATCTCCATGTCGGACGTAGTCCTTAAGAGACACGAGGAACTGGATGTGCATCGGCGGGATCGATTTTCGCATCGCGGCAGCGAGGTCGAAAGTCGGCGCGAAAATCTCTTCGCGGCCCAGCCCGTAACTCTCCAGCGTTTGAACACCTCCAAACTGCAGCCAGGACCCGTACGTCGCGACACCTCCCCGATAGCACTCAAGCATGGCCTGTTCGTGGTTCCCCATGATGACCGCGCTGCTATCCGTAGGAAGGCCGCCGCCGAGAATTCTCTCAATCACCTCGGCCGACTGAGGTCCGCGATCGACGAGGTCGCCAAGGAAGACAAGTTCAGATTTGCCCCTATGGGAGCCCACGTCTTGATCGATCGCCTCCAGCACGCGGTTCAGTTCATCTAAACAGCCGTGGACATCACCGATCGCATAAACCCGAACGCCCGGCGGAACGGCGTAGCGTGGCTTCGCTTTTCGCTTCTGGAATTTTCGGAGAAGGGCACGAGGCATTCTACGAGAACATCCTGATGTGTGAGTAGATTCGCGATCATCGGGCCGCGGCAGCTCTAGCCATTGTACGCTGTTCGGGGAACTCAGGTTCCCGAGCAGGGTCCGTACCTCGCGCGTGCCATTCTGCAAGTCCGCGGTCCGCGCGTTGCCTGCTGAGCCAGTTCGTTGGCCGCCGTGCTGCCAGACATTAATAACTCAACTGGTGATGTGACCTACAATACCGGTGTTGTCATCAGTTCGCGCTGCCCTGGCATGCGAGTGCAGACGGCGTCGGCCCACTGATCTCATTCACTCTGCCGCGTGAAGCCAGGCGTTCAAAAAGCCGTTCCTAATGCGACGACTTGAACCATTGCGGTGGACGAGCGGCGAGACACTGTATTCGTGGCCGAACGGCCTTCCACATCCTTCACCGGTGGTGGCAGGCTCAAGCCGCTCAGGCTAGGCAAGGAGATGCTTGAACATTCGACGGATGAGCAGGTCATCCACGTAGCTGCGCATTGGCTTCGACGCTTTCGGTGTAAGCATGGCATAGATGCGGCGGCCCCGGGTGGGATCGGGCTCACGACGTGTCCACCCTTCCCGCTCGAATTTGTTCAGCCACCGCAATACGGTGCTTGGAGCCACCTCACTTTCGTCGACGTGCGAAAGGAGCACTTGCCGGTCCTCGAGCTCGGCCAGATAAAGCTCGAGGAGAATGTCCCACGCGGGATCGCCGAACAGATCCCTGCCAAAGATGCCGTCGCGGCGGCGCCTGATCTCCTGGGTCTCGACGACAAGGCGAATGCGGGCACGCTGGTCATCAAGTATCGAGCGGCTCTGTTCGAGCGACGACAGCCGGGCTTGAAGATCACGCAGCTCGGTCTCGACGTCCTCGGCAGATCCCGTCCTTGCTTGTCCGCTGCGGTTCTCGCTCTCGCGGGTCACCGGAGCGGTCCCCGCGCCGCCCGCAGGTCTCAAAGAGGCAATTCATGAGTGTGCGATAGCTCCGACCCACTCTCCTGTCTCCAGAGCGCGGGAAATCGCCGAGCGGGCGCGGAACGCGATCGCTATACGTGCCGCCCGGCGCGAGTCTTTGCGACGAACCCTGTTCTTGCCGCGATGTTGGGTGCCGGGGCCACTGACTCGGATGCTACGGATCTTTGCGCCCCGGCAGAAGCAAAGCGAAGCTCAGCACATTCTGACCCAATTTGGAGCAAAGCTTAAGCGCCCGGTAAACATCTTTTTCGATGGCGGTTCCTCGCTGTGCTAATGGCAAGGGATAGGAGCGCCGGATGACGAATCGCGTTGCCGGACGAATGCTGACGGCAGTCGCGGCCCTGGTGCTGCTTCCCTCGCCGCTGCATGGAGCATCCGTTCCGTCGCAAATGGGCGCAACCTCACAAGCGACGCTCCAGCTCAGCCTCAGCGTGCGGCCTCGCATCCACCTTGGCGTCAAGCCGTCACGTCAGCCGCAAGACAACAGCTTTGCCGAGAGGGACCTGTGCGCCTGGTCAACCTCTCCGACGCTCAGGTTCACGATCTCGCTGCAGCCTGAATCACGCAATTCCGCGCGCCAGTCTTCGCCCGTGAACCTGACGGCCGATGCCATGGCACCGGGGCCCGGGATCGCATGCGCAGAAAAGGGTCCTAACTTCCCCGATCAGGCCAAGGTTCAGGCGGGGCACGAACCGCTTCTGCTCCTCATTGCGCCAGACTAGCAGAACAGGCCTCACGCATCAGGCGACCACCAGGCCGGTGCACCCGTCCTCGCCGGCCCCGGGACCCTACCGGCGTTAACTTCGCCAGCAAACGAACAGCGTTGAGCGTCTGTTAACCCCCTCCGGTGTATGCCTCGCCCGACAAACATCCATTCCGGATGCATATGGCAGGGATTATCATGATGGCTCGGCGCAACCTTCTTAACGCGGCGGTAGTCGCAGTCGCGATTGTCGCGACAGCCACGACAGCCAGCGCGGCAACTCAGGGCAGCCTGGGGTCGACCTCGACCGGCTCGGTCTCGATCTCCGCATCCATTCCCAGCCGTGTGCGCATCAGCGGCCTCAGCGACGTCGCCTTTAGCAATGTCGATCCGAGCCTCGATGCCGCCAATGCGCAGAACGTCTGCGTCTGGAGCAACACGAGCACCAAAGGCTACCGGATCACGGCGTCGGGGAGCGGAGCGGCCAACGCCTTCACGCTCGCCAACGCGGCGCTCGTCGTTCCCTACACGGTCGAGTGGAGCGGAACCTCGGGCCAGAGCGGTGGAACGGCCTTGACCGCGGGTTCGGCGCTCACCGGCCTCACGTCGACCGCCACCAACTCCAACTGCGCGTCGGGTCCGTCCACCAGCGCCAGCCTGATCGTCAAGATCGCTGCGGCCGACCTCCAGGGCATGAATTCAGCGACAAACTACACCGGCACGCTGACCCTGCTCGTCGCGCCCGAATAATTGTGCGAACCGATGGCGCCTCCGCTGTCCCGTGTCGTCGTCCGCAAAAGGACGCCCAGCGGATCGGCGCCAACCCGGGCGGCATCGCCTGCCCGAACCTGTGGGCTGCGCTGGCAGGCGATCGGGATCGCGATTGTCGCGCTGCTCGCTCCCCAGTCACTCAGCGCGCAGAGTAATAGTGTCCGCGTCACGCAACTAAGCGACGTCGCCTTCGGGGCGCTCGCAAACCTGGGCGTGGACGCGGTCCAAACCCAGAGCATCTGCGTCTTCGCGCATACTGCGAACGACGGATATCGCGTGACGGCGACCGGTTCTGCGCCGAACGGGGCCTTCGCGTTGAGCTCGGGGGCGAGCCTTCTCGACTATGAAGTGCAGTGGAGCCCGTCGCCAGGCCAGTCGACGGGCAGCCAGCTAAGCCCAAACTCCACGCTGACGGGACTCACCAGCTCCGCAACCCAGCAGACCTGCAATAACGGCCCCGCGACCTCGGCCTCTTTGATCGTCGTGCTTCGGTCGGCCGCTCTGTCGAGCGCCCGCGCGGGTTCCTATTCGGGAACGCTGACCCTGATCATCGGGCCTGAATAGGCCCGTGATGGCGACGGCGCGCGGGTCCCGAACCATGTACTTCCTGGCCACGCTCGCCGCGGCCGGAATGCATATCGGCGCACAGGCAGCCACCACAAGCACAATCACCACGACGGGCGCGCCTCCGGGTTTCAGCGAGCTCGAGCAGCCGCGTGAACTCCTGGTCGATCTCTATTTCGGCAAACGGCGGATCGGCGAAGCCTGGATTGTGGCGCGTCCCGGCTTCGTCAAGTTTCGGGATCCGCAAGGGGCTATGGCCCTCATTCCCGAGCTGAGGCCATCATCCGTCCTCGGCGCGCGCCTGGCCTCCGAGCTTGCCGATCATTCGGCAATGGCCTGTCTGGAAACCAACAGCGACAGCTGCGGCATGCTGGAGCCCCAGCTCGCCGAGGTCATCTTAGATGAGGGCAAACTCCGGCTCGACCTGTTCGTCAACCAGGCCCATCTCGGGATTGCCGGCGAGGAGGACATGTACCTCGACACGCCGTCCACGTCCTTGTCGCTGACGAGCTCGCTGGGCGGTGCTGTCGCAGGGTCAACATCGGCTTCCCCGGCCTATAACCTGCAGAACCGCACGATCGTCGGTTTCAGAAACGGCCGAATCCGCAGCGACAGCGCTATGGCCTCCGATCTTGGCTTCATCGTCGATGACCTCGTCGCCGAGGTGGACACGCGGCGTCACCGTTTTTCGGGCGGTTTGTTCTGGGCCCCTGGCGTCGACTTCACCGGCCGCCGGCGAATTGCCGGCCTCGGCTTTTCGACGCAATTCGATACGCGGGCGGATGCGGACAGCCTCGAGGCGACGCCCCTGATCCTGTTCCTGGGCCAACCGTCGCGGGTGGAGATCCTCATCGACGGAAGGCTCGTTTCGTCAGGCAGCTACGAGGCCGGCAATCGTTTTATCGACTCCTCGGCGCTGCCAAGCGGCTCCTACTCGCTCATCCTCAGAATCCGCGACCCCAACGGCAGTGTCCGCGAGGAGCAGCGCTTCTTCGTCAAGGATGCAGCCATCGCTCCCCGCGGAAAACCCATCTATTTCGGCTATGCGGGGATGCTGGCGAACACCCGCAAGGGCCGGCCGATCAGCCTTTCCAAGGCCCTCTATTACCAAGTCGGAGCGGCATACCGCTTCAGCGAATCTGTCGCTCTCGACGCCGCGATCCTCGGCACCCAGGATAAACCCGTCGCGCAGCTCGGCGGCTGGCTCATCACACAAGTCGCCCGCGTCCGCGCGGCGGGACTCGCCTCGACTGACGGCGACAAGGGCCTCCTCCTCCAGGTCGGCTCCTCGGGAAATGGCTCGCTCAACTTCAACTTCGACCTGCGGCGCGTATGGAGCCGGACGGGTGAACCCTTGATCCCGCTCCCAACCCACGTAGACAATTTCGGCTCGCTTCCGCCGGTGGGGGCCCAGACCCTCAGCGGCTCCTATGCCCAAGCCAGCGGAAGCATCAGCTACTCCCTTGGCGGAGCCCTGCTCAGCATCACCGGATCCTACCGCCGCGACCGCGGCCTGAAGTCCGATTACAGCGTCGGCCCGAGCCTTTCCTGGCCGGTGCTGAATCGCGGCGGCTTCCAACTGGTCGTCAATGCCGACGCACAGCGGAGCCGGAGCACGACGGCGGCCTTCGCCGGATTCAGGATGCTTTACACCGCCGGCGGGTACTCGACGCTTGCGACCAGCGGTTATGGCAGCCTCAAGAGTCGCGCGGGGGAGCGCCGCGCACGCCAGGTCGGGAGCATGAGCGCCCAGTGGTTCCATGAGAGCGAGGATCGTACCCAGCTCGCCCTGGAGGGTGCCGTCCAGCGCGACGTGGAGACCACGACGGCACGCGCCAACGCCCATGTCGCAAGCCAGCTCGGCAGTGCTCGCGCTGAGCTGCTGCACAGCCTCGAGGGACGCGGCGGTGTTCAATATGGTCTCAACTTCCAAACGGGGATCGCGATCGGCTCCAGCGCAATCGCCCTGGGCGGACGTGACCTCAACCAGAGCGCGCTCATTGCTTCGCTGGGCGCATCCGCAGGCGACGCCGCCTTCGACATTCTCATCGACGAGGTTCCACGAGGCCGTCTCGGTGCCGGCTCGAGCGTGCCAATCTTTCTCGAGGCTTATCGGTCGTACCGCGTGCGGCTCCGGCCCATCGGGGCGATTCCCTTGGCATACGATTCGGGAGCGAGAACGGTCACGCTCTACCCGGGCAACGTCGAGCGCCTAAGCTGGGCTGCTCAGCGCCTCATCACGGTTTTCGGTCAGGCCGTAACCCCCGACGGCCAACCGATCACCAATGCCACCATCAGCCTGTCTCGCGGCGTTGGACAGACCGACGAGGGCGGATACTTCCAGGTCGATGCCGCCACCAACGAAGTGCTCCGGTTTGAAGCCGGTGATACAAGCTGCAAGGTCGCGCTTGCCGGGCTCGAGTCCAACGGCGAATATGCGCGCCTGGGGAAGGTCGTTTGCAAATGAGAACGTCAGTGTCTCGACTGGCTCGCACCGGACGTGCCTTGGCGTTCATCGCGCCGTTGATGCTGCTGGCGCCTGCGGCTCGGGCCGAGCTGGTTCTCAGCCAGCTGGTCGTCGATCTGGCAAAGCCAACCGAAGCGCGTGCCGATATCGAGGTCTGGAACAATTCGGACGAGCGCTCCTACCT
>Ga0307409_100000526_pt1 | contig 16577 bp, 12 predicted proteins | sample 322Ometagenome_2_FD_203888 | JGI IMG/M metagenome (GOLD analysis project Ga0307409, IMG submission 203888) | Maize rhizosphere microbial communities from greenhouse at UC Davis, California, United States - 322HYB-O-2 | ecosystem: Host-associated > Plants > Roots > Rhizosphere > Soil | place... | reverse complement strand
CGTCAGTTTCTGGCTCACTGCGTCGGGCGCTCTGCTGATCAATATCAGCCTGTTCCTCGGCGAGTTCGCGCGAACCGGCTGGCTGGCCTTTCCGCCGCTCAGCGAGAAGGAGTTTTCTCCTGGTGTAGGGGTCGATTACTATCTGGTTGCGCTGCAGATATCCGGCGTCGGCACAGTCTTAACGGCAGTCAATTTCGTCACCACGATTCTCAAGATCCGCGCGCCTGGCATGAGCTACCTGCGCATGCCCGTCTTCTGCTGGACGTCACTCGCGTCGAACCTGCTGATCCTGGCGGCATTCCCAGTGCTCACGGTCACTTTGGCGCTGCTGATGCTCGATCGTTACATGGGCTTCCACTTCTTCACGAATGACGGTGGCGGCAACTCGATGCTGTACATGAACCTCATTTGGATTTGGGGGCATCCGGAGGTCTACATCCTCGTCCTTCCGGCGTTCGGCATCTACTCTGAGGTCGCGGCGACTTTTTCCGGAAAACCGCTCTTTGGCTACCGGTCGATGGTCTTTGCGACGCTGATCATCTGCATCGTCTCGTTCATGGTCTGGCTGCACCATTTCTTCACGATGGGCGCCGGCGCGAACATCAACGCGATCTTCGGCATCGCCAGCATGGTCATCGGAATTCCGACAGGCGTGAAGATCTACAACTGGCTGTTCACGATGTACGGCGGGCGGGTCCGCTTCACCGTCCCGGTCCATTACCTCATCGGCTTCATGTTGTTGTTCGTCGGTGGCGGTCTGACGGGAGTCCTGCTGGCCATTCCGCCGGTCGACTTCATCACCCACAATACATTGTTCCTGGTGGCGCACTTCCACCACGTGATCATTCCGGGCGTCGTGTTCGCGCTCATGGCCGGCTACACCTACTGGTTCCCCAAGGCGTTCGGTTTCACGCTTCACGAGGGCCTCGGCAAAGCCGTGTTCTGGTGCTGGTTCGTCGGCTTCAACCTAGCCTTCATGCCGCTTTACCTGCTCGGCTTCTGGGGCGGGACCCGACGGCTGCAGCATATTTCAGATCCAACTTGGGAGCCCTGGCTGCACGTGGCGCTGCTCGGCTCGGTGATCATTGGCGTCGGGATCGTACTGACGGTGGTCCAGCTCTGGTATTCGATAAAGACGCGTGACCAGCGAATGGACGTCACCGGCGATCCGTGGGACGGGCGAACGCTGGAATGGCTGACCCTCTCCCCACCGCCGCACTACAATTTCGCAGTGCTCCCCGACGTTCATGGTGAGGAAGCCTATTGGACGCGCAAGCAAACCGCGATCAACGAGGATCGACTGATCGACGAGCCGAATTACCAGCCGATCGAAATGCCGCTGAACACGCCGACGGGCGTCATCTGCGCCTTCTTCGCTACGGTCTGCGGCTTCGCGATCGTGTGGCACATCTGGTGGCTAGCGATCGTCGGTCTCATCGGAGCGTTCGCAGTGTTCGTCTGGTATGCTTGGCAGGACGAGCATGAGCATATCATCCCGGTGGACGAGGTTAGGGCGAATGCGCGCGAGCGCCGCCGCATCCGAATGGAACACCTCCACAAGCTGAGCCAGTCGACATGACCACTGAAGCCGCAACCATCGGTCTGACGCATGGCGGATCGGAAGACACCGGCCTCGGGCATCGCGGGCCGGAATCCAAGAGCATCGTCGTCCCGTACGGCTTCTGGCTGTTCGTCCTGTCGGACATGATCCTCTTTTCCGCATTGTTCGCGACCTACGCGACGCTGGTGAATGCGACGGACGGCGGACCAACGACGAACCAGCTGTTCGACCGCAATCTGGTCGCTATCGAAACGATGGCGCTGCTGCTGTCGAGCTTCACCTGCGGGCTCGCGATGATTGCCGCCAAGCGGAAGAACATGCTCTGGACGCAAGGCTGGCTGATCGTGACCGGCCTGCTCGGCGCCGTCTTCCTCTTCATCGAGCTCTACGAGTTCGCGACAATGATCGGGGAAGGCGCGGGGCCGCAGCGGAGCGCCTTCCTCTCGGCCTTCTTCACGCTGGTCGGCTGCCATGGCGCACATGTCACTGCCGGTTTGCTTTGGATCGGCACGATGATGGCCCAGATCTGGGCCAAGGGGTTCCGCGAGCACATCATACGCCGGCTGCTATGCCTCAGCGTGTTCTGGCACGCCCTCGACATCATCTGGGTCGCAATCTTCACCATCGTCTACCTGATCGGGACGCTGCCATGACCGATAACGAAGACAATTTGCTCGATGTCGCGCCGGGCATACCGCACAGCAACATCGTCAGCGAGACAGGCGCTTACGTCATCGGCCTTGCGCTGGCCGTGATCCTGACGGGCGTTTCGTTCTGGGTGGCTTCGACGTCGACCTTGTGGGGTCCCGGGGTGGCGGTCGGACTGGTTGTGCTCGCGATTGCCCAGATGGGCGTTCACCTGGTCTTCTTCCTCCACATTACCAGCGGTCCCGACAATACGAACAACGTGCTGGCGCTCGCTTTCGGCGTGCTGATCGTCTTCCTGGTGATGATCGGGACGATCTGGATCATGTCCCATATGGACGCCAACATGGCTCCGGACCCCGTCATGATGAACCTGCAGATGCAGCACTAGAGCCACAAACTTCTTGTCGTTTCCGGTCGATGCGGCCAAGCGTGCTTCCGCATGAAGTCCAACGACATTTCTGCAATCATCGATCAGCTCTGTTCCATCTATGACCAGTCGGTCGCCAGCCTTCGTGACGCGCTCGCTGCCTTTTGCGATGAGGGCAGGCATCCCGATCCCATAGGGCGTGCGGAAGGCGCGTTCGCCTATCCCGAGCTCCGAGTCACCTATTCGGGTGAGCGGACGGCGGGGCGCCTGACCCGCGCATTCGCCCGCCTGACGCAGCCTGGCACCTACGCCTGCAGCATCGCTCGGCCGGCGCTGTTCCGGGACTATCTCCGGACGCAGCTCGAGCATCTCGTCACGGATTATGGTGTCGACATCTCGGTCGGGCGCAGCCGCAGTGAGATCCCCTATCCCTATGTACTCGATGGAAGTGGCATCAATCTGGACATCGTGACCGCGGCGGAGTTGTCGCGCTGGTTCCCGTCGAACGAGCTTGCTCACATCGGCGACGAGATCGCCGACGGCGTATGGGATTATTCGGTGCACGATGCGCGGCCGCTGGCCTTGTTCGACGGCCCGCGCACGGACTTCAGCCTTGCGCGCCTGCGCCATTACACGGGCACGGAGGCCGAGGATTTCCAGCATTTCATCCTGTTCACCAACTACGTCCGTTACGTGGACGAGTTCGTCCGCTTCGGAGTGTCGGAGCTTCGCCGCGAGGGCAGTCCTTACACGGCGCTTTCCGTTCCCGGCGCTCACTATGAGCGTGGGGATTTGACCAACGCGGAGGCGCAGATTGCCGCCGGCACGTGGCGGCGGCACCAGATGCCGGCCTACCATCTGATCGCGGAGGGACGCGCCGGCATCACCCTCGTCAACATCGGCGTTGGGCCCTCGAACGCGAAGACGATCTGCGATCATGTCGCGGTGCTCCGACCGGAAGTCTGGCTGATGATCGGCCATTGCGGCGGCCTTCGACCGACGCAGCGGATCGGCGACTATGTCCTCGCCCACGCCTATCTGCGTGACGACCATGTGCTCGACGACGTGCTGCCCGTCGAAATCCCGCTGCCTGCCATCGCCGAAGTGCAGAGGGCCCTGTTCGAGGCCGCCGTTGGCGTGACTGGGGGCGACGAGGACAGTGTGAAGACGCGGCTGCGCACCGGCACCGTCGTCACCACCGACGACCGCAACTGGGAGCTGCGCTTCACCCAGTCGGCGCGGCGCTTCAACCAGAGCCGCGCGGTCGCAATCGACATGGAGTCCGCGACCGTGGCCGCCCAGGGCTATCGCTTCAGGGTGCCTTACGGGACATTGCTCTGTGTTTCCGACAAGCCGATCCACGGCGAGCTCAAGCTGCCCGGGCAGGCCAACGATTTCTACGAAACGTCGATCGGCCAGCACCTTCGGATCGGAATTGAGACGCTGGGCCTGCTGCTCAAAGAAGGCGAGGGGTTGCACTCACGCAAGCTGCGCAGCTTCGACGAGCCCCCGCTGCGCTAGGGCACGAAGCGAATGCGGTCCGGCCTGGGCGGTGTCCGGCCGGGCGCGATCCAGGCAACGAGCGCGTCCAGATCGATGATCCCCATGTCCGTCACGTCCGTTCCCCTGGTGAAGGCGCTGATGCCGTCGCCGCCCGACGCGAGGTAATTGTTGACGGCGACGCGGTAGCGGCCATCCAAAGCAACGCGCTTCCCGTTCAGCCGCATGCTTGAGACGCGGCTGCCTTCGGGATTCGACATGTCGACCGCGTAGGCGAGGCCGTCGGACGGGGCGAGGGCGGCAGGTTTCGTCCGGCCCGGTCGGATGGGGATCGCATATTGCTGCTCCAGCGCTTCCTTCAGCTGTGCTCCGGTCATGGTCAGCACGAGCAGGTTATTCCCGAACGGCATCATCGCGAACGCATCCTTGTAGAGGACATCGCCACCGGGAAGCGTCACCCGAACACCGGTCGCGTTGACGAGCGCCAGTTGTGCCCCGCCATTCTCTTTCGAGCGCGTAGCCGCGAGCATCGAATCCGCGATCAGGTCTGCCGCGGCGCTTTCGCCGTCGTCCGGATCCGTGGCCGCCGTTTCGGTCAGCCGGCCGACGACCTGGCTCGCAATCGGTGCGATTGCGGTCGCATAGCGCGAGACCAACGCAAGCTCCGCCGCGTCAACGCCACGTTCGCCGTTTCCGACGACGACATTCGTCGCTGCCTGCTTCAATAGCTGGCGGGTGGCTGGATCGAAGGACAGGCGCAGGTCCGTGACGAAATAACCGTTCTTCCCGGCGCTCGTCATCAAGCGCCCGGCGCCCGTTTCGGCTGTTCCGTTGCAGACGTAGGCCCAGTGCGTGTGACCCGACACGATCGTGGTGATCGCCGGATCGAGCTTGGGAAGGATGGGGAGCACGTCGCCGTAAAGCCCGTCGCAGCTATTGCCGGTGGTGAATTGCGGCGTCCGTCCGCCCTGATGGATCAACAGGATGATCGCGTCGGCGCCTTCGCTCTTTAGTTTTGGAACCAGCGCATTGGCGGTCGCTGCCTCGTCCGCGAAGCTCAAGCCCTTCACTCCGGACGGAGTGACGAGATTGCGCGTCTCCTTCAGCGTCATTCCTATGAAGCCAAGCGTTATCGGGCCGAAGCGCTTGGTCCCGGTCGCGGGGAAGATCGCGGAACCGTCTGACTGCAGGACATTGGCAGCCAGGTAGCGGAACGTCGCGCCGCCAAACGGCTCGACCGCGCAGGGGGTGCGGCGTGTGAACTTCGCGCATCCGCCGGCTTGCATCCGCTTGAGCTCGTCGGCCCCGCGGTCGAATTCGTGATTGCCGACTGAGTTGAACTCCAGCCCCAGCAGATTCATCGCTTTGATGGTGGGCTCGTCGAGATAATTGGCAGAGATTAGCGGCGACGCGCTGATCGTATCGCCCGCGGAAACAGTGACCGTGTTCGGGTGCCCTGCGCGAAACTGCGTCAATGCGCCCGCCAGGTTCGCGACGCCACCAGTCTGGATCCTGTGTTTGCTACCGTCCGCCGCCTCGGTCACTTCGACGGGCGGAGGCGGTTCCAAATTACCGTGGAAGTCGTTGAAGGCGAGGATCTGAACCTCGACCGATGCAGGCGCAGCAACCGGCGGGACTGTCGTCGGCCTAGTCGCGCAGCCGGCAAGCGCCAGCAGCGCGGCTGCACCAGCAATGAAGCGGAACATCAGCGGGCCGGTTCCTTCGCGAGCGGCTGCGGTGCTGCGTAGATTGCGTTGAGGTAAGCGGCGAGGCGGACCCCCGCTTGGCTGAGGCGTTGCTCCATCACCGGCGTGAACTGATAGACGTAATTGTACGACAGCTCAGGCAATGCCGGTTGGCCCTTCTTGTCCTTCGCTCCTTTTGGCGGAAGCTTGGGATAGACAGTCTCGCGGATCTGCGCGCTTTCGCTGATCCAGTCGCGCGGGTTGATGTCCCACCAGGCGATCACGTCTTCGCTGCTGGTGTGGCGCTCAAGCTTATCCGCATATTCAGTGAAGCTGAGCTGCTGCTCGTCCACCAGCGTGGAGTCCCATACGGAGTGAAGGTTCAGGTCGCGGCCGAACCACTTCACCTTCACCTCGTTGCCGCCACGATTGCAACACTTGCCGACATGCAAAGGTTGATGCAGGTCTCCGACCAAATGTACGATGAAGCGCAGCGCCAGCTGCTTGTCCTGCAGGCTGGCATTGTGGTCCCGCAGCGTGGCGCTGAAGCGGTTCAGCGCCTCCAGTGCATCGCCTTCCGACGGAGCGTGATCGTAAAGCACGCCGTTCAGAGTCACATAATGCCAGGGGCTCGCCGTCTTTTGCCAGAACGGCGTCGGCGCAGACTTCATCTCGTCCGGCCAGTTCGCCGCCTCGTCGAGGCTTTCCGCTTGCCCCAACAATTCTTGGATGTGCGCTCGCGCCAGGCCGCTCAGCTGAGAGTCCGCGATCTTGGCGACGACGCGGTGGCCGGTCTTGCCCCATGCGAATGCAGGGCTTGGCCTGAGCGCGATCGCTGCGGCCGCGGCGGAAACGAACAACCGTGATTTCATCGATCGGCTTTCATGAGAATCGGTGCTGACTAGCGCATGCCCCGTGCCCGGCCTTAAGGACAAGAGCATGACAGCAGATGAACTGGTCGCGCTTGCCCGCGAAGCCGCGCTGAAGGCCTATGCGCCCTACTCGAGATTTCACGTCGGATGCGCCATCGAGTCCGTGGACGGAGAGATCGTAACGGGCGCGAACATGGAGAATGCCTGCTACCGGCTCGGCCTCTGTGCGGAGCAAAGCGCGCTGGCGGCAGCTCAGCACAGGTTCGGCCTCGGCAAGGTTGCCCGCATCGCAGTCTCCGGTGGAGGAGTGGAGGGCGGCGGACTTACGGGCGATATCACCTGCACGCCTTGCGGCGGATGCCGGCAGGCGATCTTCGAGGCCGCCTGCCTGTCCGGTCAGGACGTGGAGATCATCTGCTCCAACGGAAAAGGCGAGGGCGTCGAGAAGCATTCGATCCGATCGCTCATTCCTCACGGTTTCGGCCCAGCGAATCTCGCCGACGCCGGCTGACCTTCACTGCCGGGGTGGCTTCGCCAGTTCCTCGGCGAAGAGCGCCAGATATTCATCCATGGTGGTTCCGAGGTCGAACTCCTCCGCGCGCTGGCGGAGCTTCTTGCCCCGAACCGCGGAAGCAAGTTGCGCCAGGATTGCCTTGGCCATGACTTCGGGCTGGTCGGCGGGGACCAAGGCTCCGAACCTCCCATATTCGAGTAACTCGGAGGAGCCGGGCGTGACGGTGGACACCACCGGGCAACCGCAGGCCATCGCTTCTAGAAGGGCGTTGCTCATGCCCTCCCACCGCGACGATAAGACGAAGAGACTGGCTGCCTTGTAATAGGGGTACGGGTTCGAGACCGCCCCGTGGAAGTCGACGTCGGCGGTCACGCCGAGGCTTTCCGCCAGCGCTTCGAGCGAAACCAGATGCTCGGCCGGCCCCGTGCCGAGGATCACCAGCCGCAGGGGCTTCTTCTTCCGTGCGCTGGCAAAGGCTTTCAGGAGAACGTCGAAGCCCTTCTGCGGAACCACGCGCCCTACGCCCAGCAGCACAGGCGGCCCGCCATCCGCGAACCATTCATGGGAAAGCGGCTCTTTCGCGAGCGTCTCCGCACGCGCGGTGTCGATGCCGTTGCGGATGACGGTGATCCGGTCGTCCGGAATCCACAATCGGCCCGTGAGCCCGTTCCTGATTTCTTCGCTGACGGCGATCAGCCGATCCATGGCCATCAGCTGCTTTCGCGCCCTTCGTCTCTTGCGGAGGCTGTGCGGCAAAGTGATCCAGCTGAAGCGGGGCAGGGCGCTGCTGACCCTGCCGATCAGCCGGGTCTGCAAACCAGGTTCCGCATCGCGGAAGGCCGCGCTCGCCAGGACATGGAAGTGGTTACCCGCGGACAAGGCAAGCTTCGGCTGCCGCTGTCTCAGAAGCTCGATCAGCGCACCCATCGAGGCGAGGCTGGCAGCCTTCCGCTGGCGGCGCGAATAAAGGTCGCCGATGTCCTTCCCGAAGCTGACGATAGGCACGCCGTCCGGAACGTCGACCCTGGCAGGCCCCCGATCCTGCACGACCCAGATCTCGGTTGCGAGACCGGCCTCGTGAGCTTTCGCAGCGATCCTGACGGCGTTTCGCACGACGCCGGTGATCGACAAGTCGAACAACATGATCGCGAGGTCAGGCGTTCGATCCATGTGCGCCGCTTAGACCAGGCGCGGAAGGTCAGACCAGCTTGATCTCGCGGAGCCGCTCCTGAAGATATTCGTCGGCGGAGATCGGCGGCCACTTTGGCTGCTCGCCCGCGGGAACTGTGCCCGGCAGAGGTTCGATCATGAAGTCCGAGCGGAAGTGCAGGAAGAAGGGCATCGAGTAGCGCGCGTGGCTCGCCCGATCGGGCTCCGGGTTCACGACGCGGTGCGAGGTCGAGCGGAGCCGTCCGTTGGTCAGCCGCTGCAGCATATCGCCGATGTTGATCACCAACTCGCCGGGCTTGGGCGACACCGGAATCCACCGGCCGTCCTTGGTCAGCAGCTCCAGCCCGGCTTCCTCAGCCCCGAGTAGAAGCGTGATCGTGTTGATGTCCTCATGCGCGCCGGCGCGGATGTGCTGGCCGGTCGGCTCGCTCTGCGGCGGATAGTGAAGTGCGCGCAGCACTGAGTTTCCGTCGCGGACCGTGTCGGCGAAATAATCCTCGTCGATCTTAAGGTAGCGGGCGATCGCGCGCAGGACCTTGAGACCAGTCCGATCGAAGGTCGCGTAGATTTCCTGGAAGGTGGCCTTGAAGCTTGGGACTTCCGAGGGCCAGACATTGTCGGGCATGTGAGCGCGGAATTTGTGCCCTTCGGGAAGGTCGCGGCCGACGTGCCAGAATTCCTTGAGGTCGTGCGCCTTCGCGCCCTTGGCGGTTTCGATGCCGAACGGTGTGTAGCCTCGCGCTCCCCCGCCACCTTCGATGAAATACGACTTCTTCGTCTCTTCGGGCAAAGCGAAGAAGGCCTTCGCCTTTTCCTCGGCGCGGTGGATCAGCTCATCGGGGATGCCGTGGTCTGAGATGATCGCAAAGCCGTAATCTTCGAAGCTGCGGCCCAGTTTCTGGGCGAACTCGTCGGGGTCGCGGTCGGCGTGCTTCAGCGAGACGGACGCGATGTGGTCGGCAGTGATCGTGGCCATGAAACTCTTAATAGCAGAAAGGTTTAGGGAAGCATCAAGCTGGCGAGCGCGGCGCTCATCAGGTTGGCGAGCGAGCCCGCGATCAGCGCGCGGATACCAAGCTTCGCGATCACCGGCCGCTGGTTCGGCGCCAGACTGCCCGTGACCGCCATCTGGATGGCGATCGAGCTGAAGTTGGCGAAGCCGCACAAAGCGAAGGTGACGATCGCGCGCGTGCGGTCGTCGAGTGCCCCGGCGGGCATTGCGCCGAGGTCGATGAAGGCGACGAACTCGTTGAGCACGAGCTTGGTCCCGAACAGGCCGCCGGCGATGTTCGACTGCTCCCACGGGACGCCGATCAGGAACATGATCGGTTGGAAGATATAGCCGACCAGCCGCTGAAAGCTGAGATTGGGGATGCCGACCATGTTGCCGAAGCCGCCGAGCAGGCCGTTCGCCAGCGCGACTAGGGCAACGAAGGCCAGGACCATCGCGCCGACGGCAACGGCGAGCTTCACGCCTGTCTGCGCCCCTTGGGCGGCGGCCATGATGATGTTCGCCGGGCGCTCGCCCTCTTCGAACGTCTCTGCCACGTCGACCTGATCGTCGTCACTCACGCCGCCTTCGAGCGGCAGCTCATCCGGACCGGCGAGGTCGTCCGGCATGATGATCTTCGCCATCAGGATTCCGCCCGGCGCAGACATGAATGCGGCCGCCAGAAGATAGGGGAGATAGCTCTCGCCGAGCAGGCTCGCATAGGCCGCGAGGATCGTGCCGGCGACGCCCGCCATGCCGACGCACATGACGGTGAACAGGCGGGAAGGGGGGAGCGCCGCGAGATACGGCCGCACGACCAGCGGCGATTCCGACTGGCCGACGAATATGTTTGCGGCCGCGCTCAGCGATTCGACCCTGCTGATGCCGGTGACCCAGCCGATCGCTCCGCCGACCCAGCGGACGATGCGCTGCATGATACCGAGATAATAGAGGATCGCGACAAGGCTCGCGAAGAAGATGATGACCGGAAGCGCCGCGATAGCGAAGGTATTCGCCAGCGGGTTGCTCGCGCTCGGTCCGAACAGGAACTCGGTTCCCTTGTTGGCATAGCCGAGCAGGTTGGCGACGCCGTTCGACAGCGTCTGGATGGCCGCACGGCCCCAATTCGTCCACAGGACGAGCCAGGCGATCACCGCCTGGAGCGCGAAGGCGGCTCCGACGACGCGAAGACGGATTGCCTTGCGGTTGGTCGACAACAGGAATGCGATGACCAGGATTGCCAGAATCCCGGCGACACTCATCAGACTCTGATTCAATGCTGCGCCCCTCCCCAGAGCACGAAAACGCGCGTTACCAGACCATGCCCTGCGTAGCGCGCCCTGCGGCTTCGTCCAGCAATTCCAGCGCTTCCTCGGGCGTCGTCGCCACCAGAAGCTGCTGCCGGCGCGACGCGGACAGGAACCCGCTTTCCGTGGCGTGGTCCACGAAGGTGATCAGCCCGTCCCAGAACCCGCCGACGTTGAGCAGGCAGAAGGGCTTGGCGTGATAGCCGAGAGCATTCCAGCTCCAGGCTTCGAATAGCTCGTCGAGCGTGCCGATGCCGCCGGGAAGCGCGATGAACGCATCGGCGAGGTCGGTCATCTTTGACTTGCGCTCGTGCATGTTGGCGACGTGGAACAGCTCGGTGAGGCCGGTGTGCGCGACTTCGAGGTCGACCAGCGCCGCCGGGATCACGCCGTAGACCTTGCCGCCACGCTCCAGCACGCTGTCGGCGATGAGACCCATGAGCCCCAGGCGCCCGCCACCGTATACGAGGTCCACGCCGCAGCCGGCCATCGCGGCCGCGGTGGCGCGCGTCGCATCGGCGAACATGGGATCGCTGCCTGGCGCCGAACCGCAATAAACGGCAACGCGTTTCACATTTTTCACAGGCGTACGATGTCCTTGAGATTGGCCTCGGGCCGCGCTCCGAAATGCGAGATGACTTCGGCGGCGGCCTGTGCTCCGGCCTGAAGGCAGCGGTCCAGCGGACGGGCGCGGCAGCGGGCGGCGAGGAAGCCGGCGGCGAAAAGGTCGCCCGCGCCGGTCGTGTCCACGACCTTCTCGACCGGTGCAGCGGGAATCTGGGCCCGGTTGCCACCCTCGATCGCCAGGGCGCCGGCTGCTCCGCGCGTCACCACCAGTGTCGAAACGAGGGGCGAAAGCTTCGCCACCGCTCCGTCCAGATCGCCGGCACCCGCGAGAAGCATCGCCTCGTCCTCATTGGCGAAAAGCACGTCGACCATTCCGCCATCGATCATGCCGAGCACGCCTTCCTTGCGGCCGGGGATGCAGAGGCTTTCCGAAAGAGTGAAGGCGACGGTGCGTCCCGCCTCGTGTGCGATCTGAGCGGCGCGCAGCATCGCGTGGCGCGGGCGCTCGGGACCCCAAAGATAGCCTTCGAGAAAGGTGATCGACGCCATCCGAATCATCTGCTCGTCGAGCCGCTGCGGCGTGAGCTCGTGGCTCGCGCCGGGGCAGGTGTTCATCGTCCGCTGAGCGTCGGGCGTGACGAGGATCAGGCAACGTCCGGTGGGCAGGCTGTCCTTCAGCGGTGGAGTCTCGAAGCGCACGCCGAGCGACCTCATGTCGTGCGAGAAGATGTCTCCGAGCTGGTCGTCGGCGACCTGGCCGATGAACCCCGCGTCGAGACCTAGCGCCGCAACTCCCGCCATGCTGTTCGCCGCCGAACCCCCGCTGATCTCCCGCGCTGGGCCCATCGCCGAATAGAGGTTGTCGGCCTGGTCGGGCGTCAGAAGCTGCATCGAGCCCTTGGCGAGCTTGTGCGCATCGAGGAACGAATCGTCGCACGTCGCGATCACGTCGACGATCGCGTCGCCGATTGCGACAATGTCCAGGGCTCCGGGATTCACGGTTGCGTCGCGTAGCGATGGCTAAGCCGTTCGGTCAATTGCCGTTCTTGAAGTTCGCCGCAAACCGGCTAGGCCAGCGGCCCATGACGACCGAAGTCCAGGCGGCAGCCGTTGCGCCGCAATTCGCTACCGCCGCCCGCGCCATTCCCATGTCGCTGTTCGCTTTCGCCATCTTCTACGGGGGCATGGTCTGCATCGCCGGAGTGCTCGGCAACAAGCAGGTCGCGCTTGGCCCGCTCGCGGTGGAGGCGGGGATATTCGCATTCCTCATGCTCGTGGTTACGTCGAGCGCGACCGCCGAGCTTCACGGCCGGGAGATCGCGAACAGGCTGGTGCTGATCGGCTTCATCCCGCTTCTCGTCTCGCTCGCGCTCAGCGTTCTGGTTCTCGCGCTGCCGGCCTCGCCCGAGATGGCTCCCGACCGGCTCACGGCGTTCGAAACGGTGATGAGCGGAACGCCACGAATCTGGCTCGGCGGGATACTGGCTTACGGAATTTCGACGCTTCTCAACGTCACGATCTTCAGCCGCCTGAAGGCGAGGGAGGGGGCGAAGCTCCTCTGGCTCCGCGCGGGCATCGCCAGCGTGCTGAGCCAGATCGTCGACACTTTGATCTTCATCACGATCGCCTTCTACGGCGTGTTCCCGATCGCCGAGCTGCTGATGGGACAGATGATCGCCAAGGTGGTTTTGTCGGCCCTGCTGGTGCCTCCGGCAGTCTATCTTTTCGTAGCGCTCGGACGCCGGATCGACGAACCGCGTTAGAGGGCGCGGAACGTAAGATCGTGGCTTGAAAACAACACTCCGGAGGATTCCGGACTCGGCCAGTTCCTGCTGTCACGGACTCGTCTTAATGCGACCCTAGCGGCGAGGGGGCCGCGCTCAAAGGCACTGCCTTCGAGTCTGTACGTTCATCAGTTTTGTCGGGGATCCACGTGAAGAAATCCATTCTGCTGCGCTCTTGCGCAGCCTTCGTGACGCCGGTCGTGGCGCTTTCGCTCGTTCCGTCTGTCGCGCTTGCTCAGCAGATCACCACTGCGATCCAGGGTCAGGTTACCAACGAATCGGGCGCTCCGCTGCCGAATGCGCAGGTCACCGTCACCGACACGCGCACGGGCAACACGCAGGAGTACACGACCAACGCGCAGGGTCTGTTCAGTGCGCAGAACCTGACCACAGGCGGGCCGTACACCATCGCGGCGACGGCCAGCGGCTATCAGGGCCAGACGGTCGAGCAGATCTTCACCAGCCTCCAGGGCGCCACCCAGCTTACCTTCAATCTCACGGCGGCAGCGACCGAGGCCGAATCGGCGGCGATCGTCGTCACCGCGGCGCGCGTCCGCGCGACCCAGCTGGAAGTCGGCCCCGGCAGCGCCTTCAACACCGAAGTCATGGCCAATGCGCCGTCCTTCAACCGGGATGTCCGCGACGTCATCCGCATCGATCCGCGCGTCAGCCTCGACCGTGAGGACGCCGCCACCGGCGGCTCGGGCCAGGACCGCATCTCCTGCCTTGGCGGCAACGACCGCGCCAACACCTTCACCGTCGACGGCCTCGCGCAGAGCGACCTTTACGGCCTGAACGACACGGGCTTCTCCTCGCGCAGCTCGACCCCGATCCCCTATGACGCGGTCCGCGAGACCCAGGTCCAGTTCGCGCCGTTCGACACCGAGTACGGCAACTTCAGCGGCTGCGCGATTAACGTCGTGACCAAGAGCGGATCGAACGCGTTCCACGGCGGCGCCTTCTATGAATATTCAAACGACGACCTGCGCGGCGAAAAGGTGGACGGCCGCGACATCGCTCCAGTCAAGTCCGACAAGCGCTACGGCTTTTCGCTCGGCGGTCCGATCATCAAGGATCGTCTGTTCTTCTTCGGCGCCTATGAGAAGCAGAAGGCCGGCAACTCGCAGGACGACGGTCCCGTCGGCGGCGGCTTCCCGAACGAAGTGCGTGGCGTCACCGTCCAGCAGTTCGATGCGATCTCGCAGGTCCTGAGCAATGTCTATGGCATCGAAACCGGCCCGATCGTCTCGGTTCGCCCGTTCGAGAACGAGCGCCTGTTCGGCCGCGTCGACTGGCAGATCACCGATGATCATCGCCTGGAAGGCACCTACCAGCGCCTCAAGGAGTCGACGCTACGGACCGACGACTTCTTCACCGGCAACTCGCCGCAGGTAACGGGTCAGAACACCTTCTACCTCAGCGGCACCGATTCCAAATATTACTCCGGTCGCCTCTATTCGACCTGGTCGGACAATTTTTCGACCGAGCTGCGCTATTCGCATGCTGACATCGTAGACCTTCAGGATCCGTTCGGCGGCGGAGAGGCGCAGGACGCCAATTCGATCCCGCGCATCATCGTCGGCATCGACAATCCCGCGGGCGTTGGACTTCCGCCCGACGCAACCATCCTGGCCGGTCCGGGCAACTCGCGTTCGGCCAACGACCTCCAGACCGAGGTCGACCTTTGGAAGGCGGTTGCCAACTTCGACAGCGGCAACCATCGCCTGAAGATCGGCACCGAGATCAACAAGGCGAGCATCTTCAACCTGTTCGTCCAGAACGCGACCGGAACGCTCGTCTTCCGCAACCTCACCGACCTGCAGAACGGCATTCTCTCAACTGGTTCCACCGTTACAGGCGTCTGCACGCCGACGACCACGACGACGCCGGTGAATGTCGTGAACGGCTGCACTTTCGGCGCGTTCGGCAACTTCTCCCGGACCGGCGACGTCAACGACGCTGCCGCGGAGTTCAAGCGCACCATCTATTCGCTGTACCTGCAGGACGATTGGCGCGTCACCGACCAGCTGAACGCGGTTATCGGCGCACGCCTGGATATCTTCGACGGCGGCAGCCCGACCAGGAACCAGAACTTCGTCAATCGCTACGGCTTCGACAACTCGACGGGCTTCGACGACGTCAACCCGGTCGTGCTTCCACGCCTCGGTCTCACCTACGACCTGGATGACTTCAGCATCTTCTCGCGCTCGAAGATCACCGGCGGTGTGGGACTTTTCTCGGGTGGCGATCCGCTGGTCTGGTTCGGCAATGCGTTCCAGAACAATGGCTTCGGCTTTGCGGAGGGAACCAGCGCCGCGGCCGCTTGTCAGCCGCAGCCGATCGACGTCGTTGTGAACGGCCAGTTCACCGGCCTTCCGCAATGCTTCCGTCAGAACGGCATCAACTCGGCTGCCGCTGGCCTGGGCGACACGCAGTCGGTCGATCCCAACATCAAGACGCCGACGGTCTGGCGCGCCAACATCGGCTGGCAGACGAAGTTCGACTTCGGCAGCAGCCAGTTCGCGAGTGGATGGCGTTTGGGCCTCGACTACATTTTCAGCCGCTACAGGGACCCGTTCACGATCGTCGACTTGTCGCAGACCCCTGCGAACTTTGGGGGCACCGTCGGCACCGGAACGGCGCAACAGCCCGCGGCGATCGGCATCAACGGATTCACGATCGATGGCCGACCGATCTATCGCGCCATCGATCCGTCGAACGTCGGATGCGACGCGGTGCTTGCCGCCATCAATCCGACGCCTGTGTGGACGAACGTCACCGCGCAGTGCTTCTTCAATACCAACGCGAGCGGAGGCTTCGTCCGCGCCACCAACGGTAACCTGATCCCGGTCAGTCGTGACGACGAGCTGATGCTGACCAATTCGAAGGGCTACAGCAGCCACGTCGCGTCCTTCCTCCTATCGAAGGACTTCGATCACGGCATCTTCACGTCGGGCGGTTCGAGCTACTTCAACTTCGGCTATGCCTTCACGGCGGCGAAGGACCGCCGCAACATGTTCAACTCGACGGCAGGCTCGAACTACGACCTGACCGCCGCGTTCGACCGGCAGAACCCGAGCCCGTCGCCCAGCTTCTACGGAAGCCGCCATAACATCACCTTCTCGGGCAACTTCCGTGAGGAGTTCTTCGAGGATCTGGGCACGTCGTTCGGCTTCACCTTCGTCGCTCGCGCGGGCCGTCCGTACAGCCTGACGTTCACGGGCGGCAGCGTGTTCAACGACAGCGTTTCGGGTACGGACAACGCGCTCGTCTATCTGCCGATGGGCATCAGCGATCCGAACATTTCGCCTTCGTCCAACATGGCGGCAGTCCAGGCGCTGACGGATTTCGCCAGCGGTCTCGAGTGCGCCAAGAGCTATCTTGGACGGTCGATCCCACGGAACACGTGCAAGAACGAGTGGTATAACGATCTCGATCTTCGGTTCTCGCAGGAGCTTCCGGGCCTCGGCCGCATCATGGGCTCCCCGCTCGGCGTTCGCGACAAGCTCACCGTCTATGCGATGTTCGACAACTTCCTGAACCTTCTGGACGACAGCTGGAACATCCAGCGCCGCCGCAACTTCGCGGGTCTCCAAGACATCGCGTCGGTC
>Ga0307409_100000525_pt1 | contig 16581 bp, 15 predicted proteins | sample 322Ometagenome_2_FD_203888 | JGI IMG/M metagenome (GOLD analysis project Ga0307409, IMG submission 203888) | Maize rhizosphere microbial communities from greenhouse at UC Davis, California, United States - 322HYB-O-2 | ecosystem: Host-associated > Plants > Roots > Rhizosphere > Soil | place... | reverse complement strand
GTCCGCCCGCCGCCCGCCGCACAGCAAGTCGGCGCCCTCGGCCTGCCCGATGTCGACGTAGCGCTCCACCTTGTCTCGCGAGCTCTCGTGGATTAGAGGACCGAGGTCCGTGCCTTTCTTCCGCCCGTCCCCGAGCTTCATGTCCCGCGCTCGGTCCACGAGCGTGCCGAGGAAGGTGTCGTGGATCCCGCTCTGAAGGATTAGACGCGACGTCGCGGTACACCGTTGCCCCGTGGTGCCGAACGCGCCCCACAGCACGCCTTCGAGCGCCAGGTCGAGGTCCGCGTCGTCGAGGACGATCTGCGCGTTCTTGCCGCCCATCTCCAGTGACAGCCGCTTGTGCATGCGCCCGCACACCTCGCCCACGATCCTCCCCGTCTCGGTGGATCCGGTGAACGAGATGACCGGGATCTGCGGGTGTTCGACGATCGCCGCGCCGACGCTCTCCCCCACCCCGTGCACGAGCTGAATGACTTCCGGCGGGAGGCCGGCCTCGAGCAGGATCTCCACGAGGACCGTGCCGGTGTGAGGTACGTCCTCGGCCGGCTTGAAGACACACGCGTTCCCGCAGACGAGCGCCGGGAACATCTTCCACGTCGGGATGGCCAACGGGAAGTTGAATGGCGAGATGATCCCGCAGACGCCGATCGGCCGGCGGAAGCTCATCGCCCACTTGTTACGCAGCTCGCTCGGCACCGTGTGGCCGAAGAGCTGCCGCCCCTGGGTCGCCGCGTAGTACGCGGTGTCGATCCCCTCCTGCACGTCGCCGCGCGTCTCGTTGAGCGGCTTCCCCATCTCGCGCGTCATCAGGTCGGCCAGCTCGTCCTTGCGCGTGGTGAGCAGGTCGCCGACGCGCCGCAGCACGTCGCCGCGCGCCGGCGCCGGGGTCCGCCGCCACAGGTCGAAGCCGCGCTTCGCCGAGGCCACGGCCCGGTCCACGTCCTCGCGGTTCGACAGCGGGAAGCGTCCGATCACGTCCGACGTGTCGGCGGGGTTGCGGTTCTCGAAGTAGTCGCCGGACGCAGGCTCGACCCACTGCCCGGCGATGAAATTCTTGAAGGTCTTCATGACAACCGTGTAAGAGTCCGACGCACGCCAACGCGACGGTGCGCGATGACGGGAGTGTGTCAGAGGCGAAATCTACTCGCTAGGGAGTAGCGAGTAGGGAGTAGGGAGTTAGGGAGTAGGGACTGCGGGGCAGGTCTACTCCCTACTCCCTACTCCCTGCCCTACTCACACAGCCAGCCGGCGGGGCGGTCGAGGGTGGGCTTGGCGTAGCCGACGCGGGGCAGGACCTCGACGGCGCCGAGGACGAGCCCCCAGAGGATGATGAGGAGCGACAGCGTGTGGGCGCGCCCGGTACGGTTTCGCCAGGTCCAGACCGCGCTCCAGACGCCGGCCACGAGCAGGACGCCCGTGGCGCCGAGGTACGCAGCGAGCCCGAGGCCGCAGCGGGCGTCGTACGGCCAGAACAGCATGGCCACGCCGAGCGCCGTCGCGAGCAGGAGCCGCAGCACGGCGCCGACCGTGCTCGTTTTCTGGCGGACTTCAATCGTCTGGGCTCGCGCCGCCGGGGTCGCGTTCCGGGGCGCCGGGAACATCGCCTCGTCCGACGCGCTTTCGAGCTTCCGGTCGATCTTGGCGAGCTCCTTGGACCAGTCGCGATCGGACATAGGGATGAGTGGCGAGGGACGAGTGGCGAGGGTCCGGCGAACTAGCGCGTCGGCCGCGGGGCCGCGACATGCTCACTACGGGGGCGCCTTGCGGAAGTTCTACTCGTCGTCGGCATCGCCGTCGTCCGCGGTCTCGACGCTCGTCGCGCGACGCTGGACGGTCGCGCCGCTCCCGCCCCCTTCGCGGGCCAGGCCGTAGCGCTCGATCTTCTTGTACAGGTTCGACCGCGGCATGTCGAGGGCGCGCGCCGTCTCGCTCACGTTCCAATCGAACTCGCGGAGCTTTGCGAGAAGGAAGGCGTGCTCGGCGCTGTGCTTGAACTCCTCGAACGTCTTGCTCTCGAGCAGCGCGCCGAGACTCGCACCGTCGGCGGCGCGCCGCCCGACGAGGCGTTCGACGTCGGCCTCGCTGATGCGCGGCCCGCTGGCCAGAATGAGCAGCCGCTCGATCGTGTTGCGCAGCTCCCGGACGTTGCCCGGCCAATCGAGCGCCGCGAGGCTCCGCACCGCCTCGGGGGTGATGGTGCGCGGAATGACCCCCTCGCGCTCCGACAGGACGTTGATGAAGTGAGCCACGAGGAGGGGGATGTCCTCCCGCCGCTCCCGGAGCGGGGGCACGGCCAGCGGGACGACGTTGAGCCGGTAGTAGAGGTCCTCGCGGAACCGCCCCCCGGCGATCTCCTCCTCGAGATTCTTGTTCGTCGCCGCGAGCACCCGGACGTCCACCTGGATGGGCTTCGCCCCGCCGATGCGCGTGACGACGTTGTCCTGCAGGACGCGCAGGACCTTCGCCTGCGCGGTCAAACTCATGTCGCCGATCTCGTCGAGGAAGATCGTGCCGCCGTCGGCCTGCTCGAACTTGCCGGCGCGGTCCTGGACGGCGCCGGTGAAGCTCCCCTTCATGTGGCCGAACAGCTCGCTCTCGATCAGCTCACTCGGGATCGCCGCGCAGTTCACCTCCACGAACGGCTTCTTGGCGCGCGTCGACTGCCGGTGGATGGCGCGGGCGACGAGCTCCTTGCCGGTCCCGTTCTCGCCGGTGATGAGCACGCGCGCCGGCGTCACCGCCACCTTCTCGATGCGGTCGATGAGTGACCGGATCGCGTACGACTTGCCGACGATCTCGTAGCGCGACTCGATGGTCTGCTTGAGCCGCGCGTTCTCCTCGCTCAGGTCGAGGTGCTGGAGTGCGTTGCGGAGGAGGACGAGGATGCGGTCGGTGTCGAGCGGCTTCTCGAGAATGTCGTAGGCCCCGAGCTGCGTGGCCTCGACCGCGGTCTGGATGGTGGCGTGACCGCTGATCATCACCACCACGGCGGCCGGGTGGAGCTGCTTGAGCCGGCGGAGCGCCTCGATGCCGTCGATCCCCGCCATCTTCACGTCGCAGAAGACGAGGTGCGGCTTGAAGCGCTCGTACTCGGCGATGCCGTCCACGGCGTTCATCGCCGTGCGCACCTCGTACCCCTCGTACTCGAGGAGCTGGCCGAGCGCGCTGCGGATCCCCGGCTCGTCGTCGATGACAAGAATGCGGCGGGACATCAGAGCAGGGACGAGGGACGAGGGACGAGAACAGGTACGAGGTACGAGGTACGAGGTACGACGCAGCTCGTACCTCGTACCTCGTACCTCTCGTCGAGTCTGGCGCTCGTCATGGCACGGCCTTGTAGAGCGTGATCTTCCCCTGGTTCACGCGCACGTCGGCAATGTAGCGCGGAATCTCGAGCGGGAGGGCGTCGGGGCTCACGCCCTCGGGCACCGAGCCGCGGCGGAGCTGGGCGATGAGTCGCGGGATGACCGCGCGGGGAACGCGGAACTCGCGTAGCCGGATCTCCTCCACCTTGAACTCGGCGAGGCCGGGCCGAAGCACGTGGAGCGTGCCACCGAATTGCATCTCCTCGCGTTCGCCGAGTAGCCCGGCGAGGGGGCCCAGGATCTGGTCGCCACCCAATTCGCTGAGCCGCACCGTGGCGCGCACGTACAGGCGGCCGTTCCGCACGGCGGCGCGCACGTCCTCGGCCGACGGCGGCAGCTGCCGGCCGATCTGGCTGAAGATGTAGCTCGCCAGGTCGCCGGCGGTGAGGGTCGAGTACACGGGCCCCGACCGCCGGCCGAGCGACTCGATCGCGGTGCGCGCCCGCGTCGCCCCGTCCGGCGTCAGGGGCTCCCAATCGCCGCTGGTGAGGACGGCCGTGTCGGCCGAGCCGGCGGTGGCGCGTCCACTCGACGGCCCGATCTTGATCCATCCGTTCAGGTACGCCAGGTAGGCTCCCGCCGCGAGCGCGAGGATCGAGACCAGGCAACCGACTTTACGTAGACAGCCGACCACGGCTAGGCACTCCGGACGGACGTGAGGGCAGAAGGGGGAGCGCGGCCACGATCGTGTACCGCGCCCCACCGGGGGAGAGCTCGCTTCGCATCAAGTCCACGGATTGCACGGTGCACGCCGCGTGCAACTGCGCCGTGCGGGCGGCGCGAGCGAGGGCCCGATTGTCGTCGCCCGCGCCCGGAAGCTTGGCTCGCCCGAGGGTAACGTGGGGCCGGAACGGACGCCCGTCGACCTCGAATCCGAGCGCTTCGCACGCGACCTCGACGTCGTGGTGGAGGAGCTCGAGCCGGGGGTCGGGCACCGCGCCCGCCCACACCACCCTCGGGCGCCGGAGGCTCGGGAACGCGCCGAAGCCGGTGAGCTCGAGCTCCGCGGCCCGGTGCCGCGCCGCCGCGCGGCGCAGCGCGTCGGCGACGGCGGGCGCGTCGGCGTCCGCCACCCGTCCGAGGAACTTGAGCGTCATGTGCAGGTTCTCCTCCGCCACCCAGCGCACGTGCGGCGCCGCCGCCCGGAGCGGGGCCGCCGCCTCGTGGGCAAGCCGGCGCACGTCGCCCGGCAGGTTAATCGCGACGAAGAGCCGCACCGTCGTCGCGGCCCGCACGGCGCGCGCCGGCCAGGTCCACTAGCTCGAGGGCGAGGTGCGTGAAGCCGTGCTCCGTCGCCAACCGCAGCGCCGCCTCGCGCCGCGTCGGGTCCGTGAAGTCCTCCGCGCGCTGCGGCACGACGACGGCGAGTCGGTCGCGCGCCTCCACCGCGCAATCGACGCCGATCGATCGCAACGCGCCCTCGAGCAGGGCCGCGCGCGCGGCGTGACTCACCGCTCCGTCACCCGTCACCCGTCGCTCATCGCGGCGCCGGCGAGCACCGGCAGTGACACGCCGCCCAGCACGTTGAGCGAGCCGGAACGGAAGCCCCGAAGGTCGAGCGCGACGCGCGCGAAGCCGGCGCCGCCCACGGCCGCGCGGAGCGCGGCGTGCCGCTCCGGGGCCAGCCAACGTGCAAGCTCGTCGCCCCCCAGCTCAACGCGCGCGAGCTCTCCGTGGTAGCGCACCCGCAAGTCGCCGCGGACGCCGAGCGCCCGCAAGGCGCGCTCGGCCAGCTCCACGGCGCGCAGCCGCTCCGGCGTCACCGCCGTGCCGTAGGGAATTCGCGACGAGAGGCAGGGCGACGACGGCTGCTGCCACGTGGGAATCCCGCGGAGCCGCGACAGCAGGCGGACCTCGGCTTTGGTGAATCCCAGCTCCGCCAGTGGCGACTCGACGCCGAGCTCGCGCGCCGCCCGTGCGCCCGGCCGATGGCCGGTGAGGTCGTCGGCGTTCGTGCCGTCGATCACCGCCGCCAGCCCGCGCTCGCGCGCCAGCGGCACGAGCCGGTGCCACAGCTCGCTCTTGCAGAAGTAACAGCGGTTGGTCGGGTTGGCGGCGTAGCGCGGGTCGTCCAGCTCCTCGGTGGCCGTCTCCAGCACCGGGACGCCGAACTGGCGCGCGATGTCGCGGGCGCCCTCCCACTGCTCGGCCGGATACGACGCGCTGCGGCCGATCACCGCCAGGCATCGTTGGGCGCCGAGGGTCTCGACGGCCACGCAGGCGAGATAGGCGGAATCGACGCCGCCGCTGAAGCCGAGGAGAACGGAGCGGCGGTCGCGGAGCCAGGCTTGGAGGCGGTGCTCCTTCCGGCGCGCGCGGTCCACGGCGGCGTCCTCCGATGGCTCCTCCGGCCGAGCGATCGAATGGGTCGTCATTAACCAGAAACGTAGCCCGAGCGAGCGGCGGGGGAAGTGCGGTCGCGCCCTGCCGCCGATTTGCGCGAGTCGCGACGGGGCGGGTTGGGCGCAGCGCGGTGCCGCCGCGCGGCAGCCGGTACGCGCACGGGGCGAGGTGACCTACGATGGGGTGCCGCGGGGCGGCTGCTCGGCCGCGGCAATCCCGGCGTCGCACGCTACCGCGGTCTCAGAATGGTGTCCAGCCGGGCGAGCACGCCCGCATTGTTCTTCACGCATGCCGTGGCACCCTCGGTGCTCGTCGGCACGCGGAGCGAGGCGTCCATCCAGTCGCGCGCGAGCCGAGACAGCAACCACCCGAGCGGCGGCGAGACGACACGCTCGCGGCTGCGCTTGACGCGCTCGCGGTCGACGGCGATCGAGCTCGTGTCGCGCCCGGCGGCCTCTCGCGGCGACAGGCGGTCGCAGACGTTGAGCTGGAGAAAGTCGCCGCCGGCATCCTGCCGCATTTGCGCGCGGGCCAGTCTCGCGCGCGCGTCGCGGGCGCGAAGAATGGCGCGCACGGGGGCCAGCAGCTCGTTGATGCCCGTGCTCCGCATCGCCATCAGCGTGTCGTCCGCAATGTCCCGGGCGCACGCCGTGGGATCGTTGCAGAGGTAGAGCACGATCGGACGCAGGGGCGGGCCACCGGGGCGCCCCCTCCAGGTGCGGACGACGTGGTGGATCTCGCCGAGCGTGGCGAGGCCCGAGTTTTCGAAGTACCCGCCGTCGACCACGCGCCCGTACTCGATGCCGTCGCCACGCTCCAGGCGTCCCGCCGGGCTGACGTAGGTGAAGCGGGCGCTGTTGTGCACGGCCGTGGAGAGTGGGAGGTCGGCGCCGACGATGCCGAGAACGTCGCCCGCGTCGGCGAAGGTGGGCTCCGTGCTCCCGGCTGGAGCCGGCGCGGCGCTCGTGCGCAGCGGCATGGCGATGTACCGCCGCCCGCTCTCGACATTCGTGGAGTTGAGGAAGAGCGCGGGCACGCGAAGGCGCGCGGCCGAGTCGGCGGTGAGGGCGATCAGTCCGTGCGAGAACGTCGGGTGCCCCGTCGCCGCCTCGTACGATTTCTCCCACGATTGCTCGAGAGCCGTCGACCGGTCGAGCGCGACGAGGGGGAAAGGCGTGAAGCGCTGGGCGAAGTCCGGGGCGACCAGCTTCGCGAGCACGGGCGACAGGAAGTCGTCGCGCATGAAGCGCCGCACGCACGCGGACCACGGGTTGGGCGGCGGCATTGCGCCCATCCCGCTCCCCGCGTCGGCGGCGCAGGGCAACCCGCGCACGTTGGCTCCCGCGTCCCGGGCCAGAGCGACGAAGACGGCGGCACCAAGGCTGCCCCCCGAGACGCCGGATATGGCAAAGACGTGCCTGACGAACATGGAGTCTCGGTCCTGGAGCGCCGCAAGTGCGGTGGCCGTCCAGTACGCCGCCCGCAGCCCTCCCCCGGCCGTGGCCACGAGGACGATGGGAAAGCCGGCGCTGTCGCGCACCGGGTTAGCGGCCGGCGCCGCGGCACTCGGCCCGGCAGCGACCGCCGGGATCGCGCCGGTCGTGGCGGTGTCGACGTTTCTGGACGCGAGCCACTGCTGGAGGTGCGCGCGCAGCGAGGCGCGCCGCGCGACATCCGCCGCGGAGGTCCGTTCCACCGTGCGCACGACGTGATTGTCGTTCCACAGGCTGAACAGCGCCGCGAGGAGCAGGGCCAGGCTGACCACGGGGATCCGGTAGCGGCCGTACACCCAGACCGTCACGCTCCCAAAGCACACGGCGTTGGCCGTGGCGAGGGCGAGCACCCACAGGGGACCGATCGCACGCGCGACGGGCACGGAGGCGGCGGTAAATAGCACAAGCACGGCCAGGCTGGCCGCGAGCGCCGCGGCAAAGCCGCCCGTGAGCTGGCGACTGACTCGCTCGGCGTCGAGCGACTCGAATGCCCTGTTCCGGTAGACCTCCGGGTGAACGCCCCCCGGTTGGAGTGCGTCTTGGTCGGACGGCGCCGCACCCTTTCTCGCCCGCCAGGCCGCCGTCCGCGCGCGTCGAAAATAGACGAAGAGGTAAAACATCCACGCCGCGAGGATGCACAGCCACGCGGCGAATCGAAGGTGGCAGACGTCGCGCCGCGCTTGGTCGGGACGCGCACCGCTCAGCGCGGGAAGCCAGCAGAGCACCACCGGCACCGCGCTGATCGCCACCGCCAGCACCGCCATCCCGATCCGCCGAGAGAAGCCGTGAACCGCTCGCCAGTACCGGGGTGAGAGCGAACCGCCGACCGCCGCCAGCATGCGCGCGCTCGGCGCGAACCTGGCGGCGAGGAACGCCAGCAGGAAGCCGCCGACCGCGGTGGCGGCGAATGCGCCCATGGAGAGCCCGGCCTGCGCGAACGCGGCCCCGCACACGGCGAGCAGGATGATGCCGAGGAGTCGCGGGATGTGCTCGGCGAAGTGCGCGTACCAGTGGGTGGTCGTCCACTCGGTGTCTCGCCGAAATCGGAGCTGCACCAGCTTGCGCCCGCAGTACCACACCGCCAGCGCCACGCCGGCGAGCGCGAGCACCGACAGGGCGACGCGGAGCGCCGGTTGCGTCCCCTCCACGAGCCGCTGCAGGATGTCTTGGCCCTGAGGGATGGCGAGGAGCGGAAGCGCGCCGAGCGCGACGGCGAGCACGCTGTAGCGCGTCCGGCGAATCACCGCGCCGCGCGGGCCGCGCATTACCTCCACGAGCGTGGCCGCCCCCGCCACGACGAGGAGCACCCACTTGACCAGCCCGGCGGTCGAGCCGATGAGCACGGGGGCGGCGATGCCTGCAGGCACCGTCAACCCCGGCGTCGAGTAGACCGTCTTGGCCGCGATCCGGAGCGGGATGTTTTCGGCGAAGATGTCGAGAAGGCCGGCGACGAACGGGGCGAGCACGACGGCGTGGGCCACGAGCTCGAGGGGTGCGCCCGTCGGCTTCCCGCTCACGGCGAACCGGCGCCAGCGCTCCACCCAGATGTAGAGCGCCGCGAGCGCGCCCGCGTAGCAGACTGGGAAGAGCAGGTCCCATCCGAGGAAGTGGTCGACGACGTTCGCTTGGCATTGCCTCGAGCCGGCGGCTCGAAAGAGCGTCGCAAAGCGTGACGCGTCGAAGGTGACCTCGAGCCTGATCAGCGAGACGGCGAGGCTTTCGCACCCCCTGGCGAGCGCGCGCGAGAGGAGGGCGCTGACCCCGATGGCGGCCGCTGCGAGGACCGCGACGACGAAGATGGGACTTGTCTTCGCCGCGGCGCGGTCGAAAAGCGCTCGGATGGCGAGGGCCCAACGTTCGATGAGGTGTCGCACCGTCCGCGTTCCGGCGGAAATCGTCCGGGGCCAGCGCCGCGCGTTCCACAGGCTGGTGAGCGAGCGGCTGCCACGGTTAGCCTACCGGCTTGCCGTCGCTGGCGCCCCATTTAGTTGGACCGAGGATTCTACTTTCCCACGCGATATCGTCGAGGGCCGGCGGGCGCGACCGCGAAGTGGGCGCGCCCCGACAGACCTGGGTCGCGCAATCGCGTGCGCGGCGCCGGTCGGAGGCCGCGGCCGCTGGCGCGCCCGGGTAGCCGCTGATGCCACGGCACATCGTCGCCCGCGAGGTCGAGCTGGTCGTGCTCCAGACGCCGGCCCCGTCGCCCGCCCCACCACGCGGGCGCTACTCGGCGCCGTCGACCGTGGCGAGCGGGATGACGTCGGCGAACGGGCCGTACGCGACCGCGAAGGCCTCCGGGCTCAGGGCGTCCCGCACGACGAGCGCGTAGAGCGCGGTCGTGCTCACGTACTGCGCCGTCGCCTCGGACCCGGGCACGCGCGCGAACGACGCGCGCGCGGAGAACCGCCGCGCCCGGCGGAAGACGTCGTAGAGGGCGTCCGTCCCCCGCGCCTGCGCGTCGTGCCGGCGCGCGGCGTGGACCGCCTCGGCGATCGCGTCCTCGGCCACGTACCACGGGCCGCTGGGCGCCGCGGCGATCGCCCGCCAGCGGCCCACCGCCTGCCCGAGGTCGGCCACGGACAGGTCGGCAAGGCGCGCGAGGAACCGGCCGACGGCGCGCGAGTTCGGCCCGTAGGGCTGGCCATCGGCCGCCATCCTCACTCTGCCCACTCTGCTCACTCTGGCGGGCGGCGGGTCTCGCCCCACCGCACGGTGAAGCGCGCGACGTCGCGCACTAGCGCCTCGAAGTGCGCGGCGTCCATCTCCCCGCGCACGGGGCGCAGGCGGGCGGCGATCTGCTCGAGGAGCGCCGCCGGCGGCGCGTCGGCGCCCGGGGGGCCGGGCGCTGGGTGCCCTGCGGACGACCGGTCGGGCGCGTCCATGCGGCGGGCGGGGCGAGGGAGGCGAGCCGCGGCGTCGGCCTCGACGTGGGCTCCTACAGTACGGCGGCGCCGGCCGCCGCGCAAACTCGGCGGTGCGGAGGCGCCCCGTGCGGGCGGTGGGGCGTGGCTGAGCAGGCGCAGGCGCCGACCGCCGGCCTGGAGTTCCGCGAGAAGGGCCAGTGCGTCTCCTACCTGCTCCCGTGCGGGCACGCCTTCGTGCAGGCGGCGCAGCTCGAGGTCGACCGGGTGCGCAGGGTCCGCGGGGAGCGGCGCCGGCGGCGCGTCAGGCGCTCCGCTGAGGGCCGCGGGTATTTTCCATGGGGTTTAGCACTGCTTCCCCACTACTCCGCCGCTCCGCTTACCGGGCGCGGGCGGCGCGCGGCCGCCCCGCGTCGCCCGCCCCCACGACCTCGGTGAGGCGCCCCGTCGTCACGTCGTACATGTAGCCGTGGACCGGGATGTCGGCCGGGACCAGCGGGTGCGCGCGGATCCGGCTCACGTCCGCGCGGACGCTCTCCACCTGGTCGTCGATGGTGAGCCAGTCGACGTACGCCCCCTCCGGGGACCCCGGGCCGGCGCCCTCGTCCCGCCACCCCTCGTCCGTGAGCACGGCGTGCTCGAGACTGCTGGCGAGCAGGCGCCGCATGACGTCGTCCGTGAACGTCTCCATGCCGCAGTTCGTGTGGTGAATGACGAACCACTCGCGCGTCCCGAGGAGCTTGTAGGAGATCACGAGGGACCGAATGGCGTCGTCGCTCGCCCGGCCGCCGGCGTTCCGGATCACGTGCGCGTCCCCCTCGGCCAGGCCGGCGAACTTGGCCGGGTCGAGCCGGGCGTCCATGCACGTGAGGATGGCGAACCGCCGGGCCGGGGGCATCGGGAGCCGCCCCTTGTCGCCGAAGTCGCGCGCGTACGCGGCGTTCGCGGCCACCACTTCGTCTACGACCGCACTCATTGTCAGCCTCCGTCAGTTTCCCTCAGTCTCCGGGATCAGGACGGGTCGGCGGCCGACGCCGCCGTCGGACCCACCGACCGAACCCCCTGCTGAAGGCCAACTCGCCCGCCGCGCCGCGAGTTCCGCGGTCCACCCGACCTGCTGGTCCCGCCGCCGCGAGCGCCTCCGCGGCGGGCCCGCGCCTGACGCGCCGCTGAACCCCGCGCTAGATTGTGTCGTCCACACACGAAGTCGCACCAGGTGCCCCATACTCTGGAGAGTCGTGGAGGGTCGGATGTCGACGCAGACACGGACGGACACGAACGCCGCGCGAGGCACCGGGACGATCTCGACGCGCCGGGAGGCCGAGGCCGGCCACTACATCGTCACGGAGACGCGCGGGGAGGAGACGCGCACCGCGCACGTCGGGTTCGAGGAGGTGCGCGTGGCCGCGCAGGATGCCGCGGCGGACGCGACAGAGACGAGCATCGCCGAGCAGCTCGCGCGGCCGCTGCTCGAGCAGGCGTGGAAGGCGGAGCCCGCGAAGGGCGCGCAGGGAGGGCACGCTGCGCCCCCAACGGCCGAGGCGAAGACGGCGCGCCGCACGCACTGACAGCGGATCTGGTGTAGGTTCCGGCGGGGCCTAGGGTCGCGCCCGAAGACGCGTCCTCCCGGCGCGCTGGCCCCGCGGGTCTTGCCCGACTCACCTCACACCGGGAGCGCACGCGGGAGGTGCGACGATGGCCGACGACGAACTGGCGGCACACCGGGCGATGGCGGACCAGATTGCCGTTGCGGCGAAGACGCTGAACGAGCTGCTCTGGGATGCCGCGGGATCGGGCCTGCTGGTCACGGTCGAGATTGAGGACCGAGACCATCCGGACGGCGATTTCCCCGCGCCGCACGTCGATGTCGAAGTGATGTTCCCCCTCACGTTGCCGGAGCTGGACGAAGACGGGTGAAAGTGCGGGCCGCCCCCAGCTCATGCTGTGGGTCCGCAGTCTCCACACCGAGTCGGAAGACGGCACGATCGTCTTCATCGCACTACGAGGTCATACCCTTCGCGCGCCAGCGGCACGCGCCACTCCCACTCCCGCCACGTCCCCGTTCGCCGGTCGGTAGCGGAGGGCCTCGGCCACACTGGCCGGCGTGACCGTCTCCGCCCCCTCCAGGTCGGCCACCGTGCGGGCGACCTTGAGCACGCGGTGGTACCCGCGGGCCGACAGGGCGAGCCGCTCCGCGGCGGCCCCCAGGAGCTCGCGAGCGGCGCGGTCGACGGGCGTGCGGGTGTCGAGCCACCGGCCGGGCGCGTGGGCGTTGCACCGGACGCCGCGCAGGCCTAACGCCGCGAACCGGGCCCGCTGGGCGGCGCGGGCCCGCTCGACGCGCTCGCGGACGGCGGCCGAGGGCTCCCCCGCCGCAGCACCGCCGAGGGCGCGGAGGGGGACCGCGCCGACGTGGACGTGCATGTCGATGCGGTCCGCCAGCGGGCCGGAGAGGCGCGCCCGGTACCGGGCGACGTCGGCGGCCGCGCACACGCACGGCTTCGCGGCGTCCCCAGCGTGCCCGCACGGGCAGGGGTTCATCGCGCCGACGAGCGTGAACCGCGCCGGGAAGGTGACCGACGCGGCCGCCCGGGCAACGACCACGCGCCCGTCCTCCATTGGCTGGCGGAGCCCTTCGAGCACGTGCCGCGGGAACTCGAGCATCTCGTCGAGGAAGAGCACGCCCTGGTGCGCGAGGCTCACCTCGCCGGGCCGCGGCAGCGACCCGCCGCCGATGAGCCCCGCCTCGGAGATCGTGTGATGCGGCGCGCGGAAGGGCCGCACCCGCATGGCGAGTGCGTCGGCGGCGAGCGTGCCGGCCACCGAGTGGATGGCGACGACGTCGAGCGCCTCCGCCTCGGTGAGCTCGGGCATGATGGACGGGAGGCGGCGGGCGAGCATCGTCTTGCCCGCCCCAGGCGGCCCGACGAGGATGGCGTTGTGCCCGCCAGCGGCCGCGACCTCCAGCGCCCGCCGCGCGCTTTCCTGCCCGACGACGTCGGCGAAGTCGAGCGTGGCGGGTGACGCGTCGCGCGAGGGCGCCGGGCGCAAGTGCGCGCGGGCGGCGCCGTTGCGCCGGAGCTGCTCGACCAGGTCGGCAAGCGTGGCGGGCGCGGCGATGGGAAGCCCGGTCACGAGTGCCGCCTCGTCGGCGTTCTGCGGCGGAAGGACGAGCACCGTGTCGCGCACCGCCGCAGCGTGCCGGGCGATGGGGACACCGCCGCGGATCGCGCGCAGGGTGCCGTCGAGCCCGAGCTCGCCGACAAAGAGGTGGCGCGCCACCGACTCCGCGGAGAGTTGCGCAGTCGCGACCAGGAGGCCGAGCGCGATCGGAAGATCGAAGGCAGTGCCGTCCTTCTTCACGTCGGCCGGGGCGAGGTTCACCGTGATCCGCCGTGGCGGGAGAATGAACCCCGTGTTGGCGAGCGCCGCGGCCACGCGCTCGCGGCTCTCCTTGACGGCGCTCGCGGCAAGGCCGACGAGGGTGAACTGCGGGAGCCCCTTGGCCGCGTCCACCTCGACGGTGACGGCGTAGGCCTCGATGCCGAGGACGGCGGCGGAGCGGATGGCGGCAAGCACGCGCCAATGGTGCGGTGGCGCGTCGCGCCGGCAGTACCACGGGAACGCCGACCGTGGCGGCCCATCGCGCGACACGGCCGCAGGGCGGCCCACCGTTAGCGACAGTTGGTCTCACAAATTACATGACCGTCTCTTTGTAACATCGCTCTCCCAAGGGGCTTATACTCTACACATCGCGGTGGACATCAGGCGACACTTAGCGTGATACGTGAAATCCACCAGGCGACAGTAAAGGCGACACTTCGAGCACTGTCTCAGGCCGCCCCGCGGTGAACGTCACTTTCCGCTGCGCCGCGGGCGCACTACTTTGGGCCTGGACGCTGCCGTCCTCCTCGGCCGACCTCGCCACTCCGCGGCCCCGTCGGCCTCGCCTGCACACCGTCGGCGCCCAGCCTTGGTCGACCTGCACGCGACGTTTCAGAGCCTTCTCGCGGGTCGCTACGCCATCGAGCGCGAGCTCGGGCGCGGCGGTATGGCGACCGTGTTCCTGGCCACGGATCTCGAGCACGGCCGAGTGGTCGCCCTCAAGGTCATGCACCCGGAGCTCGCCGCCGTCGGCGCGGCGCGCTTCCGCCGGGAGATCTCGATCGCCGGCCGGTTGCGGCACCCCAACATTCTCGGCGTATACGAGGCGGGCGAGGCCGCGGGCCGGTTCTGGTACGCCATGCCGTACGTCCAGGGCGAGAGCCTGCGCGACGTCCTTCGGCGCGAACGGCGACTCCCGGTGCCGCGTGCAGTGCGGATCGCCCTGGACGCGGCACGCGCCCTGGATTACGCGCACCAACAAGGCGTCCTCCATCGCGACGTCAAGCCGGAGAACGTGCTCCTCGACGAGACTGGCCGGACACTGCTCGCCGACTTCGGGCTCGCCCGGGCGACCGAGCCCGATGCGGGGGTCTGCGAGGCGGGCGCCCTCACCGAGACGGGGTTCTTCGTCGGCTCCGCAACCTACGTGAGCCCCGAGCAATCCTCGGGCGAGTACGAGGTCGATGGGCGCACGGATGTGTACGGGCTGGGCTGCGTCCTGTTCGAGATGCTGGCAGGCGAGCCCCCGATCACCGCTCCCACCGCGAGGGAAGTCCTCGCCAAGCGGGCCGCCCTGCCGGCCCCGCCGGTTGGCCAGTTGTGCCCCGACGTGCCGCCCGCGGTGGAAGCCGCCATCGACCGTGCGCTCGTACGCTGGCCCAGCGGCCGGTTCGCCACCGCGGCTGACTTCGCCCGCGCCCTCGAGTCCGCGTTGTCGATCGCGCTGCCTGACGCCTCGGTATCCGCCGCCGATCATGCGACGCGGCACACTCCCGCCTCGCGCTCGGCACGCCCTCCCGCCTCGCCTAACGTCAATGCCGTACGGGCAGACGGCGCAGGGTTCGTCGGCCACCTGCTCGGGACCGTCCGCCGGTTGTGGCGGGGGCCGTGAACGGCGGCGCTCGGCTCTCGGCCCTCGGCGCTCGGCTCTCGGCTACTGCGGGGAGGGCAGGTGGACGTCCCTCACGCCGAGCCGTTCCTGCCCTTCACCGCCCCGGCCGAGCGCCGAGCGCCGTAGTCGAGCGCGGCCGCGGCGAGCGACTCGCGGGGATAGTCGAGTGCCGGCTGGCCGGCGTGCGGGTCGAGCGGCGTCGTCTCGAACACGACGTCCGGACGGGCTCGCGCGAGCCAATCCCGCAGGTCCGCGCACCGCACGCCGCCGAGCGCCGCCGGGTCGAGGCCCCGCTCGTCGGCCCACCAGCCGAGCCGCCGCGCCGCGACGCCTGTCACCTGGTAGTCGATGCCGTAGCGCTCACTGACCGCGGAGTGCGGCGACGCGAGCAGCGCGGCGAGCGCTCGGCCGACGTTCCCGAAGCCGATGAAGGCGAGGTTGTAGGTAGTCACGCGAAAGAGCGCGCGCCGCCGCCGAAGCGACCCTCCACGCGAGCACCCACGGGCCTGGCCGATGCCGCACCCGGCGGTAGGATCGCTCTCGACGGCGGCCCGTTCCTCGCAGTGGTTCCCATCCAGCGCTCCCGGCTCCGTCTTGGATAGGGTGTGCCGCGTGGCCGGACCACGGCCGGTGCGCTCGTCCGGCATCAGGCATTCTCAATCCTTCTGCATACTTGCTGCATACGTGCGTCCAGACGCAACCACCCCCGACCGCGCGGAGCCGCGCGGGGCTGACCGCAAGCGCCGCCGCACGTCGGCGGGTCGCGAGCTCCGGCGCGGCATGAGCGCCGACGTCGCCGCGGAGAGCGCACCGGGCCGGTGACCACTTCCGTCCCCTCCGCACGGCGGCGCCGCGGAGCCCGCCACGCCCTCACGCACGTTCGATGCTCCGGGTCGTCGCGTTGATCGCGGGGGGCGTGGCGCTCGTGGCCACGCTGCTCTCCCTGCTGCGCGCCAAGTCGTGGTGGGTCCGCATCTGGGACTTCCCTCGATTCCAGCTCGCGCTGCTTGGCCTCGCGGCGCTGGTCCTGTGGGTGCTCGCCGGGTCGTGGGCGGAGTGGGGAGGCCTCTCCTTCACCGGCGCGCTCGGCGCGTCGGCCGCCTACCAGGCGGCGATGGTCTGGCGCTACACGCCCCTCGCGCCGCGCGAGGTGCAGCGCAACCGAAGCGCCGACCCCGCGCAACAGCTCTCGCTGGTGGTGAGCAACGTCCTCCAGACCAACCGCGAGGCCGACCGCGTGCTCGCCGTCCTTCGGGCCGCCGACGCCGATCTCGTGCTGTGCGTCGAGACCGACGAGTGGTGGAGCGCGCGGCTGGACGCCCTGGTGGCGACGCACCCGCACGCGGTGCGGTGCCCGCTCCCGAATACGTACGGGATGGTCCTCTACTCGCGCCTTGCCCTGGAGGACGCGCGCGTCGAGTTCCTGGTCGAGCGCGATGTGCCGTCCATCCAGGCGACGGTGCGGCTCCGGAACGGGCAACCCGTCTGGCTCAACTGCGTGCACCCGCGCCCGCCCGCGCCCG
>Ga0307409_100000524_pt1 | contig 16584 bp, 14 predicted proteins | sample 322Ometagenome_2_FD_203888 | JGI IMG/M metagenome (GOLD analysis project Ga0307409, IMG submission 203888) | Maize rhizosphere microbial communities from greenhouse at UC Davis, California, United States - 322HYB-O-2 | ecosystem: Host-associated > Plants > Roots > Rhizosphere > Soil | place... | reverse complement strand
GGGACCCAGCGTCACCCTGACGGCGTCGGCGAGCTGGTTCATCCCCCGCTCGAGAGCGCGCCGGGCGTCCTCGTCGAAGGCGATGATCTTGGGCATAGGTGCGGCTACCTCCCCTGTTCGGATGGCTTGCCTGGTGGAAACGGTCTCCGGCTTGGCAATCCCGGATGTTAGCACTCAGGATGGTCGAGTGCTAAGCGAAGTGCTATCACGCCCCTCGGGGCGAAGTCCAGCGGAAGGAGCAGGCAGATGCGGGTCGCGGTGGTCGTCTACGAGGGCTTCGACGAGCTGGACGCCATCGGCCCTCTGGAGGTGCTGCGCAACGCCGCCGTCATGGGCGCGGCCGACCTCGTGGTGGAGCTGGTCAACCTCGACGGGGCGGACGAGGTCACCGGCTCCCACGGCCTCCGGGTCCGGCCCGACGGCCGCCTCGACCCGGACCGGACCGACCTGCTGGTGATCCCGGGCGGCGGCTGGAACGACCGCGGCGCCCACGGGGCGTGGGCCGAGGCCCAGCGGGGCGACCTCCCGGCGGCGATCGCCGCCGCCGCCCAGGGCGGGGCCGTGGTCGCCACCGTGTGCACCGGGGCCATGCTGGCCGCCACCGCCGGCCTGACCCGCGGCCGCCCGGCCATCACCCACCACGACGCCGTCGAGGACCTCCGGGCCTCCGGCGCCCGGGTGGTCGAGGCCAGGGTGGTCGACGACGGCGACCTGATCACCGCCGGGGGCGTCACCTCCGGCATCGACATGGCCCTGTGGCTGGTCGAGCGCCACTTCGGGTCCGAGCTGGCCGGGGCGGTGGCGGCCGAGATCGAGCACCCCCGCCACGGCGAGGTCTGGCGGAGGTAGGGACTTGCCTCGGCTCTAGATAACAGTTATAGATAACGGCACCGATCCCCGAACAGGGAGCCGATGCCGATGCAGGACGTCGTCCTGTCCCTGCTGGCCAAGGAGCCGGCGCACGGCTACGAGCTGCGCCAGCGCCTGGGAGCGGCGCTGGGGCCGGCCGGGGGCGCCCTCAACCCCGGGCAGGTGTACGTGACCCTCTCCCGCCTGGAGCGCGCCGGACTGGTCGAGGCCAGGGAGATCGCCCAGCCCAGCCACCCCGACAAGAAGGTGTACGAGCTGACCGCGGCCGGCCGGGAGCGGGTCGTCCGATGGCTCAACGACCTCACCTGGGCCAAGGTGGCGCCGCTGGAGTTCCACCTCAAGCTGGTCATGGCGGCGGCAACGCGCCTGGCCGACCCGGTGGCCCTGGTCGACTCCCAGCGCCTGGAGCTGCTCCGCCAGCTCCGCCAGCTGCAGGAGCTGGCGCTCGACGAGCCGGCCGACGCCGACGGCGCCCTGCTGCTCGAGGGGGCCTCCCTGCGGCTCCAGGCCGACATCCGCTGGCTGGAGGCCTGCCAGCAGCGGTTCCTCGAGCGGGAGGGGCAACGCCAGTGAGCACGGTGATCGAGGCGCGGGGCCTGGTGCGGCGCTATCCGGGCGAGGGGTCGCCGGTCCGGGCCGTGGACGGCGTGGACCTGGTGGTCGAGGCGGGAGAGGCGGTCTCGGTGATGGGGCCGAGCGGCTGCGGCAAGTCCACCCTGCTGCACCTGCTCGGCGGGCTGGAGCGCCCCGACACGGGCGAGCTGTACCTGGGCGGCGAGCGCGTGGACGGGCTCTCCGAGACGCGGTGGGCGGTCTTCCGCCGCCGCGCCGTCGGCTTCGTGTTCCAGGCGTTCCACCTGGTCGACGAGCTGACCGCGGTGGAGAACGTGGAGCTGCCGGCCCTGCTCGTGGGCGTGCCGCGCCGGGCGGCGCGGCACCGGGCGATGGAGCTGCTGGAACGGCTGGGCGTGGCCGGGCGGGCCGGCCACCTCCCCGACCACCTGTCGGGCGGCGAGCAGCAGCGCGTCGCGGTCGCCAGGGCCCTGGTCAACGAGCCGCTGGTGGTGCTCGCCGACGAGCCCACCGGCAACCTGGACAGCCACGCCACCGGCGACATCCTCCGGTTGTTCGGGGAGCTCGGCCGGGCCGGCCAGACGCTGCTGGTCGTGACCCACGATGCGCGGGTCGCCAGCACCGCCGACCGGCTGCTGACCATGCGCGACGGGGCGATCGTGGCCCAGACGCGGCTGGGCCCGGGCACCTCGGTCGCCGGGCTCCTGGCCAGCCTGGCCGACCTGGGGGGCGATCGCTGATGCGCCGGCCGGAGCTGGCGGTCCGTCTGGCCGCGCGGAACCTGCGCCGCCGCCCCGGCCAGGCCCTGCTGCTCCTGCTCACCCTGACGATCGCGACCGGCGTGCTCGGGGTGGCCATGTCGCTGTACGGCAGCGCCGACGGGCCCTGGAACCGCACCTGGCGGGCGACCAGGGGCTTCCACGTCGGCCTGACCGTCTACCACCCGCCCGACGAGCCCGGGGACCGCGCCGTGGTCGCCACCCTGCGGCGGCGGGCCGAGCGGCTCGCCACGGAACCCGGCGTGGTCGCGGCCGGCGGCCCCTGGACCCACCTGTACGGCTCGATCCAGATCGCCGGCGGGACCGAGGACCTCACCGCCGAGGTGCGCGACCCCGGTCCCTCCCCGGTCGACCAGCCCCAGGTGACCAGCGGCCGCTGGCTCGGCCAGGGCGGCGGGGTCGTGCTCGAGGGCGGACTGGCGGCGACCCTGCGCGCCCGGGCCGGGGACACGGTGACGATCCAGGGGCGGCCGTTCCCTGTCCGGGGCGTCGCCCAGACCGTCAGCCGCGGCCGGTTCCCGCTCAGCCGCCCGGCCCAGGTCTGGGTCACCCCGGAGACGGCGCGGCAGCTGCGCGACCTCGGCATGACCGAGGAGGGCTTCGAGCTGCAGCTCCGTCTGGCCGATCCGGCGCGGGCGGCCGAGTTCGTGGCCGCCCACCGCTCGCTGGAGGAGGTCCCCGCCTCCTCGTCGGTCATCCCCTACATGGAGACGTGGCAGCAGCGCCGCGGCGAGTCGCACAGCGACGTCGACATCCTGGCCGGCACCCTGTTCGCGGCCGGGGCCCTGATCGCCATCCTCACCGTCGCCACCGCCTCGGTCCTCATCGCCGGCCGCATGGCCGCCCAGGTCCGCCAGGTCGGCACGCTCAAGGCGGTCGGGGTCACCCCGCGGCAGGTCCTGGTCGTGCTGCTGCTCGAGCACCTGGCGATCGCGGCCGCGGCCACCGCGACCGGCCTCGGCATCGGCCGCCTGCTCGCGCCGCCGATCGCGCGGACCTCGGTGACCCTGCTCGGCCGGCCCGAGCCTCCACCGCTGACGGCGACCCGGGTGGCGGTCGTCGCCGGGGTCGCCGTCGCCGTGGTGCTGCTGGGCACCGTCCGCCCGGCGCTGCGGGGCATCCGCCAGAGCACCCTGCGGTCGCTGGCCGCCGGACCCCGGCCGCCCAGACGCCCGGGCCGGCTGGCCGGCCTCGCCGCCCGCGCCGGCCTGCCCCTGCCGGGCGTGCTGGGGCTGCGGTCGGCGGGGCGGCGGCCGGGCCGGCTGCTCACCAACGCGACCGGGCTGGCCCTCGGGGTGGCCATGATCGTCGTCGCCCTGGCCCTGCGCGACAGCCTGGACCTGCTCGACCTCCGGCCGCCGGAGCCGGGGCATGCCGCCAGCGACGCCGCCGTCGCCGTCCTCTATGGCCAGATCCGGGCCGTCATCTTCGGCACGGCCGGGCTGCTGCTGGTGCTGGCCACGATCAACGCCTGGATCGTGGCCGCCTTCGCCGCCCGGGACGCCGCCCGCAACCAGGCGGTGCTGCGGGCGGTGGGCGCGACCCCGCGCCAGACGGTGGTCGCGCTGATCGTCTCCCAGCTGGTCGCCTGCGCGATCGCCGTGGCCACCGGGATCCCCCTGGGCCTCGGCCTGTGGAGCCTCATGGAGGGCGGCGACCTGCCGGCGGTCCACGTTCCGGCGACCGCCCTGGTCCTGCTGGCGGCGGCGGTGCCGGTGGTATTCGCCGCTATCGTCAGCGTCCCCGCGGGGCTGCTGGCACGGCGCCCGGTCGCCCCCCAGCTCGCCTACGAATGAGGAGACCGCGCCCTAGGTCCGGCGGCCACCCGCCCCCGGCCCGGGACGGTGCGGCGCGAGGGCCACGGCCAGGCCGGCACCTGGTCGGCGTACCGGCGGGAGGAGCCGTACACCAGCAGGGCGAGCATGGCCCCGTAGACGGGGAGGTGGCCGATCAGCTCGGTCCGGCCGAGGAAGAACAGGGTGGTGTTGAACGGGATGCCGGCCACGATCACCGCCACCTGGGGCATGCGGCCGGAGATCAGCAGCAGGCCGAACAGCAGCTCGATGGCCCCGGCCAGGCGGATGAAGGCGTCGCCGCCGAGCGGGATGCCGAGCAGGTCGAACAGGTCGAAGGCCGGGTAGTTGCCGATGAACTCCCGGGCCAGGGCCGGGTTGGCGAACTTCTCGCTGAACGCCAGCACCACCAGGGCCAGGCCGGCGCAGACGCGCAGGGCGAAGATGGCCAGGGCGGCCGTCTCCGGAGGCGGGTCGACGGCCCCGTAGCGGTCCCGGCTTGGCGGCAGCACGACCAGGAACAGGGCGATCCCGAGCAGGTCGACCGCCTCCAGCATGGCCACCGGACCCGCCAGCAGCGCGGCCAGCGGCCCGAGCAGCAGGGTCACCAGCCCGGCCGGCCGCAGCCACACCCCGGTCACGAACCAGACCCCGAGCAGCCCCTCGGCAAAGGCGATGGCCGCCCCGCCGGGCACGTCGTGCAGCGGCAGGTTCGGTGCCAGGTAGGCGTTCTGCACGGCCAGCGAGAGCAGCGACACCCCCAGATGGACCCCGAGCAGCCGCGGGATCCACGGCGCCAGCCGCCCCAACGGCTCCAGGAACGGCAGCTCCGGCCGCGGCATCCGCCCCCCGACGATGTGCCAGACCAGCGCCACCACCGCCACCGCCGCGATCAACGCCAGCGACGGCCCCGACAGGGCGAAGCCCCAGTCGGCATGGAACGCCCCGGGGTCGTCCACGAACCACTTCTCATGCGCCAGCGGCAACGACGGCACGGCCTGCCTCCCGCTCCATCGGTGGATGCAGAGAGGTTGACCACATTCCGCTCCGGCTAATCACGATCAAGCGGGAGGGTGGGGCCTGGGTGGGGCGGTGGTTCACCGCCTCCAGAAGCCGGGATCCCGGGGTTGGGCCGGGGCGGGCGGCGGTTCGGGGACCGGCACCCCGGGGGTCGGCATCCCGGGGGCCGGCACGCCGGGGGCCGGGACCCGTGGGGACGGGCCGCCGGGGGCCTGGCTCCCGGGGACCGCGAACGCCCGCAGCACGGCCAGCGCCAGGTCGCGCAGGCGCTCCACCTCCGCCCACCCGGGCACCCCAGCCCCGAGCCGCCGCCTCAGCTCCGCGGCCAGCCCCCGCAGCGGCCGCACCTCCTCCTCGACCGCGTCGACGGACTCGAGGTCGGCCACCAACGCCTCCACCCCAACCTGCACCAGGCCCAGTCGCCGCACCAGATCGGTTCCCGGGTGAGCCCCCGAACCGCCCGGCACGCGGGCGCCCGGTCCGGCCCCCCGAGGGGCCGGCGCCGGTCCTGTGCCCACCCCCGGAACGGTGGGCACTCCCCTTGGGTGTGAGCGATCGCGCTCGAGCATGGCGGCGAGCGCTTCCGCTCGCTGGCGGTAGGGGGTGAGGTCGGCCCCGCCGAGGGGGTGAGAGGGGGAGCCGCCGGAGCGGCGCCTGGAGGGGCGGCCGGGGCCGCCGCGGCCGGGAAGGCCGCCCAGGCGGCGGTCGAGCATGGCCCGCTGGACGCGGGGGGCGGCGACCCGCCCGCCGAACGGTGCGGCCTGGAGGCCGCCGCCGTGCATCGCCGCCATGGGCATGGCCCCGGCGACCCGCCGGAGCATGTCCCACCCGGCCGGAGCCTCCACCGGCTGCAGGACCCGGTGGACGACCCCGCCTTCGTTGACCACCTGGACGTCGGCGGCCACGAACGCGGTGAAGCGGCACAGCACCCCGAAGCGGAGCGAGGTCTCGACAATGCGGCGCTCCAGCTCCCGATCGGGCGCCGGGTCGGTGGCGTAGCGGTCCTCGAGGTCGCGCAGGTGGGCACGGGCCCAGGTCGCGGCCAGGGCGCCGGCGTCCCCGGCCGTGGCCTTGACGGTGGCCGCCCATGGCTGCCCGGCGGCGTCGCGCCCTCGCACCGTCACCGCTCCGGCGGGCCGGCCCACGAACCGGCCGGTCACCATCAGCGGCGACCCCGCGAACAGGGCCGGGAGGCGCCGCGGGGCGAGGCGCTCCAGGTCGACGTCCAGCCCGGAGGGCACCAGCTCAAGGTCGGTCAGCACCGGCGCGCCGATGCGCCGGTGCACCCGGTCCATCACCTCGTCCAGCCGGTCCTCGGACTCGACCAGCTCGCAGGCGCCGCCCCCGAGCCCGGCCAGCCGCTTGAGGAACCCCTCGTTGACGGCGGTGTCCACTCCGACCGTGTAGACGCGCACCCGGCCGACCCGTGGGGCGAGCAGCCGCAGGATCTGGTCCTCGTTCCCGACCTGCCCGTCGGTCACCAGCACCAGGGCGAGGTCACGCCCCGGGCCGCCCTGGGGGGTGTGGACAACCGGCACCGTCTCTTGCGCCACCGGGCTACCCTCCCGGTTCGGGGGCCCTGGAACCGGCGGGTGGGGTTCGGGCGTGCCCGGAACCGGCGGGTGGGGTCCCGGCGTTGGCTGGGTGAGGACGTCGAGGGCTCTGGCCAGCGGGGCGGCCATCTCGGTGCCGCCGCGGGCCTCCAGCCGGGACAGGTGGTCGACGGCCAGGAACCGGGCGTGGTCGTCGGCGGCCCGCAGGCCGATCTCCCCCACCGGAGCGCCAGGCTCGAACCCCTCGGGCTCGGGCAGGGTCTCGACCAGGTTGTCGAAGGCGAGCACGAGGAAGCGGTCGCGCGGCGTCAGGGAGTCAACCATCCGGGCCACGGCCCGGCGGGCGGCCACCATCTTCCAGCCGGCCATGCTCCCGGACCGGTCGAGCACGAAGACGACGTCCCTCGGGTGAACGGCGTCGGTCCCGGCCGGGGGCAGCAGGGTCAGGGCGAAGGTCCCCTGCCCGCCCTCGGCGTCGGTGGCCGCGGCCACCGACGTGGCCACGGCGCTGTCGCCGGTCCGGAGCCGGAGCACGAAGTCGCGGTCGGCCCGCTCTCCCGGCTCGACCCTGACCACCCGCACGCCGTCCTGCTCCTCGTCGACCACGGCGTGGAGACTGGACCGCACCGGCCCCAGCTCGAGGCCGGCCGGGTCGATCCGGACCCTGATCGACAGGTCGACCGGGTTGGGGAAGCCGGGCAGCAGCACCGGCGGGCTGATCCTGGAGGCGTCGGGCACGGCGTCGGTGTCGGGCTCGGTGCCGGCCCCGACCGGCTCGCCGTCCAGCGGCGACCCGGGGATGTAGCGCGGCGCCACCACCAGCGGGAAGCGGAAGGTGGCCTCACCGTCGTCCCACGGCAGCGGGCCGGTCATGACCAGGCGGACGGTGACCCGCTCCCCGGGAAGGAGGTTGCCGACCCGCATGGTGAACACCCCGGGGCGCTCCTCCTCGGCGATCGACGCCCGCCGGCCCTCGCGGATCGCGGTGTCGTACTCGGCCCGGGCCTGGCCGCGCTCCTTGAGCACGCCCTCGACCACCCGCTCCCCTACCTCCATGCGGAACTCGGTCACGGCCGCGCGGTCGGGCAGCGGGAAGATGTAGGTCGCCTCCAGCGGCCGGTCGAACCGGTTCCCGAAGGTCTGGGTGAGCGCAACCCGCGCCAGCAGCCCGGTGAGGGTCGCGTCGACGTCGATCGCCTGGAGCGGCAGGTTGCCCCGCTCGGTCGCGACCGTCCCGACCCCGGCCTCGTCCCGGCCCGCTCCAGGTTCCCCATCGGTCAGCATGGGCAGGTACGAGCTCATAGGTGCTCCCTTCGAGGTTCGCCGCCGGCGGCGCGGCCAGGGGCCGGTGTGCCGCCGAGCCGGCGGGCGCGCAGGACGGCGATCAGTGGCCGCGCGGCGTCGTGGACGGCGCGGAGGTCGTCCGCATCCAGGTCGCGGCCCGGCTCCAGCAGCAGGGTCGCCCCGTCCCCCAACCGGATCCCGCGCAGGGTCGCGACCCCGGCGGTGGGCCGCGTGAGTGTGGCGTCGGCGGCGGGACGCGGGAGTGTGGCGTCGGCGGCGAGGATCCGGGCCGCGGCGTCGGTGGCCGTCGCCGCCGCCAATGCGTCCGCCGCCGCCCCTGCCTCCGCGGCGCCCGCGGCCTCCGCGGCGGCGCCCCCTGCCCCCGCGGCGCCCGCTGCTCCGGCGGTCAGGGCGGCTCCGGGTGGTTCGCGCCAGAACGCGGCCCGCCTGGCCGGTCCGGCGGCGAGCCGACGGGGCGCGGGGGCGGGCCGGGCCGGGCCCGTGGTCGCCGACGGGACAGGGCCAGCGTGGAGCGAGGCCGCCTCGGGCGAGGCCGCCTCGCGCCCGGCCGGGCCCGTGGTCGCCGACAGGGCCGGACCTGCCTCGGGCGAGGCAGCCTCGCGCCCGGTCGCGGCGGCAGCGGGGACACGGGCGACCCGCTCGAGGTCGGTGTCGGTGGCGCCGGCCAGCTCCTGCTGGATGGCGACCAGGGGGAGGCCCTTGGCCTGGAGGCGCTTGACGGCGACGAGCTGGAGGAGGTGACGCGCCCCGTAGAGGGCGGTGCGTCCCCGGTGGGCGAGCGGGCGGTCGATCAGCCCGATGGTCGTGTACCAGCGGATGGCCCGCCGGTCCGGGACGTCACGGACTCGCCCGCTCGACTGGCCGTGGTAGTCGACGGCCAGGGCCGCGTCGACCCGCTCGGCGAGCTCGTCAAGGGTCCAGCGTGGTTCCTCCATGCGCCCATGGTGACAGTGTCATATGACAGTGTCAAGTTCTGCTGAGGTTCGCATACACGATCACGTTGTCGCGGTAGTGCCCGGTGGCGCGGTCGAAGCTGCCGCCGCAGGTGATCAGGCGCAGGACCGGCTGGCGGGTGTGGTTCCAGATGCGCTCGGTGGGCAGGGCCTGCTTGGGCTGCCGCTCGACCCGCCCGACCACGAACGACCGGGCCGGCCCCTTGGCCCGGCCGACCATGATCCGGTCCCCCCGGTGCAGCTGGCCGAGCCGGAAGAACACGGCCGGTCCCCGCCGGGAGTCGACGTGCCCGACGATCACCGCCGGCCCCGCCTCGCCCGGGCGCGGTCCCGGCTCGTACCACCCGGCCAGGTCGACGGCGGGCACCTGCATGTTCCGGCCCGGTCCCAGCCCGACCGGTACCACCCGCGCGTCGACCCCGATCACCGGGATCCGGATCGACACCGGCTCGCTGTTGCCCACCGCACCGGTGGCCCTGGCGGGCGGGGCGGCTCCCTCGGGCCGCGGCCCGGCGTCGGAGGCCTGGCAGCCGACCAGCAGGAGGCACCCGGCGAGCACGGCGCCGTAGCCCCAGGCGGCGAACCTGGGGCTGCGGCGGCGGGACCCGGGGTGACCGGAGGTCACCGGGAGCTCCCGGTCTCGGAGCGCTGGCGACGGGCGATGACGAGCACCAGCAGGGCGAACAGGAGGGCGGCGGCGATCAGGGCCACGCCGGCGAACTGGTGCGACCCGGCGGCGGTCCCGCCGAACCCGGCGTCGACCCGCTGCGGGGTCGGGATCGAGTCGTCCACGGACGGGGTGGGGTTGTCGACGGGCGGGGTCGGGGGCTCGGGGTTCTCGGTCGGGTTGACCAGGTCGTCGGGTCCGTTGTCGGGCGGCTCGGGCGGGAGCGGGGGCTCGGGGTTCTCGGTCGGGTTGGCCACGTCGTCGGGGCCCCAGTCGGGGACCTCGGGCGGGTCCGGCGGCAGAGGCGGCTCGGGGTCGTCGATCGGGTTGGCCAGGTCCTGCGGCCCCCACGAGGGCGGGTCGGGCGGGGTGGGCGGCTGCAGGTTGCCGCCGGGGTTGGTGAGGTGGGTGTCCACCTCGGGCGACTGCGGGGCGGCGTGGGCGGCGGTGACCGGCACCACGGCCGCGAGCACGGCCAGGCCGAGGGCGGCGACGATCGCCCGCCTCCGGACGGCGCGGGTCCCGGACCGGAGGCCGGTCCCGGAACGACGGCCGTTCCAGGTCGGGGCGGTGAGGGTGGACTGCGGGGTCATGGCGACCTCCTTGTGCGACGGGCTGTCGCGGGTAGGAGGTCGCGGGGGCGCGGACCCTTACAGCTTTCCGGAGAATCTCTACCGGCAGGTCAGGACGCGGACCGGGGGGCCGGAGGCGGAGGCGGAGTTGCCCCGGCTGTCGGTGGCGACGACCGTCCAGGGGACCGTGCCGGGGGTGGGCACCGGGCCCAGCCTGGCGAACCAGCGGCCGCTCCGCTGGGTCATGGGGACCTGCTGGCCGCCCCAGTTGAGGGTGACCGAGGCGATCGGCGACTCGTCGGTCACGGTCGCCTCGGTCAGGGTGGTGGTCGGGGTGCAGGGGCCGGTGAAGATCTGGGGTGGGGAGGCCGACAGGCCGCTGATCGCGGGGTCGTGTTCGACGCGGAGCGCGACCGCCACCAAGCGGGCGGGGCCGTCCCAGAGGAGGTCGATGCGGCCGTCGGCGCCGCCCTCGGGCAGGCCGTCGCGGGTCGCGGACACGGCCAGCCTGGCCTGGCCGCCGCCGTCGAGGCGGCCGCTGGACGGGCTCACCAGGAGCCAGGTCGCCGACGGGTCGGCCGTCCAGGACAGCGGCTCGTCGCCGCCGTTGCGGAGGGTCACGGTGGCGGCGGTGCCGGCGCCGCCGAGGTCGATCCTGGCCGGGGTGGCGGCCAGGGACGCCGAGGCGCCCGGCGACGTCGTCGTGGTGGCGCCGGTGCTGGACGTGGTCGAGGACCCGACCGAGGTCGCCGGGGCGGTCGTCGACGGCACCGTGGCGGCGATCGAGGTCGCCGGACCGGCCACGATCGGACCGCCCTGGCCGTCGGTCGGGCTCGACACCGCCGGCGACCGTTCCCATCCCAGCCCCACCCCGACCCCCACCGACAACAGCATCGCCACCACCAGGGCCACGACCGCCCCCCGCCGCCGGCGCCGGGACCCGGCTTCTCCGTTCGGGGGGCTCCCGTTCAGGGGGCTGTGGACAGCCGAGCGCCGCAGTTCCGCCGATCGGCTACTCTCCCCCTCCGGGGGGCCCGGCACCGGCGGGTCGGGGTGAGCGCCGCCCGGGGAGACCGGGGCCAGCGCTGCGCCCGGTTGGCCGGCGGCGCCCGGTTGGCCGGCGGTGGGCGACCCGGCCCCGGCGTGCTGCCCGCCGGACCCCGGGCCCGCCTCGCCCGACCCCGTCCCCGCCTCGCCCGAACCCGGCCCGCCGTCGCCCGAACCGCTCCCCTCGCTGCTCGAACCGTTGAGCTGGACCCGGCCCAGGACCCGGGTGCGCAGGTACGCGGGGGCCGGCATCGGCGGCACCGCGGCCAGCAGGGCCAGGGGGCTGGCCAGGCGGCGGCGGGCGGGCCCGCAGACCTCGCAGGCGTCGACGTGGCGGGCGACCCGCTTGCGGACCAGCGGCGAGAAGCGCCCGTCCCAGCCGGACAGCATGGTCGACAGCTCCTGGCAGGAAGCCCGGCCCAGCCGGGCGACCAGGAACGCCCCCAGGGACCGCTCCACCTGGTCCCGGAGGCGGCTCAGCAGGACGTAGGCGTGGCCGGGTTCGATGCCCATGGCCTGGGCGAGCTCGGTGCCTTCGAGGCCGTGGCGCAGGTGCAGGTCGAGCAGGGCGCGGTCGCGGTCGGAAAGGCCGGCGGCGGCGTCCCAGACCAGCTGGCGCAGGTCGGACCGCTCGGCCGCCTGCTCCGGGCCGGTGGTGGGGTCGGGCAGGTCGGTCATCTCCTCCTCGGGAGCCTCGCGGGAGCGGGCCCGGATCCGGCGGAGGGCCTGGCTGCGGGCGACCGCGTACAGCCAGGGGCGGAGCCGCTCGGGGTCGCGGAGCTGGCCGAGGCGCTCGGCCGCGACCACGAACGCGTCCTGGGTGGCGTCGGCGGCCTCGTCCCGGTCGCGCAGCAGCCCCCAGCAGAAGTCGTGCAGGCGGTCGGCGTAGCGGTCGTAGATTGCGGCGAAGGCGCCGCGGTCGCCGGCCGTCGCCGCCCGCACCAGCTCAGCGTCGTCGCGCGCGTCGGGTCGAGAAGGTCGTCCGTCCATTCCCCTCCAGCCATCGGCCCGGGCCCGGGCCGTACGTGACTGTGAGCCCCGGGAGGGCGGCGGCCTTACGATTTCGGAAGTATCTCCCCTCAGGAGGAACAACGTTGAGCGGGACCGACCCGGGTGACGAGCTCATGGACGTGGTCGACGACCACGACCGGGTGGTCGGCCAGGCCACCCGGCGCGAGGTGCGGCGCCGGCGGCTGCTGCACCGCTTCGCCTCGGTGCTCTGCCGCGACACCGCCGGCCGGATCTACGTGCACCGCCGCACCGACGACAAGGACGTCTACCCGGGGATGTACGACATGACCGCCGGCGGCGTCCTGGGCGCCGGCGAGAGCTACCTGGAGGCGGCCCGGCGCGAGCTGGCCGAGGAGCTGGGCGTGGCCGGCCCGGAGCCGCGCTTCCTGTTCAAGCACCGCTACCGCGGCGAGGAGAACCCGAGCTGGAGCGCCCTCTACGAGGTCGCCTGGGACGGCCCGGTCACCCCCCAGGCCAGCGAGATCGCCTGGGGCGCCTTCCTTCCCCAAGCGGAGCTCGTGGCCCGCCTGGAGCAGTGGCCGTTCTGCCCCGACGCCCTGGAGATCTTCCGCCGCTACCTCCGGGAGCGGCCCTAGCCGGCCGCGGCCAGATGCGGACGGACCGGGGCCAGAGCCTCGGTCAGGGCGTCGATGTTGGGGCGGACGGTGACCGTGGCCCCGGCGCGGCCGTCGAGGACCTCGCGGGTCTTGAGGCCGTGGCCGGTGATCAGGGCCACCACGCGCTCCCCGGGGCGGAACTGGCCCCGGGCGGCCAGGCGGCCGAGGGTGGCCACCGTGACCCCGGCCGCCGTCTCGCCGAAGATGCCGGTGGTCCGGGCCAGCAGCTGGATCGCCTCCACGACCTCCTCGTCGTCCACGGCCTCGACCCGGCCGCCGGTCCCGCGGACCACGGCCAGGGCCTCGGCCCCGTCGGCCGGGTCGCCGATGCCCAGCGACTTGACGATCCCGCTGGGCCGGACCGGGGTGACCTCGTCGGTCCCGGCAGCGAAGGCGGTGGCCACCGGGCTGCAGCCGGTCGACTGGGCGCCGTGGACCGTGGCCGGGGTCCGCTCGACCAGGCCGTGGTCGGCCAGGACCCCGAAGCCCTGGTGGACCTTGGTGAGCAGGGCGCCCGAGGCGATCGGGACGACCACGTGGTCGGGCAGGGACCAGCCGAGCTGCTCGGCCACCTCGAGGCCGACGGTCTTGGAGCCCTCGGCGTACCAGGGGCGCAGGTTGACGTTGACGAAGCCCCAGCCGAAGGCCTCAACGGCCTGCATGGAGAGCCGGTTGGCCTGGTCATAGGAGCCCTCGACGGCGACCACGGTGGCCCCGAACGCGGCCGCCGAGGCGACCTTGCCGGCCTCCAGGTCGGCCGGGATCACGACCACGCACTCCAGGCCCTGGGCGGCGGCCGCGGCCGCGGTGGCCCCGGCCAGGTTGCCGGTGGAGGCGCAGGCCACGGTGGACAGGCCGAACGCCCGTGCCCGGGCCACGGCAACGGCCACCACCCGGTCCTTGAAGGAGTTGGTGGGGTTGCGGGTGTCGTCCTTGAGGAACAGCGGGCCGGGCACCCCCAGGGCCTCGGCCAGCCGGGGGGCCGGCACCAGCGGGGTCAGGCCGGGGGCGAGGTCGCCGGGGCCGGGGCTGGCCGGCAGCACGGCCGAGTACCGCCAGATCGAGCGCGGGCCGGCCTCGACGGCGTCGCGGCTCAGGGTCGCGGCCACCGCCGCGCGGTCGTACTCGGGGTCGAGCGGGCCCAGACAACGCGAACAGGCGTACTCGAGGGCGGCCGGGTAGGCGGTCTGGCAGCCGCGGCAGCGCAGGATGACGTGGTCAAGGGTCTGGTCGGTCATGGCGGTCGGCGACCTCCGGGGCTCGGCGTGGGGCGACGTCCGCGCCGCGGTCGGTCAACCGCTCGGCGCATCTTCCCCCGCCACCGTGGCGGGGCCGGAAGTGGCACCTTCCTCGTCCGGAGGAGGTTGCCGGGGCTTCGTCGGGCCGGTCCCTCCGCCCCTCTGGATGCGTCGCCTGGATCCTGGATCTACGTATGAAGTTGTGGCTGTCAGCTTGCCCTGGCACGCTGCTTGGCTGCAACACCGGGGGGGCATGATCCCCGGGGGGCCCGGCACTGGAGACGGGATGACCGACATCGACACCTGGGAGTGGTTCGGCAACCGGACCTTCCACCACAGCCAGTTCGAGCCGCCGGCCAAGCTGCGCGCGGCCAAGGAGCGGCTGGGGCTGACCATCTCGGTCTGCCTGCCCACCCGGGACGAGGCCGCCACCGTGGGCGGCATCGTCCGCAGCCTCCGCCGCAACCTCCTGGAACGGTCCCGGCTGATCGACGAGATCGTGGTCATGGACGCCGGCTCGGCCGACGACACCGCCGCCATCGCCCAGGCCGAGGGGGCCAGGGTGCTCCTGGAGCGCGACGTCCTGCCCGGCGAGGGCCCGGGGTCGGGAAAGGGCGAGGCGCTCTGGAAGAGCCTGCACGCCTGCCAGGGCGACGTCATCTGCTGGGTCGACGCCGACATCCGCAACTTCCACGCCCGCTTCGTCTACGGGCTGCTGGGCCCGCTGCTGCTCGACCCCCGGATCCAGTACGTGAAGGCGTTCTACGAGCGGCCGATCCGCGAGCGCAACGCCCTGCGGGCCACCGGCGGCGGCCGGGTCACCGAGCTGCTGGCCCGGCCGATCATCAACCTGCTCTGGCCGGAGCTGGCGGGGATCGTGCAGCCCCTGTCGGGCGAGTACGCCGGGCGCCGCGAGACCCTGGAGCAGGTGCCGTTCTTCTCCGGCTACGGGGTCGAGCTCGGCCTGCTGGTCGACATCGCCGCCCGTTTCGGGGTCGACGCCATCGCCCAGGTCGACCTGGACCGCCGGGTCCACCGCAACCAGGACATGCAGGCGCTCGGCCGTATGAGCTTCGGGATCCTCCAGGCGGTGTTCCTGAAGCTGGCCGAGGAGGGCCGCTCGGCCCCCGGGAACTTCGCCACCACCCTGGTCCAGTTCTCCAACGAGCTGTACGAGTACCGGCCCGAGCCGCGCGAGATCGTCACCTCGCGGCGCCCGCCGATCGTGACCGTCGACGACTACCGGCGGCGGCGGGCCGACCCCGTCGCCGCCTCGGAGTAGCGTGCCCGGCCTCGCCCTGGCCGACGCCAGGCCCCTGCTCGACCGCCTGGCCCCGGCCCTGCTGTTCTCCGACGTCGACGGGACCCTGGTCGGCCGGGGCGGGTCGCTGCTGGCCGACCTGGACGGCCGGCCGACCCTGGCCGCCGCCGAGGCCCTGGTCGCCGCCCACCGGGCCGGGCTCGAGGTGATCCTGGTCTCGGGGCGCACGGCCGCCCAGCTGCGGGAGACGGGCCGCCTCCTCGGGACCCGCGATGCCGTCGCCGAGCTGGGCACGGTGCTGGTCAGGGGCCGCGAGGTCGAGCTGCTGTGGGGCGAGGCCCCCCGCGACCTGGGCGAGAGCCCGGCCGAGGCCCTTGAGCGCTCGGGCGCCCTGGCCGCGGTGCTGGAGGGCTTCGCCGGCCGCATCGAGCCCCACACCCCCTGGCACCTCGGCCGTCGCGGCACCTTCCTGCTCCGCGGCCAGGCCGATCCGGCCGAGGCCGACGCCCTGCTGGCCGGCCGGGGCCTTGGCTGGGCCCGGCTGCTCGACAACGGCCGCCTGCGCGGCGCCTACCCGCACCTCGGCCCCGGCCCCACCCACGCCTACCACCTGGTCCCGGCCGGGGTCAGCAAGGCTGGCACGGCCGCCGCCTACCTGGCCCGCCGGGGCCTCGACCCGGCCCGGGCGGCCGCAATCGGCGACAGCCCCGCCGACCTCCAGCTCGCCGACGTGGTCGGGGCCATGTTCCTGGTCGCCAACGGCGCCTGGGCGGCTGACGGCGACCCGGGCACCCAGGTGATCGTCACCCCCTCGCCCGCCGGCCAGGGCTGGGCCGAAGCCGTCACCGCGCTCCTCGAGCGGATGGGCTAGTCCGGGCTGCCCTGGGTCAGCTCCTCGCCGTAGTCCACGTATTTGGACCACATGAAGAGGAAGACGATCTTGGCCACGGCGACCAGGGGCACGATCACCAGCATCCCGAACAGGCCGGCGAAGCTGGCCCCGACCAGCAGGGCGAGCATCACCACGACCGGGTGGAGCTGGACGGTGCGGCCCATCACGTTGGGCGAGATCAGGTGGTTGTCGATCTGCTGGACGGCCAGCAGGACCAGGGCGGCCCAGACGGCCTTGAGGGGCTCGCCGGAGATCAGGGCGATGGCCACGGCCAGGCCGCCGCCGATGAACGGGCCGACCAGCGGGACCAGGTTGAAGACCCCGGCGACCATCCCCACCAGCAGCCAGAACGGCAGCCCGATGGCCCACAGGCCGATCGAGGAGGCCACCCCCACGAACAGGGCGACCAGCAGCTGGCCGCGGAAGAAGCCGC
>Ga0307409_100000523_pt1 | contig 16602 bp, 31 predicted proteins | sample 322Ometagenome_2_FD_203888 | JGI IMG/M metagenome (GOLD analysis project Ga0307409, IMG submission 203888) | Maize rhizosphere microbial communities from greenhouse at UC Davis, California, United States - 322HYB-O-2 | ecosystem: Host-associated > Plants > Roots > Rhizosphere > Soil | place... | reverse complement strand
TCTAACCGAGCATTTTCGGTCCACCCTCCAGCCTCAATAGTGCCCTGTGGATAACCGGCCATTTGACAGAGCGCCGCGCGCATTGCGAAACTATGCTCCTTGCGGGAAATCGGTATCGCTCATCGGGATACCTCAATTCGCGTTAGGCCACTTCTTGCAGGCTTCTAACTACTGTTTCACGAACACAAGTAGCCCCTCGTATGAACCCCAACCGTTTTCGGGGGTTGAGCGCTTTGTAGGCTTCGGGATTGCCCATAAGTCTGACTAGCCCTGCTTCTAGCGCAGGGGTAATGTCTCTTGCCGTTTCCCAGCCATGTTCATCCGGCCGCCACAAAGCCTCGTAAACTCCGGCTGCGTCAGCCATTGGCGTGAGGTTGTGGGTGATATTATATTCAAAAACTTCGGTGGTGCTGTATTCCTGTTCGGCAACGGTTGCGTCCGGCCAATTGGCTGCAACTTCTTCGGCACTCAGCTCACGGTTCTGGCCAGGCAAATTGCCCGGCCTTTGCGGCACAGTCGAGAGGAAGACTATGGCCACACAAGTTGCTCGAGACACGAGCGAACGGCAGGAAGTCCGCAGGCACCTACTCAACTACCTGATCGTCGGCGGCGTCTGCGGCCTGGCCTGGGCGGCCGGCTTCCGCAGCTGGATGATCCAAGTCGCCGGGTCCGCGTCTACGTTCACATGGAGCACGTTCATCTGGCTCCTGCTGCCAAGTACGATCATTGGCGTTCTGCTCGGATGGGCCGAGTACCGTCATCAGACCGGTATTACCCGGGGGCGGCGCTGGCTGATTTGGTCGCCGCTACTCTTTATTAGCGCTATTATCCCCCAGTTTGAACTCCTCATTCAGTATGGCTTCGGTGGCGGCGCCATCATCGTCGCTCTGCTGGGCATCGGCGGCGGCTACGCCTTGGCCGGCCGAGGCCGCCTGTGGATCCGCATCGTCGTTGGTGTGCTGGTGGCATTCGTCACACTGGTAGGGGGCACCATGGGCCCCGATGCAGGCCCCGTCACGAACCCGGAATTGGCCCTCTCCACCCCGAAGGGCGCCTGGGTTGCGACCTTGTTCTTGTCCTTCGTGGTCGTGTTCATGATCGCGTGCGCCATCCCTCAGCGCATCGGACGCCCCCAGCCGTAATCAAGCGCCGTTCTCAGAGCGGCATTGCCCTAGGCCTAGCCCCACGAACTTTGTGGGGCTGGGTGGCCGTTGAATACAGGTCGGGCGGTAGAGCTGGCTCATCGCGGCTCTTGCGCGTCCCGATAGGCGCGCTGAGCATCTTCAAATTGCTTCTGCGATCCTCCGGTATCCGGATGTGCTGTCTTGAGAACCGCTTTGTACGCGGCATCAACCACCGGCATGGGCGCGTCCGGCGACACATGAAGCACGTCATACCACGGCTGAGGTGGAACGACCGGTGTGCCGGCGCTTGCATTGGCTGGGATAGCCGTGAAGCCCTGGAACGCTGCGTCGACCATCTCACCAGTACCCCACCTGTCGATACCTCGCAGCGCCTCAATCGTCTTGGCTACGGCATGGAGGTTGTCGCGGATCGAGTCCCATTTGTCGCAAGCGATGGCCTGCTCACGACCTTTTCGCGTGAAATAAACCGCCACTCCGGTGTCCGAGATCCGTTGGTTGGCATACGGCCGGCCGTCCCGACGCAGCTCTGAGTTGGTAGTGACGACAACGTTCGTGGCGTCCATCAGGTCGAATTGGAACTGGAGATTGCGCTTGACGCGCTCCTCCGGCGTATCGAAGCGGGACTGAGCCGGGTATTCGGTGCGCGGGAAGCCAGGGGGCCATGACAGCGGATATTCGTATGTCATTGCGACCTCCCGGTGAGCCGGTTGAGCGCCTTATGCAGCAGCTCGAGCAGGAAGTTGATTGCCAGAACGACGCCGGCGACGGCAAGCAGCGCATAAAGAGCCCAGACTGCGAGCTGCCCGATGATGATCAAGATGGCCCCGAGGTGCTGGATCACTCGCTGCCCTCCGCTTCGGGCTTATCTGCGGAGTCTGGCTTCGATACTACCTCTAAATCCGCCAAGAGCTGAAGGCGTATTTTGGCCTCATCGAGTGATTTTACTGAGTCGGTTAAGACTTGGGTCGCATCTAAGAAGCCCTGCTTATACGCCCACACCAATAGCTCGGTTAGCTCATTATTACCCATTTCACCTCCTTCACTCGGATAAATACTGTTTACGTTTACGCTGCCCGGGCCCCGACTACGGCCTTGAGCGGTTGCTCGCCATCGTCCACATCGATCCGGCAGAACACCTGTCGGCAACGCACGCACCGGCGGTCTTTACTGCGCGCATCGGATATGACCGTGTTCATCGGCGTGGACGGCGCTGTACAGCATGGGCTCTCAATCAACGGCACCCTGCTGATTTTGATTTTGTTCACTTCTTGTTTTCCTGCTTATGTTTGTATAATCGCATTTTCCCGCGGCTGACGGAAGGTGGCGATGGGCGCAACGTGATCTTTCTGCGCTCATAAATGCGCCTTGTGGAGCTTTAAACCTCCACTCTCCACCAATTTCAGTAGCAAATTTGCCAAGACTTCGGCCAGGGTATCGGCCTCCGCGTTTACGCTGTCGGCGCCGCTGCCGTGGTAGGCGGCGTAATAGTTCGACGTGACCTTGCTGTTCATCACGGACCATAAACCCGGCAATCGGTCGGCTATCTCCTGAGCAGTAGGAGCGGGGATGTCAAACTGCGTTGAACCACTGGACTGCGTAAAAAACAGCTCGTCTGGAGGGTTCATGCGCTCGGAGTAATGCCACATTGATACCCGCGGGAATCCCGCCGCCTTGAGCTTTTTAGCTGTTTCAAGCGATACGACGTTGCGTTCCATCACTCCCCCTCCTCTGGCTTCCCCTCGACCTTCATACCCTCCAGGATCGGGAAGTGCTGCCCCAGGTATTTGTTGGGGCCGGACAGCGGCAACCGCGGTTGGTCGAGCGCTGGCTTGCCGAGCTTCGCCTTGAACTCGATAGCGCGTGTCGTCGCCTCGCGGTCCTTGATCACGTCCCAGCCGGTCTCGTCGTGGTAGACGACCAGGTGGTGCGACAGGATCTCCCCTAGGTCGCGCCGGTGGAAATTAGCCTCATCAATCTGGTCAGCCAGCCTCGCCAGGTCAGAATCAGAGGCGATTTTGATCTTGAGCCGGTCCCGAGCTTCCTTGAGTGCCTGCTCGGCATCACTCACGGCCTGTTGCTCGGGGAGATCGGCCAGCTGCTGCTCGTAATCCTCAACGAGTGTCTTGACCTCTCGGTCAGCCTCGCTGACTTCGCCTTGTAGATGGTGAATTGCTTGGAGCTGCTGCATATCTACGCTCATAACTCGTTCTCCTCTAGCCGAGCCGCCACGTAGCCCATGACCCGCTTTAGTTGCTTTGATTCGAGTCCCTGGACGGCCTTGAGAATCATCCCGATGGCTGCAAGTTCCGGATCGGCTTCAACGGGCAAGGTGGGACGCACAGTGTTCTTGTAGTCCTTCTTGCATTGCTTGCACTCGCGGCGTCCGTCAGACCGGATGTATGCGTTCTCCGGCGTCTTGGGATGCCCATTGCGGCACATCTCAGTTGTCTCCAACTGCATGACTGAGACCGGCGCCGGCAAAGTCTTGGCTACCCGCTCGACGCCACCTTTCGGCGTGTCGTAATCGGCCCATCTACCGCCATGGCGGACGCAGAGCTCGCCGGCGCGCTTGCAGCCCTCGCAGCGCTCGGCGGCCTTTATCGTGTCGGTCCTGGGCTGAGCCTTGCAGTTGTGATTGCTGCGCTTGATCTTGCCGCAGGTGTCGCATCGAGTCTGAGACTTCGAAATTGGTGAGTTGAAAGCCCTGGCGGCCGGCGCTTCCTTACCGATGCAGGCATGCCGCGGTGCCCACGGGTTGCCGCAGACCTGACATATTTGCTTGGGGTTGTCGTCCTCTGTAGCGTCGGTCGCCGGCTTGTCCCTCAACCACTCAGGCAGTTGGTCGTCCGGCGGCGGCAACGAAATGATCGGGTCTGCCTTGCGCTCCACCGGTTCGTAGTCGTCGAGGGGCGTATCGCCCTCAATGTTGGTGATGTGCGGGTGGTTCAGTGCGTGGCTGCGGTCGCAGACCTCGCACTCGACGAGAGCCAAGGTCTCGTTGGCCGGTGCATGGTTGCCCGGTCCGTCAGGATCAGAGCAGCCAAGGAAGCCGCCACAATCGCAGTACCCAAGCTCTTTGCATTTTCCGTAGAGTTCGAGCACCGCCATCATGCACCCACCTGCTTGAACGGCCGGCCCGTGTACTTGCAGACGATTAGGCCGCCTTTGCGAGTAGAACACCAGCTCGTGTGCTCGCCTTTAAGGTGCCGGCGGATAAGGATGGCTGATTGAGTAGCCATCACCTACCACCCTCCGGCTCAAGCAGCTCCCGGTTCTCATAGATGTTGCCGATGACTCTGCATTGGTCGGTAACGTGGATGCCAAGCAGCCGATCTCCATCGCGCAAAATGCCGGTCTTGTCGAATCTGCCCATGATGAACATGGCGTCGGCGAATGCGACGAGCCGCGAACCCTTGTAGTTCTCTCCGGTAAGCCAGGACCGCTCAGGCTGGACAATATCCCCCTCGTAGATCTCCACGCCGTTCTTGTCTTTGAGGTTGGTGTACTGATCCATTTGCGGCCCACTGAGAACTCCGTTCGACCACTCCGCGCTGCCGCCTGCCGCCTGCAGCAGCTGGCAGGACCAGCGCCCTTGATCGAAACGGTTGAAACCGATCAGATTGCCTCTCGCGTCTCTTACTCTGTATTTGATCTCTCTGCTCATCGCGTCGCCTCCGACTTCACCAGCCTCAGCGACTCAGTGCTGCTCTCAACCTCCAAGCCCTCACGCAGCCGGCGCCCGATCTCGGGCCAGCGGCCGCCGTCCTCGGCGTGCTCCTTGAGTTCGGCGTCGAGCTTGGTCTTCTCCACCTTGAGGAACCTTGTTGCGTCGTCCTCAAGCAGATCCATGACCAGATCCACGGGGTAGCTCTTGCGCGTGCTCGTGTACTTGGCGAAATGCCAGCCGTTAGCCAGGGGCAGCTCGCGCTCGTCGCCCATCATCAACTTGAGCTCGGTTGACATCTTCTTCTTGGCCCGCTCAAGTGCGGCGATCTGCTGAGTGACTTCGTCGTACTGCAGGGCGAAGTCCTCGAAGCTGTCGTACGGCAGCTCGATGACCTCACCTGTGGCTTTGTTGACTACCTTGACCGCTCCCATCAAGCTGCCTTCCCGACGGGCTCACCGTCCTCGTCAACTTGGGCACCCAGTTCTTCGGGCACGTAGACGAGATTGCCGTTAAAGACATCCGGGCAGTAGATGCGGACGCCGGAGCTGATTGCCCGGGCGAACAGCATGTTCGAGGGGTACTTCTCCCAGCTCGATCCCGTCTTCACCAATCCGGCGCGCTTGGCGTCCTCCAAGCTGTACGCGAACTTGCCCAGGTCAGCCCAGCCGCCCTCAGCAAGCGAGTCTCGCTGCCTAAAGAGGACGGAACAGGTCTCGCTCGTCAGATCCATTACGCGGTAGTCGTACTTGCCGGAGCCCTTGACCTTGGCGGCCATGAGGTTCGCGCCCATCGTGGCCTTGCCTTGAATGATGTGAATGTTGGTCATGGCCTGGAATGGCGTGACGCCAATTTCCTTACCGGCCAGGATCTTCACTAGAGCCTTGGCTCCGTCCGTCACATCCGGAAACATGCCGGACTTGGCCATCGTCTGGCCGATGAAGTTGATCTGGTTAAGGGACAGGTTCTCGAGATCCAGCGGCAGGTTTGACGGGCTAAGCGCGGGCGCTTCGGCCGGAACCGGCGCCGGGGTGTTTGGTTTCTCAGGTTCCTTCGATGGCTCTGGCGCAGCTGGCGCGGTGACCGCGGTCTCGTTTTCACCTTCAGCCGATTGTGGGGAGGTGGCTGGCTCAGGTTGGCTTTCGTGAACATCTGACTGCGCCGCCTCCGCCTTGGCCTCGTTCTCTTCGATCAGGTTCTGGTCAGCCGCGTGCAGCTCGGCGGCTTTGAGCGTCGGGAACCGCTGGCCGCACTTGCAGCCTCGTCCCAGTTCACCCGGCTTTGGTTCAGTCACTACATGATTCATCTCTTTCGTCCTCATAGCGCGGTCGCAGGCTTCGCCGCACTTCGCGCAGGTTACGGTTACTTTGATCGTGGTTTGGGGATGGCCCCAGTAGTCGGTCGTCAGCTCGTCCGTCTCCACAACGGGCTCGTGTTCCGAACCGTCCGGGCAGAGATCAGCGAGTAAAACTTCCATTAGACGACCGCCCCGCCGTAGGCCCACTTGTTGCACTTGCTGCATAGGCCCCAATCATCAATCGGTGCGATGCAGCACAGGCTCAGGTTGTAAACACAGTCGAGGCGCTTGTGGGCAATTTCTAGTGGCTCCAGGGCGGCCCGAAACTCGGAGTCGGCCTGTTCGCATTCATGGGAGCAGTAGGCGATGTCGTACTTGCTGTACCAGATGGCTTCTCCGGCCGGGACAGGCTTGAGGCAATAGGGACGGTCACACCGGACTAAATTTGTGGTGACTGTCTCCATCCTATTGCTCCGGTACGCCGACTAGAATGCCCGCCACGAATACAGCAAACATGGTGCCGAATATGATGACGAACGCGATCACCGTAGTCGCCCAATCGGACTTGGCCTTGCGGTAATCTACTGATGGTTTGATGTGATAAGTCTTGCTCATTTTTGTGCATCCCATTTAACTTACTGGCAGTATGCGCTTATTCTTCCAGCACGTCAATAGTCTTTATCCACAGACCGATCAGTGTTAAACTGCAACTAATCCCCGTCTAGTGCATCCCAATGTTGCTCGGCGGGGGTTAAATTTGATCCGTCAAAGGGGCTACCTTGTACTACTCCCATAGTCACCTAGTGATAGACCTGTCCCAACATGAAGGCCATAAAGTCGACGAGCATATGAACAAGTGGTCATCAGACGGCTGGCGCCTAGTCACAGTCATTCGTCGCCAAATTAGTGGCACGCACCCGACAACTCTGGCCCTGGAATACACTTTCTTTTGGGAAAGGGGCTAAGTTCGTTCCGAACGTTGCTCGGCGGGGGATCAGTTGTTTACCTGCGCTACGCTTGGCACCATGCCGACGTGCGATGTCCTCGGCTGCACCGAATTCTCAGTCACGACGGTCTCGGCCCCCGGCGTGGAGGGCGGACGGCTCCACATATGCGAATCCCACTTGTTAGACCTCGAAGCGGGTGCAAAATATACGGTAGACGTGCGAGCCCGGAAAATAGTGTTTCTTCCACGCTAAAGAACCTCAGAAACGCTAACTGCCCTCCCCCTCCTCTCTGGAACCGTTCGCCTGTTGGCTAGCACGCCCATGATGCGACTGACAACTCCGCTGACATCATGATCGACCGTCTCATTCCTAAAGCGCATCATGTATGCGCCATAAGCCTTCAGGATAGCTGTGCGTTTGCTGTCCTGAATGTGGTGGTATTTATGGTAGGGACCGTCAACCTCGATGACCAGCATCTTTTCAGGGCAGTAAAAGTCCACCACGTATCTAAGCAATCGGTATTGATGATGGAACTCAACGCCTAGCTGACGATCCTTTAGCGCTTCCCATAGGTGCAGCTCTGAGGGGGTTGCACGATCACGAAGACGATCTGCCTTTAGAAAGTCGCACACGTGAGCTGCGGCGGTGCAGTTTCGATGAACGGTGAGGTAAGTTCTCGAGTCCAATTCAGCTTGTTTGTGTATAAAGATCTCTGAGTGCATTTTAAGCGCTCCGCTCTTTCCCTTCCTCTCCCCCTCCGGGTTTCCGGGTAGGGTGGGCTTAGTTGTTCTTGCCTTGCGTTGGTTCCCCTGGCAAAAGGTGCCAGTCCTGGTAAGTCGTCCCTGCCACTTCGTAGTTCCTACCCGGCGTACCCATCGGAGTGTCGTCGGCCGTCTACCTTAACTCTGAGTCCTTTTACGTGCCTCAGTGCCCAGACGGTGAGCTTCCTACACGTTTGGTCGTTCCGAGAAGTCATTGATAGCTAGGTAGGGAGCAAGGCTTCCAGCCCTCAGCAACAGCCGTATTGAGAAATTCTGACTGCGCCTATTCTCGCCTTTTCAGGGCGGGCTCGTCCTACACTCCCAACTCAGCTATCAATGTTTGTTGCGCTTGTGCTCATAGACTTGTCGCCGTGGTCCATTTATAGCGAACCGGCGCTTTGTTATCCGGCATTTATGCCTGGGCGGGCTGGCTCTCAAGGCTTTTCTTGAGCTTCCTCCGCCTGCCCCTCCACAGCCTATGTGTCGGTGCAGTCTCAGACAAAACGGTTTGACCTAAGTCGGGTACTCCCTGCTCCCGTGGTAGCTACTCCACTTCGATGAACCAGGCCGACAAGTCTATGAATGTACGCTATCTCGGTCGGTGCCGGAACCCGTATTCAGTGGGATTGTCCTGAACAACACAAGCATTGCGATTACTTGCGTTCCATGTTACCTTGAGGGTAGCAAAGAACGCGTGTCGGCGCGTTCTTTTGTTGTTAATTACGATTATGCGCTCGCTGCTAGCGCTTTGCAATAGACTTATGCACTTGACATGCTCGCGGCGCTTCCCAACAATTACCCCAACAGCTTCCGCTGTCGTACCTGACGTAAACTAATGTGCAGATTCCTTAACAGCGGGATATGCCACTGAGCGGCCCACCCCCAACCTGGGCCGCTCTTAGTTGTGGAAAAGTCATTGGGGTTTAAGATATGAGTGTGCGGGGTTTACTCTGAGCGGGTCGCCCCGCGCTTTTATGTTAAAATAAGGCTACTAAACAAGGACCCGCTCAAAATGTATAAGCGCATGTTACTAATCACTATCGGCCTAACTGCCGTTGGTGGCACAGCCTTGGCTTGTAATGAATACACCAAGCCCAAGGTGGAAAAGGCCAGCGTCCACAAGAACACCGATCAGGAAATCTTCAAGCCCTGCAAGCTCGAAGTCACTGACAGCCCGCGCATTCACAACAAGCACTGCAAGCCGTCGCCTACACCAGTTGTTACGCCTCAGGTGACTTCGACTCCCTCTCCGACTCCCACGTCGGTAAGTCCTAAGCCGCCGGTTACTCCTGCTGCTACTCCGGCAAGCACTCCAGCCGTCTCACAGACCGTTAAGAGTGCAGCGCCGGCCGTTCTGCCGTCCGTTGGTGGTAGCGGTCGGGTGAAGCCGTAATGTACGGCGAGGAAGAAATTGCAGACAAGGCCTACCGAGCGGATGATCGCCCCGATAGCGTGTCAATCATTCAAACTGAGCTAGAGCAGCAACAAAAAGTGCTGGCAGATTTGGAAGATATTGCCGGAAGCCTCACGGTGCGTCTACGGCCCGTCCTAAGCCCGGTAGAAGAAGGGTTGGCGAATGAAACAAAGGAACGCGCCGCCTACAATCCTGGCTATCATGTGGTGGAAAGCCTGAGACAATCCAATGACCGCCTGCGCCGACTGAGTGCGATCTTAAAAGACACATCAAAGAGGCTCGAGGTTTAGAGAATAAGCAGCCCTGCCGGGTTGCTGGGGGATACGTGTAACTAGAGCGCGCCGCCGTTGGAAAGTACACCTGACGGCCAGATTGAGACGTTAGACGACTTCCCCATCAGCCCATCAGACCGTAGTAAAATACGAATGCAGCACCCGCCTTGGCTTCCAGCCTCGGCGGGTTTTTATTTCGGGCTCAAGCTGGCTGATACGGCCGCTCTCCGGCCCGCCTCGCAAACCGATGGAAATCCAGCGCAGCAGGAGGTCTGTATCCGGCGGCCCGGCAAGTAACAGAAGGCCGGCAGCGATCAGCTCGTGGCCCATCGCCATGCCCGGGGATGCGAACCAGGACCCGGCCATGGTGCCGGCGCACTCGACCCGGATGTCGTCACGGCCGGCTGTCAGTTCGCTCAGCTCATCGATGAGCGGTTGCAGCTCGGAGCGCTTGGCTCGTAGCAGTGCCTCGCCATGGAGCATCGACGAGTGGACCTGATCTGCGGTTGACATGGCGGCAGTATATCGAAAGTTTGTTCGATAGCGCTAGATCTGGGCAGCAGCAGCCATCTGAGCGTCCAGTTCTACCTCGAGCGCTATTCGAAGATCAATGACCAGCTGCAAGGCTTCTCTCTCCGCTAGGTTCTTGCACCCACCAGCCCGGTACGAGGGCCAGAGTTGGGGCCAAGCATCGTTCACATACCGCCGCACTTTTTTGAGCTCGGGGAGGCTCAGCTGCTTGTAGCGGGACTTAATGAGCTGCAGCGTCTCAGTGATTTTGCCGACAGGTACTTCGTAGTCAGGCATTCTCTCCCCTTATCGTTGGATGTAACCCTACAGGCCACCGGGGCTCCTCACTTGTTGTACCGCGGAGGTTTGGCCCCTCGATCTGCGTTCTTCCACCGACCCCGACGCTTCATTTCGGCCTTGATGAGTTCATACAGCTTTTGGCGGGGTTGCATCTCAGCTAGGGCTCGCTGTAATTCAGTCAGATCAACCATTGAGCTTCAACCACAAAGCGGCTAGGGCTTCGGCCATTGTGTCGCCATCGGTATCGTGTAATGGGTATTCCTCGGCCTCGATGTGACTGTACCCAACTTCCCAATTGCCGGTTGACCTAGCGACGATGTACAGAAAAAATGCTTCTTCTTGTTCGTCCTCGATTTTGCGTGGCAACTGGTCGGCTATCTCTTGGGCGGTGGGGGCGGCGAAACACTCACGATCTGCCCAAGGCTCAGTCCAAAGCTGCCACTCATCGGGCTGATCGTCATAGGTCGGGCGTTCGCCCCACCACATAGCTACTTCTTGCGGAAATCCCGCCGCCCTGAGCTTCTTGGCCGTCTCGAGGGAGACGGTTAACGCCTCCATCAATTTTGACCCCGGAGCTTCATGTCAGCAGTCATGCAAGAGCTGTAGAACTTGATCGTGGTTGGGTTTTCGCTGTCGAAGCGAGGCCGGCCGATTGAGATGTCCCACTCAGTAAAATTTGCGTATCCGGATTTGTGGTCCTGGTAGCTGCTCGCAATCCGAGCCGGTAGCCATAAAGCATCTTTTGTGTAAGACATTCCATCGATCATGCCATCGAACTCGCCGCGTATCTTGGCTACGACCTCGCCGCGCTTGATGGCATTGATTAGATGGCGGGTGTTGATGCGTCCGTATTTGCTCGTCTTGAAAGTTGTCGTGTTCATCGGTGGTTCCCTTGTTTATATATGTATATTAACGCGCCTAAACATACAATGCAATAGACTTATCCACAGGTCATCCCAAATAAAGATGAGCCTCGCGCTCGATCTTTCGGCGCAAGTTCCGCTCCTCATTCTTTAGCTCAGCAAGGTCGCGCTCACACTGGGCCTTTTGCTTCTCAAGCGCCTTGATCTCGAAACGGACGAGATCCAATTCCTCCACATACTCTTCTAATTTACTCACAAATAATCCCTACGGCTTGGTCGAATAGGCATGACTTGAACATCTGCGGGATGGCCCGTGCCTTAATGACGTTGTGAATAATTCTGAGACGGTCAGGAGTTCGGGCTGTCCACAGGACATAAGGGAAGCTGCCGCCGGCCATGTTCTGAGCCGCCCGGACGTACACGTTCATCTTCTTAGCGAGTACCGAGGGGCGCTCTGAGCTGCGATCTACCTCAACCAGGTAAACCCGCGCCCCTAGCCGTACCAGCGCGTCAGGATGCAGCGTAATACCGCCTAGTGTGGGTCTGGCCCATTCCTCCGGATCAAACATCACATCCCAACGCCGATCTTTAAGCCGGACGTATAGCTCGGTGACATCGTGCCGGTGAGGCTCAAAGCGGGTAGGCCCGCCCTCAGCGGGAACGTAAACAAATTCAGCCGCACCATACTTACCAGTGGTTATGCGGTAATCCAGACGTTTGATAATCCCCCGTCTAGTCAGGGTCAAGAGGTGTTGGTTTTGGCGGGCTCTCATGCCGTCTTGGGTTCCCTGGTGGTGCAGCCGGAGGAGTTGAGACGAGGTGACAAGTTGAAATTTGTCGACGGTATCGACAACGGCTTTCATGGTGGGGCTGCGATCTGAGATGAGGTGTGAAGTCATGGTGATACCGTCACGCTGGCGAAACCACTGCTGACTAGGGAACTTAGGCTCGCTAACGCTTTCCTTAAATCAAGACATGTCTCAACGGACGATTCAAGGGTCATTCCATCGCTCCGAAGGTCGGTAAGTCGGGCTCCGGCGGGCGCTTGTGACGTTCGACAATCTCGGCCTCAACCTGTGCCCTGGGCTTGGCGTACAACTCATTGGTGCGGTCGATGATTTGGCCCCAGTAAGGGGTCTCAGGAGGCGGTGGAAGGGTCTTGAGTGTCACCGTGGGAGCAAGGCCACCAGAACTCATTACACGGGCCGCTACGGTGTGTAGCGGCAGATTAGACAAGTCCTCGGGCTTCAGCGGAGCATAACGATCAGCAATATTCTTGGCTTCGTCTGGCGCGACCCTAAAGACAACCTTTGTACCAACGTTGCGGTCAACCGTAATTCGCGTATCACGTGGCAATTGTTCAGAGTACTGGTTGGCTATGATGTATTGCTGCTTAAATTTTCGGGCTTCTGCGAAGGCGTCGAATTTACTCAGTTCTTCGCCGGCGAAGTGCTGAAACTCGTCCATGATGATGACCGAGCGCTGCCGGTTATCCCTTGGTTGAAGCATAGCGGCTTCCCAGGCCATTTCACGAATCAGCGAGCCCAGTATTGATGCGCCTAACTTCATCTGCGCCATGTTCAGGGCGACAATCAGGATTTTGTGGTTAGCTATAAGCCAGGGGAATGAAAGGCCCTCTCTTTGCGAGAGGATGTCCCGCATCACCTTTGAATTCATAAGTTGTTCAATACGCACGACGCTTGAATCCACGATTAAATCTGCTCGGCTTTCAATGAAGTCCCAAGTCTGGCGGAGCTCCGGGTACTTGCTGCGGGGAAGCTGCTTAAGGGCTTCTGCTCGAAGTGTGGGGTTAATGAGGTATTGGATAGCGTCATAGACGGTCGTTTGGAGAATGGCGGCTGTTTGAATAGCACCGATACTCACACGCTGGATAGTGGCTGACCACGTATCGCCGGAAATGGTTTTGAGCATCGAGACAAGGTGATTGGTCACGCGCTCGGGATCGCCGCCGGTTAAGGGATTGAGACCCATTGCGTACTTTTCATCGAGCGGGTTCCAATAGATTACGTCCCGTACTCGGTGAGACGGGACACTGTGCAGTGCGTCATGGGCAAGGTCGCCGTTGGCTTCGATAAGAATCGTGCAGGTATCGGGGCGCATCATGTATTGCACGCAGAGGTTAAGTAGCAGATTAGATTTGCCTGTACCAGGTGGTCCCATTGCGTGAAAATGCATGTCACCAGAGTCCACAGGCATAGCTACGACTTGGCTCGATTTAGGCGCGTTACTTGTCCCGATAATGATGCCTTCGGAATCATGTTCGTGAGTCGGAGCAAGGCGACGCGCCATATGCTGGCCCAACCCGTCCAACTTGAACATCATGGGCACGAGTTCGTTGACGCCGTACAGTCCTGAGAAGCCGAAGGTCGCGGCCCTACGATTAAGGCGACCAGATGCCTCACGTACCCACCGGAACCGGAATTTAGCTTTGTGAGACTCGATGCTCCGAAACGGGTTAAGCAGGTCCTTTACCAGACGCTCCGCGTTTTCTCCGGCCGCTCCGACGCGGATGATAGCGTTAAAGGTGTGGTCAGCCACCTTTTGAGCGTCGTCAGGCGTGGGCCTTCGGGCATGTTCTGGAGCAATCACAAAAGATATGCAGCCCGCATGATCTGGGGGGATATTCTCTAGCGCCGCATCGAAACTTGCAGCTACCCCTTCTGGGGTACCGATTCGCAGAGGTACATCATTCCCTGTCAGGCCCAGCTCGAATACCTTATCCCATTTGGTCTCTTTGATGGGGTCGTGCTCCACTGGCTCCAGTGTTGCCCCGTACTGGTAAAACAGCTGGTCAATGGGTCCGGCCGTGCGTCCGGCAACCGTCAGATACCAATGTACGCCTGTGTAATTCTTATACCGATCAAGCCGAATGGTTTGAACTGGCTTGCCAAGTCTCGGCTTTGCTACGCCAGACCATGACCGCACCAAGTCGTTCAACCCATCAGCTTTTTTTGCTGGCGGCATAAAGACCTCGTAAGTTTCGGCCATAACGTCAGAGCGGCGCTGCCTCAGCCAACCGACTAAGGCAAGCGCCGCCAAAAGACCCAGAGCCAAAACTGAATACTGTATGAAAGGTATTACGACTCTGTAATAGATTTCCGTCTGGAGGTCCATTGTGCTTAAACTATATTCCTTTGCCCCCACGCCGAATTATCCAAACCAAAGCGATGAGGATTAATCCGAGGATTATCAGGCTCAGATATTGTTCGAGTGCAGCAGTGATCAACTCCAGAACGATGTATAACAACAGAAGCGTCAGTAAGGCTTTCCAGATCCGGCCAAACATCACCAGCCCTGCCTTTTCGCTTGATATTCGAGTCGCCGAATAGCTCGCCAGATTATCCATTTGATACGAAGAATTGCCCGGTAACGGTTGACTCGCTCACTATGCCGCCACCAGTTCCTCAGATCATCGAGGGGGTTCGCGATACCGTCAAAGGCATCCTCAAAGGCAAAGTAAATTAGGCCGCAAATCGCGAAAAATATGAAGCCGATAAATCCGACCCAGCAGGCAACTACGATAAATAGAAGCAAGTTACCGATTAAATCGAAGATGCCGAGCACCATTAGTACAGGCTTCCGCGAATGTAGCGGCGAAGGGCGCCCACGAGTTCATGGCCGGTCTCCCGGTCCAGCTTGGTGGCCAGGGGTGCCATATAGGGGTCTTCGCTGACGATCTCCCCGGCACGCCTGCTGTATTTCGCCATCCCCTCAAGCACAAGTGTCGCTATGCGCGGACCGTGATGGGCCACGCGATAGGCCGCCATCTCATCGCGCGTTGCGAGGGGGTGTTGGTCGACACGCCAGTCCTGTCTTACGGCCGGGGCGCTGCCTTGGTAGACGTTGCCCTCGATGCTGTCCTCATCCACTAGGTGGATGCGTGGTTGGGCCATTGTGGCCTCCATTCTTGTAGGTTGTGACTAGCTTTGTCTTGGCCACAAATGAGGTCAAGCTCAGTTTTGGTAAAGTGGGAAACAGGTATTACTTTGCGAAGTGCACTTCCAGCATTTGCCTCGCAAAAGCCTCAAACATTACCATCCGATATTTACGCCAAGTTTCATACGAATATGGCAACCGCAAAAACTGCGCCGTGTATTGGCTGCGCTCTTTTACGCTCAGTTTGTAGCCGTCAGCATCCTTGAAGCCGAGACTTATCTTCATGGCTACTTGGAACTGGAAAGGACGGAGAACTGTGCTTACACACCAGATTGGCCTATATAGACCATCGATGCGCCTCTCGAGTAACTCGCGGACATTTGTTCCTGCATCATGAAGGTCAGGATGAATGCCTTTTGCGCCCGCCATCATCGAAAGACGTAGCAGTATTCCCAGGCGCTCTGTGTCCTTCACTCCGCATTTGGCCACAATCTGGACTTCTTTGACTACCTCCGGCAGCCAGCCTCGTGGCCATCGCAAAAATAGATACCACCAGCCACGTGGTAGGTAGTAGGTCACCTCAGTGTCTCCTTCGTCTTGGAAAAGCGAATCTGAGTTTGACCTAGATCAGCTCACAGCGCAGCTTCCAAAGTGGGAAAGTGGTAAAGCTGTCTCTCTGTGACGCGGCTCACACTCCGGCATGGAGGTGCCAGCCAGGGCAGCATGGGCGTGAGACGCGTCGTCCTGCCACCACAACCAGAAAGAGGCCACGCCCTACCTACGGGCACACGGGTCTGTGGCGCGGTTGTGGCGTATGAGGTTGATCAACAACCACCACTGACCACCGTCAACGAGGCCAGATTTACGCTCAGACGGGGCAAGTCGGCATGGCCCAATCTGTAGAGAAGAAGACTTTTAATCCGTAGGTTGTGGGTTCGAGCCCCACGGGGCCCACTCTGACTAGGCCATTTATGTCTCGCCGAGCTATTCAGGCGCAGTTTAGGCACAACTTATTATCTGCAGCAAACCTCATGGTCTGGGTGGATCTATGGTTGCGAGGTACTTCGCCGATTCGACGGTGTGGATCCAGAAGCTTTCCACCGTGGCCACAGCAGCTGCCTCGCGCGCAGCTCGTCAAAGGAACGTCGCCGACGTTGTTGATCCGGCTAGCTCCGAAATGTCCTCCTAGAGTCGACGCTCATAACCTTCCCTCGTTACGGAGTGACCTGAATGCGGCTCGAATCTCGCCGGAGAAGAGCTCCGGCTGCTCCCAGGCCGCGAAGTGGCCGCCCTTGTCGACTTCGTTGAAGTAGATGAGGTTGGGATAGGCCCGCTCGGCCCAGCTGCGGGGCGCTTGATACTGCTCGCCGGGAAAGACCGTCACGGCGACCGGAATGGAGACGCCCTTGGCGTTGAAGAAGCCACCCTTGTACTCCCAATAGAGACGAGAAGCTGAGATGCCTGTCTTTGTCAGCCAATAAAGCGTGATGTTGTCGAGCACCTCATCGCGCGTCAGTTCCCCTATGTCGCTT
>Ga0307409_100000522_pt1 | contig 16611 bp, 12 predicted proteins | sample 322Ometagenome_2_FD_203888 | JGI IMG/M metagenome (GOLD analysis project Ga0307409, IMG submission 203888) | Maize rhizosphere microbial communities from greenhouse at UC Davis, California, United States - 322HYB-O-2 | ecosystem: Host-associated > Plants > Roots > Rhizosphere > Soil | place... | reverse complement strand
TGTCGACGCCGCGACCGGCTACCGGCTGGATTTGCCGGCCCCACGCCCGCACGATCTCGCGAGCGCGCGACTTCTCTTCCTCGACAGTCACCCCAATGTGACCACGAGCAGCATCCTGGCCGACGCTGTCGCCCGCGTCGCCGCGATCGCGGCAGGCGCCGGCGCCGAGGTTTCTCGCCAGAGCGAGCTGCTCCCCGACCTGAGCGCGGCGCACGCCGCCTACACCGAGATGCTGGGAGCGATCTTCACGCGTGGCTCGCCGACGGTGAGAGACGTCATCTCGGCGCACCGCTGGATGGAGCTGCTCGACGCGCAGTTTCGGCTGCGTCGCCAATGGCGCGCGCTCTTCGCTCGATTCGATGCCGTGGTCGCGCCCGCGTTCGGCACCGTCGCATATCCGCACGTCGACAACCCCAACGATCCAGGCACGATGCTGCAGATCGACGGCAAGTCGACCCCTTACTTCGACCAGCTCGCGTGGCCGGGAGTCGCCACCTTCCCCGGTTTGCCGGCCACCGCCGTTCCGGCCGGAGCGACGAGCGAACGCCTGCCAATCGGGCTGCAGGTCATCGCCGGGTTCCTTCAGGACCGAACGGCGATCGCGATCGGGACCTGGCTTCACAGTGGGTCAGCCGAGCGCGACTGACGACCCGAAGCGCCGTTCGCCACGTCGCCCCGACCACGCGCCGGCACGGACTTCGGGAGATGGGATTGCCATCGGAGTACCCTGAAGCTCTCGACACCCTAGAGCGAAAGAGCCGAGCATGAATGCGACCGAGATCGTCAGCTTCCGCGACTACGACTTGGTCTGCGGCGCGAGGGCTGCAGAGCCGGGCATGTTCGCACCGACCCTGGTGGTCTCCCGGCGCACGTGGCCTAGCAGACCTCGCGTCATCGCCATGTCTCGCGGCAGCTTTGCGACGGCGGCCGACGCGATCAACTCCGCCCGTGCGCAGGGCGTTCAATGGGTGACGGACTTCGGGGTGCCCGTGCCGAGGTCGCCGAGATGAGCTCGCCATCACGAATCCCCTGTAGCCGGCTCCGTCGGAATTGCTAGGTCGCGAGAGATTCACACGCGCGCACGGACTAGGGTTCACGCCAACCTTTGCGTCGTTCCATCGCGGCCGAGACATCCCGAACGATCTCGGCGACGATCTCGGCGGCCGGCTGGACAGCGTCGATCAGACTGCACGATTGGCCCGCGTAGAGCGCCATCTGCTCGATGTCAGCGGTGCGCGCGAACGAACTTGCCGGGCAGCGATGCAGTGCCCAGCACACCGCATCCACCCGCGTTCGAGACTGCGGCCGCGAGCTCGGGACCCGCCGCTGCGCCGATTCCCGCGCTGAAGACGGGATGCTCAATGCCGAGAGCGCGACGAAGCGGAGTAGTGAACATAGCCTTCCGTACCGCCACCGTAGCGGCGTCTGCTCCCCGCGGAGCGGCCAGCGCCTCTAACGCAGCGCCGACATCTAGCCCGAGGCAGTCGTATCGCGGCGACGCCGAAGGTGAGCCGGTCGCCGTCCCAGCGTTCGCTGCAGGTGCCGGCGCTGCCGGGCAACTGGTGGATGATCTTCGCGAAGCCGGCCTCGATGCGGCGGCGCGCCTCGGCGCGGCCGGGCTGGTGTGGGATGCTCACGGTGATAGGTGTCGCCATGCCCCCAAGGTTGCCGCGAAGCGGAGCACCGTGCAAGCGGCAGGCTGCTAGCGCGCGCGCTTCTTGGGCGCGCGCTTGCTCGCACGCTCACGCGGGCGCACTTCGACGAAGTATTCTCGGTCTGCTTCCGGGGTCGCCGGGGATCGGAGGTGCGATGCACATCCTCAGCGCAGCGCTCAAGCCCCCTCTCGTCGCCGTGTGCTTGATGGTGCTTTGCGGTTCGACCGAGGCGGCCGACGACTGCTCGGTCGCCGATGTGTTGGTCAACAGCTGGGTCCGAATGGCCCGGAGTCACTCCTCAGGATTGCCGACGACCAAGGCCACCAGGAGGGAGCTCGAATTCAAGACCAACGATCAAGTCGCACTGAAGGGCTACTCGTATTCCCCGCCGTCTCCAGAAAGCGAAACGGCTGCGAAGCACTTTGTCCTTCTCCTGCAGGGAAGCGCATCGTCGGCGGCGCAGTTGGCCGAGGCTGCGAGCGGTCTGGCGCTCGCTGCACAGCGGGAAGTGTTCGTGTACGAGTATCGCGGATACGCCCCCGAAAGCACGGCCCATCCAACCGCGTCGGCGATTCAAAGAGACATCGACGGAATCATCGACAGCCTTTCCGAACGCGGCCGGCGCGGTGTCGTGATCGGGTTGTCGATGGGCGGGATCTTCGCGATTCAATCGTTGAGGCGTTCGCAGAGCGGTGACCTGCGCGCACTGGTGGACTCGGCTCCCGCTCAGGTGCCGACGATTCCATTTCTGCTCCGTTGTCCCCGATCGATGAATCCACTCGATGCCGCCACGGCGGACGTGGTCCAACGCCTCGGCGTCGTCTACGGCGACGACGATGGATGGTCGAAGGACCCGGCAGCCAAGGAGCTCATGGAGAAAGTAAGAGCGGGCGGCGGGCGGGTGTGGACGGTCGAGGGCGGGCACGTCGACCTGTCGCCATCCGGACTCGCCGTTCGTCTGCCGATCTATGTCGATTTCGTGCAGGAGCGCTCGCCGTGAAGCATCAGCGGCGGCAAGGCGCAGCGAGCACCGAATCGGCAGCGACAACGATGAAGCGTCGCTTCATTGAATGACCTCGTCCGCGCGCTGCAGCAGCGTCAGCGGGATCGTGATGCCCATCGCCTTGGCGGTCTTCAGGTTGATCGCCAACTCAAACTGCGTGGGCTGCTGCACCGGCAAGTCGGCGGGCTTCGCACCCTTGAGTATCCTGTCGGCGAAACCGGCGGCAGTGCGCCAGTGCCACGCATAGGAAGAGTTGTAGAACATCAACCCACCGGCGACGACATAGTCGCGTGCGCCGAAGATGCCGGGCGCCTGATGCGCGATCGACAGCTTGGCGATGCGCGTGCGCTCGCGAAGGAACATCGGGTCCCCCACGACCAGCAACGGAGCGCCCCTGGCGCGCGCCACCGCAGCGTCGAGTTCGCCGTCGTGGTCGATCTCGATGCGCTCCAACTGCAGCCGCAGCTCCAGAGCCCGTGCCGACAGCGCGTTGACGAAGAAGCCATTGGCCGGGTTGGCGCGGTTCAGCAGCACGCCGATGGTTCTGGCTTGCGGCGCTACCGATGACAGCAGTTCGAGCTGCTTGGCCAGCACCTCTTCACCGGCCGCGGTGGTACCGGTGAGGTTGCCGCCCGGCCGCCGCAGGCTGGCGATGAAGCCCGAGCCCAGCGCATCACCCGCGTTGATCATCACGATGGGGGTTGCAGGCGCGCCATCGCGAGCCGATCGGATCATGGTCGTCCCGCTCGCCAGGATCAGCGCGACCGGCAGGGCCTGCAGTTCGGCCGCCAGTTCACGCCCGCGCTGCGGACTGTCGCCGACGAAGCGTCTTTCGATGATCAGGTTGCGGCCCTCGACCCAGCCCAGCTCGCGCAGGGCACCAAGAAATTCATCGTAGACCTGAAGGTTTGCGCTGTAGACCAGGACGCCGATTCGGGCGGGCTTGGCAGCCGGCTGTCCCCACGCGCGCGACGCGGCGAGCAGGCCGACGAGCACACATCTGCGGTCGATCACCGAATCACCTGGTCGGCGCGCAACAGAGCGATTGCGGAAGCGCCCGCCCGAGCAATCGAGGCACGGGGCTGACGAGGTTCCTTGCCTTCTCGACCCCTGGTTGCAAAGACAAGCGGCGCATTCGGTCCTCCCGGGAGCCCATTGGAGCACTTCGCATCGCAACCTACCCGCCACCCATTGCCATTCTCGAACGAGAGTGCCTGGATCATGGGCGGCAGAGGCTCCGGCTGATGGCTGGCTGCCATTGTGGCCGCGGGCATAGAGCGTCGGCTTTCGAGGCAGAGATCGGCAAAGCGATGGGCCGCTTGTGGCCGATTGCGTCGACTGGCAGGGTCCGCTTGCCCGCGTCTCGAATCTGATGGCTGCTTCCGGCGGAGATCAGCAAGCCGATTGGCTCCGATCGACCCCGTTGCCGTCCTTTGCGCTAAGGGGCTTCGAACGACAGCAATGCGGCGGTTGCCGTCGGACAGGACTGCAGTGTGACCGGCGGCTGTCTGCCGCATAGCCGTCGGCCGGGCGCCGATGACCGCCTTCACCGAGAGGCGCCTTTTAGGCGGCACTACGGACGTTCAGCGCTCTTCGGCTCCGTCGTCTCACACAACGTCTGCTTTGCTATGGCGCCACCGCGCACTCTCGACCCCTCGGCGACATTCGCGACCGTGATCTCGTCGCCTCAAAGCTGCCGCTCACGCGGCCTGGAGCTATACCCGCGCGAACGGCGCCGCCAGCCCGGCGAATTCACTGCGCGTGCGGAAAACCGTGCCGTTGCGCGCTGAGTCGTCGCTGTTGTCGGCGGTCACGATGTAGAGGTCGCGCAGATCGGCACCGCCGAAGCACAAGCTCGTGACTGCGCGCGCCGGGACGGAGATACGTGCGTCCATGCGTCCGTCGGGCAGGTAGCGTTGCACCGCGCCCGCCTGGTAGAGCGCGACCCAGATGCCACCCTCGGCGTCGACCGCCAAGCCGTCGGGCCCCCCCTCGACACTGATCGGAGTCGCCGGGATTGCACGGCCCGCGGCGTCGAGTCGGTGCACGTGGATCCGACCCGGCACGGTGTCGCTGTGGTAGATCGTGCGCCCGTCAGGAGAGAAGCCGATGCCGTTGGCGAGTGACACGCCGCCGTAGAGCTCGGTAGCCTTCCCCTCGGCGTCGATCCGATAGCACTCTCCTTGCGTGCGCTCGCCCTCCATGCTGAAGGGATTCAACCGCATGGAGCCCGTGTACACCCGGCCCTGCGCGTCGGTGAACAGGTCGTTGAAGCCAGGCACGCCATCCTTCGCGAACACAACGCGCGTCTGGTCCTCGCGGACGTGACAGATATTCTTGCCCGAGATCACGATGCCGCCGTCCGCGTGCAGCGCGATGCCGCCCACGCCGCGGCGCTTGGGCACGATGGTGTCGATCGAGCCGTCGGGCCGGCGGCGAAACACGCCGCCGTTGGTGACGTCGCTGAAGTACAAGTTTCCGGCGCCGTCGACGCGCGGGCCTTCAATCAATCCATAGCCGAAGCAAAGCGTCTCGATCTTGTGTGCCATTTCTCAACCGTACCTGTAGTTGAGCCGCGGGTTGCGATGTCGAAGTAGCCGCGCAGCTCCCAGCAGCCCTTACCTCACCGGCCAAGAGCTCGAGACGCGAGACCGAAGCAATTGCTGGACACCGCAGGATGCGGCAAATCGGATGGGACGTCCATACAGGTGCTCAGCAAGCAGCGCCCACCGGCAGTGCGGAGGATGCAAACAGTCCGTCGTGAATGACCTCTCATGGCCGACAGCGGCCATGTGCGAGCTCAGCTCACGACCCGAGGCGATCAAAATAGCTACAAGATTTGCGTCCTTGAGAATCCACGCACAATATGAGTAGCCGAAGCCTAAGAAGGCACTTCGCCGGTCAGGCGACAGATGTACCCGCGATGGGCTGACTTCCACTCGCCACGTACGGTGATCCTTGTGAATATTTTCATCAGCTACCGTCGGGACGACAGCATGGTAACGGCGGCGCTGCTCTACCGCGAGCTCGCCAGCCGTCCCGAGTTCCCCGATGCGTTCATGGACATCGACGACATCGGCTATGGCGACGACTTCGTCACCGCCATTGAAACGGCGCTGCACGACGCCGAAGTCGTCCTGGTCGTCATCGGCCCGCGCTGGACCGACATGCTGCAGGCGCGCCTGCGCGGCGACGACTGGGTGCATCACGAGGTCGCGACGGCGCTCCGGCTGCGCGCTTCGAGCGCCGGATCGCGCCGGCCGCCGCTGCGCGTGCTGCCGGTCCTGATCGGCGGCGCCGCGCCGCCGCTCGAGAGCTCTCTTCCAGCAGACTTGGCGGCGCTGGCGCGCCTGGGCATGCTGAAGTTCGACGAGCGTGCGTTGAAGGCGAGCATCAACGCGCTGCTCGAAGCGACCCAGGAGGAAGACTTCCAAGGCAGGGTGCGACGCCTGCAGGAGGAGCGGCGTCGGATCGAGGCGGCGACGGACACGGCGTCCCCCGCCATCGCGAGGCTAGAACATCGCGTCGAGACCAAGCGCTCTTCAGTATTCATCAGCTACAGCCGTCTCGACGCGAACTGGCTACTGCGTCTGCAGCCTCATTTCGAATCCTTGCGGTTTGAGTACCCATCGTTCGAGCTCTGGGACGACACCCGCATCCCGCCTGGGGCTGATTGGCGGCAGGAGATTCGCACTGCGCTTGCGTCCGCGCGCGTCGCGGTCCTGCTGGTGAGCAAGAGCTTTCTGGCGTCGAAGTTCATCCAGAACGAGGAGTTGCCCCAGCTTCTTTCCTCCGCCCAGGATCAGGGGACGTTGTTGCTCGCAGTGCTTTTGAGCCCGTCGCGTTTTGAGCATATCGGCCCACTCGCGAAATTTCAAACGATTAATCCACCAAGCAAGACGCTTGCGGAGATGAGCGGGCCCGAGCAGGAGCGAATCTTTGTGCGACTAACCGAGCGGATCGCCTCGACGCTGAAGGCTTCGTAAAGCGGTGAAACGCAGCTGCCGTCCTGCACAAACAGCCGGGCGATCGCTTGCCATAGCTGAACTGCGACGTGTCCTGGGCAAATTGGACTGGTGGCTCGCTTAATCGATCCCGACGTGGCCATATATGGCTTCAGAACTGGCGGAAGACTCGCCCTTAGCGGCCAGTTCCAGGCGTCCGGTTGTGGCCGTCCTGAGCCAGTCAAACCCATGGCGCTGGTCCATCTCCGCGGTCGTTGACGCTTCTGAAGAGAGCCGCCGTTCGTGAGTCAAGTGCGCTGAGTTCCTGAACGGCTCATGCCAATGGAAAAGCGATCGCTTCACACCCGCTATTCGCTTGTGCGTTACGACACGACCGATCATCGATCGACCTGGCATGCCAGTGGGCACAACGGCTGCCATGCCTCTGCCATGCGAAAGCCTTCAGCAGCCGCCGCATCGCGGTCCAGCGGCTCGAGTCTGTCGTCGTATTGGCGCAGCACCTCTTGCACCTTGGGGTCCTCCCGCAAAACCAGCGATCGCCCGTTCTGCTTCGCCAAGCCGACGACACTGGCGAGCTCGTCGGCCAAGGCCTGGACGTGCTTCGCGCGCGCGGCCTGTGTGAGGCCGACCAGCCTCAGCATGTCCCCATGAGACCGCAGTTTGAACGCCTCGCCCCCAAGCGCGGCTGGCTCACCCTTCTCGAGACCGACCTTGTAGGCCTTGTCGAGGAGTCGAGCATGGCCCTTGGGATCGCTGGCGAAGGCTTTGTGCAGCCCGTTTGGGCCCTCCATGTGGACATCGGTGACCGCGCCAAAGGAGCCCGCGAGAGCCAATCTCGTGACGAGCTGCTTGCGGAGTTCGATGCTACCGACATACTGATCGGACAGGCCGCAATGTGGCCAAAGCTTGATGTTGTGAGCGGTGAAGTCCCGCTCCATCAGGCATTCCTTGATCCAGCCGTATGCCTTGAAGTTGTCACGCAGCGGCGCGTCCTGCGCGGCTAAACGACGGAACTCCGGGTCGTGCACGCGGGGTGGGTGCGGCGGTGGCATCTCCAAGGCCGTTGGCTTCGCGATCGCCGGATGAACGGGAAGGTCGTCTTGCTCGCGTGGCGCGAGCAGCACCACAGCGACAAGGCTGCAGCCCGCTGCGACGGTGGCGACCAGTCCGACGCGGCGGCGGCGTTGTATATCGTCCAAGTTCGCTCTCTCCATCGGCTCGAGCCCATCGCACTTCTGAGCGTCGATCCACACGCGATGATCGGCCCGGGCGGTTGCACTCGGCGGAGTCAGACCTTCGGCTCGTGTTCCGCCAAGAGTCCGGCCCGCTTCACCCTGCTATCGATGTCGGCCTGACTGTTGCGCGCGGCGTCAAGATCGGCCTGACCCTGGGCAACCTCACCCAGCCGCGTTTTCGCCAGACCGCGGCCGTACAGGGGGAAGGCCAAGCCGGGCCGTAACGCGAGCGCGCGATCAAAGTCCGCAACGGCCTTTTCGTATCTGCCCAAGCGCAGCTGGACCCATCCGCGGCTATCGAAATAAGCGGCGTTCTTGCCATCCCGGGCGATCGCGTCGTTGCAGTCGTCCAACGCCTTCTCGAGATCCACGCCGATCAGCGCGCGTGCCCAGCAGCGGCTGTTCAGCGCGTTCTGGCGGCGCTCCTCGTTTGGGTGCGCGGAAAGCCAGTGGTCGAGTTGGACAATCGTGCGCGCGGGCTGCTCAAGCTGCAGATACAGCGCAGACATCGCGAGGCGGAGCTGTGCCTGCGTCGCAAGCGCCTTGTCTAGGGCGTCGAGGTCGGCGAGAGCACCCTCGCGATTCTTGAGACCGAGGCGAAGGACGGCGCGTCGGAACCGGGCGTCCGTCTGGGCGGAATCGAGCTCGATTGCCTTGTCGTAGTCCTCGATGGCAGTCGTTGGACGCCTGAGCGCTTCGAGCACGCCTCCGCGCTGTGCGTAGTGCGCAGCCGAAGTCGGCTCGAGCTCGACGGCGCGGGTCAACTCTGCGAGAGCGCGTTCGTATTCTTGACGTGCCGCAAGCGATGCGGCTCGTCGGGCAAGCTGATCGGCGCTTGCCACCTGAGGTTCACTCGCGGCCTGCTCTGGCGTAAATGGCACCGCGCCAACACTGTCGCTGCGGTTGAGCGCGAAAACGGTGCCGCCGTTGTAGGTGAAATACATCTTTCCCTGCTGCTTCGATACGTAGATGCGATGCGACAGGAAGAAATCGATGCCAAGCAAGAGGTCGGCATCGTCCAACGTGAAGTCGCCGACGTGCAAGCGATTGTTGGTGATGGTCTCGTCGCCGATCTCGACCTTGGTGAATGGCGCCGTCCAGCGCCGTGCGCTGCCGCGGCCGGCGCCGTAAACGGCTCCGGATGGCGTCATCTGCGCTTCGGCAACGCCGGCCCGTCGCGCCGACCGGAGGCTGACAAGCGTCGAAGCGCCGGTGTCGAGCAGCGCCACGAGCTCGGTCCCGTTCAGCTTGACACGGGCGCGCAGTGGCGGGGTCTTGCTACGGCTCCGGTATTCCGGCTCGAGCTCGACCTCGCTGACGTGCGAAGCGCCTGCCCAGTACGCGAGGTTCGCCTTGGTGCAGTCGTCGTTGGGGAAAGAGAGGCGGATCATCCCGTTCGCCAGGTCGTATTCAGTGTCAGTGAACGCCAGGAGATTGCGCCCCATCAGGCCCATGGTCCCGGCCCCGGGCTCGTTTCCTCCGACCACGAAATCCACGCGAGGGATGTCGCCTTTTAACAACTGGAGCTTGTCCACCGTCGTGACGCGCGCGTCAACGCGTCCGGTGATGCCCTCGATTCGCAGGGCGGAGGGCGCTTGCCGCAGTCGCAGATTGAGTTGGGTGGCCGCCGCTTCTGTCAGGAAGCTAAAGAATGCACCGCTATCAACCGTGAGCGGAACCTGCATGCCGTTGATGCCGACGGTCGCAACTGCCCGCGAGCCGATCATCTTGACCGGCAACTCGAGCAGCTCGACTTGGCATGCCGACCGCGCCGGAACGGGCGAGGTCAAGGCCAGGATCAGAAGCACCTGCGCCCGTGTCCATGCGAACATCGTTACCGCTGCCTCCTGAGAGTCGATCGTGCGCAAGACGGTCCAGTGTTGCGGGCCTTACTGTAAGCGCGGCGAGGCCAGCGGAGCACCGCCCGTGAGGGGGAGCTAGCGATGCAGAGCCCGGCTCGTGACTTGTTTGCAAGCGAACGAGACCGGCCAAACATCACCAGGCCTGGAACGCGTACTTATCCAGGGCCAATCGTCAGCGTCTTCGCACCCGCTTCGCCGCACGAAAGCGGTCGTGACCGGCAGCTTCTGGCCGTGTGTGTGAATTCGGAGCCGCGCCGGTCAGCTGACCTTCGCGATCAAGAGTCTCGCCACCCTCGGCTGCCTTCGGCGACCTTTGTGGACTCACATCCCGGCCAATTGCGGACATTGCCGGTGCGCGCCGTGAGCGGTCGTCGGGGCGCCCGTGCGGCCAAAGCGTTGACGTCCCAATGGGTGACAACGCTTGCCGGCGGTTCCAATCGACCAAAGGTCATCGTAGCCACCGGGTGGATCTGTACATGATCCACCACGACCGACGACAGTGCCGAGCGTGCTAAGGTGAGGCACCCTCGAGCGCGCAAGGAAACGGACAATGGGCACCATCAAGGCTGCCAAGGCCAGCGTCAGCAAGAAGACCTACACCGTCGGAGGCAAGACGCTGACCGAGATCCGTGAAAGCCTTCTGGCCAATCAGATTGGCGGCACCGATGGGGTGGGCGACTGCACGACGGCTGTCAAGGTACCGTCGATCAGCAAGTTCGACGAAGAGGAAAACTCCAAGCCCAAGCAGAAGGGCATGGTCGATTGGAGCGTGACGGCGAAGGCCGGCCCGCAGATCGACATCACGGCGACGATCACGCTGCCGGCGTTGAAGTCCGACAAGGACTTGTCGGCGGCTGATAAGAAGGAATGGCAGCGCTTCGCCAACGAGCTGTCGGCGCACGAAGACCTGCACGTCGCCGCTGGGCAGAGTGTGGCTGACGAGATTGCCAAAGAGCTCTCGAACATGAAGGCCACCGGCTCAGGCAAGGACAAGGACGCCGCCATCAAGGCTGCGGTGGCCGCCTACGTCAAGCAGTACGCGGCGGCCTACGGCGGCAGCAAGGTGGCCGAGCGCGTGAAGAAGGCGCACGAGGCGCTCGACAAGAAAGGCAACACCTTCGACCTCGACGATTCGATCGAGTAATCGCACTTGCAGCTCGCGCGCTGGCGCGCCCACTGGAGCGCGCGCGGTTCAGCCCGCGCGCCAGGGATCGACCTCCGGAACGCCGGCGGTTTCGAGCGGGTTACGGGAACCAGCGTCATCGTGTACCAGGCTCAGAATGATGATGACGGCTGTGGCTGGAAGTTACGGCGACCCCACATCGCTGGACTCGGTTAGGAGAGTCCTGCGTCACCGTGTCATCCCGGCTGTGAAGTCCGACATTCGAATCGGATGCCCGGGCGCTGCGCCGTAGTGGTGGTAGCCATGGCTTTCAGAGGCAGTGAAGGCCGCCTCGGGTCGACAGCGCGGTCGGCCGTCCTAACAAGCGGACACTCGACCGATCAACAGCGTCGAGCGGCGCTTCTGAAGTAGACCTGAGCCCCGGAAACGAAAGCGACCAACGTCAGCTTTGAACAGCAGCTGACGTTTGACCATGAGAGCTGACCGGCTGCACCTACGCGGTTATCGATCCGAGCTGCACGGTCGACAGCAATCAGCCCGTACGCCGACGATCAATTCACTTGATTCTCCGGGCCAAAAACACGGTCGACAACTACGACCGGGAGACCATGCGCTGACCGGAGCCGATCCGAAAGATCACTTGGCCGGCTTGGCTTTGATGTTCGGGTACGGCAGGTCGAGCAGGTCGTCCGGCTTCAGACCGTGCTGCATGAACATCTCGTCCGTCAGGGCGGCAATCAGCGACATCTTTTCGCCGGGCTCGATCTCCGGCGCCTTCTGAATCGCATTCGCGACCGTGTCGAAGACCTCCTGCGCTGTCGCGGTGGTCTTGCCGGCCGCCCGCATGGCCCTGAAGTCGGCCTTCCAGAGCGCGTCCATGCCGGCGTGGGCGCTCTTCTTCAGCAGGCGCGTGAGGGCATGATCGGCGTTGTAGCCGACGACTTTCTTGCCGACCGCCTGCGCCAGCAGGTGGGCCGATTCCACGTCCTTCCCTGACACACCGATTTCCTGGCGGTTGCGCGAGGCGGCTCCGTGCGGGCCAAGCTGGATCATGTCGCCCGCGTGTTCGAATCCGCCGGCTTCCGTGTCGTCGATGGCCTTGGCGATGTCGTCGTCGTCGAGCAGCTTGGCGCCAACGTCGTCCGCGGCTTGCGCGGCTTCTTCGATCACCTCCGAGCCCGTCTCGGCGGCCGCCTTGCGACCGACCTTGAGCGCGCCCTTCGCGAGATCGCCCGCCAACGGCACCCATCCGACGGCGGCGAGCCCGAGGTTGCCGGCGTTCGCCCAGCTCGGCTCGTCCCATAGATCCTTGGCAGCGGCGACGGTGTCGCGCGCATCGGCGATCTGACCGACCACCGGCACGACGCCGACGCCGACGTTCGCGGCGGTGCCGGTCCACGTCGTCTCGCCTTCATAGAACTCGCCCTGGACCACTTCGTCCAGGAGGCCGCCGTCATCGTTGCCGGCTCCCTCGGTCTCGCTGGTCGCAGGTTCGGTGAGCTCGTGCTCTTCGACGTTGAGGTCTTCGTTGAAACTCCCGTCCGTCTCGGTGTTCTCAGGTTCCTCCGCTTCGCGCAGCTCCGTTCCTTCGATTCCTTTTTCCTGCTTCAGCGCCGAGAGCTCGATCGAGATCTCGTCGCCGACGCCTCGAAGCTCTTCTCGGATCTGTTCCGCCTCGGCCTCGCTTCCGGCGTTGTTCAACGACTGCAGGAGCGCGGACTGCTGTTGCAGCAGATCGCCGACGAGCCCGGCGTCGTCGATCTGAACCGGGCCGCTGGTCTTCGTCGGCGATCGCGGCTCGAAGTTGTACGTTGAGGGCTGGTCCGTCGGGGCAGTCGGCGTCGCCGAAGGCTTCGCGCCGCCAGCTGCGAGCGAGCGCTCGGTGGCGCCGCCGGCGTCGACCCGGCCATCTGGCTTGGCCGCTCCCATCTTGCGCTGGTAGGCCTCGATGGCGGCGATCGTCTTCGGGCCGCACACGCCGTCGGCCGGAAGGCCGAGCGCTTGCTGCACCGCGCGGATGTCGCTCGCCGCGTTCCTGCCCTTGCGGCCCACCGAGCCGCCGAGCGGAAACGATCCTGTCACCGCGCCCGCCGCCGCGGTGCCGGCCTTTGCAACCGCGTTCTTCACGTCGTCGACGGCCGTCATTGCCTGGTCCTTGAGCTTGCCCGCGGCAGCCCCCAGGTCGACGCCGAACGCGGCCTTGAACCAGGAGTCATGCTCTTCAGGCATGGCGACCTCCGAAGAACGCAAGGGATGCCGATCGTAGGCGCAAGATCAGGCGCGGCCAAGCAAAGCGCACACCCCGACGGGGGATGCCGGCCTCAGCCGATTCGGTAATGCGTGGTCTGCTTCTGGCGGCGGCGCTCGTCAGTGGACCCGCGTGCCACCCGGTGTCGGCGATGGCTTGCACGCGCGGCTCCCGACGTGGTGACCTCGGATGGTCTCAAGCCACACGCAGCCTCTCGATCGCCCCGAGCGCTGCCTACCGGTGTGTGCCCCGGCTGGGGCGAGTTCAGGTGCTTGGCGTGAACGTCAATGTCCGGCGGCTTGACAGGTGCAGCGGTCGCCGCCATCACGACCGAAGACTTGTAGGCTTCCGGCGGCGCCTGTCGTTCGGCCGTCTGATTGGTGACAGGCAGTCTGAAGCCGACACTGGCCGGCTGGTCTCAACCCTTGCCGAACGCACTGGCCATTGCTGCCGTATCGGTGTACTCGCGAAAGCCGGCGATCTTTCCGTCTCGCACCGTGAACGCATGGGCCCATTCGCATGACCAGATCAGGCCGGTCGACCGGACGCGGAACCGCTCGCGGCGGAGAGCGACCACGCGATCTTCCGAGGCGACGAAGTGCAGCGGCTCGAACGCCTCAGGCTCGCTGTGCTCCATCAAGGCGGCAAAGAATCGCGCGACTTCGCCGGTCCCCGTGAACGTGCCGGCCCAGGGAATGACTTTCGAGGCCGGGAACTCCCAGACGATGTCGGACGTCATCAGGGCGAGTAGCTTTTGGAGATCGCCCGAACCGAAGGCAGCGTACGCCCGCCGCACCAGCTCTACATTGCTCTGGCCGATGCCTGCCAATAGGAGGGTTAGACATCGTCATCCGAGCCTCGACCCACAATCACGCATGCACCGGCTGGACGCCCCGATCGCGAAGGCGCGCCTACCAGCTTCTGCGGCGCTGCCTGCAGGTGAGGCTCCGTTCCGTCCCGGTCCTTGCATCCGCAGAGACGCGCGCCGCCGGTGCCGATGATGGCCCGCACGCTCGCCCTGGCGCCCTTCCGCACGCGCAGCTTCCGCTACCAGTGGCCGGCCGACCTGTGCACGGCATGGGCGCTGGAGATGGAAACAATCATCCTCGGCTGGTACGTGCTCGTCGAATCGGACTCGGTGGTGCAGCTGACACTCTTCGGCGCCCTGATGTTCGCGGGCACGTTGCTGTCGCCGCTGCTAGGCATGCTAGGCGATCGGTGGGGCCTGCGGCGCATGCTCGCGGGCATGCGAACGAGCTATGCCGTGCTTGCCGGGGTGATCCTCGCGCTGGTCGTCAGCGGCAGCCTGAGCCCCTCGAGCGTGCTGGCGGTGGCCTTCGTGGTCGGGCTGATCAAGCCGTCGGACATCGGCCTGCGCACGGCCCTCGTCAGCGCCACCGTTCCCGCGGCGCAGCTGGTGGCGGCAATGGGGATCTCGCGCACGACGCAGGATTCGGCGCGCATTGGCGGCGCCCTGGCCGGCGCCGGCTTCATGGCGGCACTCGGAATGGCGAGCGCGTATGGAGTCATCGTCGTGCTCTACCTCGCGGGAATGGCGCTGACGCTGCGGTCGGGCCGTGGGCGGCGGGCTGCGGCGGCGGCAGCCGCAGCGGGCGCCGACAAGGTGGCGACCGCGACCGCCCTCGACGCCCCAGCCGCGCCGCCGCCACGGCCGGCATCGCCCTGGCGCGACCTGCTGGAAGGCCTGCTGCATGTCTGGCACACGCCAAGCCTGCGCGCCGCGATGTCGCTGGCCGCCCTGGTCAACCTGTGCGCGTTCCCGCTGAGCGGCGGACTGATGCCCTACATCGCACGCGACGTCTTCGGCCTGGACCAGCAAGGCCTGGGCTGGCTGGTGGCGAGCTTCGCCACCGGGGCGCTGGCGGGATCGCTCGGCATGAGCGCATTCGGCGTGCAGTTGCGGCCGGCCCGGACGATGCTCGTCGCGACCGCGGCCTGGTATCTGTGCCTGCTGGGCCTGGCGCTGCCCGTCGACGCGCCGACGGCGATGGCGCTCTATGTCGGCGCCGGCTTGAACCAGAGCCTGAGCATGATCGCCCTCTCGATCATCCTGCTGCGCACCAGCCGCGAACGGTATCGCGGCCGCGTGATGGGCGTGCGGATGCTCGCCATCTACACGCTGCCGCTGGGCTTGCTGGCGGCGGGGCCGCTGGTGGCGGCGATCGGCTTTCGCGGGCTGGTGATGCTCTACGTCGGGCTCGGGTTGGCCTTCGTGGCGTTGATCGCGCTCGCCTGGCAGTCCGACTTGCTGGCTCGCGGTGCTCCGGCCAACGCGCTACGTTGACGGCGGGCCCAATCGGTGAGTCAGTGCCCGAGTGGTGCGTTGATCGCTTTCCAAAGGGCGCCTCCGTCCTGCTCGGTGAGCGACTGCTTCAAGACCGACTGCAGCCGCTTGAATCTGCGGCCCTGAATGTCAGCTGCCATCGACTGCTGACGTTGCACTTTCGCAGAAGGTGAGTGTCCGCAGCACGCCGGAAACTGCCCTTCGTCCCTGGAGAGGCACCAAGGCACGCCAGTGAATGCTTGCGGGCGTGAGGGAACGGGAACTACCGACCTTTGCTGTCTTCCGTTCATTCGAACTGGCCGCCCGGAAAGCCGTCGCTCGGCGACTACCTTCGAGCTGCCTTGGCGAATGCCGGCTAGTCGTGCAGACATCGGAAGCGCAATGGGGCCGTAGGCTTCGGAGCGCCAAGCCGACGTGCGCTCGCTCGACATTGAGAGGTCTGACGTGCCGCGCTTATCTCGACACATCCCCAGCCCGCAATGGGTCATCAATGGCGACATACGAGCGGCGGGCACAAGCATTGCCGAAACGGTGCCGTAGTGAGGGCATCCCATGGGCACGAACCTGCCTGATCGGAAGGCGGCCGTGGTTACCCATGGCGGCGCTGGCAACAGCAAGCGAAATGAGGACGGCTGCGTCGGCGCCGCACGCGCGGCCGCCGTGCGCCTGGGCGACAACGAGCCGGCGCTCGCCGCCGCGATCGCCGCCGTCAGCCATCTCGAGGACGACGGTCGCTTCAATGCCGGACGAGGAGCCGACCTCGGTCTCGACGGCGTGACGCTGGAGTGCTGCGCCTCGGTGATGGACACCGACGGCGCGCTCGGGGCCGCCGTCTGCGTGCGCAACGTCCGCAACCCGGTCCAGCTCGCGGCGGCGATCGCCCGGACCCCGCATTGGGCCCTCGCCGGGGAGGGTGCCGATCGGTTTGCGCGCCTCATGGGCCTGCCCGAGGCAGAGCACGACGTCGAGCACGCGCGGGAGATGAATCGCAAGACGCTGCAGGCGCTCGGCCGGCCGGAGCCGGCCATGCCGGGCGTTGACAACCGGGCCTTCCCTGAATTCTGGAACTACGCGCTGCCTTGGCACGACGCAATGCGTCGGTATGGGTGCGGAACGGTCGGGGCAGTCGTGAGGGACCACCAGGGACGCTTCGCCGTCGCAACGTCGACCGGGGGCTCGGCGCCGGCGCTGCTCGGAAGGGTCGGCGACACGCCG
>Ga0307409_100000521_pt1 | contig 16624 bp, 15 predicted proteins | sample 322Ometagenome_2_FD_203888 | JGI IMG/M metagenome (GOLD analysis project Ga0307409, IMG submission 203888) | Maize rhizosphere microbial communities from greenhouse at UC Davis, California, United States - 322HYB-O-2 | ecosystem: Host-associated > Plants > Roots > Rhizosphere > Soil | place... | reverse complement strand
AACCTCGCCGCCGCAGCCGCAGGCCTTTCAATCCCGGCTCTGCGTGGCACGCGAGGCGGCCACTGACGCGGCGCGCGAGCTCGGCATGCGCGTGGTGAACCTGCGGCTCGGACTGGTGCTCGGCGCCGATGGCGGCATCCTGCCGCAGCTGGCGCGGCCCGCGAAGTTCGGCATGGCCGCGGTGATCGGCGATGGGCGGCAGTGGATGTCGTGGATCCATCTCGAGGACGTGCTGCGCGTTCTCGAGCTTGCGCTCGCGGACATCACGCTCGAAGGTCCGATCAACGTGGTCGCCCCGCAGCCGGCCCGGCAGCGCGACTTCCAGCGCGCGCTCACGCGCGTGCTGCGCAGGCCGCTGTGGTTACGCGTGCCCGGCGTCGTGCTGCACCTGGCGCTCGGCGAGATGGCCGAATTGCTGGTGCGCAGCCAGCGGGTCGCGCCGCGCCGCCTGAACGAGCGCGGCTTCGGGTTCCGTCATCCCGAGCTGGAGCCCGCGCTGCGCGCGCTGCTCAAACCCTGACGTTCTTGAACTGCCAGGGATCCGACTTGTCGAGGTCTTCCGGGAACAGCCGCTCGCGTTCGTGCAGCGGCGTCCAGTCCGTGTAGGCGCCCGTGACCGTACCGAGGTACGGCATCGCGATCTCGAGGTTGCGCTTGAAGTCGATCTCGTCCGGCTCGACCAGGCCCATGTTCGGGTTTTCCATCGCCCAGATCATTCCCGACAGGCACGACACGGTGACCTGCAGGCTGGTGGCGTTGTTGTGCGGGCAGAGCTTGCGCGCCTCCTCGATGGAGAGCTGCGAGCCGTACCAGTACGCATTCTTCTTGTGGCCGGCGAGCAGCACGCCGAGCTCGTCGATGCCGGAGATGATCTCGTGCATGAGGATGCGCTGGCGGTCCTGCAGGTGCCAGTTGCGCCCCGCGAATTCGTGCACCGAGACCACCGCGGAATCGCTCGGGTGGTAGGCGTAGTGGCAGGTGGGCCGGTACACCACCTCGGAGCTCTGCCGCACCGTCAGGTAGTCGGGAATGGAGATTGCCTCGGCGTGCGTGATCAGGAAGCCGTGGAAGTGACCGGCCTTAGGCGTCCAGGTGCGCACGCGCGTGGCCGCGCCCGGCTGCATCAGGTAGATAGACGCGCCGCCGCCGAAGTCGTAACGCTTGCCGTCGCGCGGGAAATTCTTCTCGTGCGTGCCCCAGCCGAGCTCGGCCGGCTGCTGGCCCTCGCTGACGAAACCGTCCACCGACCAGGTGTTGACGAATTCGTTGACCTCCTTCGGCTTCGACGCGAGCTGCGTGTCGCGCTCGGCGATGTGGATCACCTTGATGCCGAGCTTGCGCGCCAGCTGCGCCCAGTCCTCGCGCACCTTCGGCGAGCCCGGATCGACGCCGGTGTCGTTGGCGATGTTGAGCAGCGCCTGCTTGACGAAGTGCGACACCAGGCCGGGGTTGGCGCCGTGGGTCAGCACGGCCGTGGGCGTGCGTGCGTTGCTGGTGCGCAGCGCCAGGGCTTCCTCGCGCAGCGCGTAGTTGGTGCGCCTGGCGTGCGGGATGGTGACGTCGGTGTAACCACCGGGCCACGGCTCGATGCAGGTGTCGAGGTACATGGCGCCCTTCGACCAGCAGAACTTGACCAGCGCGATCGAGGAAACGTCCACGGACACGTTGAGCACGAAGTCGCCGCGGCCGATGTGCGCATCCAGCTCGCGCTGGTAGTTGTCGCGCGTCAGCGTCGCCTTGACGTGCTTGATGCCGTACTCGTCGGCGACTTTCTTGCCTCGGTCATCCGAGGTGATGATGGTGATGCGCTCTTTCGGGATCCCGATGTGACGCAACACGAGCGGCAGCGTGCCCTGGCCGATGCTGCCGAAGCCGATGAAGACGATGCGTCCGGGAAACTCGACGTGGACTTTCTGGCTCATTTACCAAACCCGACCGAAAAACAGGGCCGAGAGGGTATCAACCATCGTCCGGTGTTGCCACCAATGCCCGGGTCGTCGTCAGGAACTGACAGTGCGCCAATGCGGCGGATATGTGCGCTCGTATCCCGGCAATGCTTCGACGCGGCGCAGCCAGCGCTCGAGCGCCGGATAGTTCGCGCCGACCGGCAGGAATCGCGAAGACAGTTCGCGCGCCTCGGGCAATGCGAGCGCGCGCAGCAGCAACTGGATGCCGGGAAAGAGCATGTAGTCGGCGGCGCCGGGCTTGTCACCGACGATCCACGGGCCCTTGGAGAGGCGGCCTTCGATGGTGCGCGCCTCGCCCGCGATCATGTGCATCGCGTAGGTGCTCTCGTCGGAGTTGGGATCGCCCTGGCGATTGAGCAGCGCGCGCGTGATGCGCGTGACGTACGGCTCGATGTACGCCTGGAACTCGCAGCAGACGCGCATGATGACCGCGCCCTCTTCCGGCGAATCGCCGAACAGCGGTTTGGCCGGGTACTTGCGATCCAGGTAATACAAGACGGCCAGCGACTCGAACACCACGTAGTCGCCATCCTTGAGCACCGGCACGCGCCCGCGCGGGTTGAGCGCGAGCATGTGCGGCGCCTTGTGCTCCTGCATGCCGAGGTGCAACAGATGGCTGTTGTAGGCGAGTCCCTTGTGCTCGAGCGCGAGCAGCACGCGCCACGAGAATGGACTGCCGGATCCCCAGTAGACGTCTATTGCCATTTGGTGAGGGTCATGACTGCGGCTGATTGTAAAATGCGGCATGCGTCCTTTCACCACATTAATTGACTGCGCCACGCTCGCCTCACAACTCGAGCGTGACGACGTGGCGATCTTCGACTGCCGCTTCGAGCTCGGCAATCCCGGCTGGGGCGAGAGCGAATACGCGCGCGAACACATTCCGGGCGCGCAGTACCTGCATCTCGACCGCGACATGTCCGGGCCCATCACGGCGCGGACCGGCCGGCATCCGCTGCCGGAGCCCCAGGTTTTCGCGCGGCGCATCGCGGCGCTCGGCGCGGGCGCCGGCATGCAACTCGTGGCCTACGACCAGGGCAATGGGGCTTACGCGGCGCGCTTCTGGTGGCTGTGTCGCTGGATCGGCATCCGCAACGTCGCCGCGCTCGACGGCGGCATCGCCGCGTGGCGCGCGGCGGGCCTGCCGCTGGAAAACGTCGTGCGGACGCCGCGGTCGCGCCAGCTGGCCGTGAACCTGGCCGGCAACATGCTCGTCGACAGCGACGCCGTCGACGGCCTGCGCCGGCGTCCCGGCACGCTGCTCGTGGATGCGCGCGGCGCGGACCGCTTCGCCGGTCGCAACGAGACCATCGACCCCGTCGCCGGGCACGTGCCCGGTGCGCGCAACCTGCCGTTCACTGGCAACCTCGGCAGCGACGGGAAGTTCCTCCCGCCGGAGCAACTGCGCCGGCGCTGGGCGACGTTGCTCGGTTCCCAGCCGCCGTCGTCGCTGGTCGCGATGTGCGGATCCGGGGTCACGGCCTGCCAGAACCTGCTCGCACTGGAGCACGCGGGCCTGCCCGGTGCGCGCCTGTACGCCGGATCGTGGAGCGAGTGGATCCGTGATCCGCGGCGACCCGTCGCCACTGGAGCGTATTGAGCGGACATGAATCGGCATCGGCCGACGTTTACATGCGAACCCTATTTGATATCGTGCGCGCCACATGGCAGCCGATCCCAACCAAACCATTGCCAATGGGCAGGAATCGGCGCGCCGCACCGACCGCTCGATCGCGTGGTCCGTCGACGACTCCTCCGAGCTCTACCAGGTCAACGCCTGGGGCAAGGGCTACTTCTGCGTGAACCAGGCGGGCCATCTCGTGGTCCGCCCCGACATGAATGCCGCGCGCGAGATCGACCTGTTCGACGTCGTGCAAGGTCTCAAGGAGCGCGAGCTCACGACGCCCGTGGTCGTGCGTTTCTCCGACATCCTCGCGCACCGGCTGAAGCACCTGCACGATGCGTTCGCGCAGGCCATCGCCGAGAACGACTACCAGAACAAGTACGCCGCGGTGTTCCCCATCAAGGTGAACCAGCAGCGTCTCGTGGTCGAAGAAGTGTATCGCTACGGCAAGCCCTTCGGCTTCGGGCTCGAGGTGGGCAGCAAGCCGGAGCTGCTGTCGGTCATGTCGATGAGCGCGGACTCACACGACCGGCTCATCATCTGCAACGGCTTCAAGGACGACAGCTACCTCGAGGCGGTGATCATCGCCACCAAGCTGGGCCGCACCATCATCCCGGTGGTGGAGAATTTCAGCGAGCTGCCGGCCATCCTGCGCATCGCCGAGAAATACAACGTGCGGCCGAAGATCGGCGTGCGCGTCAAGCTGGCCAGCGAAGGCTCCGGCAAGTGGCGCGAGTCGGCCGGCGACAAGTCCAAGTTCGGCCTGTTCATCACCGAGATCCTCGAGGCCGTCGAGATCCTGCGCGAGAAGAACATGCTCGACTGCCTGCAGCTCGTGCACTGCCACCCGGGCAGCCAGCTGCAGGACATCCGCCGCGTCAAGGATGCGATCAACGAGCTGGCGCACGTCTACGCCGAGCTCAAGCTGATGGGCACGGGCGTCAAGTACATCGACGTCGGCGGCGGGCTCGGCGTCGACTACGACGGCAGTGGCACCAACTTCCACTCCTCGATGAACTACACGCTGAACGAATACGCCAACGACGTGGTGTACCGCATCGCCAGCGTGTGCAACACCCGCAAGATCTCCCACCCCATGATCGTGAGCGAATCCGGCCGCGCGGTGGCCGCGCACCACAGCGTGCTCATCTTCAACACGCTCGGCAGCCAGGCGCTCGACCAGTTCCGCGTCACCGGCAAGGAGGACCAGGACAATGCGGCGCTGCCGCAGCCGATCCGCGACCTGCTGGACGCCTATCGCACCGTGACCGAGCGTCGCGTGGTCGAGTGTTACCACGACGCGCAGACGGCACGCGACCAGGTGCTGCAGATGTTCAACCTCGGGCTGCTGACGCTGGGGCAGCGCGGGCTGGCCGAGCGGCTGTACTGGGCCACCTGCGCCAAGGTGCGTGACCTGACGCGCAAGCTCGACGAGGTCCCCGAGGAGCTCGAGGACCTCGAGTCCATCCTCTCGGACATCTATTTCTGCAACTTCTCGGTATTCCAGTCGCTGCCCGACAGCTGGGCCATCGACCAGCTGTTCCCGATCATGCCCATCCACCGCCTCACCGAGCGGCCCACGCGCAAGGGCGTGCTGGCGGACATCACCTGCGACTCGGACGGGAAGATAGACCGCTTCGTCAGCCAGCGGGACGTGAAAAAGACCCTCGAACTGCACCCGATCACCGCCCAGGACGAGTACTACCTGGCCGCGTTCCTGGTGGGCGCGTACCAGGAGACGCTCGGCGACCTGCACAACCTGTTCGGCGACACGCACGTGGTGCACGTGCGCTTCCACGACGACGGCGGCTGGTGGATAGAGGAGATCGTCAAGGGCGACACCGCCAACAAGGTGCTCGAATACATGGAGTACGACGTCGCCGACCTGCACCCCGCGCTGGCCCGGGATTGCGAGCGTGCGGTACGCGAAGGACGCATGTCCGTGGCCGAATCCCAGGCCATCAAGCGCTTCTACGAAGGCGAGCTCAACGGATACGCCTATCTAGAATAAGTGCCATTGGTGGCGCGGACGCACCCGAAGTGAGCGCTACCATTGGTTAGGCCCACCGTCGTATCTCCCTGAAATTCCCGCAAATTGCTGCATTTGCGTGCATCGGCCGATGCGTGGCTGCGACGTTATTTACAGCTTCTCGAAGCGAGGAGTAGCATCCCCCGCGTTCGATGCTTCTTACGGCTTTCTCCTGTTGAGGTGCACGAACGACGGTGCAGGCCGCTGTGCCCAAGAGCTACGCAAAGACCTACTAACGTGTGCCTTGAAGCCTTGACCTGTTTTTAACTGACCGCGGTACATGCAGGGGCCGCGTACCTGCCGCTGTCCGCTTTTTGAGCGAGAAGTCCGGGATGACGACGATCTACGTGGGCAATCTGCCCTTCTCCGCGACCGAGCAAGACATCAAGGTGCTGTTCGAGCGCCATGGCAAGGTTGATTCCGTAAAGCTGATCAACGACCGCGAAACGGGCAAGCCCCGTGGCTTCGGCTTCGTTGAGATGGGCTCGGGCGAGGCGCAAGCCGCGATCCAGGGCCTGAACGGCTACCAGATGAACGGCCGTCCGCTGCGCGTCAATGAAGCGCAGGAACGTCCGCCGCGCCCGCGCCAGGGTGGCGGTGGTCCGTTCCGCCGTTGATCCGCGCCGTAGGCTGACAACCTAGCGAACCAACTTCGAATCGAACCCCGCCTGGTGCGGGGTTCTTTTTGTCGTCGTCCGGAGCCCGATGTTGCCGTGCCTCCGACCCGTTGTGCTGGCCGCGCTGGCCCTGCAGCTCGCGGCCTGCGCCAGTGTCCCGGCTCCCGTGCCGGGACCGGCCCCGGCGTCGCCGCCGGCGCCGCGTGACGCCGTCACCGCGGCGGCCATCGAACACGCACTCGCGGCCGCACATCGCTCGGCGGAGAACCGGGCCCGCGATGCCTCCCGGCATCCGCTCGACACCCTGCTCTTCTTCGGCATCAAGCCGGACATGACGGTGGCCGAAACCTGGCCGGGCCCGGAGGGCTGGTACACCGAGATCCTCGCGCCGCTGCTGGCCGACGCCGGCAAGCTCTACGCCGCGCAGATGCCCGCCGCCGCGGGCAACGAGTTCGTCACCACCAGCCTGGCGCGTTATTCGGAGAAACTGGCCGCGCGCCCGGAGCTGTACGGCAAGGTGACGGTGACCACGCTAGGACCCGCCGGTACCGACATCGCGCCGGCCGCCAGCTGCGACCTGGTCGTCACCTTCCGCAACATCCACAACTGGATGCACCTCGGCTACGCGAAGGAAGCCTTCGAGGCGATGAACCGCGCACTGAAGGCGGGCGGCATCCTGGGCGTGGTCGAACATCGCGCCGATCCGGCGAAGCCGGTGGATCCGCGCGCCAGCAATGGTTACGTGAACGAGGAGTTCGCCATCCAGCTGATCCAGTCGGCCGGCTTCGAGCTGCTGGAGCGCTCCGGCATCAATGCGAATCCGAAGGACACCAAGGACTACGAACAGGGCGTGTGGACGCTGCCGCCCACTCTGCGCCAGGGAAACCGCGATCGGGAAAAATTCGTAGCGATCGGCGAGAGCGACCGCTTCACGCTGAAATTCAGGAAGCGGTGATCACCACATCTGCTTGAGGCGCGAGGCGACGTCGATGGTGCCGGAATCGGCCGCCGTGTCCTCGATCTTCACTTCGGTGTTGGTGCCCTGGAAGGTCTGCTCGTCGAAACACTTCACCACCTTCTCGGTGAGGAAGCGGCTGCGCGCGCCGTACACGTGGCCGTCCGAGGTCTTGGGCTGGCTGGTGATCTGGAAGCGCAGCGGGACGACACAGGTCAACTCGTTGCGCGCGCGGGTCATGGCCACGTACAGCAGCCGGCGCTCCTCTTCGATGAGCTCGGCCTTGCCGGTCGAGAACTCCGACGGGAAGCTGCCATCGACCACGTTCAGGATGTAGACGTGATCCCACTCCATGCCCTTGGCGGAGTGGATGGTGGAGATGACCAGGTAGTCCTCGTCGACCAGCGGCTGCCCGGCGAGGTCGCTGGTGGCGTGCGGCGGATCGAGCGTGAGCTCGGTGACGAAGCGCTCGCGCGTCTGGTACTGCGAGGACAGCAGCTCGAGCTGGTCGAGATCGCCGATGCGCGTGTGCACGTGTTCGTACATGCGCTCCATGTGCGGCTTGTAGAACTCGCGCGCCAGCGCGATCTGGCCGCGCCACTCGCGGTTCGGGTCGGCGAGCATGCCGAAGATCTCGTTGAACTTCTTCCACGCCACGCGCGTGTCGTTCGGCGGCTCGAACTTGTCGAACGACGAGAACAGGTGGTTGTTCGCGACGAAGTGGTCGAGCGCTTTCTTCGCGTTCACGGGTCCCATGCCCGGCAGGAACTGCAGCACGCGGAACGCGGCCAGCTGGTTACGCGGATTGTCGACCCAGCGCAGGATGGCCAGCAGGTCCTTGACGTGCGCGGCCTCGAGGAACTTGAGACCGCCGTACTTCACGAACGGGATCTTGCGCTTCTGCAGCTCGACCTCCAGCACGTCGCTGTGCGAGCCGCTGCGGAACAACACGGCCTGGCGCTTGAGCGCCACGCCGGCCTCGCGCGACGCGAGCACGCGCGTGGCGATGAATTCGGCCTGCGTCGGCAGGTCGTCCACCGTCACCATCTTGGGACGCGGACCCTGGCCGCGCATCGACAGCAGGTGCTTGCGGTACTGGCGCGGCGCGTCGGCCATGAGCGCGTTGGCGGAGTCGAGGATGCTCTGGCTGGAACGGAAATTCTGCGCGAGAGTGACCACCTCGGCCTTGGGCCGGAAGCGGTCCGGGAAGCCGAGGATGTTCTCCACGGCCGCGGCGCGGAACGAGTAGATGGCCTGCGCGTCGTCACCGACCACGGTGACGCCCTGCCCGTCCGGGCGCAGCGCATGCAGGATGTCCCCCTGCAGCTTGTTGGTGTCCTGGTACTCGTCGACCAGGATGTGGTCGAAGTGCTGCGCGACGGACTTGGCGATGCGCTCCTCGCTCATCATCGCGTGCCAGTACAGCAGCAGGTCGTCGAAATCGAGAACGCGGAACTGCGCCTTGCGCTCCACGTAGCCGCGCAGCAGCTTGCCGATGTCTTCCTCGTGGTTCGCGCACCAGGAGTACTGGCTCTCCAGCGTCTCCTTGAGCGACTTCTGCGTGTTCACGCGGTAGGAATAGATGCCGTAGCAGGTGTCCTTGCGCGGGAAACGCTGGCCCTTGCCGGAGAAACCCATTTCGGTGCGCACGGTGTCGATCAGGTCGGCGGCGTCCGAGCGATCGAGCACCGTGAAGGCCGGATCGAGGCCGACGTGCTTGGCGTAGTGGCGCAGCAGGCGATTGCCGATCGAGTGGAAGGTGCCCGCCCAGATCAGGCGCTGCGAGACGGCCTGCGCCTTGCCGCCGAGCTTGTCGTTGAAGGCCTCGCGCATGATGTCGTTCGCGCGGCGCTTCATTTCCACGGCCGCGCGGCGCGTGAACGTCAGCATGAGGATGCGCGCCGGATCGACTCCGCTCATGGCCAGGTGCGCCACGCGATGCGCGAGCGTGTTGGTCTTGCCCGTGCCGGCGCCCGCGACGATCAGCAGCGGACCGGCGCGAAAGCCTTTCCCGCCGGGAAGCGGCTCACCGTAGGTCACCGCCCGCTTCTGGGGAGCGTTGAGACTTCCGAGTTGTTCGGGCGAGGGCGTAGACATCGATACAACAATATAAGAGAGGTGGTGGAAAACAGGCTCGGTTCCCAAGGCGAGCCGTGACGTCCGTCACGCGCTAAGGCGCCGAAATGTGACGTCTTTTTGATCCCGGAGCGGGACGCTCGGCTCATGGAGCCGGCAGCCGGCTGCGGCGATTATGAGCGTGCCCGCGCGCGCGGGACAAGCAGCAATTCGGGCTGTTGCAGGAACGCATCGAAGGCCTGAGCCACTACACTGGAGCCATGTCCATCGAAAGAAAAATGATCTACGAAGGCCGCGTCATCAAGGTGAGCGTGGACACCGTCGAGCTGCCGAACGGCATGCGCGTACCGCTCGAGATCGTGCGTCATCCCGGCGGCGCCGCGGCGGTCGCGATCGACGCCGATCACCGGGTTTGCCTGCTGCGCCAGTATCGCCATGCGGCCGGCGGCTACATCTACGAGTTGCCCGCCGGCAAGCTCGAGCCGGACGAACCGCCCGAAGTCACGGCGCGCCGCGAGCTCGTCGAGGAAGGAGCGGTGCGCGCCTCGCAGTGGACCTCGCTCGGCGCCTACTTCAGCTCGCCCGGCGTGTTCACCGAGGTGATCCACCTGTATCTCGCCACCGGTCTCACGCCGGCCGCCGGGGCGCCGGAGGCGGACGAGGTTTTCCAGGTGGAATGGTGGCCGCTGGAACAGGCGGTCGAGCGCGCCCACGACGGGGAGCTCACCGACGCCAAGACGGTCATCGGCATCCTGCGCGCCGCGGCTCGTTTAAAAATTGCGTGAAGCGGCTCACAGGCTTCGCTGCGCAGGTTGCGGAATATTGGCTATGTCAAACACCCCGGGGCGCTCGTCGGTCATACTTCGGCCGTGACAGATAACAATTCAAATGGCAACCCGCCGCACAACGCCAACCGACGCCGTGCTTCTCAGATCGTTCACGACGATCGTGGTAACGCGCGCGTGGAATGGATAGACGCGGGTTATGCAGGGGTACCGCTGGAGCGTGCGCCGCTCAGCATCGAGCAGTCACCGGCTCGGGGCGAGAATGGCAAGCTCACGGTTGAACGTAATCGCGCCAAGGGCTTCGATCCGTATGCGCGTGTCGGCGCGGCACACGTGCCGGGACAGCCGAGGAAGCAGCCCGCGAAGCGCGATCTCAAGAAGCTCGGCGAGTGGATCAAGCTGAAGCGCGAGATGGAAGCCCGCAAGACGTCCGGGGATCCGGAAGCCGAATAGCACCGGGCGCTACGCGAAGCGCTCGATGTGCCGCAGCTTGCGCGCGTTACCCCAGCGATAGAACCTGCGCAGCTCCGCGAGCAGCTCGCGCGTGGCGCCACGCGTGCCGCGCGCCAGGCTGGCCGCGACGCGCCGGCAGAAGCGCCCCGCGTAACACGAGGCCGTGTGGTAGAGCCGCGCACGATCCGCGGCCGCGGCGGGATCGACGCGCGCGCGTTCGAACAACAGGTGGTGCAGTTCGCGCGGAAAACGGCCGCGTCCCTGTTCACGCAGCAACCACGCGCCGAGCACGTATTTGTCCACCTCGGCCTGCAGCTCCAGTTCCAGCAGCGTGACCGGTTTGTCGAAGCCGGCGTTCCAGGCGACGTAGACGAAGTGACTGACACCCTCGGCCACCGTCAGGTAGTCGGCGATGTTTTCGCTGGTGAGCGCCGCGAAGGGATCGCGATGCGCGAGCCTCTCGAACACCGCCGCATCGATGTACAGCGCCAGCGCGATGCCGTCCTCTTCCTGCGCCACCAGCAGCTGCTCCTCGGTGTTCCTGACGGCCTGGAAGCGCGCGACGCTGGCGCGATCGGTCATCAGGAACTGCAACACGTCCGGGGTTTCCGCCAGGTCGTAGATCTCGGCCAGGGCACCCTGCATCGACGCGAGCGTGGCCTGCATGGCGTGGGTCCGCCCTAGTTCACGAGCAGGCTGCGCGCGGCCGGTGCGGGCTCGATGCCCAGCTTGCGCAACAGCGTGCGCGAACGCTCGCTGCCCGTCTTGACCCACAGCTCGTACAACCGCAGCCGGTCCCGATCCGAATGCTGGTACGAGCTCTCGCTGATCTCGTTGAGTGCGTCCACCATGGGCGTGAATTTCGTGGCGAGCTCGGCGAAAACCTGGCGCAGCGTACGGCCGCGCGCCGGGCCGCAATTCTCGGCCAGCGTGCCATAGGCCCGCCCACCCATGGCGATGTGGTAGTCGATGTCCACGAGCTTGCGCGCGAAGCCGGCGGAGAAAAATCCCGCGATGAACAGCGAGACGTCGCCGAGGCGCTGCAGGCCGCGGAAGCGCGCCTCGTGCGTGGGCGCCTCGAGCGCCTCGCCCAGCATCACGGCCAGCGGCTTGAGACGCGAGCGTTGCTCGGGACCCGTCGTGTCGCGCTCGTACAGCGCGTCGGCGTCGGAAAACAGCGTGAGCAGGTTGACCACGTAGTGTTCGGTCTGGTCGTCGACCGCCACGTGTTGATGCGAGAGCGCGTCGTGCAGCGCGTCGCGGAAGAATTCCCTGAGACTGGCAACCGTCTGGATGGTCATCGCATACCCCGTTCGATCGACCTCACCAACCTATCGGCATCTCACCTCTAACAATTGAGCGCCTGCGCGACGCCGGGTTCCGTGACGCAGCAGTCGTTTTCGACTGCCCGCGCTGGCAGCCGACGATGCCGAGTGCTGACCGCGGCGAACCGCGCCACGCGGTTCACACTTCGCGCGTGAGCAGCGTCACGAGCTCGTGGAAATCCGCGACCACATGGTCGGCGGCGTCCAGGTCGGGCGGCCATGCGTGGCCGCCGCGATTGACCCATACCGTTTGCATGCCGGCGTTGCGGGGGCCGGCGACGTCGTGCCGGGGTTCGTCGCCTACAAACAGTATTTGCGCGGGCTCGAGCGTCAGTGCCTGCGCGAGCGCGCTGTAGGCGCGCGCGTCCGGCTTGGCGCAGCCGAGAGCGCCGGCGTGCAGCGAAACTTCGAAGTGATGCGCCACGCCGATCACGTCGAGATCGGCATTGCCATTGGTGAGCGTGGCGAGCCGGTAGCGTGACCTGAGCCTCTCGAGCGAGGGGAGCACGTCGTCGAAGGGCACGCACTGGTTGCGCGCCGCATGCCAGACGGCGAAGGCCTCCTTCGCCATGTCCCTTTCGTAACCCACCGCCGCGGCCAGCCGTGCGAGATTCTCGATGCTGAGATACGTGAGGTCATGCGCCCGGTCCGGCAGTTCGAGCATCAGCGCGGCACGTGCGGCGCGCATGTCGGCTGGCGAGAAACGTTCAGGGAGGCGCGGGTACCGCGTGCGCATCCAATCGGCCAGAATACGCTCCGCGCGCTCCAGCACCGGTTCGATGGCCCACAACGTGTTGTCGAGGTCGAAGCAGATGGCGCGGACATGTTTCATGATCATGGAGCGCATCATTGTTACTCACGATCGGCAACAAGAACTACTCGTCGTGGTCGCTGCGCCCGTGGATCCTGATGAAACATCTCGGGCTCGATTTCGCCGAGCGGCTGATGCCGCTGGATACGCCGGAATTCGCGCGCGACGTGGGTGTCGTCAGCCCGACACGCCGCGTGCCGGTGCTCGAACACGACGGCCTGCTGGTATGGGATTCCCTGGCGATCTGTGAATACGCCTGCGAGCTCGCCGGCCGCGGCTGGCCGCGTGAGCGCGCCGCCCGCGCCGTGGCGCGCGCGGTCTGCGCCGAGATGCACGCGGGCTTCAGCATCCTGCGCTCGCAATGGCCGATGAACGCGCGTGCCGAGGGGCGCCGCACGCCGGCGAACCCGGAACGCGCGGCGGACATCGCGCGCATCGAGCAGATCTGGAGTGACTGCCGGCAGCGCTTCGGATCCGCAGGTCCGTGGCTGTTCGGCGAATACAGCGTGGCCGACGCCATGTACGCGCCGGTGGTGCTGCGATTCAACACCTACGGCGCGCCGTTGCGCGACTCTTCACGGGCGTACGTCGCCACCGTGCTGGCCGACCCGCACATGGGCGACTGGCTGGCCGCGGCGCGCGCCGAAAGCTGGATCATCGAGGCGTCCGAAATCGGGCGCCAGAACTGACGGAGAAGAGCATGAAGTCATGGTTGTGTTTCGCCACGCTGGTTCTTGGCCTGGGGATGGACGCGGCCGGCGCCGCCGACGGCGCGCGGACCTTCACGCCCACCGATCTCAACTCGCTGGCGCGCATCAGCGATCCGCAGGTGTCCCCGAACGGGCGCTACGTGGTCTACGTGCAGCGCGAAACCGACTACGACGCCAACCGCGGCCGCACCGACCTGTGGCTGGTCGAACTGGATGCCGCCACCGCCAAGCCGCGGCGCCTGACGCAGAGCGCCGCCAATGACACGCACCCGCGCTGGTCGGTGGACGGCACCAACATCTATTTCCTTTCCTCGCGCAGCGGCTCGACCCAGATCTGGCGCCTGCCGATGTCCGGCGGCGAGGCCGTGCAGATCACCGACTATCCACTCGACGTGGGCAGCTTCAAGTTCTCCTCGGGCGGCGGCCGGCTGGCGCTGGGCATGGACGTGTTCCCGGATTGCCCCAACCTCCGGTGCACACGCACCCGTCTCGACGCCGCCGCAGCCAACAAGTACTCGGCGCGCAGCTTCGACAGCCTGTTCGTGCGTCACTGGGACGTCTGGCGGGATCACACGCGCTCCAACCTGTTCGTGGCGCCGGTCAACGTCGACGGCCGCGCCGGCCCGCCGGTGAACGTGAGCCGGACGCTCGAGGCCGACGTGCCTTCGAAGCCCGACGGCGGTGACGAGGAGTACACCTTCACGCCCGACGGCGCGCGCGTGGTGTTCAGCGCGCGTGTCGCCGGTCGCGAGGAGCCGTGGTCGACCAATTTCGATCTCTACGAGGCGCCCTCGGACGGCAACTCGGCGCCGAAGAATCTCACGGCCGACAACAAGGCCTGGGATGCGCAGCCGCAGTTCCTCAAGAACGGCGACCTCGCCTGGCTCGCCATGAAACGACCGGGCTTCGAAGCCGACCGTTTCGCCATCAAGGTGCGGCACGGCAACGCGGTGCGCGAAATCGCGCCGCAGTGGGATCGTTCGGTCATCCATCTCGACGTGGCGCGCGACGGCCGGACGCTGCTGGTCACGGCCAACGACATCGGCCAGACGTCACTCTTCTCCATTGACGCCGCGACCGGCCGCGCCACGAATCTCTCCGGCGCAGGCACCGTGGCCGACTTCTCGCCGGCAGCACGCGGCCACGTGGTCGCATGGCATGACCTCGGCACACCGCCCGATCTGTACCTGCTGCCCGCGAAGGGTGAACGACGCCGCCTCACGGATGCCAATGCCGAAAAACTGGGTCAACGCGACCTCGGCAGCTTCGAGCAGTTCAGCTTCCAGGGCTGGAAGGACCAGACCGTGTACGGCTACGTGGTCAAGCCGCCGGGACTGGCGGCGGGCGCGAAGGCTCCCATCGCCTTCATCGTGCATGGCGGCCCGCAGTCGAGCCTGCAGAACCAGTGGAACTGGCGCTGGAATTCCCAGGCCTTCGCGGCACGCGGTCTCGGCGTCGTGCTCATCGATTTCCACGGATCGCCGGGTTACGGCCAGGCGTTCACCGATTCGATCAGCCAGCACTGGGGCGACGGCCCGCTCGAGGACCTCAAGAAGGGCCTGGCGGCGGCGCTGGAAAAGTATCCGTGGCTGGACGGCAAACGCGCCTGCTCGCTGGGCGCGTCCTACGGTGGCTACATGCAGAACTGGATCCAGGGCCAATGGGCCGACGGCTTCCGCTGCATCGTCAACCACGCCGGCATCTTCGACACGCGCGCGATGTACTACACCACCGAGGAGTTGTGGTTCACCGAGTGGGAGTTCGGCGGCCCCTACTACGACAACCCGCAGATGCACGAGCGCTTCAACCCGGCCAACCACGTCAAGGACTGGCGCACGCCCATGCTGGTGATCCACGGGGAGAAGGATTTCCGCGTGCCTTATACGCAGGGCATCGCCACCTTCACGGCGCTGCAGCGGCGCGGCATCGAAAGCCGCTTCGTCGAGTTCCCCGACGAGGGGCACTGGATCCTGAAGCCGGCCAACAGCAACTACTGGTATGCGACCGTGCTCGACTGGCTGGATGCGCACACGCGCTGAGCCGCGAACGCGCGTGCAGCGCTACGGATCGATGTTGTGCTGCACGCGCTTGTAGCTCACGGGCGCACTGCCGGCGCATGAATAGCTGAGCGAGTTGAGATCGTCGGTCAGCTTGATGTCGCAGGTGCCCGCGGGCCGCACGTCGGCGGGCTGCAGGGCGGTCAGCAACTCGGGGTGCGCGCGCACTTCGCGCCACTGCGCCGGCTGCGTGAACCCGTAGCTGAACTGGACCAGCTTCTCGCCATCCTGCGAGGCCTCGAGCGCCACCAGCCGCTGCGACGGGCCGCGCGGCGTGGCGCGCTCCAGGTAGAACGTGTCGAAGCCGATCATGCGTGCGTACACCGGCGCGATGAACAGCAGCTCACCCGCGTCGTTGACGTATTCGCCCGTGGAGTTCTGCAGGAATTTCTGCGCGTCGCGCTTGCGCATTTCCCTTTCGTTGACGCAGGCGGCGACCGTCACCGCCAGCAGCATCAGCAAACAAGGCTGGACCCATCGGTTCATCGCGCCGCCCTCATCCGTAGTAGGCGCGCCACTCTGCCTGATATCCCGCACCCAGCGCGAGCAATTTCTCCAGCAGATCCGGGTAGTCGACTCCCGCGGCCCTGGCCGACTGCGCGAAGTCTTCCTCCGCCGCGAGGTTCGGATTGGGATTCGCCTCGATGACGTAGATCTGTCCCTCGGCGTTCATGCGGTAGTCGATGCGTGCGCAACCCGACAGTCCCAGGCTGCGATAGACGCGCCGCGATAGTTTGTCGAGGCGCGCGAGCACCGCGGGCGACAGCTCCTTCGCCTCGTAGGTGTCGATGCCGTGTTTCTTCTGGTAATTCTTGTCCCATTTCACGCGCCGCGTCGCGATGCCGGCGCCGGATTCGGCCATCGAGCCGAACTTCATCTCCCACACGGGCAAGCGCGTGAGCCGGTCGTTGCCCATGACGCCCACGTAGAGCTCGCGACCCTCGATGTACTCCTCCACCAGCGCGTCGGTCTGCACCTGGTCGTGCACGAACTCGATGCGTTGCTTGAGCGCCGTCTTGTCGGTGACGATCGAGGCCTGCGAAATGCCGAGCGAGGCGTCCTCGGTGGTGGACTTCACGAACAGCGGGTACTTGATCTTGCGCGGCAGGCGCAGCTTGATGCCGCGCCGGAACACGGCGAACTGCGGCGACGGGATGCGGTGATACGACAGCAGTTGCTTGGACAGCGGCTTGTCACGCGCCAGCAGCAGGCCGC
>Ga0307409_100000520_pt1 | contig 16630 bp, 10 predicted proteins | sample 322Ometagenome_2_FD_203888 | JGI IMG/M metagenome (GOLD analysis project Ga0307409, IMG submission 203888) | Maize rhizosphere microbial communities from greenhouse at UC Davis, California, United States - 322HYB-O-2 | ecosystem: Host-associated > Plants > Roots > Rhizosphere > Soil | place... | reverse complement strand
CACGCTGCCAGTTGTTGGTGCCGAGCTGAAAGATCAGCCGGTCGCCCATCCACACCTCCCTGCCACGTCTCCCATTCCTCAAGTCGCGATCATGGCCGGCGCCCAGGGTAAGGAACGGTACCCGCCGAGCCGATCTTGTCCCGGGCGGGTAATGCACCGGGTGATCTGGACTGAGGATAGGTCACGCGGTCCCGGGCGAGTTGGCGCTAGAGGAGTCCACTGGTGCGAAGCGACCGGGTCCGCCGCGACCCGCGCACTGTCAGAGCCACGCTACGGACGATGGCCGGTGGCAGGTACGGCTCCAGGTCACCGCGCTCGCCCGCAGTCCGGTGGTGGCGGCGATGCGCAAGCGACAACCGCACTCGCCGAGCGCTATCGGCGGACGCGGGCGATCGGGCAGTCAAGGTGCCTGGCAATTGCCGGTTAACAGCCTGGTGTGTACGGGGCCGGGTCTCCGACACTGAGGAACGCCTACCGCATGGCGGGCCCGTCGGCGTGGTGTAGCGCCGGTGGTCTTTTCAGGCGGCCGCAGGGCGGCCGCGTAGCGAGCTAGTCGACTTTTGCTGGGGAATGGAGGACTTTCTTGGTTCCCAGGCAATGTCCACCACGGACGCTTGTTGTCCTGGTGGGCGTGGCGTTCCCGCATCGTCTCCGGAGCAGATCAGCATCACGTCGATGCTGGTTGACGACAACGGACTGACCGGCACCGCGCGGATGGCGCCGCCCGCCCTGGTGACCTGACGAGGAACCCCGGGGACGGCTGCGGTATCCACATAGGTGCTGACGCCACTAGCCTGACGCCTGGACCGTTCGAGTGGTCGGCATCGACGCCAACCGGCCCGGCATCCACCACGTTGGATCTCTTGGACATGACCGGCCGCGGGTCAACGATGATCCACGGCTCCAGCAAGATCGATTGCCTGTTCATCCGGGCGACGTGCTGCCATCGCCATCGACGACACCGTGAGAGGTACCAAGTCAATCACCTGACCCGGTACGGCTTCATCGCCTACTGACAGGACAGCGCCGGACCCGGCAGATGTGACCGTCCACGAGCCTTGAGGCCGCGACGGTCACTGCAGAGGCTGCCCCAGGGCCCGAGTGCCTGTCCAGCCGTTGGCGGACCGGACACCGTACCTATCCCGGATGGGGACGCCATGCACGACACGTACGCTCAAATGCGGCCTGGGGCGGCACCGGTCGGCCAGGTTCCGAGAGCCGTGGCCTGGCTGCTCATCGCACCGGCGGCGGTGCTGTTCCTGCTCTCGTATGTCGTGCCTACCGCCAACCTGTTGCGGAGGGTGCCGTGGGGCGACGGGCGGCTGTGGGATCTGCTGTTCAACTCGTTGCACCTTCGCATGGTCGGCTACGCGCTGTCGTTTGCGCTGCTGCCGCTGCTTATCCTGGCGGTCGCCGCGCCGGCATTCGCCTGGGCGGCGAGCCGGGCTGGCCAGGCGGGGCGGTGGGTGGCCCGGGCGGTGCTCGCGCTGCCGTTGGCCGCGTACGCCCCGACCGGGCTCGCGCTGATCTGGGCCAGTGAGCGCTTGCCGGGACTGGGAGACACGCGCACGATCCAGGTCGATGCGCGTCTGGCCATGGCGTCCATGCTGGGCGGTTTCGTGTTTGCGGTGGCGGCCACGTGCTACCTGTCGGCGCTGCGTCGGCGTGAGCCGGGCGGGCGGACCGGCCCGGCGGTCGCGACGGTCGGGACGCTGCTCGCGCTGGTGACGCTCGCCGCCGCCGTGCAGGTGTACACGTTCCCCGCGGTGACTGACGGCCCGGTGTTGCGGGCCGCGGCGCCGCCGCCGCCGATGGATCGGCTCGCGGAGGGCGGCGTGCGGGGCTACCCGCACACGGCGCTTGCGGTGCTGGTGATCCTGATGGTGCTGGGGGTCGCCACCACGCTGGTGGCGTTGCGCTCGCGGCTGCGGCTGGAATTCGACCCGACGCTAGCCAGCGCCGATGACCGCCGGCCGGCGGGTGTGCGCACCGCCGCGCTGATCGGCACAAGCGTGGGCGTCGTTGGGCTGCTGCTGTTCATCGGGATCCAGCTGGCACCATGGCTGGCCGCGCTGGCGACCGGCGAGACCCCCTGGCCGGCCGGGTTCTCGGCTCGTTCGGTGCTGTTGAGCACCTGGTTGTTCCCGCTGGGGACAGCGATTGTGCAGGTCGTCGCGGCGGCGCTGGCCGCCTTCGGGATCACGGTCGGCCGGCCGATCGGGCCGGCCAGCGAGTGGCTGCTGCTGGCGGTCGCGCCCTGGCTGCTGGTCGGCAACGGGCTACTCGAGGTGGCGCGCGTGGCCCCGCTGGAGCGGCGAGCCGAGGGCCTGGATCTGGTCGCCGCGTACGTACCGCCCACCTGGCTCAGCCTGCCCGCGCTGGTCGTATTCGTGGTGCTGTTTCGTGGCCTGACCGCCGGGTGGTCGCGGTCGCGGGCCGCGGGAGCGCCCAACGGGTTCCTGCGGGCGATGTGGCCGGCGCTGCCGATGCTGGTGCTGGCCACCGGTGTGACCTGGCTGGTCCAGGCACAGGACCTGCTGGCGCCGACCGTGGCCGACCGGGGCCAGGGCATGATCGCGAACGGGCAGGTGCTCGCCGCCCGAACGGTCCTCCCCGGGATGCTGGAGGCGGACGTGGTGCGGCTTGGTTATCCCCTCGCGCTGCTGGTGCTCTTCACGGTCGGCGCTATCGCGTTCCAGGTGGCCTACCTGGACCGGCTCGCCGCCCGCGTCGGGCGTGCCGAACAGTCGGCCGCCATATGACAACCAAGGCCCGGCCGGACGCTGTCCACGAAGTTCGCAATGTCCCGGGAAGCCTCGATCAGCAACATGCGTCCCGGCAACGGCGTTCACAGGATGCGCGCGCGTCCGCCGCGTACCGCGTCCCTACTTCCAGCATCGGCGCGAGTCGGCGGTGGCTACATTCTGTGGGTAGGTCGGACACCACGAAGGGGAGTCCCATGACCCACCGCCTCGTTACGCGGAGCGATTTCGACGGGCTGGTGTGTGCGGTCCTGTTACGCCATCTCGGCCTGGCAGAGGAGATCGTCTTCGTTCATCCGAAGGATGTCCAGGACGGCACCGTCGAGATCACGAGCCGGGACATCCTGACAAACCTGCCCTACGCACCGGACGCCCACCTGGTCTTCGACCACCACCATTCCGAGGTGATCCGAACCGGCGGCCGGGCCGCCAACCACATCATCGACCCCACGGCGGCATCGGCGGCCAGAGTGGTCTACGACCACTTCGGCGGACCAAGGCGCTTTCCCACCGTCTCGTCCGAACTCATGGCCGCTGTCGACCAGGCCGACAGCGCCGCATACGGCATCGACGACGTGTTGAAACCCAGCGGTTGGGCGCTGTTGAACTTCCTCATGGACAGCCGCACCGGCCTCGGCCGGTTCCGTAGCTTCCGGATCTCCAATTACGAGCTGATGATGCAGCTCATCGACGCCTGCATGGAGCACCAGGACGTGCGGCAGATCCTGGCGCTTCCCGACGTCGCGGAACGAGTGATCGTCTACCACGATCAGTATCCGAAGTTCGTCGAGCAGTTGCGCCGCGTCAGTCGGCAGGTCGACGACGTCGTGGTCGTGGATCTGCGCGGCGAGGAGACGATACACGCGGGAAACCGATTCGTCGTCTACGCCCTCTTCCCGGCCTCGCGCGTCTCCGTACACGTAATCTGGGGCAAACAGAAGCTCAACACCGTGCTGGCGGTCGGCAAGTCCATTCTCGACCGAACCTCGCCGGTCGATGTGGGTTCGGTGATGCTGCGCTACGGCGGTGGCGGACATCTCGCGGCGGGCACCTGTCAGGTGCCTCATGATGAAGCCGAGCGCGTCCTCGCCGAGGTGGTGTCGTCCATATCGACTCCTCGGGTCCTGGTCCTCTGAGTCGTCCGCACCGCCGAGGTGGCAACTCTGCCTGACCTCTCTCGGCAATGGGTTATCGCGACCGGTGGGCCAGCTGGACGCGGGTACGCGGTGGCCGATCGCGATTCGCCGGCGTGGCGTGGCCGGCTCCGCCACGTTCGATCCCGTACCGTCAGACACGTGTTCGACGCACGGTGGGATGCCGGGTTGGATGACGCCCAGTTGGCCGCCGTCACGCACGGCGATGGGCCGTTGGTCGTGGTGGCGGGGGCCGGCACGGGGAAAACGCGCACGTTGGTGTCGCGGGTGGCGGCGCTCGTCGATCGTGGCGTGCGGCCGGAGCGCATCCTGCTGCTGACCTTCACGCGCCGGGCGGCGGACGAGATGCTCAGCCGCGCGGCGGCGATCTGCGATCGGCCTGACGCGGCGGGCAAGCTGTGGGGTGGGACGTTTCACGCGATCGCCTATCGGCTGGTGGCCGCGTACGCGGAGACGCTGGGCCAGTCGACGTCGTTGTCCGTGCTCGACCAGTCGGATGCCCGCGATCTGATGGACCTGCTCCGCCATGAGCATGGCCTGGCCGGTGGTGGACAGCGGTTTCCGCGCGGGGACACGCTGCTGGACATCTACTCAAGATCGATCAACACCGCCCGGCCGGCCCGCGATGTCATCGCGGCGCTGTTCCCCTGGTGTGATCCTCATACCCCGGCGATCCTGGACCTGTTCCGTACCTATGTCGCGCGCAAACGGGCCCAGTCGCTGCTGGACTTCGACGATCTCCTGCTGGGCTGGCGGGCGCTGCTGGCCGATGCCCACCTCGGTCCGGCCATCGCCGCGCGGTGGGATCATGTGCTGGTCGACGAGTACCAGGACGTCAACCAGATCCAGGTCGACATCGTCCGGCTGCTGTGCCCGGACGGGGTGGGCCTGACCGTGGTCGGCGACGACGCGCAGGCGGTGTACGGGTTCCGCGGCGCGGACAGCCGGCACCTGCTGGAGCTGTCGGCCGCCCTACCGGACGCGACGACGGTCTGTCTGGAGCAGAACTTCCGCTCGCGGCAGCGAATCCTGAGTCTGGCCAACGCGGTCCGGCCGGCCGCGGGCGGGCCGCGCCTACGACTGCGCTCGGACCGCGACGGCGGAGACCGGCCACGCCTGGTGCGATGCCACGACGCGTCGGCCGAGGCGCGGCTCGTCGTCGACACCGTCCTCGAGGCGGCGGAGCAGGGCCGGCCGCTCAAGAGCCAGGCCGTCCTCATGCGCGCCGCCCACCACAGTGACCTGCTCGAGATCGAGCTGACCGCCCGCCGCGTGCCCTACGTCAAGTACGGCGGCCTGGCCTTTCTGGAAGCGGCCCACGTCAAGGACTTCATCGCCGCCATACGGCTGCTGGACAACCCGCTGGACGAGATCGCCTGGTTTCGCCTGCTGCGCCTGCACGACGGCGTCGGCCCAGCCAAGGCTCGCCACCTGCTCGACGCGATCAGGCCCGGCGAACCCGACACCGAACTGCGCCACCCCGATGCCGTGGCGGCGGCGCCGGCGCGCGCCCGCACCGCTATGGCCGCAACGCTCGACACGCTGGTCGCCGCCCGCCACCGGCCGACCGTGGCCGCCCGCGCCGAACTCGTCCTTGACCTGCTGCGGCCGCTGCTGACCGTGCGCTACCCCGACCATCCGACCCGGCTGGGCGATCTCGATCGGCTCGTCGGCGCCGCCGGCCGATCGCCGACCCTGGCCGACTACGTGGCCAGCCTGACCCTCGACCCACCCGCCTCGACCAGCGACCTGGCCGGCCCACCACACCTCGATGACGACTATCTCGTGCTGTCCACGGTTCACTCCGCCAAGGGCCTGGAGTGGGACTGCGTGCACGTCATCCACGTCATCGACGGCGCCTTTCCCTCCGACATGGCCCTGTCCACCAACACCGGACTGCTGGAAGAACAACGACTCTTCTACGTCGCCGCCACCCGAGCCCGCGACGAACTGGCCATCTACACGCCCCTGCGGATGCCACACCACCGGCGCGCCCGCGACGACAAGCACAGCTACGCTCCGGCCAGCCGATTCCTCGACACGACGGCCCTGGCCGCCATGAACATCCACGAAGACCGCCCAGCCATACCCACCATGCGCACCCCAGCCACCACCGCCCGCGTCGCGCTGCCCGCACTGGACGAACTCTGGACCTGACGTGTCTTCGCCGCGGTTAACTGGTGTCGGCGATGCCACATCGGCGGGAACGCGGTCCGCCCATGCGGTGATCGACACAGAAACCCAAAGCGGCCGGGTCGGGTCGCTGCCATACCAGATCCCATGTGGACTTCAGCGGGTAGCTGCCCGGCGCCCGGACCGCGTGGCGGCGAGGGCCGCCGACATGGAGGGCGTGGTCCCGGAGCAGCTCGCGCTGCTACGGCACGTGAGCCTGCGGATGATCCTCAACCACGGGCGGCTGAACTCGGCTTAGCCCTGCCGCTAGATCCTGACGGCCCTCTCGTACGCGAGAGTTGGAGCCGGCGTCGCCGACGACGTCGACGCGGTTGCGTCCTCCGGCCTTGGCCGCGTAGAGGGCTCGGTCGGCCTGCCGGAGCAGGCTGGTGGCGTCGGCGGCGTGCTCGGGTAGGACGGCGATGCCAAGGCTTGCGGTGATTCGTCGGTCAATCGCTTTGACGCTGATTGTTGAAATGGCAAGGCGTAGATGCTCGGCGACGGCGACGGCGCCTTCGGTACCGGTGTCCGGCAGCAGAAGAAGGAACTCTTCGCCGCCGTAGCGGCCAGCGAAGTCGCTGGCCCGCGTCGTGGCGGTGAGGGTGGCGCCAACGGCGGCAAGGACTTCGTCGCCCTTGTCGTGACCAAAGACGTCGTTGATCTGCTTGAAGTGGTCGAGGTCGAGCAGGACGGCGGCAAGGGGCTGCATGGCCCGGGAAGCCTGCGCGGACATGCGCAAGACCGCGTCGTAGGAAGCGCGCTGGTTGGGGAGTCCGGTCAGGGCATCGGTTAGGGCTCGGTGTTCCGCGATGGCGAGATTGCGCAGGTTGGCCAATACCGGCGCAGCCTGCACGACCGACTCACTGATGCGCCGATGGTCCGGCGTGGAGAGCTGCGGATGCTGGACGAGTACCGAACCGATCACCTCTCCGCCGACGAGCAGGGGCTGGCAGCGGGAGGAGGTATCGGCATCGGAGCATACCGCACAGGGCAAGAGCCGCTCGTGGCCGACGCTCTCATCGTGTGGGCGAGCGAAGCGCACCGCGAGACACGCCCGCGGTTGGGCGCCGGGCAGCCGGCCGGCGAGAATGCCATTGCCGGGTAGGGGGGTTGTCGGCTGTAGTCGATTCGCGCTGTTGTTGCGGTTGAGGACGATAGCGGTGGCCCCTCGAATACATCGTTCTATATGCCGCTTGAGCAGGTGGTGCGCCTCCTCCTCCGTCTCGATGCCCTGTAACGCAGCGCTGAATTCCGACTGGGTGCTGTCATAGGCGTGTTCGGCGGCTCGGCGATCGACCATCTGGTCGAGCGCGCGGCCGAGGTCGCTCAGTTCATCGGTTCCGCGGGGATTCAGCCGAGCGGAAAGCCGCCCCGCGGCGACATCGGTGGCGAATCGTGAGTAGTCACGGAGTCGCGGAACCAAGTTCTTTATCAAGAGCAGGACGCTGCCTACGCCGAGGAGGAATGCAATGGCAATGATCAGGCCGACCTGCTGCAGGCTGCTTCGCTGCTGCTGCTCGATCTTCTCGTACGCCGTACGAGCCCGGGCCGCCAGCGCGGTCTGCAGTTTTCCTACCGTCGTCGACACAGCGGAGAGTGCGTTGACAACCTGGCCGGCGAGCCGGTCGTTGATGGTTTCGCCGGTGGTGCCCCGGGTCGTTGCCACAAAGTCCGGCGAGGCGATCACCGCCTTGAAGCGCTTCCAGTCGGCACCGATCTGGTTGGTGGCGGTCAATTCCCCCGCGGTCTGGGCCTGTTCTTGTAGAATGGCGATCTGCCGATCGACGGCCGGAACGATATCGTTGTAAAGCCGCGGACCAAGCACGCTCAACCGCTCCGGATTCGTCGTGGGGATGACCTGGAGCGCGACCCACCCGGCCTCGGCCACCAACGGGGTCAACCCCTGCAGCCGCTCCATGCTCAGTACGTTCTCGGCGTACAGTCGCTTCGCTTCGGCTGTCATGTTCGCCTGCGCTGTCATGCCGACCGCCGCCGTAGCCAGTAATGACGCGACGAGGAGAAGGAGCATCAGGAAGAACTTGCCCCCGACCCGCAACCGGAGCCGGCCCGACGCTTGGTAGCTGACCATCCGCCCGTCCGATGTGTGCAGACGATACAAAGCCTAGCGAACAGGAAGTAACGATAGCACTACCGACTGTGGCCTCTGCCCGTCTTCGTAGTGGCGGCCCGGGGTTAGCAAGGTTCGACGCGAGGCAGGGGGCCGTGAAGGCATAGCTGCGACGCCGGCTCAATTGAGCGATCAGTGTGATCTGAGGGTCGGATGGTCCCAGGACGGTGCGGTGCGAGGGTGCGTCGGGTTCGGTGGCGAGCCGGTAGTCTGCGCGGCGTGAGCATGACCTTGTACCTGGTGAAGGTGCCGCCGGACCTGGCCGCCCGCGTCGCGGCCGAGCCCGACCTGCTCAACCAGGTGTGGCGGGAGGACGATGTTGTTGATCAGCAGGTGGCTGCGCTGCGGGAAGACGACACGCTGATGGAGGACTATCTGGATCTGGGCCGGATGGTGAACGAGCAGCCGGGACACTATCCCTGGTTGGAGAAAGCACTCCACGGAACGGGCACGGAGATCGCCTTTGAGTTCGGGTATGGCGCCGGTTTCGTGATCGCACCGCAGGAGGCCGCCGGCATCGCGGCTGGGCTTGCCGAGGATGCCGGATGGCGTCCGGGCGACGAGGTCGTCACCATCGCGGACGCGATCGCCGCGTTCTATCTGTCGGCCGCGGAGAACGGCCGCGTGGTGATCGGCGGCGTGGGTTGATGGGCGCAGCGGCCGGGCTGAGGTCAGTTCCGGTCACGCGGCCGGTGCGGGACACCAATCGGATGCGTCGGTGGGTCAGGAAATCGATAACCACATCGGAAATCTATTTCCATCGGCCAGAAACGGTTTTCATGACCAGCGGAATCCGACCATCCACTCTGGATCTGACGACGAGGTAGTCGCCGCAGGCCTCGTTTACAGAATTGTTACCGCGGACAACAAAGTTCGGCCTTGCCGTGCCGTGAAGCACACCTATATGTTGCCTGCGAAAACATTCACAGGTGTGACGATGGTTGACCGACCGGCGTCGCGCAATACGTGGGCGTTCCGGAAGCAGCAGGTGAACACCACGGTCGTCTCCGCGGACCAGAACGCCAACAAGGTACTGACGGCGACCCGGGCCTCCGTCGGTCCGTGGGAGAGGTTCGGCGTCTTCACGTCGAACAACACGCAGCTGAACCCCAACACGACGAACACCACCCAGAACGTCAACATCACCTCGTCGTCCAACGGGCTGTTCGTCTCCGCGGAGAACGCCGGCACGGCCAACCTGATCGCCAACCGCGTACGTGCCCAGTCCTGGGAGAGCTTCACCCTGCGGTTCAACGGTGACGGGACGGTGAGCTTCATCGCCAACGTGAGCGGGCGTGGCGTCACATCGCCGAGCAACTCGGCGCTCGTGCCCAACACGACCGCTGCCAACGCCGAGCACTACATCGTCCTGCATCTGTAACGCCACACGGGGTGTGGGGTACCTCCACCGACGTGGGTACCCCACACCGACCGAGAAGAGTGGGCCCCGGAGCCTATACCAGGGCAGACACCCATATCGTGCATCGGTTGTCATGATCCGTCCAGGCGTCCAGCTTGGGCCCCACCGCCGGGCGACCTTGTTCGTACGGATGGATCCGGTGCCCAAGGCTCGTCAGCCCGCACGAATACACGACGCCCGGCCGGACCTATGGTCGGCGCATGCCGAGTCCGGATGAGATCGAGCGCTGGCTGCAAGATCGTCTGGATGGCCTCCTGGCCGAGAACCGGGTGCCCGGCGCGGCGGTCGCGGTGGCCGTCGAAGGACGGGTGGTCGACCACGCCGCCGGTGTGCTGAGCCGGGCGACGGGCGTCGAGGCGACCGTCGACTCCGTGTTCCAGATCGGCTCGATCACCAAGGTGTGGACGTCCACGCTCGTGATGCAGCTCGTGGACGAGGGCGCCGTCGAACTCGACACGCCCGTCCGGCGCTACCTGCCGGAGTTCCGGCTGGCCGACGAAGCGGCCGCGGCCGCGATCACGGTGCGCCAGTTGATGTGCCACACCGCCGGATTCGAGGGCGACATCTTCACCGACACCGGCAAGGGCGACGACTGCGTCGAAAAGTACGTCGCGACGCTCGCCGAGGTCGGGCAGCTCTTCCCACCGGGCGAGCGGTTCTCCTACAACAACGCCGGATACTGCGTGCTCGGACGCATCGTCGAGGTCCTCCGGGACCAGCCCTTCGACGACTGCCTGCGCGAGCACATCTTCGAGCCGCTCGGCCTCACCCACGCCGCGACCGGCCCGTACGAGGCGATACTCCACCGGGCGGCGGTCGGACACATCCAGCCGACCCCGGACGGCGAACCGCAGCCCGCGCCCGTCTGGGCCCTCGCCCGATCCAACGCTCCGGCCGGATCCATGCTCGCCATGCGACCACGCGATCTCATCACGTTCGCGCGTATGCATGTCCGGGGCGGAACGGCCCCGGACGGCACGGTCGTGCTGAGTCCGGGCGGCGTCGGCGCGATGCGGCAGCGGCAGGTCGAGGTGCCCGGCCTCACCCTCATGGGCAACGCCTGGGGTCTGGGCTGGGAGATCTTCGACTGGCCGGGCGGCACCGTGATCGGCCACGACGGCGGCACCATCGGACAGTCCGCCCTGCTCCGGGTGGTACCCGATCGCGACGTCGTCATCGCGCTGACGACCAACGGCGGCAACCCGATCGCGGTATACACCGACATCTTCGGCCACCTGCTGCGCGAGCTGGCGGGCATTGAGATGCCTCCGCTGCCCGTACCCCCGGTGGACCGCGAGCCCATCGACGCCGGACGCTACATCGGCACGTACGCCTCGGAGGTCGTCGAGCTGGTCGTGTCCCAGGACGATGAGGGTCGGGTATGGCTGGAGCAGACCCCGAAGGGCGTGCTCGCTGAACTGGGCGGCGAGGTCGAGCGCCGGGAGCTGGTCCGACTCGACGGCGACACGCTGATGCCGGTCGAGCCCCAGCTGGGCATGCACGCGCTCCATGTCTTCGTCGGTGACGACGGGTCCGGTCGTGCGCTCTACGTGCACAACGGCCGGGCAACACGGCGCGTCCAAACGACCTGAGCGATCCCGCCACTGGGAGGCACGATGAAACGCACAATGAACATCGCCGTTGTCGGGGCAGTGGCGCTGGCGCTCGTCGCGTGCGGTGGCGACTCGGGGAACAACACCCCACAGGCCCCCACCTACGCGGACGGCAAGACCTTCACCATGGTGATGGCCTCCGATCCAGGCACGCTGGACCCGCACCTCACGTCGCAGGGCCTCGCGCTGCAGATCGGTCTGTTCCTCTACGACTCGATGGTGAACATCGACGCGAAGGGGCAGATGGTCGCCGGCCTGGCGGAGAAGTGGGAGAGCACGACGACGACGGCGACCTACACGCTGCGCAAGAACGTCACCTGTTCCGACGGTGCCCCGCTGACGGCCACCGTCATCGCGGCGAACATCACCTTCGTCGGTGACCCGAAGAACGCCTCGTCGAGGATCGGCGTGTACGTCCCGGCCGGTGCCACCGCGACCGGCGACGACGCGGCCGGCACGGTCACCGTCACGTCGCCGGCTCCGGACCCGTTCCTCGACCGCAACGTCGGCAGCCTGCCGATCGTGTGCGACAAGGGCATGAAGAACCGCGATCTGCTCAAGCAGGGCGCCCAGGGCACCGGCATGTTCACCATCACCGAGGCGGTCGCCAACGACCACTACACCTTGACCCGACGCAAGGATTACGCGTGGGGACCCGGCGACTGGAAGACCGACGTGCGGGGCCTGCCCGACACCGCGGTGATCAGATTCGTCGGCAACGAGACCACGACCGCGAACCTCCTGCTCGCCAAGGAGGTGAACGCGGCACTCGTGATCGGCCCGGAGAAGCAGCGCCTGCAGGCCCAACAGCTGTTCCGGCGGGACTCCGTCGCACCGCTGGGCGAACTCTGGTTCAACCAGAAGGCCGGCCTGCCCGGGGCGGACGAGTCCGTGCGAAGGGCGCTGACCCAGGCGCTGGACCTGCGCGAACTCGGCCAGGTGGTGTCCAGCGGCACCGGCAAGCCGGCCACGTCGCTGGTCGGTCCGACCGGCCCGTGCGATCAGGACACCGTCGGCTCGAACCTGCCGGCCACGGACGTGGCGGCGGCGAAGTCCGCCCTCGACGCCGCCGGTTGGGCGGCGGGTCCGGACGGGATGCGGGCCAAGGGCGGCCAGCGGCTGTCGTTGGAGCTGTACGCCCCGACCAGTGTGGGTCCGGGTGTACCGGCCGGCGCCGAGCTCGTGCAGCAGCGTTGGCGCGACGTCGGGGTCCAGGTCACGCTCAGGAACGTGTCCGACGCCGAGGTGGGCCAGCTCATCGTCGGTGGCCAGGGCTCCTGGGGCGCGACGATCCTTCCGCTCACGGTGAACCTGCCCACCCAGTTGGTGGCGTTCCTCTCCGGCCCCACTCCGCCGAACGGCGTCAACTTCGCCGGCATCGACAACGCCGAGTACACGGCGAACGTCCAGGCGGCGTCGGCCATCGCCGGCACGGCCGGATGTGAGAAGTGGGCGGCGGCCGAGGCCGCGCTGTTCCGGCACGTCGACATCGTGCCCTTCGTCTACTCGGCGGTTCCGTTCTTCGGCCAGGGGACGACCTTCGAGGTGAGCCAGACGAGCCTGACTCCCAGTTCGATCCGGATGCTCGCCTGACCACCGACCCGGCCCACGATCCATGGAGACGCGAATGATGCGACGGAGGCAGAGCGGGTGACCAGTGCGGCCCTTGTCGCCCGTTCCGTCTCGGCGCTGGCCGGGGGACCGTGGACGCGGTTCGGCCTGCGTCGGTTCGGCCGGCTGCTGGTCTCGGTCTGGGTCGTGGTGACCGCCGCGTTCCTGATGATCCACCTCGTCCCGGGCGACCCGGTCCGGGCCGCCCTCGGCGCGACGGCGCCGTTGGACGTGGTGGAGGCCCGCCGCGAGGTGCTGGGGCTCAATGATCCACTGTGGACTCAGTACGGGCGCTACCTGCAGGGGCTCCTCTCGGGTGACCTGGGCACGTCCATGACCTCGGGCCTGCCGGTCTCCCAGGTGATCGGTGACCGGTTGCCGGCGACCGTCGAGCTCGCGGTCTACGCGTTCCTGCTGGCCATCGCCGTCTCGGTGCCGCTCGGATTGGCGATGGCCGCGGCCACGCGGGGCGGCCGGCGCCGACACACCGAACTCGCCTTCACATCGACCAGCGTGGTGCTCGCGGCCATCCCGGAGTTCCTCGTCGCCGTGGGTCTGGTGTTCGTCTTCAGCGTCCAGTTGGGTTGGGCCCCCGTCGCGGGACGGTCGGGTCCGAGCTCGTACGTGCTGCCGGTCGTCGCGCTGGCGCTCGCCCCGGCGGCCGTCCTCGCCCGGATCGTCCGGGTCGAGATGCTCGCGGTCCTGCAGACCGACTACATCCGCACCGCACGGGCCAAGCGCCTTCCGCGTCGCACCGTCTCCGTCCGGCATGCGTTGCCCAATGCCCTGACCGCCTCGTTGACGCTATGCGGACTGCTGCTGGGCGCGATGGTCGCGGGCACCGTGCTGGTCGAGAACGTGTTCGCCTGGCCGGGCCTGGGTACCACGATCGTCGGTTCCATCGTGGGCAAGGACTATCCGGTCGTCCAGGGGATCGTGCTTGTCTACGGCGTCGGCGTACTGCTGGTCAACCTCACGGTCGACATCGCCCTCGCCTTGATCGATCCCCGGTCGACGATCCGGGAGAGCTGACCGGTGCGGGCGAAGCGTGGTTCCACCTGGGTCCGCGCCCTGCGGACACCCGTCGGTGCCACCGGGGCGGCGCTGCTCGTCGTCGTCTTCCTGCTGGCCGCGTTGGCGCCGGTCCTATGGTCGGCCCAGGCCAGCGCCGTGGACACCAGTCAGATCCTGCGGGGATCGTCCTCGGCGCACCGGCTCGGCACCGACAGCCTCGGGCGGGACATTCTCTACCGCCTCCTCGTCGGTACGCGGCTGTCGGTGACGCTGGCGCTGGGGGCCACCGCGATCGGCGTCGGGGCCGGACTCGTCCTGGGCACGACGCCGATGTGGTTGGGTGCGCGCCTCGGCCGGATCGTGGGCGCGGCGGTGAACATCGCGGTGGCGTTTCCGGGCCTGCTGCTCGCGCTGTTCTTCGCCGCGGTCTTCGGGATCGGGGCGACGGGCGCGGTGCTGGCCATCGGGTTCGCGATCGCGCCCGGCTTCGCCCGCTTGACCCAGACGCTCGTGGCGAGAGTGGCCGGTCTGGACTACATCGCCGCCGCCCGGATCGCCGGCGTCGGTCGCGGCCGCGTCCTGATACGGCATGTCCTGCCCAACATCGGCGAGCCGCTCGTGGTGAACGCGACGATCGTCGCCGGCAATGCCCTGCTGGCCCTGGCCGGCCTGTCGTTCCTCGGCCTGGGCGTGCAGGCGCCGGCCTACGACTGGGGACGCCTGCTGGCCGAGAGCCTCAACAGCATCTACATCAACCCGTCCGCCGCCTTCGCCACCGGTCTGGCCGTCGTCGTCGCGGGCCTGGCGTTCAACCTGTTCGGCGAGGCGGTCGCCCGGGGCCTGGGGTTGCGGACACCATCGGCCGCGGTCGTGAGCGACCGGGGCCGGCGGACCCCGCGGGCGCCCGCGCCGGCCCGGGCGGACGGCGCGCCGGACCGCGAGCCCGCGCTGCTCGCCGTCGAGGGCCTTTGCGTCAGCTTCCCCGGCCCGCGGGGTGCGACGACTCCCGTCCGCGACGTAGGTCTCTCGATGCGCCGGGGCGCGTCCGTCGGCATCGTCGGGGAATCCGGATCGGGCAAGAGCCTCACGGCATTGGCCATCGCCGGGCTGATCGAGGAGCCGGGCCGGGTCGACGCCGACCGGCTGGAGTTCCTCGGCGCCGACCTGCGTGGTGACCGGGTACGGGCCCACCGCCACCTGCTGGGCACGTCGTTCGCCATGGTGTTCCAGGATCCGCTGGCGTCGTTCAACCCGACCATGCGGGTTGGCCGTCAACTGGCCGAGGTGGCCGAGGAGCACCTGGGGCTGCGCCGCGCTCCGGCCTGGGCCCGCGCGGTCGACCGCCTGCGGGCGGTGCGGCTACCGGGCGCCGAGCGGCGCGCCCGGCAGTTCCCGCACGAGCTCTCCGGCGGCATGCGCCAGCGGGCGATGATCGGCATGGGTCTCATGGGCACGCCGGCCCTCATCGTCGCCGACGAGCCCACCACCGCGCTGGACGTGACCGTGCAACGGCAGGTACTGCGGCTGCTCGAGTCGATCCGGGCGACCGAGCACGTGGCCATCCTGCTGATCAGTCACGACATCACCGTGGTCAGTCACGTCTGCGAACGGGTACTGGTCATGTACGCGGGACGGGTCGTGGAGGACCTGCCCACCGTGGACCTGCCCCGGTGCCGCCATCCGTACACCCGGGCGCTGCTGGCGGCCGTGCCGGACCTGGCCACCGACCGCTCGCGTCCGCTGACCGTCATTCCCGGCCGTCCCATCGATCCGTCCGAGTACCCGGTCGGCTGCGCCTTCGCGCCGCGTTGCCCGCTCGCCGACGAGCACTGCCGGCACGTGGATCCCGCGCTCGTCGCCGACGGCCACGGCCGACGGGTCGCGTGTTGGCACGCGGACGCCACACCGGCCGAGCGGGTCGGTGACCCGAATTGAGCGAGCTCCGGTTCAGCGGTGTCACCGTGCGGTTCGGCACCCGTACCCGCGGTCTCACGGCCGTGGACGGGGTCGACCTCACGGTGGCGTCCGGATCGGTGGTTGGCCTCGTCGGCGAGTCCGGTTCCGGGAAGTCCACACTGGCCCGCGCCGCGGTCGGCCTGACGCCCATGGTCAGCGGGCGGATCCTGCTCGACGGCCGGCCGGTGCGGGCGCCGTGGCGAGCGGGCCCGCACCGGGTCCAGATGGTGTTCCAGGACCCGTACTCATCCCTGGATCCCCGCATGACGGTCGGAGCCTCGATCGCCGAGGCGATTCCCCGAGCCATCGTCCGAAATGGAGTGACGCGCCGGTCCGAGGTCGCCCGCCTGCTCGGGCTGGTCGACCTGGACCCGGACCGGGCCGACCAGTACCCCGCCGAGCTCTCCGGCGGGCAGCGGCAGCGGGTCGCGATCGCGCGGGCGCTGGCCGCCCGGCCGGACGTGCTGATCGCCGATGAGGTCACCTCGGCCCTGGATGTCTCGGTCCAGGGAACCGTGCTCAACGTCGTGCGTGACCTGCGGCACCGGATAAGGCTGTCCATGCTCTTCATCTCCCACAACCTCGCGGTCGTGCGCTACGTCAGCGACGTCATCGCCGTGATGTACCTGGGCCGGATCGTGGAGGTCGGGCCGGCCGACGACGTGCTGCTCGATCCGCAGCACCCGTACACCCGGGAACTGCTGGCCGCGGCGCCCCGGCCGGGCGCGACCCCCCTCGGCCCTCCCCCGGGAGACCCGGCGCTGCGGCGGGTCGCCGACGCCGAGCCGGCCGATCCCCAC
>Ga0307409_100000516_pt1 | contig 16672 bp, 11 predicted proteins | sample 322Ometagenome_2_FD_203888 | JGI IMG/M metagenome (GOLD analysis project Ga0307409, IMG submission 203888) | Maize rhizosphere microbial communities from greenhouse at UC Davis, California, United States - 322HYB-O-2 | ecosystem: Host-associated > Plants > Roots > Rhizosphere > Soil | place... | reverse complement strand
CTGGTCCCACGGTGACCGGCTCGCCCAGTTCCGCGGACAGCGTGCGCGCACGCGATTCGAGCTCGTCCGGATCCATGAAGATGGGAATGGCGCGCCGCCCGATCACGTCCCTGGCGGGATATCCCAGGGCCTGCTCGGCGGCGCGGTTGAAGATCATGATGCGGTAGCTGGCGTCGATGGCGATGACCAGGTGCGCGCTGCTCGAGATGATGCCCGCGTTCAAGGCCAGCGACTCGGTCAGGCGCAGCGACCTCAGCCGCGAGATCAGCATGAAGCGCACCGACAGCGCCGAGAGCACCGCCACCAGCAGGCCCGCGGCCAGGGTCAGCGAGGGCAGCTGCGAGCTCTGGCTGGCCACGAAGTTGCTGGTGGGCGCCACGCGCAGGGTCCAGCTCTCGTCGCCGATGCGCATGATCCTTTCGTTGATCCACGAGCTCGCGAGCCGCGCGCTCTCGCGGGTGTTGGTGAAGTACACCGTGCCGTCGTGCAGGATGGCCATGGTGAAGTTGCGTGACAGCTCTTCGCTGATGGCGCCGTGGAAGAAGTCGTCGATGGAGAACACGCCGGCGATGAAGCCGTCGAAGTGCCCGTCGCGGCTCACCGGCACGTAGGCGACGAAGCCCGCGTAACCCTGCACCAGGTGCAGCGGCGGCGTGAGCGAGGGGCGCTCGCTCTGGACCGCTTCGCTCACCGCCTCGGCGCGGCGCCGATCGCCGCGGACGTCGAGGTCGAGGGCTTTTTCGTTCCCGGCCAGCGGTTCGACCCAGCGCACCCGGTAGTTGGCATCTATCCACTCCAGCGCGCGCAGGCCCGACAGCTGCGCCACGTGATTGCCCGCGTCCATGCGCCACAGGCGTTCGTCGATGGACGGCGCCGCCTGCCAGCGCGCCGCGAACCGCACCAGCGAACCCACGCGCTCGTTGATGCGCGATCGCAGCAGGGTCTCCACGCGCACGGTTTCATCCTGCACGCGGCGCTCGACGAACTCCCGCTCCTGTTTGCGCAGCTGCCAGTGCAGCGCGAAGCTGCCGGCCGCGAGGATGGCGAAGACCAGTGCCGGCACCGCGAAGTGGCGCTCACCGAACATCTGCTCGACCTGCTCGGTGCGCCGTACGGTCAGCACCAGCAGCAGCAGCGCCAGCAGCGCGGTGAACACCAGTCCGCCGATCAGGATGAACAGCGGATTGGCGGAGCGTTCCGCGCGTTCGAAGGCCGCCGTGCTTTCCCACACCAGCAGCCACTGGCGCTGCAGGATGTTGAGCGTGGCGCGGCGGCTGAAGGCCGGGTTCGACTCCGGCAGCGCGTCGCTGGTGTAGATGGGCGTGTCGTCGCCGGCCGCGCCGAGGTCGTAGATTCGGAGCTGGTAGTCGGAGTTCTGCCCGTGTGTCAGGTCCGAGAGCAGGTGCGAGGCGACGAACGGCGAGTAGGTCCAGCCCTGCAATGCCGCCCGGCGCTGGTCGATAGTGGTCAGGGGCGCACCCCGCGCGTACACCGGATGCATCACGAGGAAACCCAGCGGCTGGTCCGGATGCTGGATCAGGACTACCGGCGCACTCATGGCCGGGCGGCCGGAATCCCGTGAGGTCACCGCCGTGGCCAGGCGGTGCTGTTCGAAAGCCACGTTGAGTCCCAGCGCTGGCCGATTCTCCGCCTGCGGCTCGATGAAGGTGATGACGAAATACGGACCGCCCGGCACTTCGGGATGCACGTCGAAGTCCGGCGCGCCATCCGCACGGGTCGCGGCCAGGAATTGCGGAAGATCGGCGGGTTGGACCGGCTGGATCCAGCCGAAACCGCTGATCCCCGGAAAATTCTGCTCGAGCCCGATGGTTTCCACGTAGATGCGCCACTCGGAACGCGAGACCTCGTTCGAGCCCTGCACGAAACCCGCCGCTCCGAGCAGCGCACTGGCATAGGAAGCAAAGCGGTTCTGCAGCGCCTTCTCGCTCTCGATGGTCAGCGCATCGAACTTTGCCGTGCCGCGCTGGAAGTCGTTTTCGGTGGCGGCCTTCCACAGGTAGAAGGTGAGCCCCAGCGGCAGCAGCAGCAGCAGCAGGGCGGCGATGGGCAGGCGGCCGATGCGCGACTCCCGCCAGGTGAGCTGCTCGCGGCTGCCCGGCGCGAGCAGCACCAGAGGCATGAAGACGATGACGCCCAGCGTGTCTCCCGACCACCAGGCCAGCCAGTTTCGCGCGGCGTCCGCCGGGGCGACGATGCCGCTCGCCATCAGCGAGGCGACGCCGATGCTGGCGGCGATCACGCAGGCGAGAGGACCGGCGAGCGCCAGAAGCTTGACGATGTCCCGCACGGTATTGAGCTGCAGCGGCAGGCCGACGAAGCGCGCGACCAGCAGCCGTCCGACCACGGCCTGCAGCGTGGATCCGCAGGCGATGCCGGCCGCCGCCGCGAGCGCGGCCGCAGATCCGCCGTCCGCGAAGGCGCCCGAGTTGAGCGCGTTGACCAGGAACGACCCGATGAACACCCCGGGCCAGAGGCGGATGCCGCCGGCCAGCAGCATGCCGAGCGCGATGCCGGAGGGTGGCCAGATGATGGTGGCATACCCCGGAGGCACGGCCAGCAGCAGGCCGAGCATGCCGGTCAGCACGTACAGGGCAGCCAGAATCGTCACTCGGCTGATGTAGTTAGCCATCGGAAGTCTGCTATAAACCCTTAAGCTCATGTGGCGCGTGGCCGACAATCGGCCAATACGTTAGCTTGCCACCCGCGTTGTACAAACTATTGGCGCAAGGAGGATTCGGCGGCAATGGGAAACCTCGACGACGATATCAATTCGGGCGTGATGACCGGGCGCCTGCGCGCCCTGGCGGCGGACATGCCGCTGTCCGTGCTCATCGTGGACGATGACGAGCTGGAGCGTGCGCTCATCGGTGGCCGCTTGTCGCAGCGCGGCATCCAGGTGGGCGAAGCCGCCGACGGCGCGCAGGCGCTCGAGCGCCTGCGCCGCGAGAAGATTCCCGTGGTGATCGTCGACTGGCAGATGCCGGTCATGGATGGCATCGAGTTCACCGAGAAATTCCGCGCCGAGGCCGCCGGCGACACCTACGTGATCATGCTGACGGCGCGCAAGGAGGATTTCGACTACGAACGCGGCTATCGCGCCGGAGTCGACGACTATCTTTCCAAGGACGTGCGCGAGCCGGAGCTCATGGCGCGTATTCATTCCGGACTGCACACCTATTCCTTGCGCGTGCAATTGCGCGACGCGCGCGCGGCGCTGAAGCTGGCGACGCGCCGGTCCCATGGCGACTGAAAACGGCAGGGCGCCACGCGCGGACGAGTCGGCGATCACGCAGATCCGTCCCGCGCTGCTCAGCATCACGCCGCGCGTGCTGCTGGTGGACGACGACGACATCGCGGTGGAGCGCATGCGCCTGCTGGTGGAGGCCGAGGGTTACGAGGTCTCGAGCGCGTCGAGCGCCGAAGGCGCGCTCGCCGAGCTGCAGCGGCAGTTCGCGCCCATCGTCATCCTCGATCGCAGCATGCCGGGCATGGACGGCCTCGAGTTGTGCCGGGCGATCCGCGACGGCGCTCACTACCCGGGTTACGTCTACCTGATCCTGTGCACCGCGCACGACGCCGAGGACGAGATCCTCTCGGGGCTCAACGCCGGCGCGGATGACTACGTGAGCAAACGCGCCTCGGGCACCCAGCTCATCGCGCGGCTCGCAACCGCACGGCGCATCCTGGCGCTCGAGCAGTCGCTCAAGCAGGTCATCGAAGAGCGCCGGCGCATGGCGATGACCGACGCGCTGACCGGCACGCACAACCGGCGATATTTCATGAGCCACCTGCGGCGCGAATTGAAACGCGGGCGGCGTTATGGCGGTCCCGTGTCGCTGCTGGTGCTCGACATCGATCATTTCAAAAAGATCAACGACCGTTATGGCCACGCCTCGGGCGACAGCGTGCTGGTGGAATTCGCGCGCCGCCTGCAGGAATCCCTGCCGCGCGAAAGCGACTGGGTGGCGCGGCTGGGCGGCGAGGAATTCGCCGCGGTGCTGCCGCAGACCGATCTCGGCGGCGCCCGGGTGGTGGCGGAGAAACTCCGGGTCGCGGTGCACGGCGCGCCCATGCGCACGGTGGGCGGTGCCATCCAGGTGACGGTGAGCATCGGGGTCAGCGGCACCCCGGTATTCGCCAACGCCGACGAAGCCACGGTCGAGCAGCTGCTGCGCCGCGCCGACGACTGCCTTTACACCAGCAAGCGCGGCGGGCGCGATCGCGTGACGGTGGATGGAGACATACCCGTGAACTCCAAATCGCTCAGGAAATTGCTGTACGTCGACGACGACGCCGACATCCGCGAGATCGTGCAGATGTCGTTGAGTCTCGATGGCACGATGGAAGTGTTCACCAGCGACGGTGGCGAACGCGCGCTGCTCAAGATGCAGGTGGAGAAGCCCGACCTCGTGGTGCTCGACGTCATGATGCCCGGCATGGATGGCCCGACACTGCTCGGGCGCATGCGCCAGGATCCGCTGCTGGATCAGATCCCGGTGATCTTCATGACCGCCAAGGCCAGCGCCGAGGAAACCGCGAAGTTGCGCGAGCTCTCCGCGATCGGTGTCATCGCCAAACCCTTCGATCCGATGACTCTGGGCGGCCAGGTGCGGTCGCTGTGGGAGGCCCGATGAGTGACACACGTGAGGAAAGGGTGGCGGCGGCCAAGGCACGCATGGCCGAGCTCGCCGAGAAATTCCTGGAGCGAACCGCGGGCGAGATAGAAACCATGCGCGCGCGCCTGGCACAGTCGCATGGCGACACGGCGGCGCTCGCCGAGATCCGTAACCTCGCGCATCGCGCCTGCGGCACGGGGGCGACGCTGGGATTCGAATCGCTCAGTGAATATGCGCACCGGATCGAGGCGCTGACCGCTTCGCAGCCGCCGGGCTCCCAGGCGGAAATCGCCGGCGCCATCGATGCGCTGGCGGGAGAGCTCGCGCGCCAGCCGCGCGCCGGCTGATCCCACTTCGCGGACTACGCGCGGGTAGCTTCCGTGTCGCGCGGCTTGCGCGAACCGCCGATGACGGCGGTGAATTCCGCGCCGAACAGGAAGATCTGCGCGGAATAGTACAGCCACAGCAGCAGCGCGGCGAAGGAGGCGGCCGCGCCGAAGGAGGTGGGCTCGGTCGAGCGCCCGAGATACAGCCCGATGCCCCAGCGGCCGAGCTGGAACAGCAACACCGTGACGAACGCGCCCAGCAGCACCTGGCGCCAGGCGAGGCGCGTGGCCGGCAGGTATCGATACATGAGCGCGACCAGTCCCGTGCCGAGGGCGGTCGACAGGACGAGCTCCACGGCGCCGAGCCCACCCACCATGGCCTCGTACCGGTGACCCACCCAGTCGCGCAGGCCCGCGAGCGCGGTGGTCAGGGTCAACGAGACCAGCAGCAGGAATCCCACGGCGAGCACGAAGCCGAACGACAGCACGCGGCTGCGTAATACGGCGCGCCAGCCGGATGCCGCGCGTTCGTGCTGGCCCCAGATCTGCGCGAGCGCGCTCTCCAGCGCGGAAAACACCGTGGTCGCTCCGATGATCAGCGTCACCAGGCTCACGATGGTGGCCCATACCCCGCGTCCCTGGCGGGCGCTGCGCATGGCCTCGGCAATCATGTCCGCCGACGGCCGCCCGAACAGGCTTTCGAGCTGCGCGTGGATGTGGGCGTCGGCCATCTCCGCGCCGACCAGCCAGCCGAGCAGCGCCACGACGATGACCAGGAGCGGCGCCAGCGAAAACGCGCAGTAGAAAGCCAGGGCCGCGCTGATGCTGGTGGCCTGGTCGCTCGACCAGTTGTTGAAGGTCTGGGTCGCAAGCTCGAGCGTGCGTCGGTACCAGGCAGTTCGGGTGCGCATGGCCCGAACCTTATGCCAGAGCGGCGTGGCTGCGCGGCGGCGCGGCTCCGCGATCGCTGTCGGTGAGGTCCGAAAAGAGGGAGATGGTGGGCGGTACAGGATTTGAACCTGTGACCCTTGCCGTGTGAAAGCAATGCTCTACCGCTGAGCTAACCGCCCGCCGTGGGATCCGGGCGAGGCCGCGGGTCCTTCAGAGAGGGTGCGCAGTCTAATGACCGCGGGGCGCCGAATCAAACCCGCGGCCGGCTCGCCGCCAATGCCGAAATGCCGGCGCGGCGCCGTATAATCCGCGCCCCCAAATCCGGCATAAGCGTCGGACAAAGCTCAGGAAATCACCCATGTCCGCCGTCGTCACCCGTTTCGCGCCCAGCCCCACCGGCATGTTGCACATCGGAGGCGTGCGTACCGCGCTCTTCAGCTGGCTCTATGCGCGCCGCATGGGCGGCCAGTTCATCCTGCGGGTGGAGGACACGGACCTGGAACGCTCCTCGCCGGAAGCCGTGCGCGTCATCCTCGAAGGCATGAAGTGGCTGGGCCTGGCACACGACCAGGGGCCGTTCTACCAGACGCAGCGTTTCGAGCGGTACAAGGCCGTCATCGACGACATGCTGAAGGCGGGCACCGCGTATCACTGCCATTGCAGCAAGGAAGACCTCGACGCCATGCGGGCCGACCAGCAGGCGCGCAAGGAGAAGCCGCGCTACGACGGACGCTGCCGTCACGGCCGGGGCCCGGGTGCCGCCAGTGGTCGCGCGCCGGTGGTGCGCTTCGCGAATCCCGAGCAGGGCGACACCGTGGTCGAAGACGTGGTGCACGGCGCCGTCACGTTCCAGAACAAGGAGCTCGACGATCTGATCATCGCGCGCTCGGACGGCACGCCTACCTACAACTTCTGCGTGGTGGTGGACGACGCGGACATGGGGGTCACGCACGTGATCCGCGGCGACGACCACCTCAACAACACGCCGCGCCAGATGAACATGCTGCTGGCGCTCGGCAGGAAGCCGCCGGTGTACGCGCACGTGCCCATGATCCTGGGGCCGGACGGCGCCAAGCTCTCCAAGCGCCACGGCGCGGTGAGCGTGCTCGAATACCAGGAGCAGGGCTATCTACCCGACGCGCTGCTCAACTACCTCGTGCGCCTGGGGTGGTCGCACGGCGACCAGGAATTCTTCACGCGCGCGCAGATGATCGCCGCCTTCGACGTACGCGACATCAACAAGTCGGCGAGCGCGCTCAACCCCGAAAAGATGCTGTGGCTCAACCAGCAGCACCTGGTGCGCAGCGCGCCTGCCGATGTGGTTGCGCACCTCGCGTGGCACCTCGCGCGGCTCGGCATCGAATCCACCGACCAGGCGCTGCTCGAGGGCATCGTGGTCTCGCAGCGCGAGCGCGCCAAGACGCTCAAGGAGATGGCCGAGAACAGCCGCTTCTTCTTCGGCGAGGAGGTCACGCTGGATGCCAAGGCTGCCGCGAAGCACCTGACGCCGGAGGCGAAGGCGCTGCTGACCGAGTTCGCTCAGCGCCTGGAAGCCCTGGCCGACTGGAGCGCGCCCGCCATCCATGGCGCGCTCGAAGGGTTTGCGCAGGAGAAGGCGCTGGGCCTGGGGAAGATCGCCCAGCCTATCCGCGTGGCGGTGTCGGGCGGCACGGTCTCGCCGCCCATCGATGCCACGCTCGCGCTGCTCGGGAAGCGGCGCGCGCTCGCGCGTCTGTCACGCGCGAGCGCGGCCTGAAGCCCGCAGTTACGGGATGGTCTTGCTGGCGACGTTCGAGATGTCGCTCTCGACGCCCGCCGCATTGACCGCGCGCACCGCAAAGAACCACTGGCCGGATGTCAGCGAATTCACCGTGTAGCTGGTGAGGCCCGCATTGCTGATCGAGGCTGACTGGTTCAGCGTCGTCGACGAGCGCCCGTAGACCACCTTGAAGCCGGAGAGGTCGGTCAGCGCCGTGCCATCGGTGTTGTTGGTCGGGGGGGTCCAATTGACGGTGGCGCTGCCGCTGCCGGTGCCCAGGGCGATCACCACGAGCGTGAAGGGCGCGAGCGAGGTCACCGCCACGCCGTCCGACACCGAGATGGTGATGAGCGCGAAGCTTCCGATGTTGCCGGCGGCGGGTGTGCCCGAGATACGGCCGGTGCTGGTGTTGAACGAGGCCCAGGAGGGCAGGTTGCGCACGCTGAAGCTCAGCGTGTTGCCATCCGCATCCGAAGCCGTGGGCTGGAAGCTGTAGGCACTGCCCACGGAGATCGACAGGCCCGGGGTGCCGCCGATGGTCGGCGCGCGGTTGGCCTGGGCGCTCACCTGGATGGTGAACGAGGGCAGCGCCACCGGCTGGGCCTGATTGTCCGAGACGGTGATGGTGATGCGCGAGGAGGTACCGACGCTGGCCGAAGTCGGCGTGCCCGACAGGCGGCCCGTGGTGGTGCTGAACGACGCCCACGACGGCTTGTTCTGGATCGCGTAGACCAGCGTGTCGCCGTCCGGGTCGCTGCCCACGGGGCGGAAGCTGTAGCTGCGGCCCACGGTGGCCGTGGCGCCGGGCGTGCCGGTCAAGGTCGGCGGGCGATTCGCGGCCGGCGGCGTGGTCGACACTTCCAGGCTGAAGGGGTTCAACGAGACGGTCTCGCTGCCATCGGTCACCGAGATGACGATGTCCGCGGTGATGCCGACGTTGTTCGCGGCAGGCGTGCCACGCAGCTCGCCGGTGGCGGCTGTGAACGTGGCCCAGCTCGGCTTGTTCACGATGCTGTAGGTGAGGTTGTCGTCGTCGACGTCGTCGCCCACGGGCGTGAACACGTAGACACGGCCCGCGGTGGCGCTGGTGGCCGGGGAGCCGGCAATGGTCGGCGGGCTGTTAGGCGCCGGCGCGGTGGCGTTGCTCGCGACCTGGATGCGGAAGCCGGGCAGCTGCGAGATCGCTTTGGAGTCGCTGACCTCGATGACGATCTGCTGCGACATGCCGACGTCGGCCTCGGTCGGGGTGCCGGTCACGGCGCCGGAGTCTTTGTTGATCGCGGCCCAGGTCGGCAGGTTGGTGGCGCTGAAGGTCAGCTTGTCACTATCGGGATCGGCGGCGCTTGGCGTGAAGGTGTAGGCCGTTCCCGCCGACACGGTGGTCAGCGGCGTGCCCTGGATGATGGGTGGGAGATTGTTGCCACCGGAACCACCGGCGTCGGAGGAGTCCCCGCCACCGCAGGCGGCGAGTACGAAAGGCGCAAGCGCAAGCAATAGGAAGTGTCTGCCACAAATTCGCATGTTCGGTCCTGTCAGGTTCAGACTTTCGTACCGAAGCGCGACTGGGCAAATCGTCGGGGTATGACGGTAGAAATCGCGTTTCGCGATGTCGTACCGGCAACTCCGCTATCTGCCGCCTCGTCGGCGCTTCAGACCGGAAGCTTTGCGTCCCCGCCTCACGACGGGTTTGCCTTTGCTCTGACGGGAAGTAGAACTTGACAACAAACATATTTCAACGTGTCTCGACCCGCAGACACGGGGACTCTCGGAACCGCGAGATATGGTGAACCGCTCGGGGTCAAACAATTTCACGCGATGTGATGCAATCGCTTTTACTGACTTGACAGAGATTGGGGCGGACCGTAACTTGCCGCGCCCGCGTGGGGCCATAGCTCAGCTGGGAGAGCGCTTGCATGGCATGCAAGAGGTCGACGGTTCGATCCCGTCTGGCTCCACCAAATTTTTTTCTGCGTCCCCATCGTCTAGAGGCCCAGGACATCGCCCTTTCACGGCGGTAACGGGGGTTCGAATCCCCCTGGGGACGCCATCTCTTCTTCAATCCCCTTAGGGATTTGCGGCCAGATACTCCAGCACGCTATCAAGTCCGTGCCGCCAGTCGAATGCGACGGCGGCGCCGGAATGCAGTGCGGCATTCGGCTCTAACACGGAGTTGCGGGGACGTCGCGCGGGCGTCGGATATTGCGAAGTGGGGATGCCCGCGAGCGCAGGTTGTTTGGCGATGAGGCCGCGCGCATGCGCCTTCTCGAAGATGGCGGCCGCGAATTCGCACCACGTCAAAGCCTCATTGCCTTCGTGATCGGGACCACCGGCGTGATACGTGCCCGTGGCGACTGAACCGGGATTGGTCGTCAGCGCCACGATGAGCCGCGCCAGGTCACCGGCATAGGTGGGACGGCCGCGCTGGTCGTTCACCACCTTGAGCTCGCTGCGTTCGCGGCCCAGCCGGATCATCGTCTTCACGAAGTTGTTGCCGTACTCGCTGAACACCCAGCTCGTGCGCAGGATCCAGTGGCGTGGCGCGAGCGTGCGCACCGCGAGCTCGCCGCCGAGCTTGGTGGCGCCGTAGACACTCTGCGGAGAGACCGGGTCACTCTCGAGATAGGCGCGTTCGCGGCTGCCATCGAACACGTAGTCAGTGGACACGTGCACCAGCGCGGCGTCGCAGCTGGCGGCGGCGCGCGCCATCGCCGCGGGGGCTTCGGCGTTCACGCGCCAGGCGAGATCACGTTCGGATTCGGCCTTGTCCACCGCGGTATGCGCGGCGGCATTGATGATGATCGTGGGCGAGCAGGACTCGATCTGCGCCTGGAGCCGTTCGGGGTGCGACAGATCGGCCTGGCCGCGGTCCCAGTAGGTGGCCGCGGGCAGCAGCAGCTGCAGATGGCGCGCGAGCTGCCCGGTGCGACCCACCACGAGGACCTTCGACGGCGAACTCATGCGCGCGCGCGGATCTGCGCCAGCGTGGGCAGGCCTTCATCCTTCTTCGACAGTTGCACGTCCGTGACAGGCCACTCGATGCCCACGTCCGGATCGTTCCAGATGACGCCGGTCTCGGCGCTCACGTTGTAATAGTCGGTGCACTTGTATTCGAAGTCGGCGATCTCGGAGAGCACGACGAAGCCATGCGCGTAGCCGGGCGGAATCCACAACTGGCGGTGATTCTCCTCGGACAGCACCACGCCCACCCATCGGCCGAAGGTGCCGGACGCCGGGTTGATGTCCACGGCGACGTCGAATACTTCACCGCGTGCCACGCGCACCAGCTTGCCCTGGGGGTTGGGGGACTGCGTGTGCAGGCCGCGCAGCACGCCGCGGCGTGAACGCGAGTGGTTGTCCTGCACGAACGGCAGGTCGATGCCCGCGTCCTGCCGGTAGCGCTCGGCCTGGAAGGTTTCGAGGAAAAAACCGCGTGCGTCGCCGAACACCCGCGGTTCGATGATCCGAACCCCGGGGAGCGCCGTCTCGGTCACTTTCATCGACCGAACTCCATGACGTCGAGCAGGTACTTGCCGTAGCCACTCTTGGCGAGGGGTGCGGCGAGTTCCCGCAATTGATCGTCGTTGATCCAGCCCTGGCGCCACGCGATTTCCTCGGGGCAACCCACCTTCAGTCCCTGGCGTTTTTCGAGCGTCTGGATGAAATGCGCGGCTTCCATCATGGAATCGTGCGTGCCGGTGTCGAGCCACGCCATGCCGCGCGCCATCATCTGCACGTCGAGCTGATCGCGCTTCAGGTACACATTGTTGACGTCGGTGATCTCGAGCTCGCCGCGCGGCGAAGGCTTGATGGACTTGGCGACACTCACCACGTCACTGTCGTAGAAGTAGAGCCCGGTGACGGCATAGCGGCTCTTGGGCTGCCTGGGTTTTTCCTCGATGGAAGTGGCGCGTCCGTTCTGGTCGAACGCCACCACGCCGAAGGCCTCGGGGTTGGTGACCGGGTAGGCGAACACCGTGGCGCCATGCTGGCGCGCGGACGCCGCCTGCAACAGGCCGGTGAAACCGCTGCCGAAGAACACGTTGTCGCCCAGCACCAGCGCGCTCGGGGCGCCGTCCAGGAATTTCTCGCCGATGATGAAGGCCTGCGCCAGGCCGTCGGGGGAGGGCTGCACGGCGTATTCGATGCGGATGCCCCAGCGTTTGCCGTCGCCCAGCATCTGCTCGAAGCGCGGCGTGTCCTGCGGCGTCGAGATGATGAGCACTTCGCGAATGCCCGCCAGCAGCAGTGTCGACAGCGGGTAATAGATGAGTGGCTTGTCGTAGATGGGCAGGAGCTGCTTGCACACGCCGAGCGTGGTGGGATGCAGGCGCGTGCCGGAGCCTCCGGCGAGGATGATGCCGCGGCGGTTCATACCGCGATCCGCTCGGTGCCGATTCGCTCCAGGCGATAACTGCCGTCGAGTACGCGCTGCCACCAGCCACGATTGTTCAGGTACCAGTGCACGGTCTTCTTGAGGCCGGACTCGAAGGTTTCCTGCGGCTTCCAGCCGAGCTCGCGCTCGATCTTGCCCGCGTCGATCGCATACCGCGTGTCGTGGCCGGGCCGGTCGGTGACGAACTTGATGAGTTTCTCGTAGCCGTCGGGTCCCGACGCGTGCGGCACCGCTTCCTGCAGGTGGGCGCAGATGAGCTTCACCACTTCGAGGTTGCGCTTCTCGTTATGGCCGCCGATGTTGTAGGTCTCGCCGACCTTGCCGCGCGTCAGCACCGTCCACAGCGCGCGCGCGTGATCCTCGACGTGCAGCCAGTCGCGGATCTGGCTGCCGTCGCCGTAGACGGGCAGCGGCTTGCCTGCCAGTGCATTGAGGATCATGTGCGGGATCAGCTTCTCGGGAAAATGGTATGGCCCGTAGTTGTTCGAGCAGTTGGTGATCAGCACCGGCAGCTTGAACGTGCGGCACCAGGCGCGAGCCAGGTGATCCGAGCCGGCCTTGGTGGCGGCGTAGGGCGAGCTGGGTTCGTAGCGGGTGTCTTCGGTGAAGTAGCCACCGCCGTCGGCGAGATCGCCGAACACTTCGTCGGTGGACACGTGCAGGAAGCGGAATGCCTGCGCCTTCTCGGGCGAGAGCGTGCGGAAGTAGCCGAGCGCGGCGCTCAGCAGCTGGCCGGTGCCGAGCACGTTGGTGCGGATGAAATCATCGGGCGCGTCGATGGAGCGGTCCACGTGGCTCTCGGCGGCCAGGTGCATGACGGCGTCGGGCGCATGCTGCGTGAACACCCGCTTGAGCGCGTCGCGGTCGCAGATGTCGACCTGTTCGAACTGATAATTCGGTGAGCTCGCGACGGGTGCGAGCGAATCGAGATTGCCCGCGTAAGTGAGCTTGTCGACGTTGACCACGCTCGCCTGGGTATGGCCGAGCAGATGACGGACGACGGCGGAGCCAATGAAACCCGCGCCGCCGGTAACCAAAACCTTCATCCAGACACTCCCTGATTGCTTCGGGTGGCGAGAATCGGGTGAGGACCGGGGGGCGTCAACCCAACCGGACGGCCGGATTCTCACTTGTGCGACGCGTTCCGACTTTTCTTGGACCGCGTCACAAATTCAGCAGCGCTGTAAGTTTTTCCGTCAGTGGCTGTCGGCATTTCAGACACAATCCCGCCCGCACCCCGGACCCACCCTTAGAGAGTGCCCTGGACGATGGTAGCCCTGCCGCTACGAATCAGTTTCCTCAGCTGCGCGCTGGCTTACGCCACCGTGGCCGTCATGCTGCGCCCCGGGCGCGCGGCAGGCGGCGTGCCGCGCACGCGGCTGCGCGTGGCCTGTCTGGTGACCGCGGTCTGGGCCGCGCTCGGCCTGTGGCTCGCCGGCCAGGGCCTGCCCCGGATGGGGTCCGGGCTCCTGTCTTCCATCCTGCTGCTGTCGGTGTGGGTGTGGCAGCTCGAGCCGCTGGGCCGCTGGCTGCAGCAGCCGGAGTGGTTCCTGCGCCTGCTGCGCTGGTTCGGCCTCACCATCACCCTCTTCAGCGGCATCGCCATGGCCTTGCCCGCGGACTCGGCGCTGGTGCAGACCTTCGGCCGGTGGATTCCGCTCTGCGGCCTGGTGCTGGCCGCGCTCGGCCTGTTCGCGCTCGAACAGGCCTATCGCAATGCGCCGGAAGCCGCCGCCGCCGCGATGCGCTGGTTCTGCCTCGGCATTGGCGGATTGTTCGTGGTGGAGCTGGTGGGCCTGGCGCAGGTGCTGCTGGTGGGCGAGACGCCGCACATCCTGTGGATCGCGCGTGGTGGCGTCTACGCGCTGTGCGCGCTCGCGATCGCACGCGGCGCGCTGCACATGCCCAACTGGTCCTTCGGCATTTCGATCTCGCGCCACGTGGTGTTCTACACCACGTCGTTCACCGCGATCGGCGCCTACCTCGTGGTACTGAGTTTCGTCGGCTGGCTGCTGCTGCGCGAGAACAGCTGGGGACCTTACGTCCAGCTCGGCTTTGCGCTGCTCGGGGGCCTCATGCTGGTGGCTCTGCTGTTTTCCGGCACGCTGCTGCGCCGCTGGCGCGTGTTCATCAGCACACACTTCTATACACACCGTTACGACTATCGGCGCGAGTGGCTGCGTTTCATCCGCACGCTGTCGGAAGCGGGCGGCGAAATCACCGTGGCGCAGAAGTGCATTCGCGCCGTCAGTCAGATCGTCGAGAGTCCGCGCGGCGTCCTGTGGCGCAGGAACGATCTGGGGACCGGCTTCGAATTCGGCGACTGTCACGGCTTCGAGCAATTGCCGTCCATGGGCGCGGTGCTTCCGGAGAGCGACGCGTTGCCGGCGTACCTGGAACGCACCGGCTGGCTGATCGACCTCGTCGAGCTGCGGCGCAATCCGGCGCTCTACGACGATCTTGGTCTCGAGCCGGCGCGTTACGGCGTACCCGCCAACGGCCTCATCGTGCCGTTGCTGCACATGGAGCGCCTGTACGGCTGGCTGCTGCTGGATCGCCCGCCCGAGATGAACAAGCTCACTTTCGAGGACCGCGACCTGCTCAAGACCGCGGGACGGCAGATCGCGGTCTACCTGGAACAGCACGACGCGGACGTGCGGCTGGCCGCGGCCAGCCAGTTCGAGACGTACAACCAGATGACGGCGTTCATGATGCACGACCTCAAGAACCTCGCCGCGCAGCTGCAGCTGGTGTCGCAGAACGCGACCCATCACAAACACAACCCGCAATTCATCGACGACGCCATGCAGACCGTGGCCGCCTCCGCCACGCGCATGACCAAGCTCATCAACCAGCTCAAGGGCGTGCCCGACAGCGGCACCATGAACACCGCCGAGCTCGCCGACATCGTGCAGCGCGCGGCGCGTCGTTGCGCGGCACGCATGCCGGTGCCGCAGGTGCTGGTGGCGGCGCGGCCGACGATCTTCTCCGACCTCGAGCGGCTCGGCAGCGTCATCGAGCACGCCATCCGCAATGCGCAGGACGCGACGCCGCCGGCCGGCGAGGTGCGCATCGAAATCGACCGCGTGGACGATCACCCGGTGGTGCGCATCGTCGACACGGGATGCGGCATGGACCAGACATTCGTGCGCGACCGGCTGTTCCGGCCATTCGACACGACCAAGGGAACCAGGGGTATGGGAATCGGCGCGTTCCAGATGCGGGAGTACATCCGCAGCCTGGGCGGCTCGTTGGAAGTTCAATCGGCTCCGGGAGAAGGCACGTGCATCACGATGCGTTTTCCGGTGCAAACCATTCAGCCGCAGATGCAGCTGGCCAGCAGGATCGGGTAGTTATGCACGACGACGACAAGTTCAGGACTCTGCTCGTGGTGGAGGACGATGCCGCCCTCCGTTCGCAGCTGCGCTGGAGTTTCGAAGGTTACAAGGTGCTGCTGGCGGAGAACCGCGCCGAGGCGATCGCGGCCGTGCGCCGCAGTGAGCCGGCCGTGGTGCTGCAGGACCTGGGCCTGCCGCCCGATGCCGAAGGCACCGCGGAGGGATTCGCGACCCTGAAGGAAATTCTCGAGATCGCGCCGCGCACCAAGGTCATCGTGGTCACCGGCAATCACGCGCGCGATCGCGCCGTGAAGGCCGTGGCGCTCGGCGCCTACGATTTCTACGAAAAGCCGGTGGATGTCGAAGTGCTGCGTCTCATGACCAGCCGCGCGTTCCACATCGCCCGGCTCGAAGCCGAGGTCGACCGGCTCAGCAGTGCCGCCGGCCAGAACGGCGTGCAGGGTGTCATCGCCACCGATCCGGCCATGCTCAATGTCTGCCGCATGATCGAGAAAGTGGCGCCGGCCGACGTCGGCGTACTGATTCTCGGCGAGAGCGGTACCGGCAAGGAACTGCTGGCGCGCGCCATCCATGACCTGAGCCCGCGGCGCCACAAGCGCTTCCAGGCCATCAATTGCGCCGCCATTCCCGAGCAGCTGCTCGAGGCCGAGTTGTTCGGCCACGAAAAGGGCGCCTTCACCGGCGCCGTGAAGACCACTCCCGGCAAGATCGAATACGCCGATGGCGGAACCCTGTTCCTGGATGAGATCGGCGACATGCCGCTCACCCTGCAGGTCAAGCTACTGCGCTTCCTGCAGAACAAGGTCGTGGAAAGAGTCGGCGGCCGACAGGAAATCCCGGTCGACGTGCGTATCGTCGCGGCCACCAACCAGAACCTGGAGAATTTCATCAAGGAGCAGCGCTTTCGCGAAGACTTCTTCTATCGCCTGAGCGAAGTCACCGTCCGTGTACCGCCGCTGCGCCAGCGGCCTGCCGACGTCATGGCGCTGAGCCATGTATTCCTGAAGCGGTACACCACGCGCAACGGGCGCCCGAAGCGCGGCTTCTCCGACGATGCGGTGGCCGCGCTCAATGCGCATGGCTGGCCGGGCAACGTGCGTGAGCTCGAGAACAAGGTGAAGGTGGCCTGCCTGCTGGGCGACGACAATGTCGTGTCCGCCACGGACCTGGGGCTCGTCGCCCCGGAGAAGGACTCACTGCCGCTCAATCTCAAGGAAGTGCGCAGCGCGGCGGAACGCAATGCCGTGCGCCAGGCCATGTTGATCGCGGATAGCAATATCTCGCGCGCCGCCGAGTTGCTGGGCATC
>Ga0307409_100000515_pt1 | contig 16695 bp, 20 predicted proteins | sample 322Ometagenome_2_FD_203888 | JGI IMG/M metagenome (GOLD analysis project Ga0307409, IMG submission 203888) | Maize rhizosphere microbial communities from greenhouse at UC Davis, California, United States - 322HYB-O-2 | ecosystem: Host-associated > Plants > Roots > Rhizosphere > Soil | place... | reverse complement strand
GCGCGCCGGACATGGCGTTCCCACGCCTGAACGCGCTTTCGTTCTGGCTGCTGCCGATCGCGGGCCTGATCATGCTCGCGAGCTTCCTCGTGCCGGAGGGCGGCGCGTTCGCAGCCGGCTGGACGAACTACGTTCCCCTCTCGGTGCAGCAGCCGCCGGGCAACCTCTTCTTCCAGATGGCCGTCCAGTGGGCCGGGGCTTCGTCGATCATGACGGCGCTCAACTTCCTAGTCACGATCATCACGATGCGTGCGCCCGGGATGTCCTTCTGGCGCATGCCACTCCTAGTCTGGGCCAACTTCGCGACCTCGACCCTGGTCGTCCTCGCGACGCCCTTCATCGCAGGCTCGCAGTTCTTCATCCTGCTCGACCGCGTCCTGCACACGAACTTCTTCGAGCCGGGAGGTGACGGATACGCGCTCGGGTATCAGCACATCTTCTGGTTCTACTCGCACCCGGCCGTCTACATCATGATGCTGCCCGGATTCGGGATCGCGTCAGAGGTGATCGCGGTCTTTGCGCGGAAACCGGTGTTCGGCTACCGCCTGATGGCACTCTCGCTCATGGCGATCCTCGTGCTCGGCTTCTCGGTCTGGGCGCACCACATGTTCGTCTCGGGGATGTCGCCCTGGCTTCGTATCCCGATGATGGCGACGACGATGCTCATCGCCATCCCGACCGGCATCAAGGTCTTCAGTTGGCTCGCGACGCTGTGGGAGGGGCGCATCCACTTCAAAACGCCCATGTTGTTCGCGCTTGGCTTCGTGTCGATGTTCGTGATCGGCGGCCTCTCCGGCGTCTATCTCGGCTCGATTCCGATCGACATTCACGCGAGCGACACGTACTTCATCGTCGCCCACATCCACTACGTCCTCTTCGGCGGGTCGCTCTTCACGATCTTCGCTGGGATCTACTACTGGTTCCCGAAGATGACCGGCAGGATGTACAACGAGCGGCTCGGGAAGATCCATTTCTGGCTGACGTTCGTCGGCTTCAACGTCACCTTCTTCCCGATGCACTGGCTCGGGCTCCAGGGGATGCCGCGCCGTGTGTCCGACTACGCCGACCGCTTCGGCAACCTCAACTTCATCATCAGCGTCGCTTCGTTTGCGCTCGGCGCCTCGACGATCATCTTCCTCTACAACATGATCGTCTCTTGGCGCCGTGGCCCGATCGCGCCTGGGAACCCGTGGCGCGCGCTCACGCTCGAGTGGCAGGTCTCCTCGCCGCCGCCGATCTTCAACTTCGACGAGATCCCCCAGGTCGTCGGGAGCCCGTACGAATACGGCGTCCGGGGGGCGCGCCACGCCGTCTTGAACGGGGACCGCGCCGAGGTGCCCGAACGCGAGCAGGTGGTCTCGCACTGATGGCTGAGCCCCGGCACATCCTCGTGGTCGCGAACGAGACCGTGGCAGGGAAATCGCTTATCGACGCCCTGCGGAGCCGCGCGGCCCACGGGCCGATCCGCGTCACAGTCATCTGCCCGCAGAACGAGCCGCGGGCGGGTTTCGTCGTCTACGCCGACAGCCGGCGCTCGAGCGCCGACCGGCGCCTGCGGCGGACGCTCGACCTCCTGCACGAGGCCGGGATCGCCGCGCGCGGCGCGGTCGTCGACCCGGACCCGCTGCAGGCGATCAAGGACGCCATCTACGAGTACGACCCCGACGAGATCATCATCTCCACCCACCCCGGCGAGCTGAAGTCCAGCTGGCTCCGCGCGAACCTCATCGAGCGCGCGCGCAAGGTCACGGACAAGCCTGTGGACCACGTCGTGGTCGATCTCGAATCGCCGCGTGAGCGAGCACATGTCCTCGTCCTCGCCAACCAGACGGTTCTCGGCCAGCCGCTCCTCGACGCGATCCACCAGCGGGCCGCGGCCGGGCCCGCGGACTTCACGCTCCTCATCCCCGCAGATGCCGTCGGTGCCGAGCGGAGGCTCAAGAGCGTCTGCTCGCTCATGGCCCAGGCGGGTATCGAGGCATCGGGCCACCTCGTCGACCCGGATCCGGTCATCGGGGTGGAGAACGCGATCCACGACGAGCAGGTCGACGAGATCATCGTCTCGACGTTTCCGGAGGCGACGTCAGGCTGGCTGCGCCGCGACGTCCTCGGGCGGATCAGGTCTTTCGGCCTCCCGATCACCCATGTGGTCGTGACGCAGCGGGAAGCCGAGGCTGCTGAGGAGTCGGCGGTCGCGTGAGCGCCCACGCCGAAACTCATGGCGCGCATCCGCCCGTCGCCAACCGCAGCTCGCGGGTCGACTCGCGGCTCCTCGGCATCTACCTCTTCATCGCCTCCGAGGTCATGCTCTTCGGGTCGTTCTTCTCGGCCTATTTCTTCGCGCGCGTCGCGGTGTCTCACGAGGAGTGGCCGCCGCATCCGTACGAGCTTCCGGTCTACCTCGCGCTCCTGAACACGATCATCCTCGTGTCATCGAGCTTCACGATGCACTGGGCGCTCCAGTCCATCAAACGGAACAACCGCGCGGGGCTGATCGCCGGGCTCGCGATCACGTTCGGGCTCGGCCTCACCTTTCTCCTGATCCAGGCGCGTGAGTACACGCGGATCGGGTTTAGCCCGCACGACCTCGCGTTCGGAAGCACCTTCTTCGGCCTCACCGGGCTGCACGGGTGCCACGTCTTCCTCGGACTGACCTTGCTCGGTATCGCGCTCGTCCGCTCGATACGCGGCCACTACGGGCCTTCGGCCCACGATCACCTCGGCGTCGAGATCCCAGGGATCTACTGGCACTTCGTGGACGTAATGTGGATCGTGGTGTACACCACGGTCTACGTGATCTAGCAGGGAGGTCGCGATGCGAAACCCGGTGCGGACGGAGGCGGAGGCCTTCAGCTTCGTCATCGCCGTGCTCGCCCTGTTCCTGGCGGTCGCGCTCGTCGGGATCCTCCTGAACGGCTGGGCTGCGCTGGTCGCCTTCGTGGTCCTCGCGCCGATCATCGGCTACCGCTATTTCCGCAGTGACCCGAAGGTCGTCGAGCCCGCCGTCTGGGACCGGAGCCGCGACGCGGACGGGCGCCACCGCATCCTCGTCGTCGCCAACGAGACCGTCGCCGGCCGCTCCCTCCGCGACGAGGTCGTGCGTCGGGCGCAGGAGGGTGACGCGGAGGTTCTGGTCGTCACGCCCGCCCTGAACACGCGGATCCGCCATTGGACGTCCGACGAGGACACGGCGCGGACCGCCGCGCAGATCCGGCTCGACGAGTCCCTTGCCGCTCTCTCCAAGGACGGCATCGACGCACGCGGCACGGTTGGAGACGACGACCCGATCCAGGCGATCGAGGATTCGCTCCGGATGTTCCCGGCCGACGAGATCGTGGTCTCGACCCACCCTCCCGGGCGCTCGAACTGGCTCGAGCATGGCATCGTCGAGCGCGCGAGCGAGCGCTTCGACCTCCCGATCATGCACGTAGTCGTCGACCTCGAAGCCGAGGCCGAAGCAAGCCGGACCGCCTAACGAAGCTCGTCCGGAAGGAGGTCCATGAGAAGGCCGTCGTGGAAGGTCCTCTCAGGACCGCGCTCGTACAGGCGCATGACCCCGACCGGCTTGAAACCCACGGCCTCGTAGGCCCTGATCGCGCGGGCGTTCGACGCGGCCGGGTCGATCACGAGCCTGTGGTGGCCACGCTCCTCGAAGAGATGGCGTGCGAGGAGAGTCAGGGCCTCGCGGCCCACGCCCTGGTTCTGGCTCTCGGTGGCGAGGAAGAGGTCCATCCCCGCGTGCCGGTAGTCCGGGGTGTCCTCCTCGTGGTAGCCGATCACGCCGACGAGCATGCCGCCGGCTTCGATCGCGAAGCCGGTCACCTCGGGATCAGAGATGAACTCGTCGGCCGATTCCTCCGCCGAACCGGTTCCGAACCACCGGGCCACCTCGGGCTCCTCCAGGATCTCGACGACGCGCGGGCGGTCGCTCTCCTCGAGCGGCCGGAGGGTCACGCGCTCCCCGCGGAGCGTCGCCGTCACGGGGTCGTCGAGGTTCCCGTTGCCCCTGCTGCGCCGGTTGCCCCCGTCGCGCCGTCCGCTTGCTGCGGCGGGACGCCCGCGGTCGAGGCGACGTAGGCGGCGATGTTCCGGAGCTCTTCCTCGGAGAGCTTCTGCGGGCCCGTGTCGAAGCGCGGCATCGGTGAGGCTGCGAGCTTCATCTGGTCGAGCGTGACGTCGAAGATGGTGCTCTCCTCGAAGCTTCCGCCCTTCTCCGACCGAGCGGCGCGGAAGGCGTCGTCGAGGTTCGGCCCGACGTTCCCCATGGTGCCCGCGTCGGCGAGTGTGTGGCAACCGCCGCAGTTCTGGGAGAAGAGGGTCTTGCCGGCGTTCGCGTCTGCCGCGCTCGAATCGACCGCCCGCCCGGCGCAGCCCGCAGCCAGGAGCGCGGCTCCGGCGACCGCGAAGGGGAGAAGTGCGCGGAGCGTCAAGAGGCTAGGTCTGCGCCTGAGCCTCCTGGCCGACACTCTCCACGGCCTCGGCGCGCGACTCGTAGATGGGGAAGACCTTGTTCAGGCCGGTGATCTCGAAGATCTTCGTGATGTTCCGGTCGTTGCAGACGAGCGAAAGCCTGCCCCCGTTCGGGCGGAGACGTTTGACCCCGCCCACCAGCACGCCGAGGGTGGTCGAGTCGATGAAGGTCGTGTCGGAGAAGTCCACGACGACTTCCTTCGCGCCCTGGCCGATCACCTCGAGCAGCTGTTGCTTGAACTCGGGCGCCGTGTAGAGGTCGACCTCGCCGGTCAGGGCGATGACGTACGCGTCGTTCGAGAGCTCTTCGGTCTTGATGTCGAAGTTCATGTGTCCCCTTGGGTCCGTTCGGAGCAGGTGGAGCTTAACCGCTTGGCAGCAACGAGGAACCTGCTTTCTGCTGCGCCACGAGAATCTTGAGCTGCTGCTTGACGAGCGGAGCACTCGCGTCGTCGGGTGCGAGCGCAAGGAACTGCCGGTATGCGGCGATCGCCGCTTCGATGTCGTTCGCGCTTTGGGATGCGACCCCGAGCTGGAGAAAGACGTTCGGGTCGTCTGGCGTGAGCAGCGTGAGGTCCTGGTAGACCTTCGCCGCCTGGCGGTAGGCGTTCTGCGCGCGGATGTTCGCGGCCGACGCCTGCTTGTTCGCCTGGGTCGTGATCACCTCGGCGATCTTGTTCCCCTGCACCTCCTGGAGGAAGGGCGAGTCCGCCGGTGCCTGGGTCTGCCCGGCAGAGGCCTGCGCCGCGACGATTGAGGCCGCCTGCGCCTCGTTCCGCGCCTTGGTCGCCTGCGCGCCCCAGAGGGCTGCGAGCTGGCGGAGCGCATCGGCGTCCTTCGGGTTTGCGGCCGTGTACTTCTGGAGGACGGCCACGGCGGCGGCGGTCTGACCGGCGGCCTGGAGCGCGTTCGTGTAGGCGATCTGCGCGCTCTGATCCTTGGGATTCTTGGCGGCGTCCTCCTTCAGAGAATCGAGGTTCTGCCCGCCGTCCGAGCTCGAGAAGATGTCGCGGAGGACATCGCCGATGCTCGTCCCGCCGACGCCCGTCCCGACGCCGAAGGCGACGAAGCCGACGCCGAAGGCGATCGCGAGGAGGAGGAAGACCCACTTCGCCTTGCGGCGAAGCTTGGGGAAGAACATCAGGTCTTCGACGCTCGACGAACTACGGCGCGCGCGCGAGCGCGATGTCTTGCGGCGCTGTGCCTGTGTTCGTGCCATCGAGTGGATTCTCCTTGGACCTCGGGCGGCGGGGGACTCTGTACGCTCCGCGACTGTGGAGGATACCGAGAAAAACGGGGCCCACCCCTTCCCTAAGGTCGAGCTGCACGTGCATCTCGAGGCTACGGTGCGGCCGGAGACCCTCCTCGAGATCGCCCGCCGCAACGACTTCGCGCTTCCGGCCGACACCCCGGAGGGGATTCGCGATCTCTATCGCTTTCGGAACTTCGACCACTTCATCGAGGTCTGGATCCTGACTACGAACGCGCTTCAGACGGCGGAGGACTTCCGCCAGGTCGTCGTCGACTACGCGGCCGAGGCGAAGAAGCACGGGGCCGTCTATGTCGAGGGGATCTTCTCTCCGATCGAGCGCACATGGCGCGGCGTCTCCTGGGACACCCTCTTCTCGGGCTACTGCGACGGCGCCCAGGAAGCGCTGGAGTTGCACGGCGTCGAGGTGCTGCTTACCCCCGACGTGACCCGCGGCGCGCCGGTCGAGGACGGTTTCGAGCTCGTCCGCCAGGCGGCGAGGTACAAGGAGCGCGGCATCGTCGGCATCGGGCTCGGCGGTGAGGAGGCGCTCTACCCGCCGGAGAAGTTCACCGACGTCTTCGCGCTCGTCCGCGACGAGGGGTTCGGCTCCGTGCCGCACGCGGGCGAGGTCGCGGGCCCGGAGTCGGTTCGCGGCGCCCTGGACGCCCTCCACGCCGACCGCGTTCGCCACGGCATTCGGGCTGTCGAGGACCCCGTGCTTCTCGAGGAGCTCGCCGAACGTCGCGTCGTCCTCGACGTCACGCCGCTGTCCAACCTGCGTACGGGAGTCGTCGCCTCTCTGGACGAGCACCCGCTGCCGGAGCTGGTCGCGGCCGGGATCCCGTGCACGGTCTCAACCGACGATCCCGAGATGTTCGACACGGACCTCACGCGCGAGTACGACGCAGTGCTTTCGATCGGGGTCGACCCGAAGACCCTCTACGAGGCCGGGGTCGAGGGCGCGCTCTGCAGCGACGAGACGCGCGCACGGCTACGGGAGATCGGCGAGGGCTACGACTGGTCGGCCGTGGGCGCCGAGGCCAGGGCCTAGCTGTCGGTCCCGACGAGCGGAGCGCCGATCAGGCCTCGCTCGCGCCAGCGTTTCTCGAAGAACACCGCTGCCCAGATCGAGCCCTCGTAGAGGATGAGGAGGGGGATCGTCTCGAAGACGAGCGATACGGGATCGACGGTCGGAAGGAGCGCCGCGCCGACGATGACGATGGCGATGCCGATGCGGCGGTTCCGGCGCAGAGTTGCTGACGTGAGCACGCCGAGCCGCACGAGCGCGAGGACGAAGATAGGGAGGTTGAAGACGAGCCCGATGGCGAGCAGCGTGTAGGCGACGAACGAGTAGTAGTAGCTCGCCCGGATCTCGATCTGGAAGAACTCGTCGTTGTACGTGGTCAGGAAGTTGAGGGCGCGGGGGAGCACGATGTAGTAGCCGAAGGAGACGCCCAGTGCGAAGAGCGCAGTGGCGAGCAGTACGAAGACCGCGACGATTCGTTGGGCGTTCTCTTGGAAGGCGGGCGCGAGGAAGCTCCAGAGCTGCCAGAGGACGACGGGAAGCGCGATCGCGATCGCGGCGATGAAGACCACCTTGACGGTCGTGAAGAACGGCTCCGTGACGCCGAACGTGACGAGCTGACCGTCGCGGGCTGCGGGCAGGGGCTGTGCCAGCCAGCGGAGGATCTCGTCGTTGAAGATGTACGCGCCGGCGAACGCGGCGATCACGGCGAGGATCGAAACGATGAGGCGCGACCGAAACTCGTCGAGGTGCTCGACGAGCGTGACGCTGTCCTCGTGCCTTAGACGACGCGGGAGCCGCGCCATGGCCGCGGGTTAGGCGTTCTCGCTCTTCGGCTGCGACTGCGGCTGCTGCGCGGGGGCCTCGGTCGTAGAGGCCTGCGTCGGGGGCGTGGGAGTCGGGGTCAGCTCTTTCGACTCCGGCTCACTTGTGGTGACGGCTTCCTTGAACTCCCGCATGCCGCGTCCCAGGGAGCGCCCCATCTCTGGCAGCCGCTTGGCTCCGAAGAGGAGGAGCAGCACGACGAGGATGATGATTATCTCAGGCCATCCGAGGGGACCCATGCATCGATGGTAGCACGGTGGCCTGGCAGGGGACCAGGGGCAAGTCGCTACACTGAAGGTGTCACAAGCGTCCGGTTTCAGGCCAGATGCGCCCTACTGAAAGGCTGTTACGAACTTGGCTTTGCTCGACATCAAAGACCTGCATGTCGCCACCGAAGACGGCACAGAAATCGTCCGCGGAGTCGACCTTCAGGTGGACACGAACCAGGTGCACGCGATCATGGGCCCGAACGGGTCCGGCAAGTCCACCCTCGCCTACGCACTCGCCGGTCACCCCGCCTACGAGATCACCGGCGGCGACATCCTCATGGACGGCGAGAGCATCGTCGACATGGGAGCGGACGAGCGCGCGCAGCGCGGCCTCTTTCTCGCCTTCCAGTACCCGCATGCGGTTCCGGGCGTTACCGTGGCGAGCTTCCTTCGCTCCGCCGTCAACGCGGTTCGCAAGGCCAGGGCCGGCGGCGAGGACGACCCGGTCAAGATCCCCGAGTTCCGTAAGGACCTGACGGCGGCCATGGAGATGCTCAAGGTGCCGAAGGAGATGTCGGGCCGCTATCTCAACGACGGCTTCTCGGGCGGAGAGAAGAAGCGCGTCGAGATCCTGCAGATGGCGATGCTCAAGCCGCGGATCGCGGTTCTCGACGAGACCGACTCCGGTCTCGACATCGACGCGCTCCGCATCGTCGCGGGCGGCGTCAAAGAGCTCGTCGGCGCGGACATGGGCGCCCTCGTGATCACGCACTACCAGCGGATCCTCGGGTACATCAAGCCGGACTTCGTGCACGTCTTCGTCGACGGGCGTATCGTGGAGGAAGGCGGACCGGAGCTCGCGCAGAAGCTCGAGGCCGAGGGCTACGAGGCCTTCACGCCGGCCGCCGCGGGAGGTGTTGAGTAGTGGCAACGTCAGAAACCCAGGTCGTCAGGGAGCTCGGCAACGAGTACGCCTACGGCTTCCACGACCCCGAGGAGTACTTCTTCAAGTCCGGCCGTGGGCTGAACCCCGAGGTCGTGGCGATGATCTCGGAGCACAAGAACGAGCCTGACTGGATGCGTAAGCGCCGTCTGAAGGCGCTCGAGTACTTCCGTGCCCGTCCGCTCCCGAAGTGGGGCGGGAAGCTCGACGAGATCGACTTCGAGAACATGTACTACTACATCCGTCCGACCGAGAAGCAGGCGAAGTCGTGGGAAGACCTGCCGGCCGACATCAAGAACACGTGGGACCGACTCGGCATCCCCGAGGCTGAGAAGAAGTACCTCGCCGGCGTGGGCGCTCAGTACGAGTCCGAGGTCGTCTACCACAAGCTCAAGGAGGACCTCGAGAGCCAGGGCGTGCTCTTCCTCGACATGGACTCCGCCCTGCGGGAGCACGAGGAGCTCGTGAAGGAGTACTTCGGCACCATCATCCCGGCGAACGACAACAAGTTCGCGGCGCTGAACTCGGCCGTCTGGTCAGGCGGCTCGTTCATCTACGTGCCGCCGGGCGTCAAGATCGAGATGCCGCTCCAGGCCTACTTCCGCATCAACGCGGAGAACATGGGCCAGTTCGAGCGCACGCTGATCATCGTCGACGAGGACGCCTATGTGCACTACGTCGAGGGCTGCACGGCCCCGATCTACACGACCGACTCGCTCCACTCGGCGGTCGTCGAGATCATCGTCAAGCCGGGCGGGCGCTGCCGCTATACGACCATCCAGAACTGGTCGCAGAACGTCTACAACCTCGTCACGAAGCGCGCCGTCGCGTACGAGAACGCGACCATGGAGTGGGTCGACGGGAACCTCGGCTCGAAGCTGACGATGAAGTACCCGGCCATCTGGCTGATGGGCGAAGGCGCCCATGGCGAGGTTCTCTCGATCGCCTTCGCCGGTGAGGGACAGCATCAGGACGCGGGCGGCAAGTGCGTGCACGTCGCGCCGAACACCACCTCCGTGATCACGTCGAAGTCGATCTCGAAGGACGGCGGGCGCGCGAGCTACCGTGGCCTCCTCGAGGTAGCGAAGGGCGCGCACGGCAGCAAGTCGAAGGTCGTCTGTGACGCACTCATCCTCGACGAGGACTCGCGCTCCGACACGTATCCGTACATCCGCATCGACGAGAACAAGGTCGACATCGGCCACGAGGCGACGGTGTCGAAGATCGGCGAGGAGCAGCTCTTCTACCTGATGAGCCGCGGGATTCCCGAGCACGAGGCGGCGGCGATGATCGTCTCCGGCTTCGTCGAGCCGATCACCAAGGAGCTTCCCCTCGAGTACGCGGTCGAGATGAACCGTCTGATCCAGCTGCAGATGGAGGGGTCTGTCGGTTGATCGAACGCGTTGACTTCATCGGCATCCCCTCGCGGGACGCCGAACGGTCGCGCGCGTTCTACGTCGAGACGCTGGGTCTGCGGCCCGACGACAAGGCACGCTTCGAATTCTGGATCGGCGAGACCTGCTTCGGCATCTGGGAGCCCGAGCGCATAGGCATGGAGTTCACGCCGCAGAAGAACGCGCACCCCGCCCTCCACGTCGACGACGTGGAAAAGCGAAGGGCCGAGCTCGAAGCGAATGGCGTCGACTTCGACGGCGAGATCTACGACACCGGGGTCTGCCAGATGGCCTTCTTCACGGATCCGGACGGAAACGACCTGATGCTGCACCGAAGGTACGCGCCGTGAGGGCCGACCTGCTCGGGCGCTACCAGGCGCTTCCGCTGCCGACGACGACCGACGAGCACTGGCGCTTCACCGACCTGCGCGGGTTTGACCCGGAAGCCTTCACGGCGAACGGGGCGACCAGCGTCGAGCGGGCGAGCGGGATGCTCGACGTCGACGCGGCCGCGATCGCCCACGTGAGCGAGGGCGGACTCGAGATCGAGCGCGCGCCGGAAGGCGTCGTCTTCGAGGTCCTCGAGAACGACCCGCTGCTCGGCGCGCTGGTCGGGACGGACGAGAAGTTCGCCGCGCACAACGCAGCCGAGTGGAAGAACGGCCTCCTCGTGCGCGTGCCCAAAGGCGTCGAGCTGGAGAAGCCGCTCTACGTCCGCATCGTCAACTCGATCGAGGGCGGCGCAATCTTCTGGCGCCTGCTCGTGGTCGCCGAGGAGGGCAGCCGTTTTTCCTTCATCGAGGAGTACGTCTCCGAGACGCCTGAGCTCGTCGGGTACTCGAACGCGGTGACGGAGCTCTTCGTCGAGCAGGGCGCGAAGCTCGAGTACGTGTCCATCCAGAGCCTCTCCCCCGAGACGTGGCATTTCGCTTCCCATCGCGCGCAGGTCGGCCGCGACGCCGAGCTCGACTGGGTCGCGGGCGGGTTCGGCTCGAAGAAGGGCAAGGTGCGGATCGAGAACGACCTCGCCGGGCAGGGTGCGACCTCCCGTGTGACCGGCGCCTACTTCGCAGACGGCGACCAGCACCTCGACTACGACACGCTGCAGTCGCACCTCGCGCCCTCGACGACTTCCGACTTCGCGTTCAAGGGTGCGCTTCGTGACCACGCGACGGCGGTCTGGCGCGGGATGATCCGCGTCGCCGAGAACGCCCAGAAGACGAACGCCTACCAGGAGAACCGCAACCTGCTCCTCTCCGACCAGGCGCACGCCGACTCGATCCCGGGCCTGGAGATCGAGGCGAACGACGTGCGCTGCACCCACGGCGCGACCGTGAGCCAGGTCGACCGCGACGAGCTCTTCTACTGCATGGCCCGCGGCCTTTCCCGTGGCGAGGCCGAGCGTCTGATCGTGCGCGGCTTCTACCAGGAGATCTTCGACCGCATCGAGTTCGAGCCGGTGCGGGAAGCGCTCCAGTCGGCGCTCGAAGCCCGCATCCCGGAATAGGCTTCCAGCCCCTCGGTACGATGAGAGCGTGGCTGTAAGCACCACGCCGAAGCTCGATGCGCGCAAGCTGCGCGAGGATTTCCCGATTTTCGAGCAGCGGACCCACGACCACCCGCTCGCCTACCTCGACACGGCCGCGTCCGCGCAGAAGCCGCACGCCGTCCTCGAGGCGATGACGCGCTTCTACGAGACCTCGTACGCGAACATCCATCGCGGCGTCTACGACCTCGGCGAGCGCGCCACCGAGGCCTATGAAGGCGCCCGCGAGAAGGCGCGCGCCTTCGTGAACGCGGAGTCGACTCGCGAGGTCGTGTTCACGCACAACGTCACCGCCGCGCTCAACCTCGTCGCCTACGGCTGGGGGTTGGACAACCTCGGGCCCGGCGACCTCGTCGTCGTGACCGAGATGGAGCACCACTCCAACTTCGTCCCGTGGCAGTACGTCGCCGGACGCACCGGTGCGGAGTTCGCGGTCGTGCCGGTGGACGAGAACGGCGAGCTGCAGCTCGACGAGCTCGACGCCATCGCGGCGCGCGGCAACGTCAAGGTACTCGGCTGCGCTCACGTCTCGAACTCGCTTGGCTCTGTCAATCCCGTCGAGCGGCTCATCGCGTGGGGGCACGAGCAGGGCGCGATCGTCGTGGTCGACGGCGCGCAGGCCGTCCCGCACCGGGCGGTGGACGTGCAAGCGCTCGGGGCCGACTTCTACGCCTTCACCGGTCACAAGATGTGCGGGCCGACCGGGATCGGCGTCCTCTGGGGACGCGCGGAGCACCTCGAGGCGATGTCGCCCTTCGAGCTCGGCGGCCACATGATCCGCAAGGTCACCGTCGAGCGTACGACGTGGAACGAGCTTCCGCACAAGTTCGAGGCCGGCACCGCTCCGATCGCCGAGGCGGTCGGGCTCGGCGCGGCGATCGACTACCTCGGCGGGATCGGGCTCGAGGCGGTCGAGCGCTACGAGCGCGAGCTCCTGGACTACGCGCTGCCGAAGCTGGAAGCGCTCCAGGGCGTCCGCGTCTTCGGCCCTCCGGCCGACCGGCGCGCGGGGATCGTCTCCTTCGAGGTCGAAGGCGCCCACCCGCACGACGTTGCGCAAATCCTCGACTGGGAGGGCGTCGCCGTCCGTGCGGGCCACCACTGCAACCAGCCTTTGATGGCGAAGCTGGGCGTGCCGGCGACGACGCGCGCGAGCTTCTACCTCTACACGGTTCCCGAGGAGATCGACCGGCTCGTTGCGGGTATCGAGAAGGCACGTAAGGTGTTCTCATGAGCAGCGAGCTCGAAAGCCTCTATCGCGAGGTCATTCTCGACCACTACAAGAACCCGCGCGGTCACGGGGTGATCGAGGGCGCAGACGTCGAGGCGGAGGGGCAGAACCCGCTCTGCGGCGACGAAGTCTCGATCTTCGTCAGCTTCGACGGAGACAGGATCGAAGACGTCAAGTTCCGCGGCCGGGGCTGCGCGATCAGCCAGGCGTCGACCTCAATGCTCATGGAGATGGTCAAGGGCCGAACCGCGGAAGAGGTCGCCGGCATGTCGAAGGAGGAGCTCCTCGACGAGGTCGGCATCCCGCTCACGCCGGTGCGACTGAAGTGCGCGCTGCTCGGCCTCGGAGTCTTGAAGCTCGCGCTGCACAAGGGCAAGGACACCGCGCTCCCCGAGGAGTGGGCGGGCCTGGCTCAGGACCTCGAGCTGAAATAGCGCTTTGGCTGAGTTGACCGTCGGCCCGGTCGAGGAGCTGCCGCCCGGGGAGGTGAAGATCGTCCGCGCCGGAGAGCTCACAATCGGCGTCTACAACCTGAACGGCGACTACTACGCGATCGAGGATCGCTGCTCGCATGACGACGGGCCGCTCGCGGAGGGTGACTTCGACGTCGAGGCCGGCGTCGCCATCTGCCCGCGGCACGGCTCCGAGTTCGACGTGCGCACCGGTCGGCCGCTGAGCCTTCCTGCCTACCAGCCCGTGGAGACCTTCGAAGTCTTCGTCGAGGACGGCCTGGTCAAGGTGAGGGTCTAGCGTTCGTCCTGAGCGGCTCGCTATTATCGAATCACCACGGAAAGGAGGTGGTCCGATCTTGATAAGTGACTGTTCGGGCAGTGGAGGTAATCGCAGGTAGGGGCGTGTCCCCAAGACCTACGGGGAATCGCCTAGCCAGCGTGGGGGACCAAGAATCACCCAGCGCCCCTGCCTAATCCAGGCGATCTACTGTCTTCCAGGGCGGCCTCCGGGTCGCCCTGGTCGCTTTAACTCCGCGCGGTCGCGCGGCGCAGCATCTCGTCGAGCCCGATCGGCTTCACGCCCAGGGCCGCGACCGCGGGGCCGATATCCGTCACGTTGTCCTCGAACTCGAGCATCGCGACGCCGTCTCGCGCGCCGCGCAGCGGCGGGAGCAGCGAGCCGACGGCTGCGCCGGCTTTGAGGAGCCCGGTCGGCATCTGAAAAGCGAGGCGCTTCTTGTCCAGCGCCCGCCGGATGCGCTCGTTCAGCTCGGCGAAGGTGACGACGTCGGGGCCGCCGAGCTCGAATGTCTCGTTCACGGCCGCCGGCGTCGAGAGCGCCTTCGTGAAGAAGGCGGCCACGTCTTCGACCCAGATCGGCTGCAGCTTCTTCGTCCCGACAACCGGAGTGACGGGCGAGTAGCGGACGAGCGAGACGAGGCCCGGCAGCATGCCGCCGTCGCGCCCGAAGATGAAGCTCGGCTGGAAGATCGTGTGGTCGAGTCCCGAGCCGGCGACCTCCTGCTCCTCCACCCACTTCGCGTGGTAGTAGGGGGCGAGATCCTTGCTGCGCTCGCTTGTGCCGAGTGCGCTCATGAGGACGAAGCGCTTGACGCCCGCTTCCTTGGCCGCGGCGACGAGGTCGCGCGTGCCCTGCTCCATCACGCGCCTGATCGCGTCGGGCTTGGAGAATGGAGGCAGCGCGACGAGGTGGACGACCGTCTCAGCGCCCTCGGCGGCCCGGCGGAGGCTCTCGGCATCCGTCATGTCGCCCTGGACGAGCTCGCAGCCCCAGGCCTTGAAGCGCTCCTGTTTCTCCGGCCGCCGCGCGAGCACGCGAACCGGCAGGTCCTCAGCGCGGAAGGCATGGACGACGTGACCACCCACGAACCCCGTCCCCCCGACGACGAGGACGCTCACTCGAAATTTTTCCAGTAGCGGCTCGGCGTGGGTCCGGCCTGGCCCTGGTACTTGGAGCCGAGCAGCGCGGCGCCGTAGGGGTTCTCCGCCGGTTCGGTCAGCTGCACGAAGGAGAGCTGGCCGATCTTCATGCCGACGTAGAGCGTGATCGGGAGGTTGGCGACGTTCGAGAGCTCGAGCGTCACGTGACCGTCCCAGCCCGGGTCGATGAAGCCGGCGGTCGAGTGGATCAGGAGACCGAGCCTCCCCAGCGAGCTCTTGCCCTCGAGGCGCGCGACGAGATCGTCCGGAAGGCGGATGCGCTCGAGCGTCGAGCCGAGGACGAACTCACCGGGGTGGAGGATGAAGGGCTGCTCGTCGTCCGCCACCTCCACGAGCTCGGTGAGATCCTCCATGGGCTCCTTGACGTCGATGTACGGATAGCGAGAGTTGCGAAAGACGCGGAAGAGCCGGTCGACGCGCACGTCCACGCTGGACGGCTGGAGGAGCTCGTCGGCATACGGATCGATGCCGATGCGGCCCTCTTCGAGCAGCCGGCGGATGGTGCGGTCGGAGAGAACCATGGGCTTCGCTGCAATGTATAAGCTCACGATCCATGGCCACGACACGAGCAATCGACCTCAAGACCGAGATCCCCGGGCCGCGCAGCAAGGAGATCCTCGACCGTAAGGCCCGCGTCATCGCGGAGCCGCTTTCGATCTACCTTCCGATCGTGATCGAGGAGGCGCACGGCGCGACGATCACCGACGTCGACGGCAACACCTTCATCGACTTCACGGGCGGCGTCGGCTGCCTGAACGTCGGCCATTCGAACCCGCGAGTCGTCGAAGCGGCGAAGGAGCAGATCGAGCGCTTCACGCACACCGACTTCACGATCATCCCGTACGAGAACTACATTGCGCTCGCCGAGCGCCTGCTCGAGCTCGTCCCGATCGGCGGTGAGAAGCGGGCGGCCTTTTTCAACTCGGGCGCCGAGGCAGTCGAAAACGCGGTCAAGTTCGCGCGCTCCTACACGCGCCGGCCGGCCGTGATCGCCTTCGACGGAGGCTTCCACGGACGGACGCTGCTCGCGCTCAGCCTCACGTCGAAGACGCACCCGTACAAGGCCGGGCTCGGCCCGTTTGCGCCCGAGGTCTACCGCGTCCCGTTCGACGATCTCGACGAGCTCGAGAAGGCGTTCAAGACCCGCATCGCGGCCGAGGAGGTGGCCGCGATCGTCTTCGAGCCTGTCCAGGGGGAGAGCGGCTTCATCGTCCCCTCGCAGGAGTTTGTCGAAGGCGTGCGCGAGATCTGCGACGCGAACGGCATCGTCATGGTCGCCGACGAGGTGCAGACGGGTTTCTGCCGCACGGGCAAGGTCTTTGCGATGGAGCATTTCGGCGTCGAGCCCGACCTGATGACGATCGCGAAGTCGATCGCAGCCGGCATTCCGCTCTCGGGCGTCGTCGGGCGGGCGCAGATCATGGACGCGCCGGGAGACAGCGCGGTCGGCGGCACCTACGTGGGCAACCCGGTTGCGATTGCCGCTGCGCATGCCGTTCTCGACACCATCGCGGAGGATCGCCTGGTGGACCGCGCAATGGAGGTCGGAGACACGATTCGCTCCCGGATGGAGTCCTGGCGCGATCGCTTCGAGTCCGTCGCCGAGGTGCGCGGGCTCGGCGCCATGCTGGCCATCGAGCTGCGGCAAAACGGCGAGCCTGCGGCCGATCTGGCCACCGAGGTTGCCGACTCCGCCGCACGGCACGGCCTCCTAATCCTCAAGGCGGGCATCCACGGAAACTGCATTCGCGTGCTCGTTCCACTCGTGATCGGCGATTCGGAGCTAGACGAGGCGCTGGGCGCCTGGGAAGAGGCGCTCGAGGAAGCCTCCGCATAACGCCCGGTGGGAGCGGGCATCATCCCGCAACGATGATCGGGGAGCTGCTCG
>Ga0307409_100000514_pt1 | contig 16703 bp, 15 predicted proteins | sample 322Ometagenome_2_FD_203888 | JGI IMG/M metagenome (GOLD analysis project Ga0307409, IMG submission 203888) | Maize rhizosphere microbial communities from greenhouse at UC Davis, California, United States - 322HYB-O-2 | ecosystem: Host-associated > Plants > Roots > Rhizosphere > Soil | place... | reverse complement strand
AAATTGTCAAGCCTCGATCCCGCGCTGCTGAAGGATCCGTTCGGCGCTGTCATTCCAGACATCCATTTTGACGATGAGACCGTCCTTAACGGCGAAGCGGTCGACATAACGGTTGCCCTCGAACGGCGTCCCATCCGGCCATTCGCCGTACAGCGTTCCGATGCTATAGACGATGGTCTCGTCCTCTCCCGGGCAGACATCGAACCGGTCCATGCGCTTCTTGACCCATTTGTAGCGTCCCGCATTGAAGGATGCTGGCCCTCGGGGATGATCGAAGATGCGCCCGCCGGTGAACGTAATTGTCGTGCCGGGTTTCACGTAAGTGGCTGCTGTATCCGGATCGGGAACCATCGAGGCTTCCAGGTACGCCCGCACGATCTCTGCATCGGACCGTGCTGAACTCACGATCGTCATGACAATCGACATTGTACTCTGTCTCCTTGTTATTAAGAAGCCTAACCTAATACATCAGTGTGTATGCACATTAAGCAATGTGTGGCATCGCGAAAGAATGGGCGCTGATTTTGTTGGAAGTCTGCCCGGCTCGAGCAAGAGAGAAATTTCAAAGCTGCAAACAAGTTTAGACTATGTTCAGACCCTAAGGTCATAATTTGCCGCTGGAGTAGTCTGCGTGGGTCATCATAAGAGGAAATGAATTGCATTGCATGGTCGCCGAGGTCACTCCTGGATGGAACCATCTGCGGCAAACATTCCAACATATGGCTTGGGTGGAGGACAGGCATAGCCCCCGAGCTTCGATGTCGTGAGACGGAGAGACAGAAGGGCTTCCATCAGCTTGACCGCACAGGTCACCCCATCGAGAACCGGCAGGCCGTGGCGAGCCGACAGTTCTGCTGCGAGATCTGCCATTCCGGCACAGCCCAGGACGATTGCCTCGCAGCGATCCTCACGTTTGGCGGCTTCGATTTCCGCCGAGATCCTCGCTCTCGCATCGCTCGCCTCATCCTCTAAGGCAAGCACCGGTACCTCACTCGCCCGGACCTTTGCGCAGCGCGAGGCGAGACCATATCGGACGAGATTGTGCTCGATAGCGGGGACCGACCGTGACAGGGTCGTCACCACGGAGAATTTGCCTGCAATCAGACTCGCGCAGTGAAATGCCGCTTCACCGATCCCGAGAACGGGACCTACCGCAAGCGAGCGTGCCGCGTCGAGGCCCGTGTCGTCGAAACATGCAATCACATAGCCGTCGAAGCCCGCCTCCTCGCCCTTGCGGATCTCCCGCAGCAGGCCGGGAACAGAAAAGGCTTCATCAAAATAGCCTTCAATGGAAGCGGGGCCGTCAGTTGGGTTCGTTGCGGCGAGCATTGTTTGCGGACCTGCGACAGCCCTCGCGGCAGCTTCAATCTTTCTGGTCATCGACGATGTCGTGTTGGGATTAACCACGAGGATCCGCATGAGCTCAGACCAAACCCTTTCCTGCATCCGACCCATGCCGCAGGCGGCGCTTCTGGATAAAGACAACGATGGCGAGGGCCAGGAGGATGACCGCAAAGGAGATGCCTGTGGTCACCGTCCCGAGGGCGTAGATGACTGGCGTCGTCACAGATGTAGTCAGACCCTGAAGCGTAATCGGCAGCGTGTTGTCCGCTCCCACGGCTTGGCTTGATCGGGCGATCTCGTCCCATGACAGAGTGAAGCCAAAGAGCACAACACCGACGAGCGATGGGGCAATAATGGGCAGGAGCACATGGGCGAATGTCTGCCAGGACGATGCGCCAAGATCCCGCGCCGCTTCCTCGTACGAGCTATTGAAGCGGTTGAAGATGGCGAACATGATTAGCAGGCCGAAAGGCAGAGTCCAGGTCAGATGCGCTCCAAGGCCCGAGGTCATGAGGCCCATGGCGGTCTGATAGCCGCTCTGGATTACATCGATCTCATAGGTGTCGCCGATCGCCTTGACGTTCTGGTCGATAATCTGAAACTCGAGCGCGATTCCGAGAGAGACCACGATCGAGGGGAGGATCAGGCTGGCTACGACCGTGTAGAACAAGACGCTCTGGCCGCGAAACGAGCGCCGGAAAGCGAGCCCCGCCATGAGCGAGATCACGACCGTGAGGACCGTCACGACGGCGCCGAGCTTCAGAGAGTTCAGGAGCGCATCGACGACGTAGGGCACGCCGATCCCGGCCCACAGATTGTGAAACCAATGGAGCGAAATGCCATTCATCGGAAAGGTCATCCCGCCATTGGGTCCCTGGAACGACAGAACCACGATGGTGATAGTCGGCCCGTAGAGGAACAGCACGTAGAGCGCAAAGACGATGGACAGGAGATAGAAGCTGCGGCTGCGGCGTTCGCTCATGGTCCTAGAGCTCCTTGCGGATGTCGATGAAGCGGATGAGCATCGCAATGATCATCAGGACGATGGCCAGGAGAACGATGGCGTTCGCCGCTGCAATCGGAAACTGGAGCGCGCCGATCTGCGTCTGGATGACCTTGCCGGCCGACGCAATCTGCTGGCCTCCCATGAGGCCGATCGTGATGAAGTCGCCCATGACGACCGTGATCACGAAGATCGACCCGATGGCGATACCGGTTTTTGAGAGAGGTATGATGACGTGACGGAGGATCTGCCAGCCTGTCGCGCCGCTGTCGCGCGCCGCCTCAACCAGCGACTTGTCGATGCGCGACATGGAGTTGGCGATCGGCACGATCATGAACACCGTGTTGATGTGAACGAAGGCGAGGATCACCGAAAAATCGGAATAGAGAAGCCAGTCGAGCGGCTGGTCGGTCACTCCAAGGCCGATGAGGGATTGGTTCACCAGCCCGTTGCGCCCCAGCAGCGGGATCCACGAGATCATGCGGATGACATTCGACGTCCAGAAAGGAATGGTGCACAGAAGCGCCAGCACGAGGCGCGTGGTCGTGCTGCGGATGTGGAACGTCAGATAGAACGACACCGTGAAGCCGATCACGAGTGTAATGAGCCAGACGATCAGGCAGAACTTGAGAGTCGAAAGATAGGTGCGAAACGTCGTGCAGAGATCGGGCAGGGACACGATACAGCGGTCGAACGCGTCGAGGTAATTGTCTAAGATGAGGGCCGGCTCGATGGAATAGCCCGTATAGCTCCAGAAGCTGACCATCAGCGTGGCGAGGAGCGGCAGGGCGAAGAAGACGAGGAAGACCGCCGCAAGAGGAGCCGCCTGCCAATAGGAGGTCCGGCGTGAATGTGTAATCATCGGAAGACGCGCAATCCCGACCGAGAGAGGGTGGGACGGCCGGTCGCCCGGCCATCCCTGAAAAGATCAGGCTGCGATGAACTCGTTCCACTTGCGGACGAGATAGGCATTCTCGTCCATGATCGAGTTCCAGCAGGCCACGGCGCCCATGCGCTGATCGTAGGAGCCGCCGTCACGCACGGAGCCGGCCTTCTCCAGCAATCCGCCATCGGGACCTTTGATGTCCTTCTCGGCAGGCTTGCCTTCCATCCAGAAAGCCCATTCGTAGGGCTCCATGTGCTCCTTGGCCGTCTCAAGAACCGCGGCGTAGTAGCCCTGGCGGTTGAGATAGGCGCCGGCCCAGCCGGACAGGAACCAGTTGACGAACTCGTAGGCCGCATCGAGCTCCTTGCCCTTGAGGGTCTTGGGAAGCCCGAAGCCGGAAGCCCAAGCGCGGTAGCCTTCCTTCAAGGGCTGGAACTTGCAGGCGATGCCCTTGAGTCGGACGGCTGTCACAGCGGGCGACCACATGGACTGGATCACGGTCTCGCCGCCGGCCATGAGGTTGACGCTTTCGTTGAAGTCCGTCCAGAACGCGCGGAACTGGCCGGCCTTCTTCGCGTCGATCAGGGTCGCGACGGTAAGGTCGATCTCCTCACGGGTCATGTTGCCCTTGTCGCCGTACTTATGCTTGCCGCTGGCCTCGATCACCATCGCGGCGTCCATCATGCCGCTCGACGGGATGTTCATGATGGAGGCCTTACCCTTGAACTCCGGATTGAGGAGTTCGGCCCAGCTCTCGATCGGACGGCCGATCAGGTCGGGGCGAATGCCGAGCGTGTCGGCATTGTAGGTGGTCGGGATCAGCGTAATCCATTCCGTCGGGGAGCTGGCGAACTTCTTGGAGTTCTGACCTTCCAGATACATCACCTTGTGGGGAGCGGTGCCCTGATCGCCGATCTTCTTGCCGGCGACCTCGCCCTTGGTGAGGGCTGGGACGAGCTTGTCGATGAGCTTGATGCGCTTGGCGTCCATGCCCATCAGGTTACCGGACGGGATCAGGTTGCGCAGAGCGAAATATTCCGTGTCCACCAGATCGAAGGAGTTCGGCTGGGTAATGATGCGCTTGGTCACGTCGTCGGTCGTGACAGTGACGTACTCGATCTTAATGCCGAGATCCTTGGCAGCGCGCTCGGCGATCGCCGGCGACTGGTTCACCGCCGTCGAGAGATAGCGCAGCGTGACCGGTTCGGCCGCGATGACGGCTGGAAAGCCGGTGATTGCCGTGCCTGCGGCCGCGCCGGCAAGCGCTGCGCCGCCTTTCAGAACCTGTCTTCGCGACAGATCGGTCGTGTTGTCTTTCTTCATCACTTTCCCCTTTTCCCTCTGTGGGTTTTTGATGTTCGAAAACTACAGGGCTCCGCCTTCAAGGACGTGCGCATCGCTCGACGACCAGGTGGCAGCCACGCGCTCGCCCTCGTTGATGGGCGAGGCGCGGAAATCGGCTTCCGGCACGAGCGCCGTGAGGTCGCTGCCGCGGTCGTCCACGAGTTGCACCGAGAAGCCCGATCCCGCGTATTCGACGGTCGTTACCGTTGCCTCGCGGATGTTGGAAGATTCCGGTTCAGCGCGCCCGAGGATCGTCCGGTCCGTCCGCACGGCGATGGCGCGGTCACCGAGATCGATGACGTTGTGCGCGCCGATAAACCGCGCCACGAACGCGGTCCTGGGACGTGAGAACAGATCCTCCGCAGTACCCTTCTGCTCGATCTTTCCCGCATTCATGAGCACGACCACGTCGGCGAGAGCCAGCGCTTCGTCCTGGCTATGCGTCACGTGCACGAACGAGATGCCGAGGCTCTTCTGAAGGCGGCGCAGTTCGCCGCGCACGCGCAGCCGGAGGAAGGGATCGAGCGCCGACAGCGGCTCATCGAGCAGCAGGATGGAAGGGCTGGTGATGAGCGCGCGCGCAAGAGCCACGCGCTGCTGCTGTCCTCCCGAAAGCTGGGCCGGACGGCGCTCCGCATACGGGCCGAGATCGACGATCTCCAGCATCTCCTGCGCCTTGAGAAGGCGCTGGACCTTCGGCATGCCCTTCATGCGCAAGGCAAAGGCGACGTTCTCGGCGACGGTGAGGTGAGGGAAGAGCGCATAGCTCTGGAACATCATGGCCGTGCCGCGCTTCGCGGGCGGCAGGATCGTGACGTTCGCGTTGTCGAGGAGAATATCGCCGGATGTGACAGCCTCGTGCCCTGCCAGCATGCGCAGGGTCGTGGTCTTGCCGCAGCCCGAAGGTCCCAGCAGGCAGCAATAGGTCGAGGCTGGAATTTTGAGATCGATCCCGTCGACGGCCACCGAGGTCCCGTAAGACTTGGTCACCCGAACGAATTCAACTGCGCCACGCTTACTCTTGTGATCCATCGAAGCCTCTTGGATTACGAACAATCCAGAAGGCTTTTTATAGCGGCTGCGTTCGTTCGCTCGCCAGAACGCGAGACGTCAAATAGTAGCCATTCGCATGGTCAAAAAGTGTGCACCCGCCTATGCGCTTCGCAATGCAACGGTCCGCCATAACACTGTTACGCGGCGTTGGGGCCGGTCGTGCTGCTTCGTGGTAAGCGGATGTCGGTGCAGCAGGATCCGGCATGTCGTGAATGTCCGTGAGGCGAGAAAGGCGACCTTTTACGGCACGGGACGAACGGTGCCGGAGCGCTGCGCAGCGTGTAAGCAGCGCGTCCTGTCGGTGCTGCCGGAACGGGCATGTCTTCGCATCGCATCGGACGTGCACCCTCATGTCTCGTGCGCGGTTCGATGCGTCGGCCCGGGACCCGCTCCCCGTCATGCCATGCGCGGGACAGCCGCTTACCAGGACCGGCAGCGCGCCTCGTCGATGCCGGTCCGTCCCGCCGTTTTGATCAGGTGGTAGCGCATGTGATAGACGGCGCCCTCCGCCTCGTGGCGCTCCATCGCCGCGACGATGCTCTCGTGTTCAGCGATGGGCTCAAGCAGGCGGTCCCGTGCCGTCAACGGTGCGCGGTGGCTTTCGAGCACCATGCCGGCAAGGCCCTGGTACATGTCCGCGAAGGCCTGATTCCCGGCAGCGGTCACGATCGCCGTGTGAAAGCTCAAATCGGCCTGGGCGGCGCCTTCGAGATAGCCTTCCTGGATGCATTGGCGCATCCTCGCGATGCTCGTGCGGAGAGCATCGATCTCCCGGTCGCTGATCCGGGTCGCGGCGAGGCCTGCGGTATAGCCCTCGACGAGCAGACGAAGCTGAAACACGTCCTCCTTGGGGACCCGATTCCCGAATCGCCAGCCGCCGGAGGATCCCTCCGCGCAGACGATGGCGCCTCGCCCGGGCTCGATTCGGATGAAGCCGAGCGTCTCAAGCACGCTTAGCGCTTCCCGGACGGAGGGGCGGCTGATGTTGAAGCGCTGGGCGAGGTCCCGCTGGGACGGCAGTTTCTCTCCGGGCTTGATCTCGCCGGAGGCGATCATTTCCTGGATGCGCAGCATGACCGTCTGAGGAACGGGAGCGCGCGCACCGTCGATCTGGGAAACATTGACTTCGAACATCACGGCTGGGCGTCCCTCGTAAAGCTCATGGTCTCGCTCCTCCTCTAGCACCTTCCGGGCCTGCTGTAACCTTATGTCTAACTGACTGGTAAGACCAGTCTGGCCAAATTAGAGGTGCTCTTAAGGGGAATGATCTGCCTCATCCTTAGCACATACGTGGCATTTTCGTAGGCAGAAGGCGGAAATGTTCAGCAAAGACAAAATTTCCGTTGCGTCCCATATCGCCTTGTGCGGACCTTATGTGGTCTTACCGGTACGACGAAAGTCACCGCCATGACAATAGTCCTTCTCTCGAACAGACGGCAAAGCATGCCCAACCCGGTGTACTTCCCCGACGAGCGGCGCGGACTTGCCTCGACGCCGACGATCCAGGCGCGACGCATCACGGCGCAGGCCTTCGCTCCCTATGGCGACCTGCTTACGGCGCCGGCCCAGACCGGGCGCTTCGACTTCGTGGCCCGATTTGAAAACCACAGGTCTCACGCCCGCACGAACATCGCCCTCGTGCGATGCGATGCGGCGTCCCAGCGGCTGAGGGTCGCCGAGATGGAGTGCCATCCCCTCTCGTCGCAGACGTTCTTTCCGCTCGATGCGAGCGGCTACCTGCTCGTGGTCGCCCGCGGCGACGGAAACGGAAAGCCCGATCCTGGCACGCTCGCCGCTTTCAGCGTGAGCCATCCGCAAGGCATCAACTATCATCCGGGCACCTGGCATATCGGCATGATCGCGCTCTCGCGACCCGGCACCTTTGCCCTGCTGGTCCATGAGGATGGATCGCCGGACGATTGCCGCTTCTGCCCGGTCGAACCCTTCGATGTGCTGGTGAAGCCTCAAGTCATGTCAGCAGGTTTTTAGCAATTCGTTGGCTGCGCCGCGGAGGGTGTGGCGCGAATGTACAGAGGGAGAATAAGATGAAGCTGTTCAGTCCTATGATGTATGAAGCAAGATCCCTGCGTGAGCGCGGTTGGTCGGCGAGCCTTCTGTCGGGCCTCATGCTGACGACGGCTCTGGCCTTCGCACCGCCCGCGCAGGCGCAGGACGCGAAGACGATCCTGGTCGTCGCAGGTCCTCGCACGCCGGAATCCCTCGATCAGGAATATCCGCCGACCGAAGCGGTTCACGAGCTGCGCCGCAACGTCTACGAGCGCCTGCTCACCTACGCGCCGAAGGTCGGTGACGATGGTGTGACGTATGAGGATTTCGGTAAGATCGCCGGTGCCCTCGCCGAAAAGTGGGAAGTCTCGCCCGACAAGAAGGAGATCACGTTCTTCCTGCGCAAGGGCGTGAAGAGCGCTGCAGGAAACGAGCTCAATGCCGATGCGGTCATGTGGTCGTTCGAACGTGGGTGGAACCTCAAGTCGAACTTCCACTGGTACATGACGCAGATCCTGAAGATCCCGGCCTTCGAGGGCGCGTTCACCAAGATCGACGATTACACGGTGAAGGTCAGCATCCCGAACCCGTCGCCTCTCCTCGATCGTCTGTGGATCAACAGCGACCTCGGAATTCTGGATGCGGTCGAAGTCAAGAAGCACGTCACGTCCGACGATCCCTGGGCGCAGCGCTGGCTTGCGACGAACAGCGCCTCCTTCGGCCCCTACCAAGTCGCCAAGTACTCGCCGGGCCAGGAAGTCGTCTACGAGGCGAACCCGAGCTATTATCGCGGCGCGCCCAAGCTGAAGCGGGTCATCTTCCGTGAGATGCCGACCTCGGCCAACCGGGTCGCCGCCCTGCAGGCCGGTTCGGTGGACGTCGCCGAATACCTTCTGCCCCGCGAGCTCGCGCTTCTGGAGAAGTCTCCCGCCGTGAGGGTCCACAAGGTCTTCGGGAACTACATCCACCGCGTCGAGATGAACAACACGACCGCGCCGTTCACGGACGAGCGGGTCCGCAAGGCCCTGAACCATCTCGTTCCCCGCGACGACATCCTGAAGGCCGTCTACTTCAACACCGCGCGTCCGACCAAGAGCCCGATCTCGGAGATCTACCCGGGCTTCACGGATCAGTATTTCACCTACAATACCGATATCGAGAAGGCCAAGTCCCTGCTGGCGGAGGCCGGTTTCCCGAACGGCTTCAAGACCGAGCTCGGCTACCGGACGGGCGATCAGCTCGAAGAGGAGATGGCGGTCATCCTGAAGTCGGCCTTCGCCAAGGCGGGTGTCGACGTCACGCTGTCGAAGCTTCCGGCGTCGACCCTCGTGGAACGCTACACCAAGGGCACGATCCCCATGTACTTCTTCCGCGACATGGCGATCGTCCCGGATGCGGCCTACGTGGCGAATCTCTGGCTGAACAGTGCGTCCCTCATCAACTACTCGCGCTTCAAGAGCGAGGAGGTCGATGGCCTGATCAACGGCGCTCTGACGAGCACCGACGAGCCCAAGCGCCTCGAAGACATGAAGCGCGTGCAGAAGATCATGGTCGAGGCGGCGCCGTGGGTCTTCCTGGCGAACCCGGGCTACCAGCTGGCGACCAAGCCCAACGTGAAGGGTTATTCCTGGTACACCCCCAACGGGAATGCCTGGTTCGACTTCTCCAAGGAATGAGTGCAACCCCGCGAGGGTCCGACATAGACCCTCGCGCTTTTTTCTCGAATGTGGCGACCCATGAATCTCCAAAGTTTCTGGCGCGCGCTGCCGCGCCCCCTGCGGATCATCGCAGTCCGCCTGCCTCTCATTGTCCCGCAGATGTTCGGCGTCATGCTGGTCACGTTCATGCTGGTCCGGCTCCTTCCCGGCGATCCGGCGCTTCTGATGCTGGGCAACACGGCCACGCCGGAAACCATCGCGGCGCTGCGTGAGCGGCTGGGACTGGACAAGAGCATCTGGGAGCAGTTCATCGCCTATGTCGGCAACATCCTTCATGGCGATCTCGGCGTCTCGCTGTTCACGTCCAATCCGGTGACGGTGGACCTGATGGAGCGTGCACCGGCGACGCTGGAGCTCATTACCTATGCGATGCTCCTGACCGTGGGCGTGGGCGTGACGCTCGCCGTCCTGTCCGTCGTCTGGAGAGGAGGCCTCATCGATGCCGGCACCCGCATGTACGGGCTCGCCGCCGGCGCGATCCCGGATTTCTGGGTGGGGCTGCTGCTGATCTTCTTCCTCTTCTACATCGCGGGCATCGTTCCGGCACCGTTCGGACGGATCGATGCGCTCGTGACGGCACCGCCGCAGATCACCGGGTTCTATACCGTCGACAGCCTGCTGGCCGGAGACGTGTCCGCATTCTGGTCGTCGGCCGGGCGTCTGCTGCTGCCCGTCCTGACACTGACCATCGTCAATGCGGGAGCTCTCATGAAGATGACGAAGACGGCCTTCAGCGACATCTATCGCAGCGACTTCGTGCGGTACCAGCGCGCCTGCGGCCTGTCGGAGCGGACCATCATCCGCGGCGCGCTGCGCAACAGCCTGTCTCCCGTCATCACCCTGGTGGGCTTCCTGTTCGGATTCCTCCTCGGCGCGGCGGTGCTGGTGGAGACGATCTTCTCCTGGGGAGGACTCGGTCAGTATGCCGTGCAGGCCGTCATCAACAGCGACTATCCTGCCCTGCAGGGCTTCGTCCTCGTCGCCGCTGCGTTCATCCTCATCGTCTATCTCGTAGTCGACATTCTCTACGAACTTGCCGATCCGCGGATCAAGGTCTGAGGAAGCCAGATGAACAGCCCCAATCTCCTCGCCTTCGTCATGCGCCGTCCGGCCGCGCTCGCGGGAATCGTCCTGCTCGCGCTCCAGATCGCCGCCATCATTTTTGCGCCTCTTCTCGCGACCCATTCACCGGTCGAGGCCGATCCCATCAACTCGCTTCAACCACCGTCCCTGGCGCATTGGTTCGGCACGGACGTCTCGGGGATGGATATCTATTCGCGCATCCTCTTCGCCACGCGCGTCAACCTCCTCATCAGCATCTCGGCGGTCGCCATCGCATTCGCCATCGGCGTGCCGATCGGCCTGCTGATCGGGTATTACCGGGGGACCGTCAGTTCTCTCGTGATGCGGGTCTTCGATTTCATTCAATCCTTCCCGGTCTTCGTGCTCGGCATGGCCCTGGTCTCGGTCATGGGGCAGGAGATCTGGAACGTGGCCATCGTGCTCGCGGTGCTGTTCATCCCGATGTTCGCCCGCCTGATCCGGGCCGAGGTCCTGTCTCTCCGGGAGCGTCCCTTCATCAGCGCCGCCCGCTGCAGCGGAGCCACCGACCGCTCGATCATGTTCCGCCACATCCTGCCGAATGCGCTCACGCCGGCGATCGTGCAGATCTCCATCAGCATCGGCATGGCCATCCTGCTGACGGCGGGCCTCTCCTTCATCGGAGCCGGGGTGCGCATGCCCACGCCCGAATGGGGGCTCATGGTCTCCATCGGTGCGCAGCAGATGATCCTCGGCGTCTGGTGGGTGTCGCTCTTTCCCGGGCTCGCCATCGTCATATCCGTCCTGTGCTTCGCTCTCCTGGGCGATGCCGCAAAGGACCTGTCCGATCCCACAACGAGGGGGCGTCAATGACCGCAGATCCTTCAGACGTATTGCTGGACGTTGACAAGCTGACGGTCTCGTTCGGCGACAAGCCGGTGCTCGACGACGTGAGCTTCAGCCTACGCCGGGACGAGGTCCTCGGCATCGTCGGCGAGACGGGAGCGGGCAAGTCCATCCTGGCGCGCGCGCTGATCAACCTGCTGCCTGAGGAGGGCCGGATCGCATCGGGAGACGTGCGCCTGAACGGCCGCTCCATCCTGACGATGACGCCTCGGGAGCAGCAGCAGCTTCGGGGCGGCGAGATCTCGGTGATCGGCACCAACGCCAAGTCGCTTCTCGATCCGGTCGAGACCGTGGGAAGCCAGGTGGCGCGGGTTCTCCGCGCGCACCGGGGAGGCAGTCGCCGGGATGCGTGGAAGGCCGCGGTCGACCTGTTCGCCAAGGTGGGGATCGTCGATCCGGAGCGGCGCGCCCATGCCTATCCGCATGAGCTTTCCGGCGGCATGGCGCAGCGCGTCGTCATCGCCATGGCCATGATCGCCGGGCCGAAGGTGATCCTGGCGGACGATGCGACGCTGGGGCTCGACGCGACCATTCAGGTCCAGGTGCTCGATCTTCTCGTCCAGCGTTGCCGCGAACTCGGCCTCGGTGCCGTGATCATCACCCACGATCTCGGCATCGTGGCCCATTACTGCGACCGCGTCGCCATCATGCGCGAAGGGCGGATCGTGGAGCTCAAGCCGACCGGGCGCTTCCTAGAGCAGCCGGAAGAGGCCTACAGCTCCGTCCTGCTCGACGCGGCGCGGGTGCGCCCGACTCCGATGGGCGGCCAGGCACCGGGCGACGAGCAAAGCCCTGCGCCCGCAGTCCCGGCAAAGCCCCTGCTCGAGGTGCAGGGGCTCGAGAAGTACTTCGCCATGGGCGGCAACAGCAAGGCGGTCCGCGCGGTCGACGGCGTGTCGTTCACGGTCGGGCGCGGCGAGACGCTGGCGCTCGTCGGCGAGAGCGGATCCGGAAAGACGACCGCCGGACAATGCCTCGTCAGGCTGCTCAATCCCGACGGAGGCAGGATCCTCTTCGACGGCGCCGACGTCACCACCCTGCCGGAGCGCGATTTCCGCCCCTATCGCAAGCGGATCCAGATGGTGTTCCAAGAGCCCTACGTGGCCCTGAACCCGCGCTGGCCCGTCGAGGACCTGATCGCCGAGCCGCTCGAACTCGATCCCCGGATGAGCCGCACGGACCGGGCCAGACGGGTGAGGGAGCTGCTCGACATGGTGCAGCTTCCGGCGAAGCTCGCGGGCGCCTATCCGCATCAGCTCACCGCCGGCGAGCAGAAGCGCATCGGCATCGCGCGCGCCTTGGCGACCAATCCCGACTTCGTCGTGTTCGACGAGCCGACCACGGCCCTCGACATCCGGGTGCGGGCGCAGATCATCGACCTCGTGCGGGAGCTGCAGCAGGAGATGGGATTGTCCGCGCTCTTCATCACGCACGATCTCAACTCGGTGCGGTCGCTCGCCCACTACGTTGCCGTCATGCGCTACGGCAAGATCGTCGAAAGCGGCGAGACGGAGACGATCTTCGCGCGCCCGGCGCAGGACTACACTAAGACCCTGCTGGCCGCCGAACTGCCGATCGAACAGAGCGAGGCCCAGCGCAACCGGGCGCTGGCCCGGCGCGCCGGCTGAGGAGGCCTGTCATGAGTGAACCGACCATTCTGGTGACCGGCGCCGCCGGCCTTCTCGGCCATGCGGTGCGGGTCCTGCTGGAGGCGAACGGGCAGCGGGTCCTGCCCATCGACCGCGTGGCGCAGACGGAGGAGGGACGGCCCATCGTCGCCTGCGACCTGTCGGACGTGCATCGCCTGCACGCGCTCGCCGTCGAGAACCGGATCACGGGGATCGTCCATTGCGGAGCCCACTCGGGCCCCATGGTAGCGCGGGAGAATCCCTATTCCATGGTTCAGGTCAACATCGTCGGCACCGCGAACGTGCTCGAGATCGTGCGCATCCATGGGGCGCGGTTCGTCTTCTGCTCGTCCACCAGCGCCTACGGGAACACGCCCGAAGGCCTGGTGCCCGAGGATGTGCCGCTCGTGCCGACGAGCGTGTACGGCGCGAGCAAGGTGGCGGGCGAGCAGCTCGTCTCCGCCTACAGCCGGCAATACGGCGTCGACGGCGTGAGCCTTCGCCTGTCGTGGGTCTACGGCCCGCGGCGCACGACGGACTGCATCGTGCGGACCATGATCGAGGATGCGCTCGCCGGACGTCCCACCCGCAAGCCCTTCGGACGCGACTTCCACCGTCAGTTCATCCATGTGGAGGATGCGGCGAGGGCGCTTGTCACGGCTCTGCGCACGCCGCGCCTGCCGCGGCAGACCTACAACGTGACCGGCGGGACATATCTCACCCTCGGCCAGATCGGCGACATCGTCCGCCGGGTCCTGCCGCAGGCCGACATCGCGCTCGGGGAGGGGCCGGACCCCGTAGACGACCGGCAGCATCGCTTCGATGTCTCCGCGGTCCAGCGGGATCTGCGCTTTACGCCGGAGATCAGTCTTGAACAGGGCGTACGCGCCTATGCGGCGTGGTTGCAGAACCGTGCGGCCGCTTGAGGGAAAGGGATAGAAATGAGCGAAATCTTCAGCCTGGCTGGACAGAAGGCGGTGGTCACGGGGGGAAGCCGGGGCATCGGAGCCGCGATCGTCGAGCTCTTCGCCCGCAACGGCGCGGAGGTCGCGTTCTGCCATTACCACGACGAGCGGAACGCCGACGAGCTCGTCGGGCGGCTCGTCTCGGAGGGCCTGCGGGTTCACGCCCGGTCCTGCGACGTCGCCAGCGAGGCGGAGGTCGCGGCCATGGTCTCCTGGGCCGAGGAGCGGCTCGGCCGGGTCGACATCCTCGTCAACTGCGCGGGCATCGGCGGCGACAAGGCGTTCACCGATCTGACCGTGTCGGACTGGGACCGCATGCTCGGCGTTCACCTGCGCGGCACGTTCCTGGTGACCCGGGCCTTCTTCGGCAAGATGGTCGAGCGCTCCTATGGCCGCATCATCAACTTCGCGTCGCAGCTCGCCTACAAGGGCGCGCCGGGGCTCGCCCATTACTGCGCCGCCAAGGCGGGCGTCGTGGGCTTCACCCGCGCGCTGTCCTACGAGGGGGCGCCCCATGGGGTCATGGTCAACGCGGTGGCGCCGGGCCCCGTCGAGACGGAGCTGCTGATGGGCCTCAGCAACGAGTGGCGGGCCATGAAGAAGGCGCAGCTCCCGATTGGCCGATTCGGCCACGTGGAGGAGATCGCTCCCACCGTCCTGCTGCTCGCCTCGCAGGCCGGCGCCTTCTACGCGGGGCAGACGCTCTCGCCCAACGGCGGCGACGTCATGGTCTGACGCCTGCGGTCCCGAACCCATCCAACACCAAGAAGAGAGAGCTCTCGACATGAGTGATTACGATCTTGTCATCCGGGGAGGAACGGTCGTCACGGCGGCGGATACGGTGCGCGCCGATGTCGGCATTCGCGACGGCCGCATCGTCGCCGTGGGCGAAAGGCTGGGGCGCGGCGAAAAGGAGGTCGAGGCCTCCGGCCTGCTGGTGATGCCCGGCGGAATCGACAGCCATGTCCATCTCGCGCAGCCCGCCTTCGGCGGCCCGGCCATGGCGGACGGGTTCGAGACCGGCACCCGCTCGGCCATCGCGGGCGGCAACACCACGGTCCTGCCCTTCGCGCTCCAGCCGCGCGGCGCGTCGCTCAGGACGAGCGTGGCCGATTATCACAAGGAAGCGGACGGAAAGAGCTACTGCGATTACGGCTTCCACCTGATCATCAGCGACCCGACCGCCAGCGTGCTCGGACAGGAGCTGCCGTCGCTCGTCAACGACGGCTACACCTCGTTCAAGGTGTTCATGACCTATGACGACCTCGTGCTCAACGACAGGCAGCTGCTCGAAGTGTTCGACTGCGCGCGCGGCTGCGGCGCGCTAGTCATGGTCCATTGCGAAGGATACGACGCCATTCGCTTTATGGCGGAGCGGCTGGAGCTCGCCGGCAAGAAGGCGCCCTATTACCATGCGGTGTCGCGTCCGCAATCGGTCGAGCGCGAGGCCACGCACCGGGCCATCAGCCATGCGGAGCTGACGGACGTGCCGGTCATGATCGTCCACGTGTCGGGACGCGAGCCGATGGAGCAGATCCGCTGGGCCCAGCAGAAGGGCCTGAAGGTCTATGGCGAGACCTGCCCGCAATACATCGCGCTGACGGCCGACGACCTCAAGGGCCTCAACATGGACGAGAGCGGCGGCAAGTACGTGTGCTCGCCGCCGCCCCGCGACGAGGCCAGCTGGGAGGCGATCTGGGAAGGCATCCGGACCGGCGTGTTCCAGACCTTCTCGTCGGACCATTGCCCGTTCTTCTACGAAGGCGAAAAGGGCAAGCTGAACCCCAAGGCGCGCACCTCGTTCCGCTGGGTCCCCAACGGAATCCCGGGCATCGAGACGCGCATGCAGATCCTGTACTCGAAGGGCGTCGTCGAGGGCCGCATCACGCTCAACGAGTTCGTCGCGCTGACCTCCACGAACCATGCGAAGATCTACGGCCTCTATCCGCGAAAGGGATCGATCGCGCCCGGCTTCGACGCCGACATCGTCCTGTGGGATCCTCAACGCAGGGAAACCATCCGGCAGGAGCTGATGCATCACGGCGCCGACTACACGCCCTATGAAGGCATGACGGTGACTGGCTGGCCCGTGGCCACGATCCTGCGCGGAAAGCTCGTGGCGGAGGAGGGCAGAATCCTCGGCGAGCCCGGAGGCGGAACGTTCCTCAAGCGGGAGCTGTCGCCCTACGCCGTTCCCGCCAAGACGGGCGACTGCTGGTAGGCGGCCTGTCTCCATAGATGACGAAGGACAATGACATGCAAATGCCTGTGGTGCTGATCACCGGAGCCGGGATCGGAATCGGCCGATCCTCCGCCGTCGCGTTCGCGCGCGCCGGATATCGCGTCATCCTGACCGATGTTCTCGAGCGGGAAGGCCGGAAGGCCGCCGAGGAGATCGTCGCGGCTGGAGACCAGGCCGAGTTCCATCATCTCGACGTGCGGGATTCGGCGCGGACGGATGCCCTCGTGGCTCTGGTCGAGGAGACATACGGCGGGATCGACGTGGTCCTTGCCAATGCGGGCATCGCGCACAAGGTCCCGCTTGCGGAGCTCACCGACGAGAAGTGGAGCCACACCCTCGACATCGATCTCGGCGGCGTGTTCCGCATCGCGCGCGCCGCCGCTCCCGGGATGAGACGGCGCGGCAGCGGCAGCGTGATCGCGCTTTCGTCGATCATGGGCGTCGCATACGGCTGGGATGAGCACGTGCATTATTCCGCCGCCAAGTCGGGCGTCGTGGGGCTCGTTCGGGGTCTTGCGGTGGAGCTTGCCAAAGACGGCATCCGCGTCAACGGAATCGCACCGGGC
>Ga0307409_100000513_pt1 | contig 16715 bp, 18 predicted proteins | sample 322Ometagenome_2_FD_203888 | JGI IMG/M metagenome (GOLD analysis project Ga0307409, IMG submission 203888) | Maize rhizosphere microbial communities from greenhouse at UC Davis, California, United States - 322HYB-O-2 | ecosystem: Host-associated > Plants > Roots > Rhizosphere > Soil | place... | reverse complement strand
ATTAAGTACACGCCGACGGGGGAAGTAGGTATCCGGGCCCGGGTCAACCAGGACTGGGCTGAGATCTGCGTGTACGACACCGGGATCGGCCTGAGTCTGGATGAGCAAGCCCGCCTGTTCACGAAGTTCTTTCGAGGTGGCAATCGGGTGGTCACCCAGTCCGGCGGGACGGGGTTGGGCCTGGTGATCGTCAAAGCCATTGTCGAAAAGCATCACGGGACGGTAGAAGTCGAGAGTCGTCCCGGGGAGGGTACCAGGTTCCGCGTGCGCCTGCCTCTCGCTCCGCCCTCCCTCGAGCCCGCGGCCTAGGAACGTTCATGGCAAAGATCCTTCTCGCCGAAGACGAGAAACAGATCGCCGACATGATCTCGTTCAAGCTGGCCAATGGCGGCCATCAGATCGTGCGGGCCCAGGACGGTGAACAGGCGATTGCGCTGGCCGGGCGCGAGCTTCCCGATCTGATATTGCTCGATGCGATGATGCCTGGCCTGGGCGGCTTTGAGGTGCTGCGGAGGCTCAAGGGAGATTCCTCGCTTCGTGCCATCCCGGTAATCATGGTGACCGCGAAGGGGCACGAACGTGACGTCTTGAGTGGACTCAGGGGCGGCGCTGTCGACTACATCGTGAAGCCCTTCAGTTTGAAGGAGCTCTCCGCCCGAGTGGAGCTGGCGCTCCGGCGGGAGCCTCCCGCCACAACAGCCTGAGGCTGTCGTAGACCGGCTTGAGCCGTGCGTGATGGCGTGGCTCGGTCCAGCCGCGCCAGGTCCAGGGCTTTAGATCTCTCTCCAGCCAGGTCCCGTTCACCTGCGCCGGCAGCGCACCGGCTATTCGCCGGCTACTCCCTTTCCGGTATACCTCCACTCCCAGTCTGAATCCGTGGGCCGGGGCGGTGCCGAACGGGCCCTCGGTTCGGTCATCCGCCAAAAGGGTGCGGCTGGACGGATCGGTCACGTTGAGCAAATCCCAGGCTATTCGCAGCTCCAGGATCCCTTCACCCTCGTCCAGAAACCAGTCCGCCAGGGTGGAAGTCGTCTCGGTCCCGAACCGGAGGCGCCCTCGGTTGTAGCGTTGGGCAGGGTAAAACGTTCCGTCCCGGCCGAAACGCGCGCGATTGACGATCATGAGCATGGAGTCAAAGCGGCCATCCGCTCGGTTCCGCGGCACGACCGGACGTCGGGAAAACCGTCCGAAGTCATCCCCGGTTACCGAATCGATTCTCCCATCGTACCGGTTGTATTCCGGGGCCACACCCATGGATGCCGAGTCGGGGCTCACCAGATCGACCAGGAACTCGAAACCAACCTCGCTGCGGGTACCACTGTTGGGCAGGAGGTGCTGCCCTACCCGGGACTGGTAGCTATCGATGGCCAGCTGGATTCCGAAACTGTCCCAGGGGAACCTGCCCGGTATGATCTCGACAGCCAGGTAGACATAGGATTCGTCGGCACCCGCCCGAAGTACCTGCGGCTGCCCCTTTTCCTCTGCGCCCCGGTGAACCAGATCGAGTTGACGCCACCTACTCCCGGCGCCACCCAGCCGTGGACTGCTCTCGGAATCGCCGGCATAGAATCCCAGTATGCCATAGTGCTGTTCCGCATCCATGGCGTTGTGCCACAGCCTCGTGTTGTCGAGCGGTATCTCATACTGCATGACCGCCCAGTTCTTCTTAAACCATTCATCCAGCCAGGCAAACACAATCGAACCCGCCGCGCCGGCACCGCGGATCTCACGGGTTAGGCGGGCATCGATCGCCGCCATCGCTCGCTCGTCGTGCCCCCCGTGACTCCAGCCCTGGACCTGAAGGTGCGCGTTTCCCCGGCTGGAGGGCACGCCATACTCCGCAATGACCGTCGGCAGGGCTGCATGATACTCGACCAGTTCTTTGAGGTAGCCGTAGTACGTCGACTCCCCTTCCGCCGATCGTGCCTGCCGGTAGTCCGGGTCGAGATTCATGAAGTCCGGGTAGTAGGGGTAGGCGTGATAGCTTGCGAACCATCCGGCAGGATTCGCCGCTGTCGGGGAGACCAGGTTGGGATCCAGCCCGATCGCGTCGTTCTCATACTCAAGCTTTCTCGCGTCCGAGCGGCGACCTGACCGCTTACGCCAGTGCGCTTCCTCGTGTGACGTGGCCTCAGTCGGATGCTTCAGCGGATCGAGCGTGGGCCAGTTGGTGTAGGCGATCGGACGGAGCGCGTTGTAGCGGTCTACCTCATAGCTGAGCAGGAAGTCGCACTGCTGCGCCAGCCAGAGGTCCATCGCCGGCCCGCGACGGACCTGGAGATAGCGTCCCTGGTACTCTCCGCCCTGGTTCTTTTGGTCGAACGCCATAACGGCAAACGGCTCCCATTCACGACCGACGATGTATGCCAGGACCCAGTTGGAGACGTCCGCGTCATAGTGCCCCGATGCGTGTCCCCGGCGCACCGCAATGCTGGCCGCCCCATGCACCACGTCGACCACTCGGCGGGCTTCCTGCTCAAAGTCACGCCGCCACGCAACATTGTTAAAGTCGTGTTTTGGCGGCAGCTCGGCCCATACACCCTGGATCAGCCAGAGAACGCGGCCGGGATGACCCAGATTCCAGGCCCGGAGCGCACGATAGAACGAAGGAGGGAGAACAGTGTAGGAACGCAGAGTGTTCGCGTTCATGTTCGCCAAGGTGTCCAGCCAACCGGCGTAGATGCTGGAGTCGGCCGGAAACTCGGATGGATACCTCCCCGGGAGTGCCACACCGAAGTTGACGCCCTTTATGTAGAAGGGGCGCCAGCTCCCGCCGGAGGAAATCTCGAACTGCCGGCCCCGGGTGCGTGCCACCACCTGCAATGCGCCGGCCGGCGCGGGTGCGGGAGACCTCCGGCGCTCCCAGTCCGGGGCGATGACCTTGAGGAGCGCCCGTACATCCTGGTTCTCGGGCGAAATAGCAAGGGATCTTTGCGCCGCAGCAATGGCGCCAGTCGTGTCGCCCAGCGTCACCTTGCTGCGCGCCCGGCCTTCCCAGGCGTCCGAGTTGGCTGAGTCTAGAGCGAGAACACCGCTGAAGAGTGCGTCGGCATCTTTGGGTCTGCCCTCTCGTAATCGGACGAAGCCCAGTCCTACCGATGCATCCAGGTTTTGTGGGCAGAGCCGCTGCGCCACACCGAAGCGCTCAGCGGCCCGGGTGATGGAGTCCGCCCGGAACGATCGCCAGCCGGCTCCCAGGGCCGAATCCGCAGCTGCGGGGCAGGGACTTTGGCCGGCAAGTGGCTGCGTGATGGCAAGCAGGGCCACCGCAGCAGGGCGTGTGACCGGGGCCCAGGCTGGTAAGTTCAATAGCATGGCGACAGACCAATCTACCGAAGCCACCCGGGCGCTGGGACGCACGTTGGTCGACGCGTTCGGACAAGGATGGGCCGCGTGTGATATGGGCCTGTTGATGACCGTGTACGCGCCGGATGCCGTCTTCATCGAGACACCCTTTAGCGCTCCCATCACCGGAACGGACGCGATTCGGGCCTACTGGAACGAGGTCCCCTACAACCACTCGGAGATCACCTTCAGCTCGGGAGAGATCTACGCGGCAGGCCCCTGGTTCGCTACCGAGTTCAAGTGCGTGTTCCGGCGGCGGCGCACGGGAGAATGGGTCGAGGCTCGAGGGGCCATCTTCTGCGAGACGGATTCCGACCGGATCACGGAAATGCGAATGTATTGGCACCGCTGGAATGGCGGGAACGAAACCAGCATCCCGTGATACTCCTGGCCTCCTGTCCTCTTTTCGTCTCAATTGCACGAAAAAAGGACAATTTCGCTGTCGTCCAATCTGTTAAGTAGTTATCTTCTAACTACATGCGTGGTGGCACGCGGTTCGCAGTCCCTGTCGCAGACTGCTGATTTGTCCGCGGAGTCCGCCGTGATTTCATCGTTGTACCCTAGGTTGTACCAGGAGGTGTTATGATCTCCGTGCTGCTGCTGCCGCTCCTGCTTGCTGGCGACTCCGGCTCCGTTCAGCCGGTTACCAAGCACGATGATCCCCCAATCCAACTCTGGATCAATAACGACCGCCGATTCTTTCCGGGCGACCGCGGCAAGGTGCAGGTCCGGACCGAAGAGGATGGCTACCTTCTGGTGGTACACGTCGATCCCGACGGCTATCTCCGCATGCTGTTTCCGCTCGATCCGGACAAAGACAACTTCGTACGAGGAGGGAAGAAGTACGAGGTGAAGGGCCGGGGTGGCCGGGAGGCGTTCGAGGCTGATGGCAGGGGTCGTGGCACTGTGTACGCTGCGGTCTCTCGGGAGCCATTCCGGTTCGAAGGCTTCGTGGCCGGCGATCACTGGGATTACCGCGCACTGGCCCCTTCGCGCCTTTCCGAGAATCCGGAGACCGAGCTGAACGAGTTGGTCCGGCGCATGGCGCAGGGCAACTTCGATTACGATCTGCTCAACTATGACGTGGTCGAACGGAGCGCGTATGCATCCGACTATGCCCCGCGATACTACGGCTCGGTCTATGACGATCCCTGGTGCTACCGGTTCTGCGGCAGGCCGTACTATGGCTCGCCCTTCAGCATCTCCATTTCGCTGGGCCGGCCGTACCGCCGGTACTACTATGATCCCTACTACTACGCCTACGATCCATTCTACAACCCGTTTTTCTACGATCCGTATTACTACGCGCCGGTGTACTACCCCCGTTACGTGTACCCCCGACACTACTACTATCCGTACCGAGATCGGTTGTACTACGACCGGTACCGCTACGGCCAGTCCTATACCCCGTATCGCTTCCGAGATGGGAATGGATTCGCTGGAGAGTACCGTAATCGAAACGAGATCCGGTCGGTGAACACGGTCTACAATCGACCGATCTCGCCCGTCCGGGAGCCGGCAATTGCCACCCCGGCCCGCCGGGTAATCGAGGGCCCCGCCGCGGACCTGCCGGACGGCCCGGCGCCTCGCCGGCTCATCGACAACGCCACGCGAGTGCAGGGTCGGCCCGAGGCCAAGCGCGCTCGCCCGGTTCAGCCCGGGGAGGATCGGTCCGCCGGTGAGCCGCGCCTCATTCGCCGGGAAGTGGAAACAAGGCCTTCACGCGAGGCATCCACTGGTAGGAATGGCGGAAGAGCGGCGCCGGACCGACCCCGCGAAGCACCCCGGTCGGTTGAGCGCGGCAGGGAAGGCTCCAGGGCGCCGGAGCGCGCTCCGGCCGCTCAGCCCCGGCGGGAGGTCCAACGCGGAAGCTCGGCCCCACCGGCGGCCCGCAGTGGTGGAGGAGGGTCAGAGGGGCGGAGCTCAGGCGGTGGGGGGCATCAATCAGAAGGCTCCCGGCCGGAAGGTGGTGGGCGCCGGCCCCGGTAAAATAAAAATTCAAGGTCGGACCGCAGTCAGGCCCGACCTTGAATTTTTATATGCGGGCCGGTGAGTTGCTACTTCTCAGGCGAATCCTGGTGACGCCGCGCGTAATCCAGTCCCCATTCCATCATCTCCGCGCTCCGAAGCCCGACCCGCATGGCCTGCTCCACCGCATCCTGCTCTTCCATGTTCTGGTCCAGGATGAAATAGGGAATCAACGCACCGCCCACCCGATTCCCGCTTCCACAATGAAAGAAGACAGTTTTCTCTCCGGCATTGCGAAGAACTGAGAGAATACGATCCAGGGTGGGGTCGTCCAGAGAGCCAGCGCGCACCGGCACGTTCACGTATTCCATTCCGAGCTCTTTGACCACCGCGGGCTCGTCCACCGGGCGGGGCTCCATCGGGTCTCGGAGGTCCAGCACGATCCCGCCACCGGCATCCTTGAGCGCGCGGAGCTGCGCCGCATTCGGTTGGCCCCCGGTGATGACATTTGGCAAAATCTGACAGGCGTTGGCGACGCCCTGTAGGGCCCCAAGTAGGTTCGGCATTGCAGAAAGGTAAGAGGTGGGAGGTGAGAGGTAAGAGGTGTCCTTCACTTCCACCGCTCCCCTCTCACTTCTCACCGCTCACCTCTTACCTTTAGACCGTGCTCCGCCTCGCCATAGCCCAGGTACGGCCCCAGAAGGGTGCGTACGAGCAGAATCTCTGCCGACTCGGCGCGCTGTTCCGTGAGGTCGGGAGCTGGCCCGAGCCGCCCGAGCTCGTGGTGGCACCGGAGACCACCCTTACCGGATACTTCCTCGAGGGAGGCGTGCGCGATCTGGCCGTCTCCAGTGATCAGTTGTTTGAGGACCTGTCGCGACAGCACCAGGAAGCGGGCGTCCCTTCCGTTGATGTCGCGCTTGGCTTCTACGAAGTGCACGGAAACCGGCTCTACAATTCGGGACTGTACGCGACACTGGGTGGTCCCGACGCAGGCATTCGCCACATTCACCGCAAGATTTTTCTCCCTACCTACGGCGTCTTTGACGAGGAGCGGTTCGTCGAAGCCGGCCGCAGCGTTCAGGCCTTCGACACGCGGTGGGGCCGGGCAGCGATGCTGATTTGTGAAGACGCCTGGCACTCCTTCACTCCCATGCTCGCTGCGCTGGACGGCGCTCAGCTCATCATCATTCCCAGCGCCAGCCCGGCTCGGGGTGTCATCGCCAGTGATGATACCGCAGGGCGCCCGGTGAGCCTTGCGCGGTGGGCTCGATTGACGCAGGACATATCGGGAGAGCACGGGGTGTATGTCGCACTGGCTCAGTTGGTCGGGTTCGAAGGCGGAAAGGCGTTCCCGGGGGGCTCCATCCTGGCAGGACCGCGCGGTGACATTCTCGCCCAGGCACCGGTTTTTCAGGAGGCGATTATCCCCGCGGTGCTGGACTTCGAGGAAATCACCCGCGCCCGGGTCGATCTTCCGCTCCTGGCTGACCTGGAGATGCGCCTGCCGCACCTGCTCGGATCCCTCCACGCCGCCCGGCGGGAGAAGGGCAGCGGGGACCAAGGGAACCGGGGAAAGCACACAGTTTCTTCTGATTCACCACGGGCGCGGCCCGGACCGAAGCGTCAGACGATTCCCGCAGCCCCGCTTGCACCCTTGCCGGCCCGTTTTCAACCGCACCAGGATCCACTTGCGATCGATCCGGAGCTCACCCAACGATGGCTGGTCGAGTTTATCCGGGACGAGGTGCATCGGCGCCGGAAGTTCGACCGGGTCATCATCGGCCTTTCAGGTGGGGTGGACAGCTCCCTGGTGGCGTACCTTGCGGCGGAAGCATTGGGGGCTTCGAACGTGACCGGGGTCCGGATGCCCTATCGTACGTCCAGCCAGGAGAGCCTCGGCCACGCGCAGCTGGTGATCGATGCTCTGGGTATTCCCAGCAGAACGGTTGATATCAGCAGTTCAGTGGACGCCTTAGCCGGCGCGATCGGTGGACCGGTGGAGCCTGCGCGCCTGGGTAACATCATGGCCCGCACCCGTATGATCACCTTGTTCGATCTCTCGGCCGCCCTGCGGGCGCTCCCATTGGGTACCGGGAACAAGACCGAGCGGTTGTTCGGGTACTTCACCTGGCATGCAGACGACTCGCCCCCGGTCAATCCTATCGGCGATCTCTTCAAGACTCAGGTCTGGGCCCTGGCGCGGCATCTCGGCGTTCCCGAGGTAATCGTAGCCAAGCCGGCCAGCGCTGATCTGATCAAGGGCCAAACCGACGAAGGAGACTTCGGTATCTCGTACCCTCGTGCCGACGCCATCCTGCACTGGATTCTTCTGGGCTACAAGACTGGGGAGATTGCCGCCCTTGGATTCGAAGAAGGAGAAATCGGTCTGGTCCGCCAGCGGCTGGACTCCACCCACTGGAAGCGTCGCCTTCCCACAGTCGCCATGCTGAGCGGAACTGCAATAGGCGAGTACTATTTGAGGCCAGTCGATTACTAGGTGCACTTGCGGGCTCCGGCCCCTTTGCTGCGCTCAAGATGACAGCACCTCTCACCACTCACGCTTATTCTTTCCCGCTCACGCCTCTGGTATCAATGACCACTCCTGAGTCCCGCCCCATGTCCTATTCGGTCGGCCAAATCACGACCTTCGTGATGCCCCACATGCAGAATGTGCGGGGAGATCTGTTTGGTGGCGAGCTGATGGCGTTGGTGGATCAGGCGGCGGCCGTCGCAGCCATCCGACATGCCGGTGGGCCGGCTGTCACGGCCAGCATTGAACGGGTGGACTTTCGGGAGCGCATTCCGGTGGGCGCGTTGGTGACCTGCATGGCCACCGTGGACTACGTCGGCAACTCTTCCATGGATATCACCGTGGAAGTCTATGCTGAGCGGGTGAGCAGCGGCGAAAAGCGCCACACCCACACCGCCCACGTCGTGTTTGTGGCCCTCGATGACAATGGTAAGCCCAAGCGAGTCCCGCGTCTGGTGGCGGAGACCAGCGAGGAGCAGGTTCGCTATGCCCGGGCCGAGGGTCATCACCAGAGTAAAAGGCGAGCTTGACCCGCACTGCCGCGGTAGTACTCAGCGGCGGCGGTGCGAAGACCGCGGCCCATCTCGGAGCATGCCGAGCGCTGAAGGAGGCCGGCTTCGAGCCGGCTTGGTACGTGGCGACCTCGATGGGTGCCGTGGTGGCCGCGGGTCTGGCGAGCGGTATGGGGAACGACGAGCTCCTGGAGCGGATGGCCGAGCTCGGTCCCCGGGGGATCGTGCGGGACCGGCTGACTCCGGTGGCGGGATTGTTTCTCCGCTCGCTACTCAAGCCGGCTCCCCTGCGGGCGGCGATCGAGGCCATCGTACCCGCCCGCCGCTTTGCCGATCTCAGCATTCCACTCACGGTGACAGCGGTCGACCTCGACACTGGTGAACTGGTGCTCTTCGGCGCCGGGGCGGGTGATGCTCCACTGGTCGATGTCCTCTGCGCCAGCTGCGCCCTCCCACTGTACTACCCGCCGGTCATCCTCAACGGCCGGAGGTTCGGCGATGGCGGGCTCCGGGGCGTCGTGCCGCTCGAGCCCGCGGCCGAGCTCCAGGTCGAGCTGGTGCTCGCCGTGGACGTCGGTCCCGGCTTCGACCTGCCACCACTCCCGGCTGTGCCGCGCATTCCGCCGTTGCTGCGGGCGCACGACGATGCAATCGGCATTCTCATGGCAGCCAACACTGAGAGCCAGTTGGCGCTCTGGCGGGCCGATCCGAGCCGGCCGCCCCTGGTATATGTAAGGCCTCGGGTTGAACGCAACACGACTTTTCGGGTGGATCGAGTTCGCGAGTATGCGAATGAAGGCCGCCGGGCCACGCGAGAGGCCCTGGAACGGTGGGGCGACTCTTGACCCCTTACCCATTGCGGGCAAATTGAGCCCATGAAAGCCTCCGAAGCGATGGTCCCCGACCCGCACGTAGCGGTGGCGGGTGCGATGGCGAGTGAAGTTGCAATCATGCTCAAGACCCGCAACATCTCGGTGGTTCCGGTGGTCGATGATCATCGCACCCGGCGCTTCCTCGGTACTTTGAGCGACCGCGACCTCGTAACCCGCTGCCTGGCCGAAGGAAAACACCCGTGGCACACGCGGGCGGATTCCCTGATGCGCACCAACTCCCCGGTGGTGAGACCGGATCGCGAACTCGAGGGCTTCGAAGTTCGCATGGACCTGGACCCGTCGGAGTCTCACCTCCGGCCAACGATCACTGTTGTGGACGAAGGTGGTCGGGTGGTAGGGTTCATTAGCCATCCGGAGCAGATTCCGGACGTGAAGATCGTGTGGGGATAAGCTGACGTTGGAGTGCCATGCCTGAATTCAAGCTTTTTACCCTGGAAGAGGCCGAGCGCACGCTCCCGCTGGTACGGCGGGTGGTCGCTGATCTCACCGTCGAATACCCCGCCTGGCGCGTCGCCGTTGGTCGGTTCGAGCTTCTCACCGGTGGTGCCCGCGCGGATTGGGGCGAGACTCAGGAGCTGGTCGCTGCCCGCGAGGAGGTGACCCGGCACGCCAACCGGATCAACCAATACCTTCAGGAGCTCGAGGCCATCGGCTGCGTCTTCAAGGGATTCGAAGGGGGGCTGGTGGACTTTTATTCGCTCCGGGAGGATCGTCCGATTTTCCTGTGCTGGCGCCTGGGCGAGGACCGGATTCAGCACTGGCATGAGATCGACACCGGCTTCTCCGGCCGGCAGCCGATCGATGGAGCCATCCTCTCGGCCATCAACTCGTGAGTCGTGCCTGGCTGTTCCTGCACCTGCTCGGCTTTACCATGTGGCTCGGCGGGGCCATTGCCTCGATGGTCATCGGCATAGCGGCGAAGCAGGAAGAGCGGAGCGGACTCGGCTCCGTGGTTCGGGCACAGTCGAAGCTGACCAAGGTGGCGATTGCGCCCGGCTCCCTCCTGACCGTGCTTTCCGGGCTCATCCTGACGTTTCAGCTCAGCGGTGGAGAGATTGCCGGTTTCAGTGTGTGGCTGGTCATCATGCAGGGTGCCGGTGTGATCGCCGCCCTGATCACCCTGCTCATAGCCCTTCCGACGGCGACCCGGCTGGGTCGGCTCGATCCGACCGGTGAGGCTGAGCGCTACTTCGACGAGCTGCGGACGCGGCAGCGCATCGTGGCGTCGATCGCGGGGACGTTCGGGCTGGTCGCTTTGTTCGCCGGGGCAATGCTGCCGTAACGGCCTCCCTTCTCTTCCCCATGGCACAGTGCTTTCTCACCGGGCAGGCGCCACATCGCGCTACCCGTGCGGTACAGACCAGCGCCCCCAACTCCATGATCGCCTGATTGAATGCCCACGCGTTCTTTGCTTGGGTGGGCACCAGCAGCGCCGCCAACTCCCACAGTCGCTGGGTGATGGTTTTGCCCCGTGATCGAGGGTAGAACGCGCGCTGGAGCACCCGAGCCACGTTGGTGTCGACGGCCGGCACCGCCCGTTCGAAGGCAAAGCTGGCGATGGCGCCTGCGGTATATCGCCCAACGCCAGGCAGACGACGCAGCTCTTCGGGATCCGACGGTATGAGACCTCCCCGGTCGCGCACTACTTCCTGGGCCAGCCGCTGCAGATTGGTGGCGCGCCGGTAATACCCCAGACCTTCCCAGCTTTCCCGGACGCTGGTCGGCGAGGCGGCGGCCAGCGATTCGAGGGTGGGATATCGTGCTAGAAATCCCGCATAGTAGACTGCCACGCGGGACACCTGGGTTTGCTGGAGCATGAATTCGGACACGACGATCCGGTACGGATCACGGGTGCGCCGCCAGGGGAGGTCGCGGCCATGCCGCCGGAACCAGCGCAGCAGACTGCGCCGGAACCTGCATACCTGGGCCCGGCGGTCAGTGGTGCGCATACGGGCAACGTAGCGCCCCTGCAGGCCCCCGGTAATGCTCGGCTAACGGCACCAGCTGAACGCGGTTAGCTTTGGTCCCCATGAATCCTTTCGCCCTCATCGGCCGCCTGGTTCTCGACGGCGCTTCGCATGTGGGGCGGTTGACGTACTTTGTGGTCGAAGCCATCCGCGGTCTCGGCGAGGTGCGCATCTGGTGGCCCAGAATGATGGTGGAGGCCTGGAACATCGGGGCGGGGAGCTTGTTCATCGTTCTGTTGATCTCGGCGTTCGCGGGCGCTGTCACAGCTCTCCAGACGGGCTATCAGTTTACCGGAGCTATTCCCTATTACGTAGTCGGTACGCTGGTCGTATCATCGATCATCCTCGAGCTCGGTCCGGTGCTGACCGCCCTGATCCTGGCTGGGAGGATCGGGGCCCGCTATGCCGCTGAGCTCGGCACCATGCGGGTGACCGAGCAGATCGATGCGCTCGAGAGCCTCGGCCGGTCACCGGCGTCCCATCTGGTGATTCCCCGAGTGCTGGCCGGTCTTCTGATGATTCCGGCTCTAACCATTCTCGCCAACTTGTCCGGCATCCTATCCGGTTGGGTATCCGTCAAGGCGGTGTTGCCGGTAACCGATGCCGATTTCATCTACGGCGCCCAGTACTACTGGCGCCCGTGGGACGCCTGGTACTCGGTGATTAAGGCTTTCTTCTTTGCCGGGTCGATCACCGTCATCTCCTGCTACATGGGATTCAACACCCAGCAGGGCGCCGAAGGGGTGGGCCGGTCGACCACCACGGCCGTCGTCACCAGCTCGGTGCTGATCCTCGTTCTCGATACGGTTCTGACCCGACTCTTGCTCAACCAATGATCGAGCTTCGAAACGTGCACAAGGCGTTCGGCAAGCAGGTGGTGCTGAACGGGGTCGACTTCGAGGTGCGCGAAGGTGAGACCGTCGCGCTCCTGGGTCCGTCCGGCACCGGCAAAAGTGTGCTGCTCAAGCACATTATCGGGTTGATCCGGCCGGACGTCGGTGAAATTTACGTCGACGGCAAGGACGTCTGCCGCCTCAAACGGAGGGAACTGTCGGAGCTCCGTTCCCGTATCGGTTACGTGTTTCAGAACGGCGCCCTGTTCGACTCCATGGATGTGTTCGAGAACGTGCGACTCGGCATTACCGATGAAGACAAGTATGCCGACCTGGAATACTGCAGGGAGCGGGTAGCGGAGTGCATTCGGCTGGTCAATCTGCCGGCCGATACGATTCTGAAATACCCGGCCCAGCTGTCGGGTGGCATGCGGAAGCGGGTGGGCATCGCCCGGGCCATTGCGGGAAATCCGAAGTACTTGCTGTATGACGAGCCCACGTCCGGTCTGGATCCGGTCAATGCCGATATCATCGACGGGCTGGTGCAGCGGCTGGATCATGAGCTGGGGGTTACCAGCGTCATGGTCACCCACGACGTCCGCGGGGCCTTCCGGGTGGCGGACCGGCTGGCTCTCCTGAGTGAGGGCAAGATCGTCATGCAAGGCACGCCCAAGGACTTCCTTGAGTCCAAGAATGCCAAGGTTCGTGAGTTCCTGGAACGTGACTTCGACAATCCCTCGTTCGCGGCCTGAGCCATCATGGATCTTCGCTACTCCCGTGAAGTGATCGTCGGTGCCATTGTGACCGTCGCCATCCTGGTCTTCATCTTCGGGACCATGTGGCTGAGCGGACGGTCCGTGTCGTCCGACAATGTGGCGCGGATCAAGTTCGCCAACGCGAGCGGTCTCAAGCGCGCCTCGCCGGTGCGGGTGTCAGGGGTGAATGTCGGCAAGGTGGAACAGATCGAGTTTGTCGGTGTGGGCAACGTGCTGGTGACGGCCAGTCTCCCAGCCAGTGTCCGACCTCGGGTCGATGCCGAGGCAAAGATCGTCTCGGTAACGCTCGTCGGTGATTACGCGGTGGACTTTGACCCGGGACGGGCAGCCGAGTTTCTGCCTCCTGGAAAGGTCATCCTGGGATCGCAGGACCTGGGCCTTTCGGGACGCGCTCTCGAGTTAAGCGACCGGGCCGACAGCATCCTGATCGGCGCGCAAGCCATCGTGAACAAGGAGACGGCCGAACAGCTCCGCTCTATGCTGACGGCGCTGGAAGGCACGCTCAAGGCGGCGCAGCGCACCATGCAGATCTATGGCGATTCGACCCGCGGTCCAACCGCCGAGCTGACCCGGACCATGGCGTCATTCCGCCAGCTGAGCACCCGGCTCGACAGTACCCTGGCCAATCCCGCGTTGGGCCGAACGCTCAGCCGAACCGATACGCTCACCGGCAACCTGGCTGCGATGACCGCGCGCTTCGACTCCACCCTGGCCGCCATCAACCGGGGCCAGGGTACGCTGGGCAAGTTTGCCACCGATAGCGGCCTCTACTACGACATGCGGGACCTCTCCAAGTCCATGAAGGAGCTGTTGGACGAGCTGAAGAAGAATCCGGGGAAGGTCGGGGTGACGGTCAAGCTCTTCTAGCGATTCTGCTGTAGCTTCCTGCCATGTTGAGCGTGACCTTTCTCGGCACCAGTGCTTCCATTCCCACGATCGACCGAAACGTGGCCGGCCTGGCCGTGCAGCGGGAAGGCGAGACTATTCTGTTCGACTGCGGCGAGGGAAGCCAACGCCAGATGATGCGCTACGGGGTCGGTTTTACTTTCCGCGAAATCTTCTTCACGCACTACCATGCAGATCATATGCTCGGTCTCACCGGTCTCCTGCGCACGCTGGGGCTGCAGGACCGGTCGGCTCCTGTCCTGCTCTACGGCCCGAAGGGGGCGCAGCGAGTCTTGGGGGCGGCGATGCTACTGGGGATCGAACGAAACAAGTTTCCGGTCGAAATCCTCGAGGTGAAGCCTGGCGATCGTCTGAGCCGGGATGGCTACGATATCGCTGTATTCGAGACGGAGCACCGGGCCGATACCGTGGGCTATGCCCTGGCGGAGCACCCCCGCCTGGGCCGGTTTAATCCGGCGCGAGCCCGTGAGCTGGGGATCCCCGAGGGCCCGCTCTGGGGCGAGTTGCACCGGGGCCGGGTCGTAACGCTCCCCGACGGGAGGACGGTGGCCCCGGCTGACCTGGTCGGCGCTCCCCGTCGCGGCAGGGTGCTGGTCTATACCGGTGATACCCGGCCTCACCGGCCGGTGATTGAGGCCGCGCGGGGTGCTGACGTCCTGGTACACGAGGCCACCTTTGGTAGGGACGAGCAGGAGCGCGCCAAAGAGACCGGCCACTCCACTGCGGCCGAAGCCGCCCGGGTAGCCGCCGAGGCCGGCGCTCACCGCCTGGTTCTCACCCACATCAGCTCACGGTATAACCGGGACACCTCGGAGCTTTTGGCTGAGGCCAGGGCGGTATTTCCGGAAACGGTGATTGCCCGTGACGGTATGACCGTGGAGGTACCGTATGCGGATGCGGACCAGTGACGGCCCTCTGGCCCCGGGCTTGCAGTTCGCTGCCATGAATCACTTTCCGACCGCGTCACCTCTAGATCCCGGGTCTATGGACCGCCTCTTCGCTGCCAAAGCCATGCTGCGCTCTACGGGCATTGTCGCATTTCTCACCGCCGTTCTGCTGGGGTGCGGAAACGCCTCCGCCCGGGCAGTGCAGCAGACCGAGGGAGTCGAGCAGGATTGGGAGGTTCAGCCCGCACTCTGGTCTCCACGTCCCATTCTGATCCCGCGGACCACTCCGACGTTGCTCCCTTCGGACTCGGCAGCGGCCGACACCGTCACCCTGATGGATAGCCTGCTGGCGCACAGCAGAATGGCTCGACTCGATTCGGCTGCCCGGGACAGCTCTGGCGGGAGTACGGCCAAGCCCCGGTCAGTGGCCGGCCGCCCATCGAAGCGGGGACCCTTCAACATCAGTCCCAGTGATTCGGCTCGGTGGCCGGTCAGGGCCCCACCCCCGCTGCCCGGGTCCATTCTGCCTGAGCATCGGATTGTGGCCTTTTATGGCAACCCGCTATCGAAGCGGATGGGCATCCTGGGCGAGCTCCCGCCGGATGAGATGCTCACCCGGCTGGAAAAGGTGGCTACGGAGTGGGCAGCGGCCGATAGCGGGCAGAAGGTGCTGCCCGCTCTGCATCTCATAGCTACGGTGGCGCAAGGGTATCCGGGTCCGGCGCGAAAATACCGACTCCAGATGCCCGACAGCGTTATCCAGCGGGTCGCCAATTGGGCGGAAGAGCGGGGCTGGATCCTCTTTCTGGATATTCAGGTGGGAGTCAGCAACGTGGAAGATGAGATTCGCGTTCTGGTGCCCTACCTGAAGCGGCCTTTCGTGCACCTGGCGCTCGATCCCGAATTCGCCATGAAGGACGGGAAGCGGCCGGGTACCGACTGGATGGGGCGAATGGATGCTTCCGAGGTGAATCATGCGGTTGGCGTGCTGGCCCGCATCGTGGAGGAGCAGCAGCTCCCGCCTAAAGTGCTGGTGGTACACCGGTTCACCCGGAATATGCTGACCAACGCTTCCCAGATCCGGCTGGACCCGCGAGTCCAGATCGTGATCGACATGGACGGCTGGGGAACGCCTGGTAGTAAGATGGGAGCCTACCGCTGGTTTGTTGTCCGCCACCCGGTACAGTTCACCGGATTCAAGTTGTTCTACAAGAACGACAAGCCAATGATGACGCCGGAGCAGGTGCTGGAACTGTACCCCAGGCCGGTGTATATCCAGTACCAGTAGGCGGCCCTCAGCGGCTACGCCGAGCCGGTAGATGAAGTTGCGGGACCGATCAGGGTATGCATGCGGGTTGGGAGGTTCTCATGCGCACGGCAATGCTGCCAGCTCTCGTCCTTCTTTTGTCGTCCTCAGCAGCCCAACCGGACGTCTCGCGGGTTGCTCCTCCGGGCCTTCGCTCATCGGATTACGGGCCGAGCATCTCCGATCTTTCGTGGTTGGAGGGGATCTGGCGCGGCACCATCGGTGGCCGCGAGTTCGAGGCCCACTACACCGGGGTTGAAGGCGGACAGATTTTGAGTGCCAGCAAGTACACCGAGGCCGGAAAGCCGGCGGGCTTCGAGTTTGAACGGTTCGAACAGCGGGGCGATACGCTGCTGCTGACGCCCTTTCCCGAAGGAATGTCCTCCGTCTCGTTTCCGCTCACCGAGTACGATGACAAGTCCAAACGCGCCGTCTTCGAGAACCTGGCGCACGACTTCCCGACTCGTATCAGCTACCAGCGCTCTGCCCGGGACCGGCTGACCATTCTGGTATCCGGTCCTGGGGAAGATGGGAAGGAGCAGGTCCTGACCTACGATCTCAAGCGCAAATAGTTCAGGGGTCGTCTCCGCCGCTTGCCTTAGCCGCCTGCATAGGCTCGCTCCCCACTCCCGATCTCGCCTCGCCAGGATGCGCCGCTCCTCCCGGCTGGCTTGACGGGTCGAACCTCAGCGCCTATCTAGCAGCAGACCTATGCCAATCTGCTCAACTATCGCCCCGCTTCCACTTTTGTGAGCTCGACTCCTCTATCCGCTGAATCTCAACCTTCCC